>Ga0209026_1000019_pt1 | contig 381260 bp, 306 predicted proteins | sample AraplaCL_Col_mCL_FD_184262 | JGI IMG/M metagenome (GOLD analysis project Ga0209026, IMG submission 184262) | Arabidopsis root microbial communities from the University of North Carolina, USA - plate scrape CL_Col_mCL (SPAdes) (version 2) | ecosystem: Host-associated > Plants > Roots >... | reverse complement strand
AATGCCCATCCAACTCGCCTTCCAGCATCTTCTCAATGGCTCGTTTCTGGATTTGGCCCAGAAAATCATTGAGTTGCTGACCTGTCTTAAACTGCTTCAAAAAGTCGTCTGATAAAAAATCCTCGGTTTTTATAGCCTGTGTAAGTTTTAAAGTAAAAAAATCGAAGCTCTTACGAACCCCGATTTTTTATGTTTACACAGTTTTTGTTATAGTGTCTAAAAGAAAAAGGGTTATACTTTGAGGTATGACCCTTTTTTCTTTTAATGCCAAAAGAATCTTTTACCAGAGCTTAAAAATCTTGCGACTGTTAGAAACATACATTTCATTCATGTCTTTGAACCTTTCCATTACCTTCTTTTCTTCCTCACTCTGTCCCATAGTCTTCATTCCTTCCTCATAAGCCGTCAGGTTCTCGAAACTGGAAGCAATAATCACCCTATGAAACTGCTCTGTCATATCAGTCATAACGTTAACGTTCTTTTGCGGGGTGACGTAGGCCTATTCTTTAAAAAGCTTTGCCACCTTAGAAGCATTTCCCGGCTTGCAATTAAAAATATCGTGTACTATGATCATAACCCAAATTTTAGTTTACAATTATTTGGGGTACTAAATAGCAAATGCACTTGAAATCCTTTTTCATTTACTGATAGCCATCCGATAGGGTAAAATCATAGAAATGAGAAACAATTCCATTTTTGGTTTACAAAAATCCGACAAGGGGAGAAAGGCTATTTTTCTTTTCCACAATGAACTTCTCACAACTTTAAAAGGAAATTGATCCAGAAATCAAGACGATGAAAATTTATGGATGAATGACAAGGTTTTGTTGCATAAAGCGTCTATAGATGACTTTGGAGACAGGAGGTACAAAAATTTGTCACCTTAAAGGCAGTTCCCTTACGTGTAAAGAAAAATATCGTTCACTGTTTTAATCACTAAATTAATTAAGTTACTCCTACTCTTTTAAATACGCATTCCCGAAATGAAAGCATTTTTGACAGAATCTAAAATTGTATAAAATACATTTATTAAATTCGGTCAATGAGACTGAGCTGTCCGCAGAACGGGATCAACACTTTGATAGGGATAAGATAGTTCGTAAGGGATTTTTCAGTTACGGTTTCCAGGCATTCAAGATAGCATCTTATAATTCAAAATATAATAAAATGTACCTCAAACAATTAACCATTGCTTTAGCCATTATGCTATTGGGTGGAGCCGGATATCTACAAGCCCAGACCGCCCCATTGGAAGACTTTAAACCGTCTTCTTTTAACCAGCCCTTTCAGCAATATCCACAGGTAAATTCCCAGGGGTATGCAAGATTTAGAATATATGCACCAAATGCTGATAGCGTTCGGGTAAGCCTTGGTCTTGGTGGCCAGGGCGGAACAAAACTAACCAAAGTAGATAGCGGGTATTTTATAGGCACCACTGCCGGGCCATTGGATGAAGGATTTCACTATTATCGCATTAATGTAGATGGTGCAACATTTAACGATCCCGGAACAGGATTTTTCTACGGATCACAACGTTGGGAGAGTGGTATTGAAATACCTGCAAAAGACCAGGATTTTTATGCGCTGAAAGATGTGCCACACGGAAATATGCAACAAATATGGTTTCCTTCAAAAAGCACTAATTCCCAACGTGCTGCTTTTGTTTATACTCCCCCGGGTTACGAAAATGGCAAAACAAAATACCCGGTATTATACCTGCAGCATGGTTGGGGTGAAAATGAAACCTCATGGGGGGTGCAAGGAAAGGCAAACCTTATCATGGATAATATGATTGCTGAGGGTAGAATAAAACCTTTCATTGTTGTAATGACCTATGGTATGACCAATACTGGTGGTAGACCAGGTGGTCCCCGTCCTCCTGCAAATAACACTCAGCCCGGTGCCAATAATGCTTCGCCTGCTAACCGGCCTGTTGGTGGTCCGGGAGGCCCCGGTGGCTTTGGCAATATTGCTGCTGCTAATGGTTTTCAGGTTGTTTTGCTTGATGAGTTAATACCGTACATTGATGCGCACTTCCGCACAATTGCAAAAAGAGATAGCCGGGCAATGGCAGGTCTTTCGATGGGAGGTGCGGAAACAAAAGGAATAACATTGGCTAAACCAGAAGTTTTTGGATACTGGGGATTATTAAGTGGCGGTAACTACAGTCCAGCAGATTTGGAAGGTAAAATGAAGCCCAGGTTTATATTTATCAGCTATGGCAGCAAAGAAGCAAACGGTGCTAATGGTCTTCCAAAAGTCGAAGCTGATTTAAAAGCTGCTGGCTATAATGTTGCTACTTATATTTCTCCGGGTACAGCTCACGAGTTTCTATCATGGCGACGTAGCCTTTACCAAATGGCTCCTTCATTGTTCAAATAATCTTAAAACAGCTAAAATCTTGCAAATCAGCCAGGATTTGGTTAGATAATTGTCCAGCAGGGGGAGCAAAGAATAACAATTTATAAAGGTCGCCATTGGCGGCCTTTTTTGTTTTGCCAACAATTTGCCGGCAGATTTTGTTCACATAATAGCTAAATCAAGTTGCGTAAATACAACCTTTGAAGACTGATTGAAGTAACTTGGTTGCACGGTAGCGTATATTTATAAGTTAGCGGTAATACAAAAAAAGATTACAGTCATGGTGTACAATATTTTAAATGGTGACTCCCTTGCCTATAGTTTTCCAGACGCAAAAATTGAAGGAAATATTATTGTTATTAGAGAAGGTCTTATTGACGGAGACCTGTCAGGCGGAAATCTTCATGACTTTTGGCAATCAAGAGCCAAATACATGAAAATCACAGAAACCGAATACAATAATTCTGTTGTAAGAGAATTTGAAAAAATAATAAGTGCACCTGATAATTCAGAGTTTAATCTTTGGTTTGAGTACGATTTGTTTTGTCAGGTAAATATGTGGTTTGTTATTTCAATTATTAATAGCTTGGCAATAAAGAAAAAAGTTTTTGCAGTTTATACTTCTTATTTAGACAAAACCAGTAAACAATTTTGGAATGGATTTGGATCAGCAAATTCAGATGAACTTAAAGTTAGTTATGCGAATCGAATTTCTTTAAGTAAAGCCGACTTAAATTTCGGGCAAGAATTGTGGGAAGCTTACAAAAATGGTAACCTTGAAGAGTTGACAGCTCTCTCAAAGCATCAATCTTTAGCTTTTCCGTATCTACAGGAAGTAGTAAAGGCACATGTTGACCGCTTTCCAAAAGATGGCACAAAAGGAAGACCTGAAAAAGTTATTGAAGACATTATAAAAAATATTTCTACTGATTTTCATGAAGTGTTCAAAGAGTTCTGGAACCGCGAAAGCATTTATGGTTTTGGTGACAGTCAATTAAAAGGTCTGTATGACAAAGTGATGTATTACCGCTAACAGTTATTAGCGCAATCGGGCCTACCTATCAACCCTTCTTAAAAAAATCACTAATAAGCCTCAACACCTCATCAAAATTCGTTTCAAGTACCCAGTGACTGCCATCTATAATATGAACCTGAGCATCCGGCAAGTCCCGCTTGTAACAGAAGGCCTCTTCCACATTAAAAAACGGATCGTATTTCCCCCATATGACGAGAGCACGGGGTTGATGAACACGGAAATACTCCTGGAAGGCCGGGTACATTTTCATATGATTCTTATAGTCACAATTCAGTTCATATTGCATATCGATATTACCAGGCCTTTTCATAGAATCCCAATCAAGTACCCATAATTCAGGACTTATTGTTGACAGCAATTCTTCCGGTACTCCTGCAGTATATTGCCACTTTACGCCTTCCTCGCTTAGGAATGCGTAAAGTTTTTTCTTTTTTTCAGGAGTAGGATTTTCCCAATATTCTCTCGTTTCATCCCATATCCGATAAACACCCTCTTCGTATGCATTACCGCTTTGGACGATTATTCCCTCGATCTTTTCAGGATGGTTTACGCATAACCGAAGACCGACAGGAGCTCCATAGTCGTGAAGATAGATGGTGAATGACCTTAGGTTTATCTCATCCGTAAATTTGTTTATATAAGCCGATATATTCCGGAATGAATATTCAAATTGATCTTTAGGTGGAAACGCGCTGAATCCAAATCCGGGGAAATCCGGAGCAACCAGGTGAAGCCTGTTAGACAAAGCTGTCATCAGGTTTTTAAACATTACGGACGAGGTTGGAAAACCTGGCAGGAGTAATATGGACGGATTCTTCCGGTCTCCGGCCTCACGATAGAAAATATCGATGCCGTCAACTTTAATGGATCTGTTAAAAATCTGATTACTCATGTTGGTGTATCAATCAAAGATGGTGCCTTAAGCCTCCTGCTGCTGAGGCATGCCGTTAGGATCCATCCATATAAATTCCCAATGGTGGCCATCGAGGTCTTCAAAACTGTGTTGGTACATAAAACCGTAGTCGCTGGCTGGATTAGGTATTTTGGCGCCTGCTGCTTCTACTTTGTTTACCATTTCGTTAACTGCATCTTTACTATCAGCAGATAAGGCAATAGAGCATTCCACCGATTTGTGGGCATCTATAATTTCTTTTTTAGTAAAAGTCTGAAAAAAAGTTTCTGTCAGCAGCATTGCGTAGATAGTATCGCTGATGATCATACAGGTTGCTTTCTCATCGGTAAATTGCGGGTTAAAAGTGTAACCAAGTTTGGTAAAAAACGCTACAGATCTGTTAAGGTCTTTAACCGGCAGGTTCACAAAGATTTGAGTTGCCATGAATATTTCCTGATTTAGTTTATTCAAAGGTATAGCAATGCCTCGTACGCGCAGATGTGCAAAAATGACAAGTTAAGGGGGGGATTACGACTTTGTTATATCGAATCAAAGTCGGGGTCTTCGCTCAGGTTTTTTATTAAATATCCATTCCCACCAGGATTTAGGCGTTTTAACTGGTGTGTTATTGGCATATAATGACGGCAATTGAGAAAGCGATTTGTTCAGCCACAATTCATACCAGGCCAGAAATGTGATCCTGCCTTCATTACCGAAATATCCATCAGGAAATATTCCCCCATCATTGCATCGGTCATCTACCCAAATGTTTCCGTACTCTTTTCCATTGACAACAAGATTCATCGATACCCCACAGCCAAAATTGGAAATCCGCAATAGTCCATTCGTCCATTTGTTATCGAAATATTCAATTTCCCTTGTTTGATTGTAAGTTTCTTCTTGTGCGTCCATAAACTCCAGATTCCAGGCTTCAGTCAGTGGAAATTTCAGGGCAGGATTGGTAAGATTGCTACTGTCCTTATGGTCAAGATCCTGATACAAACCGTTCTCCAACGGTTCAAGCCCATAATAAGGACCAGCCCCTCCATTTGAAACCTGCAATAGGAACTCCCTGTAATCAGGAGGTAATTGAATATTATATTTCTTCTCAAATGACTTAACCCTATGCTCAGAAAGCGGGACTCTTTTTCTATAACGATGAACGAATGCTCCAAATACCTGGAACTTGGTATCTCTCTGTGTCAGTTCATCCAGTTTCTGCCTGATGATTTTAATTTGCTGATCCATATTTGAGTGGCTAAATATTTCTAATCTGCCTTTTTTATTGTTATATGATGGGCTTTCAAAAGCTCTATATAATTGAATTGATCGTCTCTCATAGTTTTCAATTACGATCCTAACAATTTCCAATGTCCCTCAGAAATAACCTCAATAGAATCATCAGTGATTTTAATCGCTGTCTGATCATCAATCGCATATGACGGCATGGGTAACGTTGCAGCCAGCTTTTCAATATTGTTCAGTGAATTTTCCGGGAACCACTCATGATCCAGATGCGGATGCAGTGCAAAATCAACCAGCCCCAATGATTTATCGCTTTCCGCTGGCAGCGTATGGTTGCTGTAGGTTGTTCCAAAGCGGGTCATCACCATGCTCCCGGCACTCAAGCCTACGTAAACCATCTTATGCAGTAGTGATGGCAATAGGTCTGTCAGTCCGGATTGTTTCATCCAGTAACACAAATACTGGCAGTCGCCGCCTCCAACGAGCAAGGCGTCAGTCTGCTGTAGCATGGGAACCCAAATTTCTTGTCTGATACTAGGCAGCGCGGTGAGCTCGAGCAGGCCTAACGACTTCCAGCCTAATTCGCAGAAAGGATCGCCCAGTGATCCCCGGATGACCCTCCGTGCTATATCACTACCATTGCGTATAGCGTATATAGCAGTAGGTACAAAAAGGGCGCTTGCCTCGGTAACTGGTTTGCCCAGGAGCTCAACCAGCGCGTTGTGAATACTCGTGTTGCTGATGCCGGCGGAAGTGAGAAGAAGCTTCATGGTTTCTTTTTTAGCTATATTAATACCCGCTTCATAAATATCTCGTAGTTGTCAATAGCTAAAGTTAATTCAAAGCCTGAAACAAAGCATAAATCTCAACATTTAAAACGATACTCAACACAAAGCACGGCAAAGAATAAAATACCTCCGCAAGCGAGCATAGTGCACCATAAATGTAATAATGATAGGTGATTCAGCAGGTTCAAGTCAGCCCTATACGCCGGGAAATGTTTTCAAAAGCTATCGAATCTGCCAGGGGTTTGGTTAGATAATTGTCCTATTAGAGAGCGAAAGAAAAAGCTTGCAAAGTGCAGGCCTTTTCTTGTTTTTAACAATTTGCTATGTGTAAGGTTTGAGCGTTTAAACCGGTTCTTATAATCACTTTTCAACCAGGGGATTTTTTAAAAACAATCCTTACACCATTTCAATCACGATCTTGCCAAATGCACCGCGATCGAGATGGTCGAGCGCCACAGGTAGATTGGCAAGCGGATAACGCGTGTCGATCACAGGCTTCAGACCTGTTTGGTCAACGGCGCGTACGAGATCCTCTAAAGCGCGGCGATGGCCGGTGGCAATGCCTTGAATATTCACGTCCTTGAGCATTAGTGGCATGACTGGAGCCGACATTTCGAAACTTTCCAACGCGCCGATCTGGTAGATGTGTCCACCAATAGCTGCCGTCTGTACGGCCTTGCCGAGATGTGGTCCGCCTACCATTTCGAGAATGTGATCTGCACCATGATCTTCGGTGATCCGGAACACTGCTTCAACCCAATTTTCTTCTCTACGGTCAATGACATGGTCCGCCCCTAGCGCTTTTGCACGAGCGAGCTTGTTGGCGCTGCCAGATACGATCACCTCTGCATCGTGCATTTTGGCGATTTGTATGCCGAACAATGCGACGCCACCAGTGCCCTCGACCAGTACAGTTTCACCGGCATGTAATCTACCACGTTCCACAAGTGCAAACCAGGCGGTAAGCCCTGCGCAAGGTAAAGTGCAGGCTTCCGCATAACTCAGGGTTGCCGGCGCCCGGACGAACCAGTCCTCCGGCAAAGCCACATATTCTGCCAGTACACCGGGATAGTACCCACCTAAAGTCCGGTAGTGCGGTGTGCGCGCATTGCCAGGCCGGGTACCATCTATCCAGTCGGGTGTAAATGTTGAAATTACCTTATCACCAATATTGAAGCGGGTAACGTCCTCGCCGAGCGCCACAACTGATCCGGCAAGGTCGGAACCAGGAGTAAAAGGAAAAACGAGCGGCAGGCCCCGGCCGTTCTCAATCACCATTTTATCGCGAAAATTGAGCGCGACCGCTGCTACATTCACCAAAACTTCGCCCTGCCGTGGTTTAGGAATTGGCACCTCCCGCAGCGCTAGCCGGTCCCGTCCAATACCGTCCATCTGCCAGCGTCTCATCGTCTCTGCCATGTATTTCATAAGATTTTATTTAACCACGAATTTCTGCGCCGCTAGCGGATTAAGCAAGTATCGATAAATTTATCTATACCTATACGGGCATAAAATATTACCTATTTTTGACCAATGGCTAACACTTACGAACGGAAGATCCCACTGCTTGATTGCGGACATGAATATATTCGCAAAGTTCTTTATGGCCGCTGGAAGATCATCCTCCTGATTTACATAGCCGACGGGATCAGCCGGCCAGGTGAACTGGCGCGTAACATTCCCCAGGCCAGCAGAAGGGTACTTGATTCTCAACTGGAGCAACTTTTAAAGCACGAGCTTATAAGCAAAATGGTATTTGAAGGAGCTGTACAGCATGTGGAATACCAACTTACAGATCTCGGAAAATCGCTAATGCTGGTGATCAGGATCATGGGGAAATGGGGTAACGATCATATTGAACAATTGAGAAAGACAGTCAAATAATAATGAGGGGTATTTCCCTTCAGGCAAAACAAATATGACGCCCCTTTTTTTTATTTGTTGAATATTTTCTGCAAAATCGTCATCATTATGCCGTGCTTTCGAAAACAATATGGTTTTACCCAAAATTTATTTCTTCCCCCCGCTCACCAGCTCCTTCAACCCCCTCTTCAACATACCATACAAACTTCCTGCCCCCAACAGCAACATTGGCACACCCACAAAAGCATACCAGCCTGGATGCTTCTTTCCCTTTGAATACTCATACTGCTTACACGGATCATTCGTCATATATGAATCGGGATGCGCCGGATCGTACCAAACATCTACCGTCGGATTCTTAGGCATACCGCTGGTAGTATAGCTGCCGGTTTGGGTTCCACCATCCACCATAAATGTAAAAGTGAACTTGTTCATCTTAGTACCGCTGGAACCCTTAATAACTTTGATCGTCGTTTCCGTATAAGTGGAGTCCAGGAACCCGATCGTTTTCACGGAATGTTTGCAAAGCTGCTCGTACTTTGCCAGGCTTTCATCAGATGGAGATGAAAGCCCCTTGTCTGTTAATTGCCAGCCGAAATAGGTAAATACAGCAGCAGCTATCAGGGAAAAAATAATTCTTTTCATGAAAATAGGTTGACTGATTAGTGTAAAGGAGGCTATAAACAGACACTACGAAAAATAATTTGTCCCGGTTTTAACATGACAAATATAACCATAAACATTATAATTAAAGCAAATGTTTTGTGGGCTAGTAGAAAATCAAATAGGTAGGATTTTCATATTAAACCGGGAACAGAAATGCCCCCAAAAGTTAAACAACTTTTGGAGGCACTTTTCACATAGCAAACAGCCACTTAAATCTCCGTATACTTCACCGTTACCACCGGCTTAGTCTGCGTTACTTTTTTCAAATGAGGCTGATGCTTAAAAATATCCGCATCATCCTTGTACGCAAAATCAAACTCCTGGATATACCCATGCGGAAACTCTCCGCTCCGGTTCAGCAGCTCTGCAAATTGTGCTTTGTAGGCTTTGCGCTCCTTTTCCTTTAATACGGTTTTCCAGTATTTCATGGCGTCAAACCTGGACAATCGCCGGCCGGCGCCATGGGAGCAGGAATAAAGCGCTGCTTCAGCCGCAGGCTGGGAGACGGTTTGCACTAACAAGCTACCCCTGGACATAGACAGTGGTATCACCACTGTTTTACCAGCTTCCAGCTCTGTGCTGCCTTTCCGGTGCAGCACTCCTTTTTCAGTAAACCGCAGATGGTTATGAATGGAATCTTCCAATACATAAGGTGTACCATTCAAGATCCCTTGATGTGCGGCGTCCTTAAAATTCACGCGCAGATAATTTTTGTTAATACCGCTTTTCTCACACACCAGGTAATTAGCCTGTTGTAAAAAGATCAGCGTTTTTATGCAGAAGTTCTTGCGCCGCTCATAACCAAACTGTAAGGTTTGATCATAGTAACGCAGGAAATCAGCCTGCAGAAAATCCCGGTGCACATAATCCACCTCCTGTCCGCAGGCGCGGGAATAATCCCGTGTTAGCTGCAGGCACTCCTGGTACAATGCAATACCCCTGTCGCGGGTGCCGGTATGGCAAATGATGTACACCGCCTCGCTGTCTTCCTCAACAGACAAAAAGTGATTACCACCACCCAGGCCATCGTCTGTCATTTGCTGATGTGCAAAGTAGAGGGCCTGGAAATGCGCCTTTTTATCAAACGGTTTTAGCCAGTGCGTTTTGTTGATCTTCAGGTACATTACGCCGCAGCCAATGTCCTTGCCGGTAATCAACGGGTATACGTGATCCGTGGTTTGAAACGCCACACCTACGGGCAGCGCTTTTTCAGCACAGTAATGGATATCTGTAAATGCTGAAATGGCATTCACAAACGGCCGCTGTGCATACTGCTGTAATTGCGTCATAGCATTTTGCTCAATGCTATTGGCATCGCAATAAAATGCAATAGAAGTCATGTTCTTTAATTTGTATAAAAAAGATTAGATCCTGGGGCTTGGTAGGAACATCTGCCCCTTGCAGAGATGTCAGCAGCCGAAATTTTCGGAAGCGCAAAAGTAGGGAAAATTATACAAAGGCAAGCGAGTGGTTACAATCTGGTAATAATCAAATTCTAAGAATGGGTTATAGGCATTTAATAGGACTGATATTGCTGCGCAATTCGGGTGCAACCCGTGCGCAACTCGGGTCAGGGGTAATAGACTAGAGCTAATAGGAATAATATTTCCTCAGCCAGTATTCGGGTACCCCTCCAAAAACAAAGGCACGCCTGTCCAGAGGCGTGCCTTTATCAATATCAAAACCGGGGTCAGTTATTTCTTCATCTTCTTCGCTACGAACTTACCCAGCTCTTTTCCTGCCTTGGCATATGCTTCACCAATGCGGGTAGCATTGTCAAACATACCCTTGCCACCTTTTACCTGGTCCATCTTGATTTTACAAAGCGGCTTGTTCATATCAGCAGCATCGTAAATAGTTATATCCAGGTCAAGTACAGCTGCGCCGGAAGCAACACCTACATAGTAACCAGGCTCCAGGAACTTGGTATCTACCACAATGGTGTATTTTCCTTTCACATCCGGGCCGTTCTTCATATCGGTGTACTTGGAGAACAGCTGAATGAATTTAGGCTCATAATGACGGGGTCTGTCTTCAATCCAGTTCTTTTCCCACTCGTCGCCTTTACCGGGTTCTTTGGCATCTTTTTCAGCCTTTTTCTTTTTAATGTAATTGGCTTCTTTACCTTCCTTGCCTACGTTCATGTCGTTGTAAAGAAAAGAGAAGTTTACTTCCGTAACGCCTTTCAGGAAATCGAGGTTACCTTTAACAATCTCCTGGGCCTGTAATTGGGTGGCAGCTGTCAGTCCGGCTGACAGTAACAAAAATGCGAATAATTTTTTCATGCTATAAGGGATAAATTATCCGGCAAATATATATGATTATAATTGCAAATGTCTAAAAAGATCACAATTGTGCTCCTTCCGTACCACCCTCATCCTTCTCCGGCCGGCCCGTATTTTCCTCTCGCCATATCCAGCCGTTTCCGGATCTTTCCCGCCAGCAGCTTCGGCGCCAAAACTTTTATATACTCCCCAAACCCTAACAGCTCCCGCTCTAATTCAAAATTCAGCACTACATCGATCCTTATAATAATACTCCCATCCGCGTCCTCCTTTAGTACCTCCTGGGAATGATGGATGGGTTTTGTGAGCACATACGGCGCATGGTATTTATCTATATGCAGGATCACCTTATGAGGGCGGTCTTTCTCCGTTTTGGTCACGCCTAACAGGTCGTCAAAATAGCGGTCAAAGTCAATGCCGTCATAGGCGATGAACGGCTCTTTAGGCAGCTCCTGGAAGCTCACTATACGGTCCAGCGCCATAGTAAGCAGCAGCTTTCCTTTTTTAGACCGCGCGATCAGGAACCAGCGGTTACGGTACTCCTTCAGTAAATAAGGGAAGTAAATATTTTCCTGTGCAGTAGCTGCCTTAAAAGATTTATATGTGATCAGCAAGGGCCGTTCATGTAAAATGGCCTGGTACAGCGGGTTAATATGTTCCAGTCCTTTCAGCAGCCGGTTATTCTCAAATTGTATGCAGTTGCGTCCTTCATTCGTACGCCGGTACAGGTTATTTTCCAGCCGCGTGATCATTTCGCTCATTTCTTCAAAATAGCTGAACCCATTAAACTGCTTCAGGATGCCTACGATCTCTTTCATCTTCTCCACATCCGCATTATTAATAGGGGCGCTGGTAATGCTGTAGGCAGCATCGCTGTAAGTGTAATATTTCTTCTCCTGTACAATAATAGGGGCATTATATCCCAGCTTGTCGCTGCGCATTATTTGAATATCCGCCTGTACGGTGCGCCGGCTTACGCCGGAGGTAATGCCTTCCTGCTCATATAAGGTGTGCGCTACTTTTTCAATAAGATCTTCCAGCGTCCATTTACGGTAACGGTTACGCAAACATTCATCAATGGTTTTATAGCGCATCAGCGCCAGCTTATTTATGGACATGACGGTTGGGTTACTATCTGAAAATAATGGAACAGGGTACTTGTTAGCACCGGCTTATTGGTTCAGATTACCCCGTAAAAGTAGCAGAACCGTTTTAATTACGCAATATACCTGCGCAGTTTAACCGTAACCGTTGTTTCTGAAACCTGATTAAACGCTTAAAACACTATAAACCAGCTAAATAAAAAAATCTTCAAAAATATTTTCACCTGCGCAGGTGGGCTGCGCACATAGGTGGCCATCTTTGTGTCATCAGGAACGGTCAAGAATGAGTTACTTCAAATTCCTTTAACGAAAAAACTCTTTCAATTATCATCCTGTAAAAAAGAAGCAGTAGCTCAGTTGGTTAGAGCAATACAATGTAGTTTTAAAATTATCTTCAGGTCAATTGAAACTTACTCCCACGGTTAATGTGTGGGTCGCCGGTTCGAATCCGGCCTGCTTCACGAAACTTAGGTCAATTGTTGCTTACTTCATTTTTTTTGGTAAAAACAGCAGCAAAATTATCTGGTTATAAAAATTAAAACAATGATGAATCAATTATTAACCGTTAGTATCCGCCAGCAAGCCATCTTTATTCCTGATAACGCCCTGTTACAGGAAGGTAAACGGTTAAGAACAGACACCGGTATGCTGCTGGCTAACCTGTCTAAATTAGGTTTCGGGGTTTCTGAAGATCTGTTAAAAGCATTGATCGCAACCGTACCTGCTTGCCAGTCCATCATACTGGAATCCTTAAAAGAGGTGCTGGGTTTACATAAGAACTGGACACCGCTGGTAAAGAACTGGGATATTCCTACCGGAGAATCTGAAGCAGATCATATTGCTACTTTCTTTGCTACTGTTTTAAATGCCAAGGGCGTACAATTACCTTGTAATCATATTATACCGGAACAAGCGTTCCCCCTGCACCGTTATAACGGCTGTCCTTTCTGTGGTACACCTTTTGAATTTGGCGCTATTGAAAATTATAAACAGAATACTGAATTAAAGGTACTGGAATTGTGGACCCTGCAGGATGCAGCTGCTTATTTGCAGGACCTGTTAACATCCAAAACAGCATTGGATGCCACACAGATGAACAGCTTGCAGATCTTACTGGAAATATTGCCTTTGCCGCAGGTGAAGATCGGTATGAAGGAAACGCTGATGGCCGTGGCTGATATCTTTATAAAACAGGAGCAGCCGGAAAAAGCACATGCCCTGTGGGCCTCTCCAACAGATATCCTGCGTTACCTGTGGTATAAACATACTGGTTATTTACAGCTGGTAGCACCTAAAACTATTATCAAACGTACCGCGCGTAACAACCGGCACATTGTATGGCAGCTGGATGAAAGTGCACAGGGACGCGTAAAAAGTAAAGCAGACCTGAAGCTGAAATATACCCGTAAAGAAGGCTTGATGGTAGCTAACTGGTTAAATAATATGAACCTGGAACCGGTACAGATGTGTGAAATGATGCACGCCAAACGTGGAATGTGGGTACGTTTCATCCGCGCACTGCGCCTGGCCGAATATAGCAAACGTGCCTGCTTTGAAAAGCTGCGTATCCTGATGGATAAATTCTATAAACAGGAATACGATGTATGGCAGGCCTATGTGGAGCACTACCGCCTGCGTTTTGATGCGGAAAGCACTTTTGAGCTGTTGAAAGAACGCCCGGGTTTGTTTGCACGCTCTCTGTTTGCTAACATGTTGTGGTTTGGTAGCGAAGTAACTGTTGCCGCTTTTGCAGAGATTGTTGATAAAGTACCGGCCCGCCTGGTATTTACCCTGAGCATGTATGCAGAGATCTATTTTGATGCGGCTAATGAGCGCACCGTAAAACCGCTGGGAGGCGTAAGCAAAAGAATACCGGCCAACAAGCTGCTGGAATTGTATACACCGGAGGAGCTGAATGCCATGAAAGAAGCCGTGGTGGACCTGTGTGTGCTGGCCGTGAAAAAACGTTTTGCGGCTATTGAAACAACGGCTAAAACCATCTACATAGATGAAAAGCTGTTTAACATACCGCTGCCGATCGGTGACCGCGGCGCTACTGTGCAGGACTTGCCCTCTGCTTTAATGGGAACCCGCTTTAATGTAGAAGGTAATACCGTACGCCTGTTCATGCAATGGGGTACCGGCCTGCCGGCGCAGCATATGGATATGGACCTGAGCTGTTTGGTGGCTTATGCTGATAGAACAGAACGTTGCTCCTATAGCTCACTGGTAGTAACCGGCTGTAAACATAGCGGCGATATCCGTAGCATACCGAATAAAATAGGTACTGCAGAGTATATAGAGATTGACCTGGATGCCCTGCAAAAGGCAGGTGCACAGTATGTTACTTTTACCTGCAATGCCTACAGCAACGGTAGCCTTACGCCCAACCTGGTAATAGGCTGGATGAACAGCCGCCACCCGATGAAGATCTCCGCGAAAACAGGCGTGGCTTACGATCCGTCCTGTGTGCAGCACCAGGTACGTGTTACCGGCGGACTGGATAAAGGCTTGGTATTTGGGGTGTTGGTAGTAGCTGCCAAAGAAATAGTGTGGATGGAATTACCGTTCGATGGCCAGGTGGTACAAAACCTGGATACTAGAAATGTGACCAACATGTTAAAACGCCTGAACAGCAAATTAACCATCGGCCAGCTGCTGCGTATAAAAGCCGCAGCGCAAAATTTGCAGGAGCTGGTAACAGCAGATGCCGATGAAAGCTACACCCTGGAATGGGCGCGTAACACCGCCGCAGTTACAAAGCTGCTGGTGGATTAGGAACCATCATTAGTACCAACAACTATAAATTACTAATAATCATGAAAACAACTATAAACGGTAAAGATCTTTTAGCCATTGGTTACCCGCAGGGCCGTGCGTTAGGCGCTGCACTGGAATTGCTGCAGCAGCCTGCCATGGCCGATATGGAAACCGAAGCCGCATTAACATTGTTAAAAGCAGTGAAAGAGCAGCCGGAAAATTACCTGGACCATGAAACGCTGGAAGCACTGGCCACTATTATTATTGAAGATGCCAATGCCGCTGCAGATGGTACCATAGCCCTAAATGCAGATGCAAAGCAATACGCTATATACGGCGCTGCACATATAGAAGAAGGCGCCCGTAAGCAAATGGCTACTGCCATGAAGCTGCCGGTAACGGTAGCAGGCGCTTTAATGCCGGACGCACACCAGGGTTACGGCCTGCCAATAGGCGGTGTGCTGGCTACCAAAAACGCCATCATCCCCTACGGTGTGGGTGTAGATATTGGTTGCCGTATGGCCTTAACCATTTTTGATATCCCGGAAACACATTTCCTGGAAAATACGGCTAAGTATAAACGTGAATTGATCGCCCATACCAAGTTTGGTGCAGGCGCAGGTTTCCATGGCCAGCATAAAGCCGACCATGCAGTGCTGGAACGGGATGAGTTTAACTTAACCCCCTTCATTAAACAGCTGCATGATAAAGCCTGGACCCAGCTGGGAAGCTCCGGCGGTGGTAACCACTTCGTAGAATTTGGTAAAATTGAGTTTGCAGAACGGGATGAAGCCCTGAACATTGATAAGGGAACTTACCTGGCCTTGCTAACGCACTCCGGTTCCCGTGGCCTGGGTGCTACCATTGCAGGCTATTATACCCGGCTGGCAAAACAGCTGTGTAAGCTGCCGCAGGAAGCCGCTAACCTGGCTTACCTGGATATGGATACAGAAGCAGGACAGGAATACTGGCTGGCTATGAACCTGGCCGGTGATTATGCTGCTGCCTGCCATGCGGTGATACACCAGAAATTAACGCAGGCTATTGGCGGACAGGTATTAGCTAAAATAGAGAATCACCACAACTTTGCCTGGAAGGAGATCTGGAATGGTGAAGAAGTGATCGTGCACCGGAAAGGCGCTACACCGGCAGGTAAAGGTGTAATGGGTATTATACCGGGCAGCATGACGGCCCCGGGTTTCCTGGTACGTGGTAAGGGCGAAGAGCTGTCTGTAAACTCCGCCTCCCATGGCGCCGGACGGCAAATGAGCCGTACCAAAGCGGTGCAGAACATTTCAAAAGATGACTTTAAAGCAGTATTAAAGGCCAACGAGGTAACGTTGATAGGTGCAGGATTAGATGAAGCGCCGATGGCTTATAAAGATATCAATGTAGTAATGGCTGCGCAGCAGGAGCTGGTGGATGTGGTAGCGAAGTTCACACCTAAAATGGTACGGATGGCCGATGACGGAAGCCGGGAAGATTAAGTGCAAAATGTAAAATCATAAATGTAAAATTTAAAATGTAAAAGTAAAATGCCGCGAACATAAGCCTAGCTTGTTCACGGCATTTTGCTTTTACATTTATGATTTATCTCGTTAATAAAGTCTTTTCAGTGGTCTCTATGAACCTCCTTCGTCGGTTTAAAATTTTACACTTTACATTCTTTTAGCTAGCGTCTCCTTATTTCACAACATCATACTTTGCCCAAATAATCCCATCCTCCAATTGCTCCAGGTGCGTGAGTTTTAAAGCTACAGCCGGTAATCGCTCCGCATCCAGATCCGTATCCAGCAGCGTAGGGCTGTCTGTTCCATCGGCTATGGGATAGTAAAGCACACTGTACGCATCAATTAATCCTTCAGCATGTAAGGCCCCATTTATTTTTCCACCGCCTTCCAGCTTTATTTTCTGAATGTTAAACAGCTTGTTCAGCTTTTCCAGCACAGTGCTGAAATTAATGTGCTGCTTCCCACCAAAAATGTAAGACACACCCTGCTCCTGCAAATAGGCCAGGTAAGCATCCGGTACCTGTTCGGTAAGTACGGTGATTACATGGTCGCCATCAATTTCAGGCCTGTCCCACCCCAGCTTGCCATGCGCGTCTATGGCCACAGCAAAGGTATCTGCTGCTGTAGTGGCTACATAATCTATTCTTTGTACTGTTTTGCCACCCGGTGCAAAATCAGGCGCTGCTATGGTAAAATGCTGCTGCATGGTAATGCGTCCGCAAAACCAGGCATCTGCTTTTTCCAACTCACCGGTTCTTTCGTATGCTGGAAAGCCTTTTGCTGATTGCGGCCAGTGTTCCGTTTGAATCCGGCCGTCAATAGAGCAAAGCATATGGCAAATGATGTATGGTTTCATATAAAGCTATTTGTACAAATTATTTTCAGCGCAGTAATTTGAGAGTACGCTGAAATGGGCGGGCAATAATCAATCAAACATGATGCCCTTACATGGTCTGCACCTGCGCCCAGATCTCCTCATTCACCAGCACGCCTTCCTGTTCGCTTTGCAGGCGCTTGCGCAAAGTATTTTCACCGGGATAAGATATACGTCCGCCCCGTGTAGCCGGTGTGCTGCCTTTGGTGTACTTTAAAATCTCTTCTATCAAAGCTGCATGCAGGTCGGGTTTATGCAAAGCAATAAAACACTGGGATACGCCAAACTCTTTTTTATCTGCCGTGATCTGTGCGGTAGAGCGGCCGCCGCTAAGGGCCACCAGCAGCACATCCAGCACCATAGCCAGGCCTGAGCCTTTCCAGAAACCAATGGGTAAAGCGCGTTTGTTGTTGCGGATCACTACCGGGTCGGTGGTGAGCTCCCCGTTATCGTCATAGCCGCCTGCTACCGGCAGCTGCTCCTGTTTTAATTCATGCTCCTGCATTTTGCCGTATGAGAATTGCGACATGGCCATATCCAGCACAATATGCCCTTCTGCCCGCGGTACCGCTATCACTAAAGGATTATTGCCCAGCACAGGCTCCGCCCCGCCCCAGGCAGGCATACCGGCAATAGCATTGGTAAAGCAAATACCAATACAGCCCGCATTGGCTGCCTGCCAGCCATAGGTGCCGCCCCGCATCCAGTGATTGGTGTTTTGAATGGCCACACAGCCAATACCGTTGGCCTGCGCCAGCTCAATAGCGCGCTGCATACAGGCTGTGGCGTTATACATACCTGCGCCCAGGTTGCCCGTCCAGGTTTCAAGAAAGCCGTTCTTTTCCAGCAGCGCAGGTTCTGCATCAGGGTGCACCAGCCCATCTTTCACATATTGTACAAATACAGGAAAGCGGTTGAGCCCGTGGGAGTGCACGCCGTCGCGGCTGTTGCTGGCAAAGATGTGGGCGCATAAGGCCGCTCTTTTTTCGGGGAAATTAAGCTGCAGCAATACTTTTCTGAACGCCTGTTCCAGCTGTGCAAATGGTATCCGTATCATAGCTTTAAATTACAAAATTTAGCTACTACTTTTTTCTAGCTTTGCAGTGTCGGAAAATCAGGGAACCCATGCATAGCCAACCATTACGGAAATCAGATACCTTATTTATGTCAGCCTGTTGCGGGCTGGTAGTAGCTAACATCTATTACTGCCAGCCGCTGATACCGTTGATTGCCAAAGACTTTCATATTCCCGAAAGCCGTGCCGGCCGCATTGCCTGGCTTACGCAAATAGGTTATGCCAGCGGCCTGTTGCTGCTGGTGCCTTTGGGCGATATTATGGAGCGCCGCAAACAGATCCTCATTTGCATGGTGGCTGCGATGTTATCATTGTCCCTGGCCGCTATGTCGCCTAACTTTTTTGTATTGCAGATAGCCAGCTTCCTGGTGGGGCTAAGCTCTATTGCCGTACAGCTGATAATACCACTGGGCGCACATCTTGCCTCAGATGAAAAGCGGGGCAGCGTTATAGGCGCCATTATGGGCGGGGTAATTGTGGGTATACTGGCATCCCGCTCTGTAAGCGGTACGCTGGGCGCTATTTTCGGATGGCAGGAAATTTATTTTATGGCAGCCGGTATCTGCGCGGTGCTGTTTATATTAATGCGCCTGCGTTTTCCGCAAAGCCATCCTACTTTTAATGGTACTTATCGCCAGCTAATGGCATCGCTGGTATATTATATCCGTACACAGCCGGCATTACGCCTGGCGGCTTTCCGCAACTTTATGAGTTTTGCTGCGCTCAGCGGTTTCTGGGTAACCATGGTATTGTTCCTGTCGGCACCGCCATTTAATTATAAAAGCTCCGTTATTGGCCTGTTTGGCCTGGCCGGAGCTGCAAGTGCCCTTGCATCGCCACTGGTAGGTAAACGCAGTGATGGCAAGGGCACGCAGCTGAATATATGGATAGGACTGCTCATGGAGCTGGTCAGCTTTGTAGCATTCTATTTTACCGGCGGCAGCCTGTACCTGCTTATACTGGGCATTATACTGGTAGATGTGGGACACCAGACCATTCAGATCTCCAATCAAACCATCATCTACTCCATAATGCCCGAAGCGCGCAACCGCTTTAACACGGTATTTATGACCAGCACTTTCATTGGCGGCGCCTGCGGGTCGGCCATTGGTATTGGCCTCTGGAACATTGGCCACTGGCCGTTGTTCTGCATTGGCGGCGCACTAATGGTATTAATAAATATTATTGTTACTGGTACTTTATCCGTAAGATCCGGTTACATGGCCGGAAGTCAAACCTCGTAAAGCTACCCACTGCCAGCATGGAATGGTCATCCGGCAGCTGCAGCACTTTGGTAAAAGCCGCGTTCACATCATTGGTGCCCATATTAATACCGCCATTGGTATTATAGGTAGTATGCACGCTGCCATCCGGGTTTAATACTACAAAGTTATTCCGCACTACCTTGTTAAATGAGGTGAAGGCGCCCGTTAAAATGATCTGCCCCTGCGGCATTATGCTGATGTTATAAACCGTACCCTCTGCTCCTGTACCTACCTGTAACGATGGATCCAGGCTGCCATCCGGCAACAGGCGCACTATATACGGTACTGCCAGGCCGCCATAGGTATTGAATAAACCGGTTAGCACAAACTTACCATCCGGCTGCTGCGCTACATCATAGATCGGGAAGTTGGCGCCCTCCGTGCTTTTGAACGTGGGGTCCAGGCTGCCGTCTGTATTAATGCGTGCAATGCGCTGCGCAGGCTGCCCGTTATACTTGGTAAATCCACCTACTATCAGCACTTTGCCATCCGGCAAATAAAGGGATTTATTGATAGCGCCGTTCACGCCTTCTTTACCGCGATGGTTCACCAGGTCGTAGTTGTAAGAAGTGTCCAGCGTACCATCCGGATGCAGGCGGGCCATAAAGTTCACCATGGTAGAGTCCAGGTGCAAAGAATCGGCGCCTGTTACAGATACCAGGTTGTAATTAGGCTTTACATAATAACGGAAGTAACCTACTACTATCATCTTACCATCCGGCTGCAAATGCAAACCGGTTACCACACCGGATACGCCGCCTTTTAGGGCAGATACCGGCTGCACTTTGCCGGAAGGCCGCGTTATATTTTCCGTTTCCAAACCGCCGGTATTATACAGGCGTGCAATGCTGCTTACATAGGGCAGCCCTTCATAGCTGGCAAAGCTGCCGGCTACCAGGTACCTGCCATCCGGCATAGCAGCGGCTCTTACCACGGTTGCAGGTGCGCCGGTATTTTTTCCGTAACGGAAAGAGCGGTCAATGGTACCATCGCCGTTTATACGTGCTACACGGTTCACCCCCCCGTCAATGTTGGCATTGTCAAAGTTGGTGAAATCGCCTACTATCAGGTATTTGCCACCTTCTACCGGTATAATGTCCTGTATGGTATTATCCGCGCCACGGGAGCTGGGATACACGGTATCCGTTTCCATAACTCCCATTACACGGAAAAAAGGGCCAAAGAAATACTGTTGCCCTACCTGCGCTGTAATGTTGCCGGTGCTGGCAAAAACAGGCACTTTTACTTTTACGCTGGAATCGGTTACATCTATCAGCGTGCCGGGCTGCCCGTTAAACAGGATGGAGAGCTCCTGCTGGTGCGCCTTAAACCCTTTGCCACGGATAATGATCTCGTCATTGATATGTCCCCGGTCCGGCAATACGCCGCCTTTGCTGATGAGGATTGCAGGCGATACCGTATCCTTATAAGGGTCTTTGCCGCTGCTGGCCACATCATCCTTACTGCAGGCCTGCAGGCAAATACCGGCTATTATGATCCCTGTAAAAAATCGAAGTATTTTCATCTGGTAATGTTTTTATCTCAACAGGTATTGTTCTGCCATCCGTACAAAAGTGCCGCCTCGGAAACCAAATACATGGTTGTTGTTCAGTACATGCAGCACGCCGTTCCGGGGCTGTATGTCTGAAGTGGCGATCATGGTGGATGGATTGTTCTGGAAATTCTGGGGGTCGTAGGTAATGTCCGTTAGCCGTATAATGCGGGCCCCCACTGCTTCCACATTATTGTAGTTCTGGTAAATGAGCCCTATGTTCAGTATGTAGCCCCCATCCATTACATAGTTAATGCCGGGATAGGCGTACACGTTAACAGGGTCAACCCGCGCAAACTGCTTGGCCAGGTATTTCCCTTTCAGCACATACATGGAAAGGAAGTGCCGCCATACTTCCGGGTCAATATCCTGCAGGTGCACGGAATCTTCCACATTGAAGTAACGGTAATCATTCAGGGCGTTCATTACTACCTTAACCGCATCATCCGTAGGGGCAAAAAAAGTAACGGAGTCGTTATTCAGCATATCTTTCATGCCTGCACGGTCAATGATATAGGTAATGGTATCAAACCAGTAAGGCGTATTTTTCAGATAATCATAAATGCTGCCGTCGTATTTGGGATTGGCTAAACCGCCATCCACGTAATAATCTTTTTTACAGGCATTGAACAATAGCACGGTAAGCAGCAGCAAGCCTGCAATGGACCATAATTTTTTCATAACACAGTTTTTATCTGGACCAAAATTCATTTTGTATGATCAGGGGATTATTCTTAACCGCACCCAGGTCTATAGGCCAGGTCCATGCGCGGCGCTGGAACTGCTCCGGTGTAAGGTAGTTCTCACACTGGTTGCGGTCCATTACGCGGCCGGTACGTACCAGGTCATAATAAAAATGTCCTTCACCCCATAGCTCTTTAGCGCGTTCCAGGAAAATAGCATCCTGCAGGGCAGGGCCGCCGCCACCACTGTAGCTGCGTGCGCCGGCGCGCGTGCGTACCATATTCAGCAGCGTAATGGCTTCGGCATCCTGGTTGCCAAGGTTGGCCAATGCCTCTGCACGCAGCAGCAGCAGGTCCGCATAACGGAATATCAGGAAGTTGGCATCATAGTCGCGCGTGGATGGATTGGATACGGAGGAGAACTTCAGGTACATGGCCGACTGCGGGTTGGCATTACTGTACGGATCATCAAACCACAGGTCAAAACGTTTGTCCGGCTCACCGGCAGGATAGATCTTATCCAGGAATATACGTTTAGGTGTGATCTCAGAACCAAAGCCGCCATACAGGTCGCCGCTGCTGTGAATAATAGGCTCATGCAATACCCACTGCGCTATAAGGGAGTGGAATTGTACGCCGTAATTTATATCCAGCGACAGCTCAAAAATACCTTCCAGTGAACGGCCTTTGAAAATGGTTTGAAAGGTTTCCTTGGTGTAAGGCAGCAGCTCGTATATGCCCAGGTCCATTACCTGCTTGCCCAACGCAGCAGTTTGCTGCCAGCACTCCTGTTTGTGCGCTGCATCAAAACCGGCTTTCCACATGTACATGTGCGCCATTAAAGTAAGCGCTCCGCCACGGGTGGCGCGTACTGCGCGGTTGGTAGGGTCATCGTAGGAAATGGGCAGGTCCTGCTCGCAGCTGCGCAGGTCGGCTATGCAGGTATCCAGCACGGTGATCATATCTGCGCGGGGCTTAATGGCAGTTTCATACGGGTCCAGCTGCAGCGGTACATCTCCGTATAGCCGTACCATATAGAAGTAGGTAAAGGCGCGTATAAAGCGGGCTTCGGCCACCAACGCCTTGCGGTTCTGCGCGCTAAAGCCCGGGTCCTGTATGCCGGGTATGCGGTCTATACATAAATTGGCAGCAGCAATGGCCTTGTAAAACTGTGTCCAGTTCTTAGGACCGGCGGAGTTATCTGAGCTGTTAAGATCACCGCCCAGCATATCATTACGGCCCAAAGCGGCCAGGTTGCGCTTGTTAAACCAGTTCCACCATCCAGCGCGGAAATCGCCTGTATTGTACAGGGTAGATTCCAGGAATTTATCAAGCAGCAGGCGGTACGCGCCGTTAATACCTTTCAGGGCATCATCCTCATTCTTCCAGAACTCACTGCCGGAGAGGGTATCCACCGGCTTCACCTCCAGGAATTTTTTGCAGGACATAGTAAATGCCAACAAGCCAATGAGCAATCCTATTTTAAAGCGTGTTTGCATGATGTTCATCTTTTACGTTGTTAGAATTGTACCGCAAAGCCCAGCGCAAAGCTGGTGGCAGAAGGGTACCCGTTAATATCATCACGGCCCAGCGAGGTCACCGTTTCCGGGTTAGGACCGGAGTAGGGTGAAAAGATGGCTACGTTATAAGCCGTGAAGTAGGTTCTGAGCATCCGTATTTTCAGGCGCCGCATAAAATCCTGGTTGCGGAAAGTGTAGCTCAGCGTTACCTGGTTCAGCTTAAAGTAAGAACCATCTTCCTGGAACAGTGTTTGGTCCAGGCGGTTAGGTATTACATCCTGCCCGTGGAAAATGTCGCCTACAGCTGGGTATTGCGCATTATCACCAGGGTTCTTCCAGTAATTGATCTTGCTAAGGTCATAGTAGTTCACAGGCCCTTCTGCCGTACCGGTAATGTAAGTGGCATCCGGGTACTGCGCACGGTATAAGCGCGCTGCCATGGCATTGTTCATAATGCTGCGCTTAATAAGGTAAGAGCAGAAAATGTTCAGCGCAAAGTTGCGGTAGCTGAAGGTGTTGGTAATGCCGCCTGTTATCAGCGGGTCCGGATTGCCGGTGATCACGTTGTCATCCGCATCGTCCAGCGCATAATCGCCATTCACATCCAGCCAGCGTGGATCGCCGCCCTGGAAATACTGGGTGCCATTGCCGCGGAATGATTTGTAGCGTACGCCCCGCACCGGGTCTACGGGTACATTGCTGGTATTGGCGTAAATGCCCTGTGTTTCATACAGGTAGTTGCTAATGGGGTTACGGCCTACTTTCAGCGCCAGCTCCTCATAATAAGGGGCGCCCTGCGCCTGCCGGTAAAACTGTACGCCGCCGGGCAGTTGTGTAAGTACACCGCGGTTATATGCGCCGTTCACACTTATCATCCATTGAAAATTCTGTTGGATAGGCGAGGAAATGGGCCGTGCAGTGATCGTAAGCTCATGCCCGTAGTTTACTACGCTGGCGCCATTTACCTGTACGCGGTTAAAACCGGTAACATCGGGCAGGTATAGATCACGGATCAGGTTAAACGATTTCTTAAAGTAGGTATCGTAAATAAATTCCAGCCTCCCTTTGAACAGGCCCAGGTCTACACCAAAGTTGAACTGGTTTGATTTTTCCGGTTCCAAAGATTGGTTGGCCATTACATCAAAATTGGGGGCGATGGCCGGGCTGTTGTTATAGTTGTTATACACCTGGTAAATGCCCAGGAAGTTGGGCAGCGTAGCAGCAGCACGGCTGTTGGAGCCATAGGTTACACGTACGGAACCATAGTCCAGCCAGTTAAAGCGCCGCATCAGGTTTTCCTTGCCAAAGTTCCAGCGCAAACCAATGGCCGGGTTTTTCGTATAGGGGTTATTGATACCTGCGGATGAGTTGCCATCCAACCGGTAAGAAAGGTCTATACTATACTTGGTGCGGAAGTTATAGGAAACAAAACCTGCCCAGGATAAGGCATGGTACAGGTAAGATACGCTGGTACCATTGTCGTTGGTATTACCTCCGTCATTCCAGGGGTTGCCGGGATAAAAACGGGGCGAGTAGCCACGCGGCCCCCAGAAATAATCACTGGGCCCGTTACGTACATCGCGTATGTGCTGGTTATCTGTTTTAATGTTCACTTCACTGAACACGCTGGCGTACAGGTTATGCCCTCTTTCCACATTGGCAGGGTCGCTGCTGAAATTGTAGTTAATGCCGTTACGCGTATTCAGCTCATCATGCCGCCCAACAAAGCCATACAATAGGGTCTGGTTATTGTTGGCAAAGGCCTGGTTAAAGCGGTCGCGGGTATCTGTATAATAGTCGTAAGAAGTAATGGAGTTTACGCGTATGTTACGGAAGATCTCGTAATCCATATCCACAAACCCGCGCAGGTTAATGGTGTTGTTATCATCCATATTATTTTCATACCCGTCAAACTGGGGGTTGCCTACAAACTGGGAAGGACCGGGCAGCAGGGAGGAGGTGAAGGCATTACCCGCGCCATTGCCCGTTAAGCCGCCGCCATTACCGCGCTGCTTTTGTCCTAAGGCGCCAAACAGCTGGGTGCTGATGCGCAGCCTTGTACTGGGCTGTATGTTCAGCTGCATGTTCAGGCTGTACTTGTCAAAACCGGTGTTCTTGATCACACCCTGGTTGCGCTGGTACGCCATGTTAGCCTTGTAGTTCAGCTTGGGACTGCCCCCGCTTATCTGCACATTGTTCTGGGTATTGATGGTGGTTTGGTAAAACAATCCCTGCCAGTTGGTTGAGTTATTGTAAAAGCTGTTCAAACTATCTGTCAGGAACTGGGCGGCTTCCAGCCGGTCGCGCGCTTCCTGGATATTGCGGCTGTGGTATAAAATGGAATTAAGGCGGTATTGCCTTTCCAGAGCGCCACCCCAGGTTGGCCGCAGCTGCGGGGCCAGGTTAATGAACACGCTGCTGTTCACATCGATCACCGGCGTGGGTGAGTTACCACGTTTGGTAGTAATTACAATTACACCGTTAGCGCCGCGGGAACCGTACAGCGAAGTGGCCTGCGCATCTTTCATGATCTCTATGGATTGTATATCATCCGGCGGTATCAGCGCCAGTGGCCCGGTGGCAGCGCCTGGCTGTAACATGGACTGGGAAAAACCGCCATCATAATCCACCGGCACGTTATCTATTACCAGCAAGGGGTTATTGGTAGCCAGGTAAGTCTGGTCGCCGGTACCGGTAATGTTCAGCTGGGAAATACCGCGTATGGATACCGTGCCGCGGAAGCCCGGTGCGCCGGTGTTGTTTTGGATATTTAAACCGGCTACCTTACCCTGTAACAGCTCCTGCACGCTGGATACCGGTACATCCTGCAGGTCCCTGCCGGAGATCACGGCTACAGAGCCGGATACGGTTTCCTTGGTACGTTTCTGGTAACCCACAACCACAGCCTCTTTCAGGGAACGGTTCTCCGGTGAAAGAAACAGGTTCAGCGTGGGTTTGGTAACCTTCAGCGTTTGATCTTTATATCCCACAAAACGGAACTGTACCGTTCTGCCTTCCTGTATGGTAAAGGAAAAATTACCCTGCACATCCGTTAAGCCCAGGCCTTTTTTAGCCTGCACATCTATGATAGTAACGCCGGGCAGCCCTTCACGGCTAATGGCATCCTGGATCCTGCCTTTTACAGTAATGTTTTGCTGGGCAAAGGCTTTGCTGCTGCAAAGCAGCAGGGGAATAAGCAGTAAGGCCAGCAGGTTGTAATAACATTTATACATACATAGTAATTTTAATCGTCCTGAAATTTTGGATTCACCTTGAACTTGAACACCACTTCCCAGTCGCCGGGTTCATAAATGGCTAAGCTAAGCCCTATGCCTGCATTGTACCGGTGCCCAAAGGATACGCGGTTATACTGGAATGCGATATAGGCTTTGTCTGAGTTGCCGGAAACATCGGCCAGTATGGGAAAAGGGCTGGTAACATCATACGTAAGAATGGTGCTGTCAGCGCTCATACGCCGGTTAAAGCCAAAGGGTACATCCAAACCGATTGAACCGGTGCGGTAACGCAGGCTGTCCCATTGTGTGAGGTTGAAATTGGAAAAGGGAATAGCTACAGAATCTTTATCAAAGATTTTAAAGGTGAGTGTATTGCCTTTTATATCTGTTTTGCGGAAGTATACGTTCACGCTATCCCGGGGCAGGTTCAGGTTAAACTGGTCTACCACGCCGCTAAGGTCAGGGTGCGTAATGCCGCCCTGGTCCCATGCTTTGCGGATGCCGGTGATATCATCAAACTCATACGGTTCATACGGGCGCGGACGGCGCACATCCAGCACCATGTTCTTGAACACTTTTTCACCACCGTTATTTTTTACGCGCACATCAAAGTAATAAATGCCGGGTTTAATGCGGGAGGAATCCGTATTCCAGAAAAATATTTCACCGGAGTGCGGGCGTATGTCTAACGCCGGGGCCTGTACGGTGCTGCGCTTGTCTTCAATTTCCGCAATGGTCTTTTCTAAACCGCTGTAATAATTTTTCCATTGCCGGGTAGCTACTTTTTCCAGCAGCTCCGGTGCAGCGCTGCTATCGGCATGGCGTACATTTTCCAGCGTAAAGGTGAGCGGCTGCGTGGAATAGTCCGCATTAAAAATATAGGAGTACACGTTCGTACGGCCTAAGTTCACCGGGAAGTTGGTCCGGTTATAGTTCATGTTGGTGCTGAAAAAATCCTTTTCGCCCGGCACCATGTTTTTGTAGCATCCTGCCATGGCCGTGGCCAGTAGCAGAAGCATGATCAGATAAGGTTTATAACGTTGCATAATGCGGGGAATTAAAGTTTGTAGAAGGTCATTTTGTTGATATTATAACCGCCGGTTTCTTCATAGAACCGCAGGATGTGCTTACCGGCAGTAAGGTTCACCGTGGTATTTACCGTTACCCAGTTCTGCCAGCCGCCGGTATCGTTGCAATGCACGGTGCCGCTAACGTTTACACCGTCAAGCTCCAGGTGGAAATTGCCGCCGCCACCACCGGATGCCATGCGCAGGGCCACGGCATAGGCGCCGTCTGCCGCCACTTCTACCGTATATTCCAGCCATTCGGAACCACCGGTCCAGCCTACGTTATAAGTGCCCTCACTGCAGTTTTCAATATCCACTGCTTCTGTGCGGTACTGGTTGCCGTTGTTGCCGCCGTCGTTATCGTGGAAAGCCAGTCCCTCACCGCCATCATCATAATCTTCAAACTCAATAGTGCCGGGTATGGGGGATGGTAATCCCAGGTAGGGCGATTGTATGGGGTTCAGTGAATACGGGAAAGCCATCGGCACCAAAGACACAAAGCCGAATACATGTTTGCTTTCCAGCACATGCAGCCAGCCATTGGCAGTTTTCAGATCTATGCTTTGGGTAATGGAGGTTGACCAGTCCCTGATAAAGCGGGAGCGGTTCATGTCGCTGTACTGCAATACCAGCGGGCCGCCGTTCTGAATGCCGGAAGCAGCGGTAGGTACGGATTTGCCGTTCATCTGGTAATTATAGGCCAGTGTGTTCAGCATTACCCCATCTGCATACTTCAGGGAATCAGCGCCTACCTTACCCCTCATCATGTAGCGGCGCAGCAGCGTATCCCATACGGCTGCGGGTACGCTGTCCAGCGTCCAGTCGCCTTTAAAGCCATATTTACCCCGGCTGAAGTTCAGGTTGTACAGCGCAGTTTTAATGCTGTAATCCTGCGGCGCAAAAAAGGTGATGTTCTCCTTTTTCAGCGTATCTGTAAGGCCGGCTTTATCAACCAGGTATAATAAGGTATCATATAAACCCTGCTGACTTTTCAGGAAGTCATATGTATTTACCGGCACTTCTGCCGTGGGTTTGGCATTGCGGTAAGTATTATCTTTTTTACAACCCGCTATCACCAGCAGCAACAGCAGGGCGCCGGTGTACCATTGTGGGCAGGTACTCCGCGCGGTGAATTGTTGTAAGCTCATTTTCATAACAGCAAACATTATTTCCAGAAATTATTTTGCATCAGCGCGCTGTTGGTAGAAAGTGCCTGTTTAGACACGGGCCAGTAAGCAGCGCCATTATTTACATCGGCCTGGGTAAATTGGGTGTACCGTGATACTTTGTTGAAATGTATCAGGTCAAACCAGTACCAGCCTTCGCCTATCAGCTCACGCCTGCGTTCAAGGAAAATGGCATCCAGCAGGGCTTCCTGCGTGGGATTGCCGGGCAGGGTTTTTAAACCGCGGCGGGTGCGTATGCTGTTAAGATCGCCTACTGCATCGGACATGCCTAAACGGGCTTTACATTCTGCCTGCAGCAGATACAGCTCCTCATACCGGAAAATGATGATGGCGGATGTATAAAAGCGGAGTGTTGGATTTTTTACCGCGCTGTTCACCTGCTTCATTTTATAGAATACCGGGTAGGCATCATTCAGCTGATCAAAGAACAGGGTAGCGCGTTGATCGCCGCTTTCGCTGTAAATACTGAGTATGCTGTCTTTGGGTATATAGATCTCAGATTCGCTTTTGGGAATATCCGGTGAGCGCAGTGTCCAGTCTTCCAGCTGCCCGGTGGTGGAGTATTCTGCGTGGTCAAAGTTGAGATCTATCTGGAAAATATTGCTGAAGCCACGGCCGCGGAACGAGCCATCCAGTCGGGTAAGATCGGCAGTGCTTACAAAGTTGTAACCGGTTTGCCCCTGGTTATCTATTACGGCACGCGTGTTTTGCAGGGCATTGGCATAATCTCCTTTCCAGGCATACAGGTGCGCCAGTAAGGTATAGGCCATACCGCGGGTGGCGGAAATATCTGTATGGTGGCCTTCACCCTGGCCCTGATAATCACCCTGCTGCTCCGGCGACTGGCCATTATATTTCCACGGCAGGCCGTAGGCAGCAGCCAGCGCATCCTGTATAGCAAAGTCCAGCACCTGCTGCTGGTTGGTTCTTGGGGTAGGCGTGAACGTGCCGTTGGGCGGGCTGACAATTAAAGGCACATCGCCCCACACCCTTACAATATAATAATAGAGGAAAGCGCGCAGGAAACGTACCTGCGAGCGGTCCAGCTCCATATCATTGTTAGAGTAGCGGTAATCACGCTTGGGCACTTCCGGCAATTTTTCAATGGCCAGGTTACACTGGGCAATGGCGGCGTAAAACCGGCGCCAGTCGCGCCATTGATCGGTAGTGGCATAGCTGGCGTTCAGGTTATTATCCACCAGCGCCTGCAGGTCGCCGCGTTTGGTAACGCGGAAGTCGCCGCCCCGCAGATCGCCATATACCCAGTGGGCATTTTCATTCATTAATGCAGCGCGTATCAGGGCATAGCAGCCATAAACAGCGGCACGGGCATCATTTTTATTCTGCCACATGTTCTCTTCTGTAAGCGCGCGTTTGGAGGGCTGGTCCAGCATTTTGCTGCAGGAACTACCCAGCAGCAACAAGCCTGATAAGATCACTATTGTATATCGCATGGCAATAGTTTTTAGAATTGAAAGTTGAAACCTAACGTAAAGCTGCGCGGTGCTGCCCAGTTGTAATAACCCTGGTCATAGCCAAAGTAGTCCACCGCTTCCGGGTCGCCACCGGAGTAGCGCGTCCATCTCCATATGTTATTGGCGGTACCATAAATGCGCAGCTGCTCAATACCGGCGCGGTGCATCCATGGGGTATTCAGGTTATAGGTGAGCGTAACGGAACGCAGCTTTATGAAAGAGGCATCTTCCAGGAACAGCGTCTGATCCGGCTGGTAGGCATTTACAGCGCTCCAGGGATTATACAGGGGGTACTTGTTATAATCGCCGTCTATCTTAGACCAGTAGTTCACTTCCTTAATACCTTTTACATCATCCAGCCCTTCGCGCTGCGCAAAATCAAAATGGTCGGCCATGGCCTGGTTAATGATCTTGCGGCCAAAAGCGTAATTGCATTGTACCTGCAGCTCCAGCTGTTTGTAACGGAAGGTGTTGCTGAAATAGCCCTGTATTGCCGGCGCCTGCCGCCCTTTCATTACCCGGTCGGCATCATTGATCACGTAATCGCCGTTCAGGTCTTTCCATTTGGGATCGCCTGCATGCAGGGCAGCGCCCTGGTACGTCATTTTATGGCCGTTGGATGGATTGGTGGGAACCTCTGCATCGCTGTTGTAAATACCATCATTGATCAGCAGCCAGTAACGGTCTGTTGGTTTGCCTACCAGCAGGCGACGGTTGCCTATTACCATATCGGTAATGCCATCCGGCATGGCCAGCAGCTTGTTTTGATTGGTGTAGGCCGAGATGCCGGTGCTCCACTGGAATTTGCTGCCGCGGATCACATCTGCATCAATGGCCACTTCATAACCGTAGTTACGGATGTCCATACCGTTCTTAACAAGGCCGGTATAGCCGGTTTCTTCCATCACGGGAATTTTCAGCAGCAGGTCACGGTCTGTTTTGGAGTACACATCCAGCGTAGCGTGAATGCGGTCGTTCAGCAAACCTACATCCAGGCCAACATTCAGCTGCTCAACATAAGGCCATTTTAAATTGCTGGTTACATAACCGGTGCCAAAGGCCGCGTTAATGGCGGGAAAGGCGTTGTAGGTAGCTGTGTTGGGGTTACCATCCCAGCCAATGTCCACATTATAAATGGGGCCGCCTTTGTAATACTCGTCCATTAATACGCGTCCCACACGGCCGTAGCTGGCTCGCAGGTTCAAAGTGCTTAGCCAGCGTGAGCCGTGCAGAAATTCTTCATTGCTGATCTTCCAGGCTGCGGATAAGGTGGGAGAGAACAGCCAGCGGCTCTCCGATGGTACGTTCGAGCTGCCATCTTCCCGCAGGTACAGGTTCACAAAATATTTTTCCAGGTAATTATACCCTACGTTGGTGTAAAAAGAGGCTACGTTACTTTGCGTATAATCCTTATAGTTAGCCTGCAGGCGCAGATTGCCGAATACGCCTTCCTTGTTGGAGTCGTCGCCCGGTTTGTAGATCTTAATATAATCGCTACGGCCTTTATAGGCTTTGCCATAATCGTAGCGCCACTTGTCCCACTGTGCATATTGCCCCAGCGTTACATCTATATGGTGCTTATTTACAAAAGTGTGATCGTACCGTATGGAGTTATCCAGCACCATACGCCGGCTTAAACCGTCAAAGTTGGATACAAAGTTGTTACCGTCATTGATGGTGGTGGGAATAAACAGGTCCCGGAAGTTTTGCCCATAGTCAATGCTGAAGCGGGTGTTCAACGCCCAGTCAGATCCGAGCGTGTAATGCAGGTTGGCCAGTATGCGTGCATTGTTGTTCCGGTTGCGGTTCAGCCCATCTTTCAGGTACGTATAATATGGTTGTAAGTATTGCTTGTTGGGTGATGGCGGGTTTTCAAAGTTCACCAGGTAATCCTCATCACCGGCGCGGTCCCGGATAAATTCATTACGGGTACGGGTAAGCGTGGCGCCGTTAATAAAGGTGGTGAGCATGAGGTTCCTTACCGGCATCAGGTTAATGCCGAAATTAATGTCGTACCGGTTCATGGCCGTATGGTCAGCCACGCCTTGTTGTGCGGTGCGGCCCAGGCTAAAGCGGAAGTTGGCCAGGCGGTTGCCGCCGCTTACAGCGGCTTGTATACCATTGCTTAAAGCATTGCGGTAATAAAGGTCGTCCCAGTCTGCTGCCCCAAAGTAGCGCGCCTGTGTAGAATCTGCCAGGTACCGCGGAAAATTGCGCCATTGTGATTCATTGGCGTATTTCTGGTAAAAAGGCATGCGGAAGTTGCGCTCATACTCGCCGTTCACCGTGTTTACCGTAGGTTTAATGGAAAGACCTATCCAGGAATTTACCGATACTTTCATGCGTCCGGAGCGCGGGCCTTTGGTGGTGATGTTGATAATGCCGTTAGCGGCCAGCGGGCCGTATTTGGCGCTGGCTGCAAAATCTTTCAGCACTTCTATGCTGGCAATATCATTTACATCCAGGAAAGAGAGCAGGTTGCTTTCTGTTCCCAGGCGGTTAAAATCAAAACGCTGTATATCGTAGGGGAAGGCATGTTCCGGCATCAGCGGCACCCCATCTACAATATAAGTAGGTTGTGCGTAGAACAGGTCACTGTTTTTGAGCAGCAAGGTGGATGTGCCCCTGATAAATACGCTGGTACGTTTGCCGGGTTCTGCGCTGGGGGTGCGTATATCCACACCCGTTACCCTGCCGTTCAGCATCTGGTCAATGCTGTTGTAAGGCATTTTTCTTACCTCGTCCATATTCACGCTGGATATGGCGCCTGCCTTGTTGTTGTAGAGGAAGAGCTCATTATTTGGTAAGTGTCCAATAGTGTCCCTGGCCTGCAGCGGTATTTTTTTTAACCAGCTGATACTGTCTGTGGAAGACGAAATACTGCTGGTGTCTTTGCTCTTGTACACGCTTTGCGCATAACTGCCGGCAGACAGCAGTAAGCAGACAATGGCCCCTGCCACCCGCTTGCACGGTATGGTGTAACATTGTGTTGTCATAAGTGAAGATTTGGCAATACAAACCCTGTGCGTAAGCTTACGCTTACACCGGGCTTAATAATGTTGCTTTACGGAAACAGATTTAGCTACCGACCTTGTAATAGATCAATAGCGGATGTTGTAAAAGCGATGGTGGAGATGTGTACCGCCGTGGTACAGGCATACGGATAGGATGGCCATTTGCTAGTAAAGTTTGAACCTGCATGTGCTAGAATTGTGGAATTTTAAAATGTGCTTTACGGTAATAAACATTCTTATGGAAATAGGCTCTGGATCAGGTTTCAAGGCATTGTTAGTTGGGCTGATAACGCGGAATCGGGATTACACTGCTGACGTGGGCCTTTAAACGAAATCCTACTACATACATTTAGTTCTTCAATCGGTTGTGCTCACAATTTAATTAGCTAAAACGATTTTTCATAATTTTTTTTAACAATTATTTTTCATTTTGGATTTCGTAGTTGCTGAATAACTATTACTTATAACTCAAGACAGTTTTAATTTATTATAGCTGTATAACATTTTGAGCGATGGAACGTTTATAGAAAAACCATCAAACCCTATCTTTATGAAAACCATTTACCCGCTGGCCGTAGCGCTGGTGATCATTTCAGGCTTAACCGCCTGTTCCCATTCCGATGTACCGGAGCCGGCATTACCAGCCACCCCCTCCTCCAAAGAAAAAGCTTCAATCGCCGTAATTGATTACCGGGAGGAGATGCGCAACTTTGTGATCGGCATCAGTCAGTATGCAAAAGCGCAAAATCCGCAGTTTGCCATTATCCCGCAAAACGGTATTGAGCTTATTACCACCAACGGTGAAAGTAATGGAACACTGGCCCAATCGTACATTCAGGCTATTGATGGTGTAGGCCAGGAAGATCTTTTCTATGGCTACACCGATGATAATGTGCCCACACCTTCTGCGGACAACCTGTACCTGCGTGAATTCCTGAACCGCATTAAGGCAAGCAAAAAGGTGCTGGTTACCGATTATTGCAGCAGCAAGACTAATATGGACAAGTCTTACAGCAGCAATAACACTAACGGCTATACTTCTTTTGCCGCCAACCACCGGGAGCTGAATAATATTCCCACCTACCCCGTACAACCATATGGTGTGAACAGTAATAACATTACCAGCCTGCCGCAGGCAAAGAATTTCCTTTACCTTATTAATCCTGAGAACTATTCCAACAAGACCCAGTTCATTAATGCCGTTGCAGCTACCAATTATGATGTAGTGCTGATGGACCTGTTCATTGGCGCCAACAATGCTTTCACTGCTACAGAAATAGACCGGCTGAAAACCAAGGCCAACGGTGGTAAGCGCCTGGTGATCTGCTACCTGTCTATTGGCGAAGCAGAAGATTACCGTTACTACTGGCAAACAGGCTGGCGTGTGGGTAATCCGCCTTTCATCAGCGCAGAAGATCCTAACTGGAAAGGCAACTACTATGTGGAGTACTGGAATGCTGATTGGAAAAGCGTAATATTCGGTAACGACAGCTCTTACCTGAAAAAGATATTGAACAGCCATTTTGATGGCGCTTACCTGGATATTATTGATGCTTTTGATTATTTCGAAAACCGGTAGGACCGTTCATCTATTTTGCAGGTTTAACAATTAACAAAGCAGTAATTTTATTGGTATCGCAACCAATATCTATTGCTATGAGGAAATATCCACTCACCCTGTTATTGTTATGCCTGCCCCTGCTGGTATTTTGCCAGGCCACCCAAAAGCCTGTTTTACACGGCCAGCACTGGATGGCCATTACCGGTAAGCCGCTGGCGGCAACGGCCGGCTCCATGATATTTCAGCAGGGCGGTAACGCGGTAGATGCTGCCTGCGCCATGATAGCCGCTACCTCCACCATGTGGGATGTATTGAGCTGGGGTGGCGAAACACAGGCCCTTATTTACAACCCGAAAACAAAAAAAGTAATTGGCATTAATGCATTAGGAGTAGCGCCCACCGGTGCTACTCCTGCTTTTTATAAGCAAAAGAACATGCAATACCCGCCGGAATACGGACCGCTATCGGCCGTAACCCCTGGCACACCAGGCGGCATTATTACCATGCTGGCGGAGTATGGCACCAAAAGTTTGAAAGAAGTGCTGGCCCCTGCCATGGAGCTGGCCAAAGGTTATCCCATAGAAGCGCAAACCGCCAACAGCATCCAGGAATACAAAAAGTGGATCACACAATGGCCGTACTCCAAACAGGTGTTCTTCACACATCCGGACCGTGCGCGTGTGGCGCCTGATGCCGGTGAAATTTTTCGCCAGCAGGACCTGTTGGCTACTTTACAGAAGCTGGTGGATGCGGAACAGGCCGCGCTGAAAAAGGGTAAGTCCCGCAAAGAGGCGCTGTATGCCGCCTACGACCGCTTTTATAAAGGCGATATTGCACAGGAATTTGTACGCGGCTGCCAGGAGCAGGGTGGCCTTATTACCCTGCCCGACCTGGCCAACTGGAAAGTGCATATCGAAGAGCCCATGATGGTTACCTACAAAGGCATTGAAGTGTACAAGCTTTCTCAATGGACACAAGGGCCGGCCTTACTGCAGGCGCTGAACATCCTGGAGAATTTTGATCTGAAAGGTATGGGCTACAACTCCACCCGCTACATACATACCGTGTACCAGGCTATGAGCATGGCCTTTGCCGACCGGGATTTTTATTACGGCGATCCCTATTTTCCGCCGGAAGAGCCAATGAAAGGCCTGCTTTCCAAGGCATATGCAAAGGAGCGCGCCCGCAGCATTAACCAGGAACAGAATGATACTATGATAGGCCCCGGCGATCCCTATCCCTTTGAAGGCGGCGGCAAACAGAACCCTTATTTTAACCTGTTAAAAACCTGGGGCCATACCGCGGTATATAAGCCGGATGAGCCCATTCATGGTTTGGATGATCCCTTCCTGCAAACATTCCTGAGCGGCACTACCTCTGTAGAAGCTGCGGATGCAGAAGGCTGGGTAGTATCTGTAACACCCAGCGGTGGCTGGTTACCGGCCACTATTGCAGGCCACACCGGAGTAGGTATGAGCCAGCGTATGCAAAGCTTTGTGCTGGATGAAAAGGAAAGTCCCTTTAATGTAATGGAGCCCGGTAAACATCCGAAGGTAACCCTTACGCCTACACTGGCATTGAAAGATGGTAAGCCTTATTTGTCTTTTGCCGTGCAGGGCGGCGACAGCCAGGACCAGAACCTGCTGCAGTTTTTCCTGAACGTAGTGGAGTTTGGTATGAATGTGCAGGAAGCCGTGGAAGCCGCCAACTTTAACAGCTACCAGATGTACTCCTCTTTTGGGGCGCATGAGCGCAAACCCGGCGGCTTAACCCTGCAGCAGAATACACCCTTCTGGACACGGAAAGAGTTAAAGCAATTAGGATATAAGATAGATTACCAGGAGCGCACCTCAGGCCCCATTAATGCCATTTACTTCGACTGGCAGCACGGCAGCTTCTGGGGCGGCTCCAGCAACCACGGCGAAGATTATGGGATCGGGTGGTAGGTGCTGCGCAAAGCGCAGCGCGCGCACTAACAAATATTCGGAATAGTCCCCGAAAAATCACACAGCTTTTCCAGCAATGCGCATAGTTCCTCTCCCTTCTTGGTAAGCGTGTACACCACTTTAGGCGGTACTTCCGGAAAGTGTTGCCGGTTGATGAGCGTGTTCTTTTCCAGCAGCTTTAAACGGTCTGCCAGTATATGATCCGTAATAGGCGACAGCTCTTCCTTGATACCGGAAAAACGGCTGTTGCCTTCCTCAATACAGAAAAGGATCTCCGTAAACCAGCGCCGGCTTAATAATACCAGCAGCTCATTTAGCGTACACTTACTTTCCAGGAAAGCTTGATTCTGGTAGTTAGTTGAATTGACCTTCCTTTCAGCCATAAAAATATTTATTTAAGTAGTTACTATTTAAATAATGAGTTATTGCACAGGTAAGCTGGATATGCTTGCTTTGTAACAGTGAATTGTAGAACGGAAACCCTGCTTTAAACATGCTCTCTCAGATCCGGTTCGCCTTCCGTATGTAATAGTTTGAGCAATGTAGGAGAATAGATCCAGATATCAAACGGGAATTACATAAACGGACGGCGCCCGGCTGCAGAGCGCACTATAAGACATTTTAACTGGCATACGCGTCAGCAATGGTTGCCCGGCAATTTTTGCAGCTGCGGTTTCCGCGCAATGTTTTGCAGGGAACCCGCAGCAAGCGCGGGGATCAGCAGCACACCAAACCGCCTTTAAAAAGGGCAGTGAACATCAGGGACAGGACAGTTTTTAATATTGATTGTTTTAATACCGGAGGCCCGGCGCTGCCTCTGAACAGCGCCGGTTTCCTCCCGGTATCCGTACATTATCCGGCTGTTATCGGCCGATGGCGCCCATAACAGCTACCCCTATGCAGCACAGCCGGTGCAAACCGTGTAACGGTATAGTTGTCAGCCTTTCATCCGTTCCTTCTGCCAAACAAATAATAAAAAAAACTACTGCATATTCCCTATATTTACGACATGCATTATTTTACTTTTTCTCAGCGCAGCATCCGTAATATTTTAGCCGGGGGAATATTACTTTTTTCAGCTGCATCCGCTCAGGCGCAGAACGTGGAGCCCCTGCATTATACCAGCTTTCATACCGGCGCCAAACCCACTATTGATGGTAAGCTGAATGAAGCCGTATGGCAGCAGGCCGCCTGGAGCCAGGATTTTACCGATATTGAAGGCGATAAACGCCCGCAGCCCCCTTTACGCACCCGCCTTAAAATGCTGTGGGATGATCAGTACCTGTACGTAGCCGCCGAACTGGAAGAACCGCATATCTGGGGCAAGCTGCTGCTGCACGATACTATCATCTTCCACGACAACGATTTTGAATTATTTATTGATCCGGATGGGGACGGGAAAGAATATTTTGAAATAGAGGTGAATGCCCGCAATACTATTTTTGACCTGTTTATGCCGCGCCCCTATAATGAAGGTGGCCATGCCCTTATTACCTGGGATACTAAAGGCATGAAAACAGCCATCGGCATAAATGGTACCTTAAACAATCCTGCGGATAAAGATAAATCCTGGACCGTGGAAATGGCTATTCCCTTCAAAGCCCTGCGCCTGCTGGGTGTACCGGATGTGCCGAAAGACCGTACCGTTTGGCGTATTAACTTTTCCCGCGTGGAATGGGATACGGAAATTAAAGGAGGCCAGTACGTAAAGAAAACCAACCCCGCCACCGGCAAACCCTTACCGGAGCATAACTGGGTATGGTCGCCGCAGGGTGTTGTTAATATGCATGTACCGCAGAAATGGGGTTACTTACAATTCTCTACCCAAGCCGTTCAAAAGCCTTAAATTACAACAATGGATAAGCGTAATTTTATAAAATCACTGGGCGTAGGAAGCGTAGCGTTGCTACCCGGTGTACCTGCCCTGGCTAAAGAGGCCACTGCAGCGGCAAAGGAGACAGCGCCCCCAAAGATAGCGCACCGCGTATGGATCAACCCTAACAAGGAAGATGCGGAAGCAGACATACAAAAACGTTATGCCGATTATAAAAAAGCAGGCATCAGCGATATTTACTTTGAAGACGATAGCGAAAAACATTTCCGCATCGCTAAAAAAAACGGCATTAAAGCCCACCGCTGGATCTGGACAATGAACCGCGGGGAAAAAGAGCTGCTGGCCGCCCACCCGGAATGGTATTCCCAGAACCGTAAAGGGGAGTCCTGCGCAACCAACCCGCCCTACGTGGGTTACTACCGCTGGTTATGCCCCAGCAAGCCGGAAACGCTGAACTACCTGAAACAGCAGGTGGAAAACGCGCTTTCCAAAGATTATATAGATGGCATTCACTTGGATTATGTACGTTATTGTGATGTGATACTGCCTGTGAACCTGTGGAGCAAATACGGTATTGACCAATCCAAAGAATTACCGGAATACGATTTTTGCTATTGCGAAACCTGCCGCAATGCCTACAAAGCAGAAAAAGGCAAGGATCCGCTGGAAATGGAACACCCGGACCAAAGCCCTTCCTGGCGCAAGTTCCGGTATGACCGTATCACCAACATCGTAAACAACCTGGCCAAGGTAGCGCAGCAGCATAAGAAACCCATTACGGCCGCTGTATTTCCCACGCCGGAAATAGCCAAACGCATTGTGCGCCAGGACTGGACCAACTGGCACCTGGATGCGGTGAATCCCATGATCTATCATGGCTTTTACCAGGAAGATGTAAGCTGGATCGGCGATGCCGTTGCCGAAGGCGTACGCGCGCTGAATGGCCGCTTCCCTTTATATGCCGGCCTTTTCCTTCCGGACTTTAATGGCAATATGGACGATCTGAAACGTGGTGTAGCATTGGCCGTGAAGAACGGCGCCGCAGGCGTATCGCTGTTTGGCGACCTAACACCGGAAGTGCTGGCGGCGATAGCCGTGTAGAATTACGAATTGGTTAATTACGAATTGGTACTGCGTAATTGAAGTATTTCGCTGCTTTAATCATTATTCGTTATTCATATCTGCACAAGACCATAATAAAGCCACATCACCACATAAAAAAGGCCTGCATCAGTGCAGGCCTTTTTAGTTTCTTATATTTTATAGAACATCACGCTATCTTCCGCTGCATTTTAATTCGTAATTATCCTCACTTTTCTCCGCTGCATTCCATTCGTAATTCGTAATTAAAGCTTCGAATCCGGCCTGTCCGCCACTAACTTCCCAAACTCATAATTCGGCTTATCTCCCATCTTAACTACCAGCGTACCCCCTTTCACAATATCAGCGTGCTTAATATAGCTTTTCGTATAAGGCTTACCGTTCAGGGTAATGCTTTGAATATACTTATTAGCAGCGCTGTTGTTCAGCGTTTGCACGGTAAAGGTTTTACCGCCCTGCAGCTTCAGGCTGGCCTTATCAAATACCGGGCTGCCAAAAACATAAATACCCTTAGCCGGGTTCACCGGATAAAACCCAACAGAAGATAAAACATACCAGGACGACATAGCGCCTACATCCTCATTACCAGCCAGGCCATCCGGTTTGGTGGTATAGAAGTCCTGCATTACCTGCCGTACCTTTTCGGCCGTTTTCCACTGGTTGCCGGCATAGGTGTACATGTAGGTAACATGGTGGCTGGGCTCATTACCATGCGCATACATGCCTATCAGGCCGGATATGTCGTTGGATGCTTCTTTACCCATATCGCCTTTAGCTTCAAACAGGCTGTCCAGCTTTTTGGTAAAAGGGGCATCGCCGCCCATTAAGCTGATCAGGCCTTCCACATCCTGCGGTACCAGCCAGGTATACTGCCAGCCGTTACCTTCTGTGAAGTCGCCTTTTTCATGTTTGGACTGGAAAGGATCGTATGGCGTTTTAAAGCTGCCATCGCTCATGCGCGGACGTACAAATTTAATAGTGCTGTCAAAATAGTTCTTGAAATAAGCAGCACGTTTGGCATAGGTATTATAATCATCCGTTTTACCCATTTTCTTGGCCATAGCAGCAATACACCAATCGTCAATGGCATATTCCATGGCTTTGGATACGGATTCATATTCTTTGTCGGAAGGAATGTAACCGCGCTCTTTCACATAGTTCACGCCCAGGTCGTCGCGGGTAGAAGATACTTTCATGGCCGCCAGCGCAGCTTCCGCATCAAAACCTTTAAAGCCTTTCAGGTAAGCATCGGCGATCAGGGGCACAGCATGGTAACCCACCATACAATTGGTTTCACTGCCCATTAACGGCCATATAGGTAGCTTGCCCTGCTGCTGGTAAATAGCCAGCAGGGAGTTAATAAAGCTGCTCATACGGTCAGGGTGCAGCAGGGTACTAAGCGGCGCTGCTGAGCGGTAAGTATCCCACAGGGAAAAAGTAGTATAGTTATCAAAGCCTGGTTTGGTGTACACTTTTTTATCCGTACCGCGGTAGCTGCCGTCATGATCGTTAAACAGGGCAGGGCCTATCATGGTATGGTACATAGCCGTGTAGAACACGCGCTTTTTAGCTTCATCTGCACTTTGTACATTGATCTTGGTCAGCTCCTTGTTCCACTTGTTATTGGCGCTGTTCACTACTGCAGCAAAATCCCATCCGGGAATTTCCGCATTAATGTTAGCCAGCGCATTTTCACTGCTCACTGGCGAGATGCCTACTTTCAGCATCACCTGCGCAGGCGCATTGTCAAAGGATATAATACCTTTGGTGTATTTGGCTTTCAGCTCCTTACCTTCTTTCTTTTCATCGCCATCATACACGGCAAAATTTTTCACCGGTACATTACTCTTAATGGCAAACCACAGGCGCTGATCTTCTGACCAGCCTTTGGAAAAGCGGTAACCTTCCAGGGTGTATTCATCCTTTTGGCGGATGAATGTTTCCACGGGCGCATCCCAGCCAATGCCTTCTTTCAGGTCCACAATAATGTGGGCCGGTTTGCCTTTAGGGAAAGTGTACCTGTGAAAGCCAACACGCTCAGAAGCAGTCAGCTCTACCTGTATATCATGATCATCCAGGTGCACGGCATAATAACCCGGCCTTGCTGTTTCACGGCTATGGGAGTAATGGGAGCCGTAACCGGTAGTGGGATTTTCCTGTGAGCCATGGCTGGTTTTCACATCGCCGGTGTACGGCATTATCAGCACATCACCCAGGTCGCCAATGCCGGTGCCGCTCAGGTGTGTTTGTGAAAACCCGATCACTACACTGTCTGAGTAATGGTAGCCGGAGCACCAGTCCCACCCTTTAACAATATTATTCGGTCCTACCTGTACTGCGCCAAAAGGAACGCTGGCGCCTACAAAAACGTGCCCGTGTCCGCCGGAACCAATATAGGGATCTACATAAGAAAGTGGTTTGCTTTCCGGTAATTTTTGTCCCTGTATTTTCCGGGGTTGCTCTACCTGCGCTTTCACCTGCGCACCTGCCATCACCAGCCCTGAGAAGGCCAGCAGATAAGCATTCTTAAACCTCAAAGTCATATTAGCTGCTTTAAACTGCCAAGATACGCGCTGTATCTTACTTTTCAAGTAGTTTTTATGTGAACGGATCTATAAAATTGCTTTTATCAGCGCGATGTCTTATTTTTCTAAACAATCCAATACCTACATGATCAACCAACTATCTACGCAGCGCATTCTTTCCATTGATGCCCTCCGCGGCATTACCATCCTGGTAATGATCTTTGTAAATGAGCTGTCCGGCGTAAGCGGCATCTCGCCCTGGATGAAACATATGCCGGCTGATGCGGATGCAATGACCTTTGTGGATGTGGTGTTCCCGGCCTTCCTGTTTATTGTGGGTATGTCTGTCCCCTTTGCTATTAACCGCCGCCTGGCTAAAGGCGATAGTTTTGTGCAGCTGCAGCAGCATATTGGCTGGCGCACACTGGGCCTGCTGGTATTAGGGGTGTTTATGGTAAATGCAGAAGATGATTATAACGAAGCCGCAATGGGCATGTCAATTCATGTATGGTCATTGCTGTTTTATATCTGCGTGGTATTGGTGTGGAATGTATACAAGCTTTCAAAACCCACGCTGGTATATGTGTTAAAAGGCATTGGCATTGCAGGCTTGCTGGTGCTGGCATTTATTTACCGCGGCGGAAAAGATGGTACGGAATATTTACAGCCGCATTGGTGGGGTATCCTGGGGCTTATTGGCTGGGCCTATTTATATAGCTGTATTTTTTATCAGCTGTTTAAAGGGAATGTATATGGATTGCTGGCCATGATCGGCATCTGTACCCTGTTTTATATTGTAGGCCACCAGCCGGCGGTACAGCAATCCGGCTGGCACTGGATCACCTCGCAAAGCGGCAATGCAGCGCATACTTCTATTGTATTATGCGGTATTGTGCTGTCCCTTATTTTCTTTGACCAGGCCAGCAACAAAAGTGTGCAGCAACGGTTTATACAGGCCGGTGGCTTTGCATTGATATTATTGGTAGCCGGTTATTTCCTGCGTCCGTATTTTAAAATATCCAAGATCTACGCCACTCCCACCTGGTGTTTATACAGCGCAGCTATCTGCTGCATTTTGTTCTCTTTTTTATACTGGCTTATTGACCGCAAGCAAGTGAGCGGCTGGACGAACTTTTTCCGTCCTGCCGCCGCCAATCCTTTGCTTACCTACATCATCCCTTTTATTATCTACGCTCTCCTGCACCTGCTGGGCATTCATTTACCGGATCTGCTGCAGCAGGGCTATCCCGGTATGCTATGGTGTATCCTGTACGCGGTGATCGTGATGGGGATTGCCAAGGGATTGAATAAGGCGGGAATAAAATTGCAGCTGTAATATAACGTTATAGGCTCGTTCGCATGGCTGCCATAGACAGCGCTAAAAGACTGTAAGCTGAATGTCCGGCATTCCGTTTACAGTCTTTGTATTTCCTATTCCCTGTAACTTAACCTCTTCAACAAACGTTTTTTATAGCATACGAAAACACCTGCTGTGGTATCCATGCTGCCACACGGTTATGTATTGTAACATCAAATCACATTAAAACCATTTAACCATGCTGAAACCATTCGGCGTAGTATTGCTATTGCTACTCGCTTTCTCCTGTAAAAAAGACAATGATCCAACACCTGCACATTACCGCTATTATGCAGTAGGCATGCACAGCAACGGCCAGGAAACCGGCTGGAAATGGCAGGACACCACCTTTGTAGTGGCCGTAGCTGATACCAATACTACCCTCATTGCGGAAATCAATGCCCAATTGAAACTGCCTATAGCCCAGAGGAATAAGTTTGTGGCAGGCACGTTAGTTGCAGGAGATGGAGGGTATAACAAGAACGGATCCCATCGCTTTAAATGGCATCTTAAAGAAACCGGCTGGAACCTGGTAGACGCTACCATAGAATTATCAGACGGATTGCCATACACCGATGTGGATGTGAACAACAGCTACTGGATGGAGAAGGTGAAACGCTTCTCCCCTTGGTCCTCGTACATAAAGAAAGAAATTACACCATGAAAATGAAATGGCTGATCTTATTCATCCCCGCCGGCTTAATCCTGCTTCTTGCAGGATGCCGGCAGGGTACTAAAAGCAAACCGGAGATCGCAGCCCGCAATACCGCGGTGAACAAAAGCAACGCCTACAACGATCTGTTCCTGGACAGCACAGCCGTAGAGAAATTTATAGCGCAGCAAAAAATAGACGATACCACTGCGAATGCCATGCGCAGCTTTTACAACGTCCGCAATTTTGAATACGCCTGGTTCGACAGCCAGGGCCTGACCGAACAGGCGCTTGGCTTCCGCAGCCTGTACCATTATAGCAAAGACACCAGCGGCAGCCGGCAAATGGAGGTTCGCCTGGATGAATTAATGAACGATAATGATACTACTATCACCGGCAATGAAGCTGGTATTATAAAAACAGAGCTGCAGCTCACGCAACGTTTTATACAGTTTACCCAGGAAAAGTTTGAAGACCTGAACCTTGCACAACTGCAGCAATTTATTCCCATTCAGAAACAACGCCTGCTGCAGCTTACAGATTCTATACTGGCTAACAACAGCCGGGAACAGAAGAGCTACGAAGCAGCCAACCCGGCATATGCTGCTATGAAAAAGCAGCTGGCACAGTATGTAGATATTGCTAAAAAAGGCGGCTGGCCGGCCATTACAGCCGATAAGAAAAAGTATGCAAAAGGAGACAGCGCAGGGGCTATACAGCTGGTAAAAAAACGGCTGCAGGCTACCGGCGAGCTGTCCGGTGCAGATAGCAGCACCTTATTTGACGATACCCTGGAAGCAGCCGTTAAATCATTTCAGCAAACGCATGGTTATACCCCCACCGGTTTGCTAACAGATACCCTGCTGCGAGATATGAACGTACCTGTGCTGACGCGCGTGCAACAGCTGGTAATGAACATGGAACGCATACGTTGGGCGCCTGCTGCGCCGGAAGGCCAGCTGATTATAGTGAACATACCCGAATATGTACTGCATGTATGGGAAGGCAGGAAAAAAGTATTTGATATGCCTGTAGTAGTAGGGAAGGAAGGCAGCAGCACCACCATGTTCTACGGCGATCTGAACCAGATTGTATTTAACCCTTACTGGCATGTGCCGCGCAGCATAGTGCAAAAAGAAATACTGCCACATATAGCTAAAAACAAAAATTACCTGGAAGAGAATGATATGGAGATCACCGGCGAGCGCAACGGCGTCCCCGTAGTAAGACAACGCCCGGGTAAAAAGAATGCGCTGGGCCATGTAAAATTCCTGTTCCCCAACAGCTTTAATATCTACTTTCATGATACGCCGGTAAAAGGCCTGTTTGAAAAAGATAAACGCGCGTACAGCCATGGCTGCATACGTTTAAGCGATCCCGTTAAAATGGCTAATTACCTGTTGCAGGATATGCCCAAATGGACACCTGAAAAAGTAGACAGCGCAATTAACAAAGGCGATAAGGAAAAATATGTAAGGCTGAAGCACTCCGTACCCGTACTGGTAACCTATTACACCGCCTGGGTAGATGAGCAGGGCACTTTACAGTTCCGCGAGGATATTTATGGGCACGATGCGCGCCTGGCGCAAAAGATGTTTACAGACGGGCAGGGCCCGGCGCTCAGCTCCGCCAACTAAAAAGAAAGACCCGGCTGTAATGCCAGGTCTTAATTAAATTTCTCAATAAACATAGGTAGTATAACAGGTAATGCTGCTTATAGCATTGGGGTGCTCATCGCTAAAGCTTTATCCTGTTTCAGCATTTTGGAATGTGCAATATAATTTTTGTTAGCGCTGTAAATAAACAGGCAGGCGCCGCCTTTCAGCGCTTCGATCACCTCACGGTGTATCTCATCCGGGATAGCCGGGCAGCCCAGGCTGCGGCCAATGTAACCCTGGTTATTAATAAAATCTTCATTTACATAGCTGGCGCCGTGCATCACAATACCCCGGTGCATAGCATTATCATTAATACCTTTTTCTGTTCCCTGCAAACGTAAGGATAAGCCGTGCTCGCCCTGGTAAGTATTATCCGTAATATAAAATCCTAAGCTGCTCTTATTACTGTTAGTGGCATTGGAAAAGCTGGTAGCATTCAGCTTACCGGTATTTTTTCCATGGGATACCAGCGTGTTAAACAGCAGGCGGCCGTTCTTTATATCAATAACGAATAAACGTTTCTGGGTGGAGGGGAGGCTGAAGTCCACAATAGCAATTACACTGTCATTATGCAGCCTGCCATTATTTAACAGGCGGTTAAAACCCATTATGCCATACATAAAGGCATCCTGGGAAAGCCCCATTGTACCCAGCTGTAAGCTGTCATATACCATACTTTTACTGCTGCTTGCGGTAGCAGGTACCGGCATAAACTTTACGTTCTTACGGCTGATGGAAGAAACATTTGCAGCAAATAGGAACGAAAAAAGTACAATTGGAATAATAAACAGTTTAGCTCTTCTCTGGATAGGTTTTCTCATTTTCACAGTTCTCCTAGTTTGACACAGGCCATAAGTTTTTCCACAGGTATATGGTCCTGTTGCGGTGATTAAAAATAGTTAGGAAATAGTTGTAGTGTTTCGTTTTGTATAACAAATATCGGTAAAATCTGAATAAAATGCACGGCTGAAGTCCCTTATTTGCTGTTTTTTTAACATTTTTCAGACATTTTAAACGGTTTAATATTGCCGGGCCAGGTAGTATCTTAGCGGCCTTATCTGTTATGTATGCAGGAGAATATGCCATTTTACCGGGATCAGTTAGCCCGGGCCGGGTACACGGTAATCCCGGATGTGTTTTCAGCCCATGAAATAAATGCCATTAGTGCCGCACTCGCTACCGCTGATAGCACATCGCCAACTTTTCGTAAAACTGCCGATCTTTTTGCCATCCGGCAATGTTTGAAAGAAATACCTGCGCTGCAATCACTGATCTTCACAAATAGCCTTCATGAAATTATTCAGCAGCTTTTGGGCGATGATTACTTTGTAGTAAAGTCTATTTACTTTGATAAGCCGCCTCAATCCAACTGGTGGGTAGCCTGGCACCAGGACCTTACTATTTCTGTTGATCGGAAAATACCATTGCCCGGTTTTATATCGTGGACCATCAAACAACAACAATTTGCAGTACAACCACCATTGGAAATATTAGAACACATTTACACCATTCGCATTCATTTGGATGATACGGATGCAACCAATGGCGCACTAAAAGTAATACCCGGTTCTCATTGCAAAGGCATTTATCGCCCTGAAACAATTGACTGGAAAACCGAAACGGAAGTAATGTGTAATGTGCCTAAAGGAGGTGTTATGCTGATGCGTCCTTTATTACTGCATGCCTCTGACAGGGCCACCAGCAATACTAACAGGCGGGTAATGCACATAGAATTTTGCAATCGCACATTACCGGCTGGTTTACAATGGAATGAATACATCAGCCGTACACGTTAGTTATAACAGGGAAAAATTTTATACAATATTTTTATCAAAAGTTGTTTTTATCAAAAAATTAATTTCATCTTTGCACTGTTAAAGAAAACAAAAAATAAAGAACATGTTACGCATACAGCTACATACAAACGCAAAAAAAGGCTTCGGTCCCATGGAGGATTGCAGCGTTTGCGGGGCATGTTATGCTACAGAATAGTTGAAACAACGAATTCGATATAACACAAGCCCCGCAAGAGATTGCGGGGTTTTTATTTTACATAAAACATAAACATGCAAATGCATTCACTGCACATAACAGGTATACGATTTAGAGGTATGAATGATCAATGGTTATCACTCATAAGCCCTTGTCATGTGTATAGTGATCAGCAGAAGAATGATAAACATATTGAACGCACCCCGTCAAATAAACGACCTTGGTATGATCGCACATAAGTAACCCTGTGTGCAGTTAAAAAGCCCGGTCGTACTAAGCGGCCGGGCTTTTTTTATGGTTCGTTGGTGTAATGGTTAACATCTCAGATTGTCGATCTGCAGCTACGGGTTCGATTCCCGTACGAACCGCTGTGTGCCTATACGTGGGGGTAAAATGGTGACTTGGCGCACTACGCTGATACCGCGCCCACCCTCATCCCATTTTGGCTACAATGGTGTGAGTGCTATTTATCCCTTACCACTGGTTAGGACAGTGGTACAAGCTCACACCAGTACGGATAGTTAGCTTAATGGTAAAGCAGCGGCCTGTTAAGCCGCAGGATGAAAGTTCGAATCTTTCTCTGTCCGCAAAAGAGAATGTGAGTGGCTAAATTTTATCACTCAAACTAACAAACGGTTGGGTAGCTCCAATGGTAGAGCAGCGGTTTGAAGCATCGCCTGTGCAGGTTCGAATCCTGCCCCATCCACGGACCAATAAAAACAGAATGCCATGGACCACAAAAGACAATGGAGACGGTTAAACGGCGCCATTGTAAAATCACCGATCGAAGATGAAATAAGGGATGTGCTGGTACAAGCCATCCACAATGGTTACACCATGAAAGTTTGTATAGGTACAGACAGTCAGGTGAAAGGCCGCACTACGGAATTTGCTACCGTCATCGTATTTATCCGCAAGGGGAAAGGCGGTTTCATGTACATACACAATGAAACCACGGTACGCAAAATGTCTGTAAGAGAAAGGATGCTGGCGGAAGTAACCAAAAGTATTGAAGTAGCCTACGAATTATGTGGCCTGTTCACTACTTATAATGTAGATATGGAAGTGCACGCGGACATTAACACGCAGCCCAACTTTAAAAGTAACGATGCTTTAAAGGAAGCAATGGGTTATATCACCGGGATGGGTTTTGCCTTTAAAGCAAAGCCGCATGCCTTTGCCAGCAGCAGCTGCGCAGATAAAGCCGTGCATTGATTTATAAATTATAACTGATGGAAAACATCAGCAAAGAGCTTCCCCTGTTAGGGGAAGTGGATACCCTTCTAACCGGCAACCCGGGCGTGGTCTTACAAGCCCCGCAGTGCAGCGGCCGTAGCTTGCTGTATGCTGTTGTTCGTGTTATGGCAGTATCCCGACCTGTGGGTTGAAGGTTCGATTCCTTCACGGTTTAAAGCACCGTTAGCTCAATTGGATAGAGCAACAGTTGTGTATGTGGGTTCAAATCCCACTCCTTTTTAGAAAGGATAGCATAATGGTTATGCAACAACCCGGAAGCGCACGCCTTCCCTAAAAAGTGCACCAACAAAACCAGCGTTACCCGGCCGGCTTATGCAAAAGGTATAGGCAACAGGCGGTTCGGTAAATACCAGCGGGTGAATGCTCCGTTACAGGCAGCTAACGATCAAACAGGTTTTATGCACACCGCACCTGTTCCATCAACGGTCCCCTGTAACGGAAATCCACCTCCGTATGTATTGAATGCAACGTAGCGCTGGTCTTTTAAAATCAAAGTAAAATTAACAAAATGAAAAGGGTAACAATTAACGCCTACCAGGTTGGTTTGGTGTTTAAAAATGGCGTGTACAAACGCATGCTGGCAGAAGGCAGCTACTGGCTGATGCCTGTTGAAACCGTGCGCGTATACGACACCACCGTGCCGTTTGAAACAGCGTTTGAGCTTAACATCCTGTTGCAGGATGAAGCGCTGGCAGCAAGACTGCATGTAGTAGAAGTAAAGGAAGATGAAATAGTGCTGCAATATGAAAACGGTTTGCTGAAGCAGGTGCTCACTACCGGCCGTCACGTTTTCTGGAAGGGCATTGTACAATACAAATTTGTACGCGCCGGTTTGAACAAGGTGCAGATCACGGAGAACCTTGACCGTACCACGCTGCAGCACCGGCTGGTAGCGCCTTATGTGCGCACCTTCAGTGTGGAAGCTTACGAGCGTGCAGTATTGTTTATTGATGGTAAGTACGCGCAAACACTGGCAGGTGGTATATACTACTTCTGGAGGAACCACATTCCCATTCTTATGGGCAAGGTAGATACCCGGCAGCTGCAAACGGAGCTGAACGGCCAGGAAATACTGACCAAAGACAAAGCAGCTTTGCGTATTAATGCCTGGGCGCAATACCGGGTTACTGATATTGAAAAAGCCATGCTGCAGCACAAGGAGTATGATAAGCAATTGTACATCCTGTTCCAGCTGGCGCTGCGTGAATACGTTGCCGGTTTGGGTTTGGATGAGCTGCTGGAAAAGAAAGATGCCCTGGCGCCCTTCATTATGCAGGCAGTAAGTGATAAAGCTGCTGGCCTGGGTGTGCAGGTAACCGGCTTCGGTATCCGCGATATTATACTGCCGGGTGAAATGAAGGACATCATGAACCAGGTGCTGGTAGCGGAAAAGAAAGCGCAGGCCAACACCATTATGCGCCGGGAAGAAACCGCCAGCACGCGTAGCTTGCTGAACACTGCAAAGCTGATGGAAGATAACCCGATGCTGTGGAAGCTGAAAGAAATGGAATACGTGGAAAAGATAGCAGAGAAGATCAGCAGCATTAGTGTAAGTGGTAACGGCGTACTGGTTGATCAGCTGCGGCAGATCTTTACGCCTCAAAAATAGACGGGTTGGTTGCAAAAGGCAGCCAACCCGTTTTGTTGTTGTGTGTATAGCAGGTAAAGAATAATCTCTTTCTCTTATCTACCATGGCCCCAGCCCCTGTTGTAGATCACCCGGCCTCTTTCCCTTCTGTTATCCCCATGGTTGTCGCGTGCATAGTTGTGGTTATCATGGTGGTTATCGCGGTTCATCACCTGGTTATAATGGCCACGATAGCTGGCGTAACGGCTCCGGTACACATCATGGTGCAGGTAAGGCCTGGGCTCATTGATCACTACCTTGTAACTATGGTACAGGTCAAATCCGCGGTAGCGTGCTGGTAAGCTGGCAGCAGTGATCCAGCGCGGACCATCCGCATATATGAACTGCCGTGCAGGCACATTATAATAAGCATCTATATCAGGTAAATAATAGTACTGCGCGTAATCATATCCTGCAGGGCCCCATTCAGGCTGGCTGCCAATGTTAAAATTTACGTTAACTCTTACCTGTGCGTTGGCATTTTTGTGAAAGACGATGCTGCCGGTGAACAGCAGGGCTACAAGTATTAAGCGTTTCATGTTCGCAAATTTTTGATCTGATAGTTAGATGGGCGCAGGTAACAGGAGTTTAAACTGTTAACGTTGTTTAACACTCCGGCTTAAAACAAGAAAGGCCGCCTGGAAAGGCAGCCTGTTGCATGTTTATCTAATTTGTAACCTTTAGCCCTATTCAGGGAAAAGTTTAATATCCTGCGTTTTGATATAAGTTGGGATAAGTTTCCAGTATGCTGATGGGAATGGGCAGCAGCTCATTATACTTCTGGTAACCCAGCGGTCCTAATACTGTCACATCCGTATCCCAGCGGCGTAAAGCAGGTAAGCGGTTACCTTCTGTACGCATATTGCGTTTCCAGGCGGTCATCAGCTCTGCACGGAAATTGTCTGCGCTGATAGTGTTTGCCAGGTCTGCTAATTTTTCGCGCTGGCGTACTTTATTCAGGCTGGGCACCGCATCGTTCATAACACCTAAACGAAGATTAGCTTCTGCATTGATCAGGTACATCTCTGTTAAGCGCAGCTCCGGTAAAAAAGTACCTCTGGTAAATACGCTCTTCACCCAGCTGCTTGCCAGGGTGTTGGAGGTATTCCACAACAGCTCTTTATTACCGGTTTGGGTAAATATCAAAGGGGTATCCACCATCACATAGGCCGCATTGGCAATCACTGCGCTGCTGTAAGCTTTTGCATTTACAAAATCTTTCGCTTGCAGGGCCAGCTTAGCCTGTATGGCTTTACAGGCCGCAGCAGAGATAATATCTGTATTGCTGCCCAGCTTTGATGCAGCTGCTGTTAACAGCGTATCTATATAGGTGCGGATGTCATCAGTAGCGGGCCGGTTTACGTTGGTAGGTAATGCAAGGTCGTTTTGCATAGGTACATTACCAAAGTAAGACATAAGCTGAAGATATACATATGCTTTTACACCTTTAGCCTGTGCAATGGCCAGCTCTTTCTCAGCGGTTTGCATATCGCCTACCGCATTAGTATAATTAATTACTTTATTCAGCTGTGATATTATCTGGTAACCGTTTTTCCAGAGCAGGAGCGCGGTGCTATTGGCAGCGGTCATGCCGGTGTAGGCATCTATGCTGCACCAGTCAGGGCCCATGCTGCCACAGGCCGCATCGTCCGTATACACGGCGTCAAGGGTAACCTGTACCTCATGAAAGTTGTTCAGGCTTGTAATGCTGCTTTGCAGGGCTGCCGCTACTTCTGTTTTACTATTGAAGCCTATAGGCCGGTTATCCACCTTACCGATCAGGATGCGTTTGCTGTTGCTGCTTTTGGCTGCTATGTGAATGGATTGTGCGGGCAGCTCTGTAACATCATCGCCACTGATCATTCCATCGCCGTTCAGATCTTCTAACCGGAAATTGCCGGGCGCCGCATACTTGTTAACAGGAGAGCTGGCAATTTCTGCAGTGGTCTGGTACAGGGAATCTGCTACATAGCCTACATACACCCCATTTACCTGTTTTGCGCCTAATAGGTTATTCCCGTCGGTGCTGGTGGCCACAATGAAATACTGGCCGGTATCAATACTGGCAAAGCTGGCTTTACCATTGGCATCGGTAGTTTGGGTGTACGCAGCAGTGCTGCTGTTAAATGCAGCCTTTGTTTTAAACAGCTTTACAGTTGCGTTGGTGGCGGGTGAGCCGGCAGGTTTATCTACGCTCCAGGTTAAAGTGTTGTAAACTTGTACTTCCAGTGATTGTTTGTCCTGCTCAGGTGTAGGCTGAGGTTTGTCGTCGTTTTTCGAACAGGCTGAAAGGGCAGCCAGCGAAAACGCGTAAAGTGCAATTTTCTTCATGGATATAGGGTCATTTTTATAACCCATAAAGATAATCGCATTAATTGTTTTTTATATGTATTAGGCGTTATTTCTGTAATATATTTTTCAGCACTGCGGCCTTTCCATCCACCGGTTCCGTGATCTTTAACCCTAAAATGCTGGTTATTAACGGGTACACATGTACGTTGGCAAAAGCAGGCTGCGTATAATGTTTTTTAAAGGCCGGGCCCCAGGCCATAAAAGTGGCATTCATACGGGTATCATTATTATCGTATCCGTGGTGCCCGGGATAGGTACGCGTATTTTTCCTGCCAAAAACATAGCCTGCATCCGCAACTAATATGAGGTCGCCAATACGGTTGTAACGGTCTTCCTGTCCATAATGCCAGCGGGCAGGAGTTTCTTTTTTCAGGAATACCCGGTAATGATCAGCTTTTGCTTTTAACGTATCATATAACTGGCGGATGCGTGTTGTATCGCTGTTATAGATCATGATCTTTTCATTCCCCAGTGATAGCTTGCAATCACTGAGGTTAAGGGTGCTGTCTAAGTAAATAGGATGCTGCAGATCTGCCTGCGCCATACCATGATCTGATACTACTATAAAATTTACAGGTAATTTCAGCCTGCCTACTGCCTGCACCATTTTGCCAATGCTTTCATCTACAAACTGAACGGCTTTGCGGGCGCTGTCTGAATCAGGTCCGGCATAGTGCGCAGCATGGTCCACGTCGGGGAAGTAAAAAGCAACCAGGTGCGGGCGCTTATCTGCCGGCAGGGTTAACCAGTCCACCACCTGTTGTATGCGCTGATCTATACCCTGCTTTTCATTATAGGTGAAAGAATAAGTAGGGCGGGTATCCTGTATGGCAGCTTCTGAGCCTACCCAGTAATAGCTGGCGCTTACCATTTGCTGTTTTTCCGCCAGCACCCATAAGGGTGTACCGCCATACCAGCTGCCATCCTCCACGGCATCACGGTCATGCACATAGTATCTTTTGCGCCGCTGCGGATCATAAAAATCATTATCAACAAGGCCGTGGTGAGCGGGGTACAAACCCGTTACCAGCGTATAATGGTTGGGAAATGTTAAGGTAGGAAAGCTGGGCTGCATGCTCTTTGCACGCACGCCACTGGCCGACAGGCGCAGTAAATTTTTTGCATGATATTTCTCCGCAAAATCATACCGCATCCCGTCAATGGAAATAAGGATCACATAAGGTTTTTGCTGCTGTACGGCGCTGTTGCTGCGGTTGGATACTGTATGCAGGGAAGTGTCCTGCGCAAAAGATAATAAGGTGAAAAAGCAGCCAATGCAGGATAGTAAAAAAGATCGTTGAGCCATACGCCGGTATTAAAGCTATAAATTTAAATATCCTTTGTTACTTTGGAGATTACTTTTTGGTTATGAACATGGTTCCGCATTATATGAAGCTATTAAAACCTACCTGGCGCTGGTTTGGGCCGGATGATCCTGTAACCCTCCAGGAGATCAGGCAAACAGATGCCACCGGCATTGTAACCGCATTACATGATATTCCCCATGGCGAAGTATGGCCCAGGGCTGCTATTGCCGCCCGCAAACAGCTCATTGAACGGGCAGGCCTTACCTGGGACGTGGTGGAAAGTGTTACTGTGCATGAATCCATTAAAACACAAACCGGCGACTATACCGGTTACATAGAAAAATATAAACTTACGCTGGAGAACCTGGCCGCCTGCGGCATTCGTATTGTAACGTACAACTTTATGCCGGTGCTGGATTGGGTACGTACCAATATCAGCTACCGCCTGCCCAACGGTGCCGAAGCATTGTATTTTGATAAAGCCGACCTGGCCTTATTTGATATTCACTTACTGGAAAGGAAAAATGCCGCGAATGATTATGATGCGGAAACAGTAAATGCTGCCGCCCGGCGCTGGCAGCAATACACGCATGCGCAAAAACAGGCCATTGCAGATACCATCCTGCTGGGCATTCCCAGTGAAAAAAAGCTGGATATACCCGGTATCAGGGAGCGCCTGCAGCACTATAAACATATTACCCGCCAGCAGCTGCGGCAGCACCTGCAATACTTTTTACAGCAGGTAGTGCCGGTAGCAGAAAAGCTGGATATGAAGCTGGCCATTCACCCGGATGATCCCCCCTTTGATGTGCTGGGCCTGCCCCGGATTGTGAGCAGCCATGATGATATTGCTTTTATATTGCAGATGGTAGACAGCCCCGCCAATGGCATCTGCTACTGCACCGGCTCCCTGGGCGCCGGCACGCATAACGATCTGCCGGCTATTTTACGCATGATAGGCAGCCGTGTGAACTTTGTGCATTTACGCAATGTTAAGCAGGATACCAGCGGTAATTTTTATGAAGCCGATCATTTGCAGGGAGACGTAGACATGTACACCATTATGAAAACCCTGCTGCAATTACAGCAGCAGCAACCGCTGCCCATTCCATTCCGCCCCGATCACGGGCACCGTATGCTGGATGATCTGCAAAAACACTGCAACCCGGGTTATACCGCTATTGGCAGAATGAAGGGCCTGGCCGCCCTGCTTGGGTTACAGCGGGGCATTGCAGGCAGCCGCTAAGCTAGGCCAGCCGCCACTCTAACCAATACTGGCGCAGCGGTCCATCGGCCCCATACACCGGGTCAATTGCGGGTAACGGTAAATGCTCAATGCGTTCGTCTGCCTCCGGTCTTTCACTGGTATCGCCCCGGCAAACATCATATTGCTCCTGCCCGGGAGGGTAAGCGCCAATACAGCTGAAATCAGCGCTGCTATTCAGGCTGCAATGCGCTACACCGGCAGGTATGATCAGCACATCGCCCATTCTTACTTCCAGCGTAATGCCGTGCGGGCCTCCCAGCTGTATCGTGGCTTCCCCGCTGCAAACGCCCATTACTTCATGAGAGGTGCTGTGATAGTGATGAAAATTATAGATCCCGCTTTCCCAGATGCCCGTCCACCCATTACTGGTGAACAGCGCTTCTATAGCCGCTGCAGCGGTAAAGTCATCCGGCACCTGCAAACAATCTTCATAAAATAAAGCAGGTAAGTGTGGGTTATTGGGAAAAATGCCATCGTCCCGGAAGGCATATGGTTGTATTTCGCTGGATAATAAAACAAGCTGGGCCATAAACACTTAGATTTTTCTAAATAGCCTCAACTCTTGTACCATAAAAACGGTTACTTTTGAAACAACAGAAAAAAACTAAGCATCGTGGACAACTTTTTACTGAAATTTGAATACAAAGGGCACCCGCATATTCTCGAAGTAAAGATCTGGGACCAGCAATATAAAACCGTTTATAAGGTGATCATACAGGAGCATGAAATTACCTTTGAACCGGATGAGGAGGGCTACCCGCGCGCCATTGCAGATAATCATGCCCAGGCAGGAAGTATAGATGCCGGCCTGCTGGAAGAGGTAGCGCAGCGTATAGCCGCACACGTGAATGGCGAAGGACCAGCCGGCGCTGAGTAACAGGAAGGGGAAAAGAAATACTACGTATTTTCTTTTTTCACATTCAATATTTCTGCACTACCACTGGCATCCGGTATTTCATTTACTTCCGGGTTTCCTTCTTCTTCCATCAGGGAGCGTTCATCCCAGCTCAGTATTTCATCATTCCAGGGTTTAACCTTATCCGTTTGAATGAGCGTGGACATTTCTTCAATACGTTCCTTAAAAGTATTCAGGTAGGTTTTGCGGTCATCGCGCAGGGCCGATAGCTCTTTCAGCGCTTTTTCATCGTGCTGCCGGAAAGTGCTGGCAGCGCGGCGCGCATTATAGGCGCGGAAGCCCAGCATATGCAGCGCATCAGCTCCCATGCGCAGGGAAGTATCCAGCGATTCCCGGTAAATATGCAGTACGCCCAGCTCCATCAGGTCAAAGGTATCCGGTATGGTAGCTGCCTTTACCAGCATTTGCAGGTTAGGAAAATGCTGGCGCACCACTTTTACTATTTCCGTTGTTTGGTCAATAGTGTCCGTAGCAATAATAATAATTTTAGCCTCTGCTGCGCCGGCGGCATGCAGCAGGTCCTGGCGGGATGCGTCCCCATAATAGGCGCGTATACCCAGGTTATGCAGCATATCTATACGGTCAGAGTCCAGGTCAAGTATAGTAGTAGGCACGCCATTGGCCAGTAAAAAGCGGCCGATCACATTCCCTGTTTTTCCAAAACCCGCCAGTATCACCGGGTTCTTTTCGTCAATAGCATCTGCCTCCCGGGTATTGTTTTCCGTAATGGTAAAGCGTGGCTGCAATAGCTTTTCATAAAGCAGTATCACCAGCGGCGTAAAAGCCATGCTAAGCGCCACTACGGCCGTCATCATGCTGGCAGTGGTATCCGGCAGTATACCGTTTTGGCGGGTAAAGGATAGCAGCACAAAAGCAAATTCACCTACCTGCGATAAGCTGTAGCCAAACAGCAGGTTCTGATCCGTGCTTAGCTTAAATATTTTCCCCAGCCCCATTAAGATCATGCATTTCACCGTCATTAGAGCCAGCACCAGCCCTACCATCATCAGGGGGTGGGCAAATATCAGCTTAAAGTCTATGGAAGCGCCTACGGCAATAAAGAACAGGCCTAACAGCAAACCTTTAAAAGGCTCTATATCGCTTTCCAGCTCATGCCGGTATTCACTATTGGCCAGCACCACCCCGCCTAAGAACGCGCCCAGGGCAGGGCTCAGGCCCACTAAGGTCATGAGCACGGAGATGCCTACTACCAGCAGCAGCGCAAAGGTGGTGAACAGCTCCCGCACCCGTACCTGTGCTACCAGCCGTAGTAGCGGCCTTACCAGGTAACGCCCTGCCAGTATAATGGTGATCACTGCGCCAAACACCATCAGCGTTTGCATCCAGCCAGGCAGGCCCTCCCTGGAGCTATGCCCGCCAGTGCTGGTAACAGCGCCCACCGGCGCCAGTAAGGGAAAAATAGCCAGCATGGGAATTACTGCAATATCCTGGAACAGCAGCACGGAAAAAGCACTTTGTCCTGCGGCAGAAGGCATCCAGCCTTTTTCTTTCAGGATCTGTAATACAATAGCGGTAGAGGAAAGGGAGAACGTCATACCCAGCGCCAGCGCCGCATTCCAGGGCTGTCCCATCCACCAGGCAATAACAGAGATCACAGCGGTACTAATAAGCACCTGCATACCGCCCAAACCCACAATTGGCGCGCGCAGCTTCCAGAGCAGCGAAGGCTCCAGCTCAATACCTATGAGGAACAGCATCATTACCACGCCAAACTCCGCAAAGTGCAGAATATCCTGCCCTTCAGCGCCAATGAACCCCATTACGTTCGGGCCTATAAAAATACCGGCCAGCAGGTAGCCCAGCACAGATCCCAGCCCCAGCTTTTTAGCCACCGGTACACATACTACCGCCGCGGCCAGGTATATCATGGCAGTAAAGAAAAAGGAATGCTCGTTCATCCGTACAAAGGTTTAAGAAGGTTGGCAAAAGGCTGCTGCCTGTATTATATTAAACATTAAAAAGTGCTGTCAGTTACGTTCACTGATTTGTGCTATCAGATCATTCAGGTAGGTGGCTTCCTGCAGCATGGCCGGGCTGTACTTGTCATCCCGCAGGGCTTCCAGCGTTTCCCGGTATTGCATGCAGCAAAAAGGCAGGTCCTGCCGTTTCAGGCGGTGAGTGCCATGTATTACAAAAGGCGGCAAATATTCCATGTTACAAAGACGGGCCGTTTGCCGGAAGGGCAGCAAAAAATCATGAATGGTGCAGCCATGGTGCCCCTCAACCGTATATGATTGCTGTGAGCCGCCGGTGCTGATCACATTGCCCATCCGCTTGCCGCTTAAAGCTTTGCCGTTATGCCCGTAAGCCCAGCCATGTTCCAGCACAAGGTCCTGCCACTGCTTAATAATGGCGGGTGCGCTGTACCAGTAAAAAGGGTGTTGGAAAAGAATAATATCGTGCTGCAGCAACAGCGCTTGTTCCCGGTCTGCATCTATATTCAGATCAGGATATACCTCGTACAGGTCATGCAGCGTAACGCCCTGCGTGCCTTTGATGTTCTTTAGCAAGCCGGCATGTATGCGTGATTTCTCCAGCGCAGGATGCGCAAACAGAATGAGTATTTTGGCCATACGATAAATTAACGATTAAAACTGAACAATTAATAATGGATGAAACACTTCATATTAATTATTCATCGTTCGAGTACTCCTGTAACAGTTGACGATAACGATTAAGAATACCGGATTTCGATACAAATCCCAGCAGGCGGTTCTGCTCCACCACCGGCAGGTTCCAGCTATGGGTTTCATCCAGCTTTTGCATTACAAAAGCAGCGCTGTCCTCCGGGTGCACCAGGGCGGGCGGCGCTTTCATCAGCTCTCTTACAGTGGTGGTATCATACAGGGCCGGGTTAAACATAATGGGCCGTATATCTTCCAGTGTAATAATACCTTCCAGGAATTGCTGCTGGTTCACTACTGCTACCATATTCCGTTTACCCTGTTTCACCAGCTCCACCAGCTGCCGCAGGGAAGCTTGTATGTCTATCTGCTGCACATCTTTTTCAATCAGCGGCTCAATTTTCAGGATGGATAATATATTGCGGTCATGCTCGCGGGTAAAGATCTTACCTGCATCTGCCAGCTCTTTCAGGTCCGGTGAAATGGGGGAGAACCATTTGCCTATCAGGAAAGAAATAGTGGAAACCAGCATTAGCGGAATAAACAGGTCATACCCGGAGCTGGATTCTGCGATCAGGAAAATAGCGGTTAGCGGGGCATACAGCACACCACTCATAACGCCGGCCATACCCACAATTACCAGGTTCACCATTGGCACATCCTTCATGCCTGCCTGCTCGCATACCATGGCAAAAAAGTAACCCAGGAAACCGCCTGCAAATAATGAAGGGGCAAAGTTACCGCCATTACCCCCGCTATGAATGGTAAAGGAAGTGGCAAACACTTTCAGCAGGCATACGCTGCCCGCAAACAGCAGCACGATCCAGTTTTCAAGATGTACATACCGTAAAAAGCTGTGCTCTATGATATTGCCGGCATCGCCATTCACCAGCAGCTTTACAGAGGTATAACCTTCCCCGAACAGCGGTGGCATTATTACACAAAGCAGCGCTACTACCCCGCCGCCAAGCATAGCTTTTTGCAGCTTGCTCCATTGCAGGCGGTGAAAAAAATGCTCCACCCACCGGGAAAACACTACAAAGTAGCGGGCATACAACCCGCATAAGATGGAGAGTATAATGTAATAAGGAAGGTTATGATAGTTAAAAGGCTCCCGCGATTGAAAGTGGAACAATACCTCCTCCTGCAAAATAACTTTGGATAAAAGGCTGCCGCATACGGCCGCCAGTATCAGCGGAATAAAATCAGAGAACACTACGCCGGTGAGCAATATCTCAAACGCGAACATCATACCTGCAATGGGCGCATTAAAGGCCGCGGCAATACCGGCTGTAGCGCCGGCCGCCAGCAGCAGCGTTCTTTCTTTGTAGCCTAAATGGTAAATGCGTGCATAGTTTGAGCCGATGGCTGCGCCCGTTACCGCTATCGGGCTTTCCAACCCGGCAGAGCCGCCCAGGCCCACGGTTACTGCGCTTTGTAAGATCTGTGAATACATTTTAACAGCCGGCACCAGGCTGCTGTTTTGCGCTATTTCGTACAAAATAGCGGGTATGCCTTTGCGTGCCTGCCCTTTGAAGAACCAGATTACCATCAGCGTGGTAAGCACAATCCCCAGGAAAGGGAACAGCGCATAAAAGATGATCTGTGTGCTGAAGTGCACTTTATACGTAATAACGTAGTGAATGTAATGCACCAGCATTTTCAGCGCCACACCGCCCAGCCCGGCGGCTGTGCCAACCAGTATACCGGATAGCATCAGGAACTGGGTGCGGCTCATTTTGCTGTGCAGCCAGTGAATAATGATCTCGTAACTCCGGGCTTTTTTCAGGCTGTACCGCTCAAAATCCTGTTTAAATCTGAAGAAGCTATGGTATTTCCGTATCCGGCTATATTGGCTCATGGTGCAAATGTAATAAAGTATGGTTAGTGATGGCCTGCGGGCCATCGCTAACCATACTGGTCCATGGTCGATGCTCATAATTCTATTAATGCATACACCTTATCATTCATATAAGGCCCGCCGGGGTGGCGGGCGGTATAATCCAGGTTTATCCAGTAGCTGCCTTTCATTTCGTGGTAGTAGATCTCCTTTACTGCCGGCCGGGGAAAAAGCGTGATAATAGCCTGTTTCATAGCCTCAAAATCCTCTTTGCTGCCACAGTACAGCTCCGGGTAGGCATGCCCCTGGATCAGCACAATACGGCATTGGGCGCCAATGGATTGCATGCAGGCAGCCATAAGAATGGAGTGATCATCACAATCACCGCCCAGCCCGTTTAAGATGGTTTCACGGGCCGTGGCGAAATATTCATCGCGCCGGGTATCCTGCACATATTTGAAATGGGTGTTAATGTAGCGGAACAGGGAAAGAAAACGCACCACCTTTCCATACTTTGGAAAATATTCATCAAAATCTTCCAGGGAATGCCGCACAGAAAAGTTGCGTACCACAGAATCCTGGAAATCCACCCTCGACTTTATACCCCGTACAGTCTTATCCCGGTAGGTTTCCACCCGGCGGGGATACAGGCTTAAAATGTCCAGCTGCTTGCTGTCCTTGGCGCCCCAGTTGCCCTGTACCACGCCTTTATAATCGTTTAAAACGTTGGCAAAGCTGTAGCTATCAGTGAAGTAGTTGAATACCAATACCCCGCATACCAGCAAAAACGCCGGTATGATCAGCGGTTTAAAGATCCACAGCAGCAGGCGGGTAAATAAAAAGGAAAGAATAATGGCCACCATCATATCCAGGTGCCAGCCACCGGCCACTATTTGTGGCAGGTACCGGTTCAGGTACGGCGCCAGGGGCAGCACGGTTAACAGGCTCAAAAGGTTGAGCAGGAATTGCTGCAGGCCGGAGTATCTGCTTTCATCAATTGCCATTCATATGAAGGTAAAATGTAAATTACAAATGTAATCATTCTACCTCTTTACCATAACCGGGCCGTTTGTTTAAAGGAGGTGCTTTTATGTAAAAGTTCCACCTGTTGCTGCGCCTGATCCAGCTGTTTTTCCAGCTGCAGCTGTTTATAGATCCTCCGCAGCAGGGAAAAGTTCAGGAGGACCAGCAGCTTCAGGTCCTGCTTCAGCGCTATTTCCATTGCCCCTTCGGCCGCACGCAGGGCCTTGCTATACTCCTGCCGGTTATCATACACCTGCGCCATAATGATCTTTTGCAGCGTTTCCACATGCCGCATACAGTAATGGTCCGTTGCGTTTTTGCTCAATACTGTGTCTACATGACGGCATATTTTAGAAGCAGTGTCGGGGTGTCCCAGCTGCAGCTGTGCATAGGCCTGCCAGCAAAGCAGTACCTGGCGTAAGCTGTCCATAGTGCGGTAGGGCAGGGCAGGGTGATAGGCAAATAACTGTTTACTGAAGTTAAACATATGCTCATAATCTTCCAGCAGCAGGAATACAAATCCCATATTACGGTACACAATTTCCTGTGTTACGGTAATGGACTGCCGGCTGCTGCCATTCCAGTAACGTGCGTAATCGTAGATCTTTTCACGAATGCCTTCATTTATGATCCCGAATTTCAGGTATTCATAAATGAACAGGCATATTTCATAAGGGCTTATCCACAGCCCTTCATCCTGCGGTTCTTTGCCGCAGATCTTTTTAATGTTGTTCAGCTCCTGCTCGCACTGTTCCGCATCCAGCTGCAGCAGCGCCAGGCGGAACAGGATGCTGCGTATCTTCAGCCGGTCTTCCGGCGCCTCTGCCAGTGTAAGCAATGCAGTAAGCACCTTGCGTTTGCCGGGGTGTAAAAAGTCATCGCTGATAAAGCTGTTCAGCGGGTACTTTTTAAAATAGCCGGGCGGAAAAACATGCTTCAGGTCCGGCTGCCGGTCGCCCTCCTGCTGGTAATGCAGCACCAGGTATTCCAGCAGCACAGATTTTTCCAGGTTGGAGAGCGGCAGGCAAAGTATTTTATGCATGCTGTCTGTTTGCCGCTGGTTAATAGCATACCGCAGCAGCCATTTAAATAGGCTGCCCCGGTAAGCGGATGCCGGGAAATGCGTAAGGATCTGCTGCAGCATATCGTCCGTAAGCTGCTGCCCGCTTTCCCGTACAAAATGCATGGCGGTAAAATATTCCAGCAGAAAGTTATGCGCAAAGCGCACCTTCACGTGGAACATGATCTCCTGGCTCAGGTTTTCCTCTACCAGTATATTATCTGCCAGCAGCTCTTTATACGCCTGTACAAGGGCCATATCCTGCTGGTTCAGCAGCAGCATCTTATCCGTGTACTGCCCGTTACGCCCATAGTCCAGCAGGTCAAGCAGCTGATCAAGGATCCTGATCTTAAAGGAATTATTCTGGGAGTTAAATACCCGCTGCTGCACAAACCGTGATACGATCTCAAAAAGGCTCAGGTGCTCATCTATAAACGGTTGGTCCGGCCCTGCATTCAGCTGGCAAAAAAGCTGCAGGTAATAAGGGTAACGCAGCTTTTGCAGGAACGGCTCACTGAAAGTGCGTACCGTTACCGGGTTAAACTGATGATTGTATAGAACGGATTTTACTTCCTGTTCAGTAAGCAGGGGCAGATTGGTATTGGTTTCTTCATCCATTTCAGCTCCCACATACCAGTAGCGGCGAAAGGCAGGGTACTGCACGGAATGCTGGAAGATCTCTGACCAGGTATTGCTGCGAATGGAAAGGATCACTTTCACCCAGGGGAACAGGTCGTTGGAATACACAAAATCTTCCAGCTTGGTGTACATAAGGCGCAGCTTATCACCTGCTACGGCTATTTCATCAAAGCCGTCTATGATCAGCACCAGGCGGCCGCCCTTCTTATCAAAATTACGGGCAAAGTATTCCCGGAAATTTTCACCGCTGCCAAGATTCAGCTGGTTATCCAGCCAGGATGAAAGGGAGAAGCCTTTTAACAGCAGGCTGCCGGCTGCATGCGCATGTATGAACCAGCAGATATCCTGTTTGTAACGGGCCTCCCGGCCAAACCAGAAATGTTCAGCTAAATGAACTAATGTAACGGATTTACCCCAGCCTGAAGGTGCAATAAGCGCAGTAGCTGCATAGTCGCTTTCCAGGAAACGTTCAATATGCGCCGTGCAGTATCGCCGCGGTACTGTGTAATTAAAAGGAATACCCGAACGGTTCTTTAAGGTTACAATGGTGTAATAGGAAACGGCGTCTGCCTTATTCTTAAGATCAGACCATTTATCGTTATCAACAATAATATCTCCACCCAGCTGCTTGTATTGATGGGTTTGAAAATCTTCCCAATCCTTATACTGGCAATATTGCGATAAGGTGTTCAGTGTATAACGCGAAAAACTATGCTGGGCAACAGCAAAACCAAATACACGTTTAAGTGTGGTTTCACTTACCAGCTTAGTTGTGGCGTCAAGGATAGATTGGGAAAGATGTTTACAATCTCCCGGTAACATTACTTCCACGCCAAATCTATACAGCACTTCTTTTTGCAGCGCTACGATAAAATCATAGGATAGATCTATCATAGGGAACAATAATGGATTTTAGGTGATTGACTTTAGATTCCATGAATAGTTACGTATAGATTACACATTTAGATTTTTATTTAGCAAAATAGATCGGCTGCAATAGCAGTGATAACAAATGTTAGACAGGTCGGGTTGCTAAAATGTGCATGGCTTTAGAGAGAAATATTATATCTAACAGCATGATCACACACCAATATTCCCGTGAAGAATATTTCTGCAATCGATACCGGCTACTGCATTACTGATATGGTTATTTTTATTAGCTATTTGAATGAGTAGTGAAACTGCACTAAGATCGCAGCGCTGTTTTAAGCAGTATAATGGTAGTCTGATTCGGGTGCTATTGGTATGCTTCCCTCCTAAAAAGGCTCCGTAATTGCTGCGCAACCCTAGTGCAACTCTACCCCCCTACATAAAACCCTACATCTTTTCCTACATCCCTCTCACAACAATATTGAAATGAACAAAATGAACAAAACGTTATTCAGTGAATAACACTGAATGTAGGCACTTACATGAATGAAATGAATTTTCGTTTCCTCCCTTTTGAGAGTACTTTCGTTACGCGAATACAATAACACTTCTTTAACAGATTGTGAAAAATGCTATACCGCTAAGTTGGGATTTGCTTTCAATTTAATCTGTAAGAAACTTAAGATCCGTTTGAAACCTTACTCCCCGTTCGTAACCTGGCCAGAGATTTAGATACATAGTGATCGCTATGTAAAACCAAAACGCATTATATCTACCAAACTAATATTTGCTGTCTATGCATTTAAAAGTTACTCCTAAAGGTTCTTTAAGAGCTTTTATTTTTGCTGTTATCTCCTGTATCCCGCTTCTCATGGCTATGGGAGCCTATGCCCGTATTGCCCCTGCAAAGGCTGTATTTTCCCGGCAAACCTATAACAGCTGGCAGCAGGCCTACCTGCAGGATCATCCCTTTGCCCCTTTTGTGCTAAAGGAAACGGCTATACGCTTTTTGGGCGGCGCACCCGGCCCCTTATGGAGCTTTGCAGCTACCCAAAGTAATTTTGTTACCGGCATATGCCTGGGTTGCGGGGTAACCAACCCTGCCCGCGCCGTTGATAGCGATACCACCACCTACTCCGCCCTGGTAACACTGGTGGGCGTAGGCGGTACCGTAACACAGCGGCTTACTTTTGCCGGCGATTACCAGGCCGGTGATAAAATAGCGCTGGACCTGGAAGTGCCCGGCCAGCTGCTGGCCGGTGGCTTATTATCAGGCATTACTGTGCAAACACTCAATAACGGAACGCTGAATAATGATGCAACCACTTTAAATGGTTCCCTCGTGCAGGTAAATTTGTTAGGCAGCGCAGCCAGTAAGTTCCGTGCAATTATACCGGTAACCAAGGCCTTTAATGCCGTACAGGTAACTACCGGCTCCGCACTGGCAGCTTTAGGCTCCTTACGGATCTATGAGGCCGCAGCGATTGTACCGGTAACCGTAAACCCTGATAGTACCGTAATAGTATCAGGGCAAAGCGCCTCTTTCAGCGCGGCATCCCGCTTATCAGGCGCGCAGTTCAAATGGTACAGCAGCCCCACCGGCGGCACAGCCCTGCACACCGGCGCTACCTTTAATACCCCCGCCCTTACAGCAGCAGCTACCTATTATGTAGAGGCTACTACTCCCGATAATTTAAGCAGCTATATACGTACACCCGTTGTAGTTAGAGTGTCCGGCGCACCCGGTCCTATCTGGACGTATGGCGATGAACAGGAAGGTCCCTTTGTTGGCGGCGCTGCCTGCGTTCTGTGTTCGGTAAGCAATCCCGCACAGGCGGCAGATGGCGATACTACCACTGCATCCGCTTTCACAATGCCGCTGGGATTGGTCACCACATTAGGCCAGCGGGTGATATTCCCCGGTGTATACTACCCCGGCGATAGCCTGGTGCTGATCCTGGAAACACCGGCTAACCTTCTTAGCGGGCAGTTATTACCTAACCTCATTGTACAAACCTATCATGATGCTATCCTGGGCGCTCCGGTAGCAAACAATGATGCAACGGTGCTGGATGCTCAGCTGGCACGGATAGACCTGCTGGGCTTTTCCGGCGGCAACCGTAAATTCAGGGTTACACTGCCCATACAGGATACCTGCGATGCCGTGCAGGTGAACCTGAGATCTACCGCATCGCTTTCGCTGGCGCAAAGCCTGAAATTATATGAAGCCGTGGCTATGGTACCGGTAACGGTTACCCCTTCGCCCGATACAGTGGCTTATCATCAAACTGCTACTTTAACACCCTCATCGCGTATAGCAGGCGCTACCTACAACTGGTACGCATCTCCTGCCGGTGGCGCACCGCTGGCCACCGGTATATTTACCACCCCGCCGCTTACCCGTAACGCCACTTACTATGTAGAGGCGGTAGACCCGCTGGGTAAAACCAGCTTTAAACGTACTGCCGTACCCGTAATAGTAGCCGGTGGCGCAGGCCCCTTGTGGACATATGGTGTGGATCAGCAAAGCCCCATAACCGGTGGTATTGCCTGTGTGTTGTGCGCCGTTAACAACCCTAACCTGGCTGTGGATGAAGATACCACTACCGCTTCCCGCCTGGTGCTGCCGGTAGGCGTGGCTACCTATGTAGGTCAGCAGATCCGCTTCCCGGCTGAATATCAGGCTGGCGACAGTGTGGTATTTTTCCTGGGTACCAAGAACAATCCCTTGCTTACCGCCAATTTGCTGAACGGCATCCGGGTACAAACTTTCAATGGCGCCACTCCCAATGGAGATGCCACCTTCCTGAACAATAACCTTGTTAAGCTGGACCTGTTGGGCATAGATGGCGGTATCAATAAATTCCGTGTAGCTTTTGCCGTTACTAAGCCGTTTGATGGTACCCGTATAGACCTTACCTCTACTATAGGTTTGTTAGATGGTTTAAATGTATACGAAGCCGCCGCCATGATGCCGGTACAGGTAACCAGGGTAAACCCTGCATCTGATACCGTAGAAGTGGGCAAAACAGCCAGCTTTACAGCCGGTATTCCACGTATTCCCAATGCTACCTTCAGCTGGTATGAAACACCTGCCGGCGGTACGCCTGTATTTACCGGCGCTAACTTTACCACGCCTGACATACTGGATAACAAGGTGTATTATGTAGAAGCATTTTCACCCAACGATGGCTTGCATAGCCTGATACGTACAGCTGTACCTATTTACGCCAAGGCAGTGAATAATCTCCTGTGCGGGGCTGCCGCCACACAATCTACCGGCACCAGTGGTGTAGCCTGTGTGCTCTGTTCCGTAATAAATCCCTTACTGGCTATTGATGGCGATGTGAATAGCGCATCTGAGCTGCGTGTGAGTGTGGGCCTGCTGGGCGGTGTGTACCAGGGTTTAGGCTTTAACACATTAAGCGGAGCTAAGGATACGTTGCGTATAGGCGTGGGCGTCAACTCCGGTCTCATAGACCTGGGCGCCTTATCCGGTTTAACATTTACCCTGTATAGCGGTAATACCCAGGTAGCACAGGTTAATAACGCTGCCCTGCTGGATCTGCACCTGCTGAATGATACGGCCCGCGCAGAAATTGTTTTTGCGCCCGGCGTAGCATTCGACAGTGTAAAAATAGATTTCAACGCATTACTGGCAGCCATCAGCTCCTTCAGGATCTACTACGCTAAATTTACCCCGCCCAACGCCGTGGTGGCAGACAGCGTGGTAAGGGCCTGTCCCGGCGGCAGTGTAGCATTAAAGGCTACTTTGCCTGCAGGTAGCGTGTTCCGCTGGTACAATTCCTATTCCGGTGGTAACCTGTTGTTCACCGGCGCCACCTTTAACGCGGGCAACATTACTTCAGATACTACTTTTTATGTAGAAGCAGTATCTACCGGTGCAGATGCCTGCGGCAGCAATACCCGCACTCCGGTTCAGGTGAAGCTGGGCCTGCCTGCTGTTGCGGTGAACCCGTCTACCATTACAATAGACAAAGGGCATACCGCCACCTTTAACGTAGTGTCTTCTAACGCTAATTATACCTACCGCTGGTTTACAACAAATACCGGCGGCACAGCCATTCACACCGGCGCACAATTCATAACTGCTGCGCTGGATTCCAATACTGTTTACTATGTGCAGGCCGATTCCAGTGGCTGCAGCAGTAAACGTACCCCCGTTTACGTTATTATCTCCACCCTACCGCCTGTACCGGATATTATTCCCGATACAGCCTATGTAAGCACCGGCCAAAAGGCTACCTTCCGTATTGCCAATCCTGATCCGGCGCTTACTTACCGCTGGTATGGTGTGGATAGCGGCGGCGTGGTGCTGGCTACTGATACTATCTATACCACCCCTGCTATAACTGCAAATGGTAAGGTATATGCCGAGGCGGTGAATGCCTCTAACCAGGCAAGCCGCACCCGTGCAGTAGGCGTTATACAGCTGGTAAATGCACCCGGCGGTTTGCCCTGTACGTATAGCAATGCGCAGCAAAGCCCGGTATATACCGCACCGCTCAGCATTTGCCTGTTGTGCAGCGTTACCAACCCGGGTAATGCAATAGATGGGGATACCACTACAGCCTCCCACATCCGCTCTAATGTAGGCATTGGTTATATAGGCCAGCACCTGCAATTCCAGCACCCTGGCATGGCGGGCGATAGCATTCGCCTGATACTGGGCCTGCCCACCGGCCTGGCCGATGCGCAGTTGCTGGGCGGCGTACAGCTACAAACCTATAATGCCGGCAGCCCGGTAGGTAATCCCGTTTTCCTGAACGATTTTCTGCTGAACCTGAAACTTATAAACGCTAATAAATTTACCGCCACTATACCGGCAAAAACTGCCTTTGATGCAGTAAGGATTAGCCTCGGCGGTGTATTATCTGCCTTAACCACCCTGGATGTATACAATGCAGAACAGGTAATGTTACCGGCCAAACCTGCCCCGGACAGTGATTCGCTCACCGTATGCCTGGGCAGCAGCGCACGCATTGTGGCAATGGATACCACCGGCATAACGGTAGGCTGGTATGCAGCGCCCACAGGTGGCTCGCCCCTGTTCACCGGCGGCATTTTCAATACCCCGGCGCTTAACCAGGCCAGCACTACTTATTACATAGGCAGCAGCCGGAATGGCTGCGCCAATACACAGCGTATACCCGTTACCGTAAAAGCGGTAGCACAGCCTGCAGCACCACAGCTAACAGCAGCAGCTATTAATATTTGTGTAGGTCAGGTAGCCGGCTTGTCTGTGCTAAACCCACAGGCAGGCATAACCTACACCTGGTACGATGCGCCAACCGCTGGCCACCAGGTAGCTACCGGCGCAACCCTGAATATAGTACCCGCCACTACCGGTGTGGATACCCTGCATTATTATGTACAGGCAAGCGTGGCTACCTGCACCAGCAGCAGCCGTACCGGCGGAACCGTATATGTATCAACCCGCTGCAATGGCGGTAATGCCGGCGATACAGCTACCCTTACTGTTTGTAAAGGCGCCAGCATAACGCTTAAGGTAGATAGTATAGCAGCAGGCGCCACCTACCGTTGGTACAATGCCGCCAATAATAGCCCGGCATTTACCGGCGCCAGCTTTGTTACGCCGGCCCTGAATGCAAATATTGTATACCGCCTGGAAGCTGCCTTTGCCGGCGGCATCCGCGATACCGTGCGTGTGTACGATATTACCGTGCAGGACAACCTGGCAACACCAACCTTGCTGGCAGCAGAAGCCTTTACCACACCGGGTGGTACGGCCTCCTTTACGGTAGCTAACTCCCTGGGTGGCGTAATGTATAAATGGTACAGCACCCCCACCGGCGGTACTCCGCTGGATACAGGTACCAGCTTTACCACACCGCCCTTAACCGGCGATAGCGCTAAATATTATGTTGAAGCCAGCGCAGGCGCCTGCGTAAGCGCAACCCGTGGTGTAGCCATCGTAAGAACCGGCAATGGTACGGGTGTGCCCTGTAGTATTGCCAGCAGCACCCAAAGCCCTGTTTACACCGCACCGGTCAGCATTTGCCTGCTGTGTGGCGTAACAGATGCTGCCAAGGCGGTGGATGGTGATTCCACAACAGCTTCACAGGTTCGTGCAAATATTGGAATAGGCTACATAGGACAGGTATTGAACTTCCAGCAACCCGGCCTGGCCGGCGATAGCATTCGCCTGATCCTGGGTTTACCCACGGGTCTTGCAGATGCGCAGCTGCTGGGCGGCATCCGGGTGCAGATGTATAATAACGGCAGCGCAGTGGGTAACGCCCTCTTCCTGAACGGCGGTTTGGGAATAATAAAGCTGCAGGCTATAACGGGTAATAAGTTTGCCGCTACCTTTGCCGCACCGGTTAATTACAATGCAGTATATGTAAGCATTGGCGGCGTATTAACCGCTTTAACCACCCTGGAGATCTATAATGCACAGCAACAGCTGCTGCCTGCCAAACCAACTGTTGCCAGTAGCTCGCTTACAGTATGTTTGGGCAGCAGCGCACGGCTGGAAGCCACCGATACTGCCGGTGTAATTGTGAAATGGTATGCTACGGCTACCGGCGGCTTACCGGTATTCACCGGCGCAGTGTTTAATACTCCGGCGCTTAACCAGTCAAGTACTACTTATTATATTGAAACCAGCCGTAATGGCTGTCCCAATGCATTGCGTGTGCCCGTTACCGTTAAAACGGTGCCACAACCGGCGGCGCCGCAGCTAACAGCATCCGGTGTAAATGTGTGCGTAGGGCAAACTGCTACTTTCTCTGTACAAAATCCGCAGGCAGGCATCAGCTATAAATGGTACGATGCGCCAACGGGCGGTAAGCTGGTAGATACCGGCGCCGTGCTGAATGTAGTACCGGCAGCCACCGGTGTGGATACCGCACGTTATTATGTAGAAGCCGGCGCAGGCAGCTGCACCAGCAGCAGCCGTACAGTAGGCACTGCATATGTATTCACTAAATGTAGTGGTGGTAATACCGGCGATACCGCTACGCTTACTATCTGTAACGGCGGTACAGTAACCCTGCGGGTAGATAGTGTGCAGGCAGGCGCTACTTACCAGTGGTATAATGCGGCTAACAACAGCCTGGTTGCAACCGGTACTTCATTTACCACACCGGCCCTGAATGCCGATGCCATGTACCGCCTGGAAGCTACATTTACCGGCGGTGCAAAAGATACCATCCGCGTATATGAGATAACTGTGCAGAGCAGCCTGGCTACACCAACCCTGGTAACCGGCAATATCACTACCACACCGGGTGGTACGGCCACCTTTACAGTAGCCGGTTCCCTGGGCGGGGTAACTTATACCTGGTATGCCACAGCCACCGGCGGTACGCCGCTGGCCACCGGCACCAGCTTTACCACGCCGGCCCTTATAGGCGATAGCGCTAAATATTATGTAGAAGCCAGCGCCGGCACCTGCGTAAGCGGTGCACGGGGCGTAGCTACCGTACGCGCCAGCAACGGCGGTAACGGACCATGCTATGTGGCCAATACCGCACAAAGCCCGGTATATACGGCCCCTGTAAGCATTTGTTTGCTGTGCGGTGTAACCAACCCGGATAATGCAGTGGATGCTGACAGCCTCACTGCGGCCAGGGTAACCGCCGGCATCGGCATCGGTTATGTAGGACAGGTATTACACTTCCGCCAGCCAGGCCTGGCTGGGGATAGCATCCGCTTAACACTGGCATTGCCCGGCGGCCTGGCAGATGTGCAGGTGCTGGGAGGCGTACGCGCACAAATGTATAAGAACGGCAGTCCGGTAGGCAACCCCATTTTCCTGAACGGAGGCCTGGGTGTGGTGAAGCTGCAGCTGTTGAACAGCACTAAGTTCAACGCCACCTTTGCAGCACCGGTTGATTATGATGCGGTGTACATAAGCATTGGCGGTGTATTAACTGCCATTACCTCCATGGATGTATTTATTGCAGAACAAAGATTAGTGCCGGCCAAACCTTCTGCCGCTTCCTCTTCCCTGCAGGTATGCCGGGGCAGCAGCGCGCAGCTTACAGCAACAGATACAGCCGGGGTAACTATCCGCTGGTTTGCCACCGCCACCGGCGGCACACCGCTGGCTACCGGCCCTGTGTTTAATACACCTGCATTAAACCAGGCCAGCACTACTTTCTATATTGAAACCAGCCGCAATGGTTGTCCCAACCCGTTACGTACATCCGTAACCGTATTGGCCATCAATTGTGGTAACGGTTCAGCAGATACAACGGCCATTACCATCTGCAGGGGCAGCAGCACAACGCTCACAGTAGATTCTGTGCAGGCGGGCGCTACTTACCAGTGGTTTAATGCAGCCACCGGCGCCCAGGTAGGTACCGGCACCAGCTTTACAACACCTGCGCTGAATGCCAATACCACTTACCGCCTGGAAGCAGTATTCAGCGGCGGTTTCCGCGATACCATGGGCATCTTCCCTATTACGGTAACCGATCCGCCGGTGGTGCCTGTATTGGTAACCAGCACACAAAGCACTAACCTGGGTGGCACTGCTACCTTTACAATAGCCAACCCGCAGGGCGGCGTTACCTACAAATGGTACGCCACAGCAACCGGCGGCACACCACTGGCCATAGGCCCCAGCTTTACTACTCCGCCGTTAACGGCCGATAGTGTAAAGTATTATGTGGAAGCCAGTGTAGGCGCCTGCGTTAGCAGCATCCGCGCCGTAGTAACAGTGAAGAACAGCAATAACGGCGGTGGCGATACCGGTGATACTACCAACATCACCATATGCGCATCTACCAGCCTTACGCTGAACGCAGTGAACCCGCAGGCCGGTGTTACTTACCGCTGGTACAATACCGCTAACAACAGCCTGGTATTTACCGGCGCCAGCTTCACCACACCGGTGCTGAATGCAGGTATCACTTACCTGGTAGAATCTACCCTGCCTGGCGGTACAAAAGATACCAACCAGGTATACATTATCACAATAAGCAACAACACCACACCACCGGTAGTAGCTGCATCGACAGTGAAAGTATGTTCCGGGCAGGATGCGGTGCTGGTAATACAGAACCCGCTCCCCGGCTTCACCTACCAGTGGTTTGATGCACCCACCGGCGGCACCCAGGTATTTACAGGAGCGGTATTCACCGTAGCAGCTGTAACCGGCAACCGCGATTATTATGTACAATCCGTATTAAACAACAAATGTATAAGCGCCACCCGCACCAGGGTAAGCATACAGGCCGGCAGCGCGCCTGCAGCGCCGATGGTGGCCTCCAATAATGTAATTACCTGCATAGGTGGTACTGCTACCTTCAGCATCCTGAACCCGGATCCCGCAGTTACCTACCGCTGGTATAACCAGCCGGCTAACGGTACCCTGCTGGCCATAGGTACTACCTACACCACTGCAGCATTGAACAGCACCACTACCTATTATGTGGAAGCTGCCTATAACGCAGGTTGTGTAAGCACGGCGCGTACAGGCGTAACCGCCACTGTGGTAAGCACCATTGATGCCCCGCTGGCAGATGCCGTTACTTCCTGTGCCGGCCAAACCGCGGTGCTTAGCGTACGCAGCCCGCAGGCAGGCATTTTCTACAGGTGGTATAACACCGCTACCGGTGGCACGGCCCTCTTTACAGGCGCCAGCTTTACCACACCGGCATTAACCGGCAATACCACCTATTATGTGGAATCAGCCAGTGGCGGCGGTTGTGTAAGTGTAAGCCGCACACCGGTAAGCGTAACGGTAAATAGCGCACCTGCTGCACCGGCAGTAGCCAGCGCCGCTATAACAGTATGCCCCGGCCAAACAGCCACCCTGCAGGTACAGAACCCGGCAGCCAACGTTACCTATCGCTGGTACGCCACACCCACCGGCGGTACCGCAGTAACTACCGGCCCCAGTTATATTACGGGCCCGCTGAGCGCAAACCAGCAGTATTATGTTGAAGCAGTGAATGCAGGTGGATGCGCCAGCGCACAACGTACGGCCGTAAGCGTTACAGTAGGTGCGCCGGATGCAAATGATATCATCGTAAACATACCGGATCCGCAATGCCCGGGATCAGCAGTAACACTTACCGCATCAGCAGCCTCTGTACCGGGTGCCGATTTCCACTGGTACAGCACCGCCACCGGCGGTACCCAGCTGGCCACCGGCGCCTCCTTTACCACACCGCCGCTGGATAACACCACTACTTATTACGTAGAAGTGTTTGCAGGCACCGGTTGTGTAAGCGCTACCCGCAAAGAGGTAACCGTAACCGTGCTGCAGCAGCTGACCACACCGGTAGTAACGGTAAGCGATTCTGCCGCCACCTCCGTAACCTTTAGCTGGAGCGCTGTTGCAGGCGCTATACGGTATGAGGTAAGCACAGACGGTAGCACCTTTATCACCCCAAGCTCCGGCGCAAACGGCACCACACATATCATAACAGGCTTAATACCTAACCAAACGGTAACGCTGCAGGTAAGGGCTGTAGCCGAGAACGGCTGCCAAACCAGCCAGCTGTCAGCTGCCGTAACCGGCAGGGCATCCAACCCGGCAGGCGACCAGGTATTTGTTCCAAACCTGTTCAGCCCTAACGGCGATGGTGTGAATGATGTGCTGATGGTGTATGGTAATACCATTGCCACCCTTGAGCTGCACATCTTCAACTACTGGGGTCAGGAAGTATTCCAGTCTAAAGACCTGCGCCAGGGATGGGATGGCCGTATGAACGGCAAACCGCAGCCCTCCGGTGTGTATGTGTATACATTAACGGTGAAGCTGCAGAATGGCGCAACGGTGAAACGGAAAGGAAACATTACGCTGATACGTTAAAACCTATTATTCATGCCCCGTTCCGGAAACACCGGAACGGGGATTCATAACATGCTAAAAAGATTTCTAATGAGGAAAAGTATAATTGTTCTGGGGCTTTTAATAAGCGCTGTAATGCCCAGGTTTGCAAGGGCGCAGGTAGACCCGCATTTTTCCCAATACTATGCATACCCCCTGTGGTTAAACCCCGCATTAACCGGCGTGCTGGATGGCGATTACCGCATTAGCGCCAACTACCGCAACCAGTGGACCAACTACGGGAAGGCTTTTGCCACCACCGGCGTTTCGGTAGATGCTGCTACGGATAAAAATATGGGAGTAGGCTTAAATGTGCTGAACATGTCAGCCGGTGATGCAGGTTATAATTACTTCAATGCCATGGCCAGCTTTTCCTATAGCGGTGTAAAGCTGGGCGCCACGCAAACTACGCGCATTGTTTTTGGTGTTCAGGCAGGTATTATCAGCCGCAAGGTAGATCCCTCCAAGTTCCAGACCGGCAGCCAGTGGAACCCGGTAATGGGCTTTGATCCCAGCATGTATAATGGCGAAAACCTGAATAAAACATCCTCTACCGCCTTTGATGCGGCAGCAGGTGCTTTGTTCTTTGATGGTAATCCGAACCACCGCTTTAATCCTTTTGCAGGCGTTTCTGCCGGCCACTTAACACAGCCGGAAGATCCGTTTGTGGCCAATGATAACCGCAAATATCCGCTGCGCTACCTGGTGCATGGCGGTACCAAAATAAAATTAACGGAAGAGCTAAGCATTACCCCGCATGGTTTGTTCATGCGCCAGGGCAATGCAGAGGAAAAGGTATTGGGCGTATATGGGCAGTATACGGTAAACCCTGAGTTTGATCTGCTGGCCGGCGCTACCTACCGCTTTAATGATGCCGTAATACCCTTTACCGGCTTCCATTACAAGAATTTTGTACTGGGCCTGAGCTATGATGCCAATACATCCGGTCTGCACCGGCTTACCACTGGCAGCAATAATAGTTTTGAGCTCTCCCTGTCATTCATAAGTCGTAAGAGAAGAGTGATGACAGAAGAATATTTTATTTGTCCAAGGCTGTAAAAGATTAAAACCCGTCAGATGAAAAAAATTATACGCTGTTGGCTTATCATCCTGTTATGGAGCATCAACGCCGTACATGCACAGCTGGTGTATGATTACCGGCGCACTGCCGATGTGTATTACGATGCAAAGGATTATTACTCTGCAGCGCAATATTATAGCAAGGCATTGGGTACGTATAAAAGTCCTCCCCTGCATGTACTGCCCTATGCGGTGAATGGCGGCGTGAATGCAGCGCCCAAGGAAAGAAGCAATAAGATCAAGGATTATGAAACGGTGGTATACCGGCTGGCGGAATCTTACCGCCAGTACAATGATTTTGGCAATGCAGAAATTTATTATGCGCAAACCGTTAGCTATAATAACAACGCAGCATTTCCACTGGCCCGCTTCTGGTATGGCGTGTGTTTGCGCGCCAATGGCAAGTACCAGGAAGCGCTGGACCAGTTTAACCAGTTCAAGCAAAGCTATACCAATGCAGATGCTATCAGCACCCGTTTGGCGCTGGAAATAGAGGTCTGTGAATTTGGATTGTCAGAAAAAATGAATCCCCGTTACAGCATCAGCAAAGTAGGGGGGAATGTAAACACCGGCGGCGCTAACTATGCACCGGTAGCCGTAGATAACAACCTGCTGTTATTCACCTCATCACGCCCCGAAAACCCGGTAGATAATGATAACGACAAGAAGAAGAAAGATAACCCCTATGTAAATGACCTGTTCACCGCAGCAGGCCGGGGTACTGATTTTGACAGCAGCGTGAAAGTAGCCATACCCACCGTTAAAGGGGTAGACCAGGGTGTAGCATCGCTTACCTCCAACGGGAGTATGATGTTTGTTACCCGATGGACCCGCGTGAACGGGGAAAAACAGGCATCCATCTACGTAAGTACCCGGCAGGGTGCAGGCTGGTCTGAACCCAGGCCATTAGGGCAGGAAGTAAATGTACCAGGTTTCAGCTCCATGCAGCCCTTTGTAACCCCGGACGATAAATACCTGTTCTTTGCCTCTAATCGCCCCGGTGGTATGGGAAAGAACGATATCTGGTACAGCCCCTTACAAAGCGGCACACCCGGCGTTGCCAAGAATGTGGGTACCGGCATCAACTCCCGCGATGAAGAGCAGGCGCCGTATTATGATACTAAGAGCGGTACCCTCATTTTCAGCTCAGATGGCCGGGTAGGTTTTGGTGGATTGGACTTCTTTGTGAGCCAGGGCGCTTTGGGTAACTGGTCGGCCCCAAAGAACATGGGCCTGCCGCTGAACTCATCCAAAGATGATATTTACTATACACCTTTAGATAAGAACCACCCGCTGAACGGCGGTTACATCAGCTCCGACCGGGAATCCGTATGCTGTCTGGAGCTTTTCAGCCTTAAAAGGAAAGCCAAAACCGCCGGGGGTATGATCCTGGATTGCGATGGGCAGCTGCCGCTTACCGGCGCCACAGTTACCCTGCTGGACACCGTTCAGCAGAAAGTACTGCAGCAGGTAACCGTGGATGAAAGCGGGCATTACAGCTTTGATGTGGATATACAGAAGGATTATAAGGTAATGGCGGAGAAAGAGAATTACTTCTCCAAAGCCATCTATTTCAATACCGATGAGCTGCTGAGTGTAGATTCCCTCATGAATCCCTCCCTGTGCTTAAAGCGTTATGAAATAGGCAAGCCCATTATCCTGAAAGATATTTACTATGATTTTAACAAAGCCACCCTGCGGCCACAGTCGCTGATCGTACTGGATACGGTAGTATCCATTATGCAGGATAACCCGAATATTATTATAGAAATGGGATCGCATACCGATAGTAAGGGCACTGATGTATATAACATGAAGTTATCACAGGCCAGGGCACAGTCCTGCGTGGATTACCTGGCAGGTAAAGGTATTCCCACCTCCCGGATGGTGGCCAAAGGCTATGGTGAATCAAGGCCCATTGCCCCCAATACAATGCCTAATGGAAAAGATAATCCCGATGGACGCCAGCTGAACAGGCGTACGGAATTTAAGGTTTTGCGTATCCAACCCCAGTTACAGTAATGTATAATCACAAAAGAAGCTGGAACCATATCCTATAACCAGCACACCTACCACGAAAAGGAATAGCCGGCATCATTTGCCGGCTATTCGCTTTTTTCATCACTCCTTGACTACTTTTCAAAATGGTTTCCGGTTATTCAATAAACGAGTACAAAATATAGGTAGAATGGTTACTTACTAAATAAATAGCTAAAACATAAGCACGGTTCCTGTTTATATAAAAGGTCTTTTTCTGTATTTCTGGTCAACGGTTTAGCTCAGTTTGCCCTCACAAAATGTGTATGTTAAACGGGCACTTACGTAAAAGGTTACAAGAGTACAGAAAAAAACACAAACATTTTTTTTGAAATATGCCGGATCCGGTTTGCCTGCATAGGCCCTGCTGTAGCGGGTTTATAGTTGCAACAAATGTTGTGGTCTGTAGAGAAAAGAGTTGTTGGTTATAACGTAGATGTATATACGTAAAATGCTGCCGGGTACCCGGTGAGTACATGCGATATTTACGTATGTAAATACTGCGTTTATATGCAGAGGGTATTCTTTTCATGCAGGCATCTGACGGTTGTTATAACAGCGTATTATTTTATTACCTTTGCCCCTGTTTTACCTATAAACCAGTAAACTAAAAGCAAATATGTCGCTCATTGTCGTAGGTTCTATGGCGTTTGATGAAATAGAAACGCCCTTCGGAAAATCAGGACGGATCATTGGTGGCTCCGCAACTTTTATCGCGTGGACCGCATCCAATTTCGTACAGCCCATTAACCAGGTATCTGTTGTCGGTGGCGATTTTCCGCAGGCTGACCTGAATGCCCTGGCTGCCAAAGGCGTGGCGCTGGAAGGAGTACAGATCAAGAAAGACCGCCCTTCCTTTTACTGGTCCGGCAAGTACCATATGGACATGAACACCCGCGATACCCTGGTAACAGAGCTGAACGTACTGGGTGATTTTGACCCGGTGATCCCGGAAAGCTACCAGGGCAGTGAGTTCCTGGTGCTGGGTAACCTGTCGCCCCAGGTGCAGATCAGCGTTATTAACCAGCTGAGAGAGCGTCCCAAGCTGATTGTGCTGGATACCATGAACTTCTGGATGGAGGTAGCCCTGGACGATCTGAAGAAAGTGCTGACTATGGTAGATGTGCTGATGATCAACGACGGTGAAGCCCGGCAGCTGAGCGGCGAATACTCCCTGGTTAAAGCCGCCAGGAAGATCCTGACCATGGGCCCCCGTTATTTAATTATTAAGAAAGGGGAGCACGGTGCGCTGCTGTTCCATGAGAACCACGTATTTTTTGCACCTGCCTTACCGCTGGAAGATGTATTTGACCCCACCGGTGCAGGCGATACCTTTGCCGGCGGCTTCATAGGCCACCTGGCAAAAACCAAGGATATTTCTTTTGAGAACATGAAAACGGCCATCATTGTAGGCTCTGCAATGGCCTCTTTTTGTGTGGAGAAGTTTGGCACCAGCCGCCTGAAAGAAATTACCCACGAAGATATCAGCGCCCGTTTAGAGCAATTTGTGGAGCTGGTGAATTTTGATATTGATCTGGTTTAGTGTGCTGATATGCTAATATGCTAATGTGCTGGTGAAAAAGATGAGCTATCTTATTCACCAGCACATTTTCTTTTGAATAACTTAAGCATATGACCACATCAGCACATTATTTAAAAGTGGCATTCAGCACTGCTGCCAGCCTTAACCCGCCTTTTAGCAGCTGCTGGTTCAGATCGTCCAGGAACCAGTAATTATACCGGTAGCTCAGCTTATCACCCTCTTTAGTTTTAGCGTAGATCTTATCAGACAGGATATGTGATTCATACATCCAGTCGGCAATACTGCCGCCCTGCAGCTTCTTTACAGTTGCGTCGGGTGCTATATCCAGGGCTTTGGCATATTCTGTATAGCTTAGCTGCTGGAACTCTATCAGGTGCTCATCCCACATGCGGTGCAGGTTGGTTGGCCGGTCAAACCAGAACACGCTCACCTTGTTGCCGCCCTGGTCTTCATCGCGGCCTACGTGCAGGGGTTGGTGCATATCGCCTATCAGGTGTACTAAAAAGCTAAGCGCAAATACTTTCTCCTCTTTGGTAGCGGTAGTAGATTTCAGCTGCTGTACCATGGCATTTGTTTTCACGTACAGATTTTCACCTTTGCCCGCAGGCAACAGCGTATTAAACCGCTCCCGGGAAATATTTCCCGGAAAATCCATGTAGTGCCAGGGCGAAGTATGATCGTACTTGTGCGTGGTATCTGACTTAATAAAGTCCGGCCAGTTGGCAATCATGGCTAAAGGTTGCCGGCCCAGCAGGGCTATAACGGCTTTGCGGGCCTGTGGGGTCAGGTGCTGCCAGGCAATTTCCGCCACCACACGATGGCCGGTAGGGCCCCAGCCAAAGCTTGCCAGGGGTAACAACGGTAATAATAAACAGCTTAAAAGCAGGCGGTAAAGAATTGTTGAACGCATAAACAAATTGTAAGCCTCAAATATGTAAAAATAACTCCGGATAACCAGCGCCGTTTATGTAACAGCCTCCTACCCATCAGCCCGTAAGGTGGAACGCTACAAGTTTTGTAAATTTGATACATCTAATAACAATAAGCGCCATTACTAGATAAACATGCCATTTAAGATACATGCACCATACGAACCGGCTGGTGATCAGCCCGCCGCTATTAAACAGTTAACAGAAGGAATTAAAGAGGGGACTCTTTTTCAAACCCTGCTCGGGGTTACCGGCTCCGGTAAAACATTTACCATGGCCAACGTGATCCAGAACGTACAAAGGCCCACGCTGGTGCTTACCCATAACAAAACACTGGTAGCCCAGCTGTATGGCGAATTCCGCCAGTTCTTCCCGGAAAATGCTGTAGAATACTTTGTATCCTACTACGATTACTACCAGCCCGAGGCTTACATGCCTGTAAGCGACACCTATATAGAAAAAGATCTGTCTATTAATGAGGAGCTGGATAAGCTGCGCTTACGCGCTACCTCTAACCTGCTGTCCGGCCGCCGGGATATTATTGTGGTAGCCAGCGTATCCTGTATATATGGTATGGGTAACCCAACGGAGCTGGAAAACGGTATCCTGCGTATTAACCAAGGCCAAACCATTAGCCGCAATGCCCTGCTGCATAACCTGGTAAATTCCCTGTACACCCGTACCACCGGCGATTTTACCCGTGGCTCTTTCCGGGTGCAGGGCGATACCGTGGATGTGAACCTGCCTTACGTGGATTACGGCTACCGGATCACCTTTTTTGGAGATGAGATTGAGCAGATAGAAAGTATTGATACCGCCAACGGCAAGCGCATTATGCTCATGGATAATGCGGCCATTTTCCCGGCCAACCTGTACCTGGCGCCCAAGGATATGATGCAGCAGATCATTTTCGAAATCCAGGACGAGCTGCTGGCACAGGTGGAGTATTTCCGCTCCCAGGGCAAGCACCTGGAGGCGCAGCGCCTTTCCGAACGGGTGAACTACGACCTGGAAATGATCCGGGAGCTGGGTTACTGCAGCGGCATAGAAAACTATTCCCGCTTCCTGGACCGGCGTATGCCGGGTACCCGGCCCTTCTGCCTACTGGATTATTTCCCGGACGATTTTCTGCTGGTGGTGGATGAGAGCCACCAGACCATTCCCCAGATCAGCGGTATGTATGGCGGCGACCGTTCCCGTAAGCTTACCCTGGTAGACTTTGGCTTCCGCCTGCCCTCAGCCATGGATAACCGCCCGCTGAACTTTTATGAGTTTGAGAACCTCATACACCAGGTAGTGTTTGTAAGCGCTACCCCGGGCGAGTATGAGCTGCAGCAAACAGAAGGCGTAGTAGTAGAGCAGGTAGTGCGCCCCACCGGCCTGCTGGACCCTCCCATAGAAATAAGGCCCAGCGTGAACCAGGTGGATGACCTGCTGGATGAAATAGACCGCCGGGTAACAAAAGGTGACCGCGTGCTGGTAACCACCCTCACCAAACGCATGGCCGAGGAAATGGATAAATACCTGGGACGTATTAATATTAAGTCCCGCTACATACACTCCGAAGTAGATACCCTGGAGCGCGTAGAAATTCTCCGCGACCTGCGCCTGGGTAAAATAGATGTGCTGGTGGGTGTAAATCTGCTGCGTGAGGGTCTGGACCTGCCGGAAGTATCTCTTGTGGCTATCCTGGATGCCGATAAGGAGGGCTTCTTACGTGATGAGCGCTCCCTGACCCAAACTGCCGGCCGCGCCGCCCGTAACGTGGATGGCCTGGTGATCTTTTATGCAGATAAGATCACGGATAGCATGCAGCGCACGATAGACGAAACCAACCGCCGCCGGGAAAAACAGGTGGCCTATAATATAAAGCACGGTATTACGCCTAAAACAGTACGTAAGTCTATAGAGCAGATCATGGGACAAACCTCCGTGCTGGAGATTAAGAATTATGATGAAAGCTCACCCTACGCCGTGCACCAGGAAATGTCATTAGTGGCAGAAGACGCCATTACGTACGCAAAAGGGGAGGCTGCTAATGCTAAAACTATTCCACAGCTGGAAAAAGCCATTACCCGCGTAAAGAAAGAAATGGAGAAAGCCGCCAAGGACCTGGATTTCATGGAAGCGGCCCGTCTCCGCGACCAGATGTTTGCCTTGCAGCGGGAGCTGGAAGAAATGAAATAAACGAACTGAAAAGGGCCGGCAACCGGCCCTTTTTAATATTATAAATAATCACATGTGTTTTTAAGATAGCCATTTTGATTAGTATGTAACAAATTTTATTTCATACATACCTTTTTGGTATACACGGTATTATATCATTCCGCCCCACTTTACAGTAACAACCTGACTTCCAAGGTTAGAAAATTGTTAAATCCTACGCTCATTGTTACTTAATTTATTGTTTATCAGTTGCTTAACCTATTTTGATTACTTACGTGCACTACGTAAGTAATTGGTAAATCCACTATAATATTATAATTAAATATAATGTGGTTGATTTCGGATCAATAATGCCGTTTTTTATTCAATCATTTCTATTTTTCTCGCTTTTGTTTGAGTGTTTAGAATAAATAAATACTTTTATTGAAGAAAAATACCTAAAAACGAACGCTATGAAGAAAACTGCCTTTCAGGATTACATTCCCTTTATCGTCCTTGCTGCAATAGCAGTGATTGGCATATTTATGCCTGCAGTGGCTACTTATGCTGACGCCAGCAAGTATAACTTTGGTGATATCGCCTGGATCTTAGTGGCTACCTCACTCGTGTTTTTAATGACACCGGGTTTATCTTTCTTTTACGGAGGCATGGTTAACCGCAAGAACGTGATCAATACCATGATGCAGAGCTTCATAGCCACCGGCTTAATAAGCGTATTATGGGTTGTGGTAGGGTTCAGCCTGTCTTTTGGTAAGTCCTGGCACGGTTTGATCGGGGACCCTTCTACCTTCTTCTTCTTTAAAGGAGTAGGTTCCGGAGAGCCGTGGGCTGGTGCGCCCACCATTCCGCTGCTGCTGTTTGCGCTGTTCCAGATGAAGTTTGCTATCATCACTCCCGCGCTGGTCGTAGGTGCTACTGCAGAAAGGATCCGTTTTACTTCTTACGTATTATTTATGGTGTTATTCAGCCTGCTGGTATATGCACCTATCGCCCACTGGACCTGGCATCCAGAAGGCTTCCTGTTTAAGCTGGGTGTGCTGGATTTTGCCGGCGGTACCGTGGTACATATTTCTGCCGGTTGCGCAGCCCTTGCAGGCGCCATTGTGCTGAAACGCAGAAAAGATCATATAGAAAAGAAAGAGCTGCAGCCCGCCAATATTCCCTTTGTATTAATGGGTACCGGTTTGCTGTGGTTCGGCTGGTTTGGTTTTAACGCTGGTTCTGCAGTAGCCGCTAATGGCCTGGCAGTATCTGCCTTTGCATCTACCAATACCGCCGCTGCTGCCGCTGGTTTGTCATGGTTGTTCTTTGATGTGATCCGCGGCCGTAAGCCCTCTGCTTTAGGTTTCTGCATAGGCGCAGTAGTTGGCCTGGTAGCCATTACGCCTGCCGCCGGTTATGTAGCCGTACCGCAAAGTGTGTTCATTGGTTTCATTGCCGCCATCGTTTCTAACCTGATGGTATATTATAAATCAAAAACCAGCATTGACGATACACTGGATGTATTCCCCTGCCACGGTATTGGTGGTATGACGGGTATGCTGCTCACAGGTATCTTTGCTACCAAAGCTATTAACGGCGCCGGTAACGATGGCTGGTTCTATGGTAACTTTGACCTGTTCAAAAACCAGCTAATCGGTTTACTGATAGTGGTTGCTTATAGCTTCACCGTATCTTACGGCATCTTTAAGCTGATCAACTTCATCCATCCGCTGCGGGTAACAGACGAAGAAGAAACACTGGGTCTGGATGCCTCTCAGCACAACGAGCACTATCACCCTGCGCTGATGAGCGTGAACGGTGTTGGTACGCTCAGAGAAGAAGATATTTTGCACTAATTAGAATATAACACTACTATTAATTAATAATGAATAATTAATAATTAATGACCACACCGCAAGTGAAGTATCCCAATTAATTATTAATTATTCATTATTAATCCTCCCTCCTACACCCAAAGCAAGCAGCAAACAAAGCAAGCAACACAACGCCAGAAGAAAGGTAGCACGCTAGACGCATTTCAACATTCATTTATTAATTCTGTTCCACTTAAATTTTATCAACCAGTTTCATTTGCCATGAAGCCGGTATGATTGAAACAGCTCAGTCATGCCCATTAAATTCCAATTGCCTGCAAAAAACAGGTACAGGGCTTCGTGTGCCTTTGCGAACGTAAAAACAAAAGGATGAAAAAAACTATCATGACCACCATTGCTGCCTGCACTTTTTTTGCTGCATTTGCCCAAACTGCAGACACCACAAAGCCGCAGGAATCCTTTAAGCTCTCCGGCTCTGCAGATGTGTATTACAAGTATAACTTTAACCGGAATGTAACGGATAACAAAACCAGCTTTACCAACTCGCAGAATTCTTTTGAGCTGGGAATGATCTCCCTGAAAGTGGAACATGGGTTTAAGAAAGGCAGCATAGTAGCCGATCTTGGCTTTGGCCGCCGCGCTGCAGAGTTTTCCTATAACGATACGCTGAATAGTAAGAATGGGATGGCTATGGCCATTAAACAATTATATGTGGGCTACCAGGTAACAGATAAAATAAAAGTAAGCCTGGGAAGTTTTGCCACGCATGTGGGTTATGAGCTGGTAGATGCTTACCTGAACCGCAACTACAGCATGAGCTACATGTTCAGCAACGGACCTTTCTTTAACACCGGCGTAAAAGCAGATTTTGCTATTACACCTTACTTAAGCGCCATGATCGGGGTGTTTAACCCAACAGATCTGAAGTCGGTAGATTTCAGCGATCACAAATATATAGGCGCACAGGTTGGCTTTACGCCCGTTAATACACCTGCAAAATTATACCTGAACTACCTGGAAGGTAAAGATACTGCCGGCATACAAAACCACCAGCTGGACTTTGTAGCTACCTACCAGGTGAACTCTGTATTAGGCCTGGGCTATAACGGTACCTTCAGCACTTATAAGAACTCCCGCCTGAAGAACGGAGAGGAAGGGTCACAGAGCGTGAAATGGTGGGGCTCTGCACTGTACGTAAATCTTGACTTTACAGAAACTTTTGGTTTAACATTACGGGGTGAATATTTTGAAGATAATGATGGCTTAAAAACTTTTGCCAGCACGCTGGATGGTGGCCATATAATGGCAGGCACGCTCACGTTCAACTATAAGGTAGGCAACCTTACCATTATGCCGGAATTCCGGCTGGATAACGCTTCCCGCGATATTTTCACCAAACATTCCGGCGCCCCTACCGGTAGCACGGCTAATGTACTGGTGGCCGCAGCGTACCACTTTTAATTACGAATTATTCAATTACGAATTACGAATTGGGTAGAGCGTTGTACAGCTGTTGCGTGAAATGTTATCTATGTAAATTATTAAATATTATTTCTCGTTTGGCGAAGGCAAACAATGAACACTTTGCGTTTCGTAATTGTTAATCTGTAATTATATCTGCGGTATTCTCCGCTGCATTCAAATTCGTAATTCGTAATTGAATAATTCGTAATTGAAAAAAGGTCCATCGGACCTTTTTTTATATATTGTACGCCAAATTCACCGAGCATGTTGCAAGCCACCACGTTGAAGTTTTTAAAGAACCTCGCTAAGAATAATAACAAGGAATGGTTTGATGGGCACAAACCGGAATACCAGGAAGCAAAATCAGATTACGATACCCTGGTACAGCAGCTGATCGACGGCCTTAGCCGCCAGGATGCGGAGGTAAGCGGCTTGCAGGTAAAGGATTGTACTTTTCGTATATACAAAGACGTTAGGTTTTCCAAAGATAAAACGCCATATAAGACAAATATGGGCGCTGCCTTTTCACCAGGTGGCCGCAAATCGCCCCGGCCGGGTTATTATTTTCACCTGGAGCCGGGCGGCAATAGTTTTGCCGGCGGCGGCATCTGGATGCCGGAAGCCCCGGTGCTGAAAAAGGTACGGCAGGAAATAGATTATAATTTCCCTGAATTTCAGCAGATCATCGGTAATAAAGAATTTATTAAGTACTTCGGTAAAATAGACGGAGAGGCCCTTAAAACAGCGCCACAGGGCTATCAGCCGGATAACCCTGCCATTGCCTACCTCAAGCTGAAAAGCTTTACTGTATGGCATAGCATGTCAGACGAAGCCTGTACGCAACCAGCCCTGGTGCGTGAAATACTGAAAGTATTTGCAGTAATGCAGCCTTTTGTAAAATTTCTGGACCGGGCCGTGCATGAATAATGCCCGGATCTGTGCGCCATCTTGCAGAACGCTGCGCATAGAGAGGAAAAAGGAGAAAAGGCTCAACGGTCCTTTTCTCCTTATCAATTTCTTCTGTAATTCCCTTAAATTAATTTTTGTGTATCAAAAACTCAAACGGGCGGGCTTTACGGTTCTTTAATAAGTTTTCCTTGTCAGTGCGTGTGTGTGCAAATTTCTGGTTGTACACATTAGCCACTTCAATAATTGGAATGATGCCATCCAGCGTATCCTGCTGATCAACGATGTTCATAATACGGGATACCTGGGAAGAGAAGTTGCTGCTCCACTCTTCTGTGAATTTGTGCATCAATAAAAGCTCGCGATTGGTGTTGGTCTTCATAGGATTAAGGGTGTTTACAGATTAGACAAAATATACGATTGCTGCGTAGCACTCTCTCTTGTATTGGCATAAGTTGATAATTTTTCATAAGAAGCAAGTCGGCATAGGATTATGATACCAAAATCCAATTTTATACAGCAGTAATCAATACTACTTCCGTGTAATTTTTACGCTTGTACCGTTTTACTTTTACTAAAATTTAATCAAAAAGCTTCGTTATAATCCGGCGGCTTTCAATCACTTATACTCAAAAATCGTATATGCATTAGTGAAAGATACATATATGAGCAGTTGAGATGTATAATTGCCAGTTTAAATCATTTTTTGCGCGTGCAGGTATTCTGCTATCTGCACTGCATTTGTTGCAGCGCCTTTTCGCAGGTTATCCGCTACTATCCACATATTCAGCGTATTAGCCTGTGTTTCATCACGGCGTATACGGCCCACAAAAACTTCGTCTTTGTCATGCGCATCTTTAGGCATCGGGTACTGTTGTGCAGAGGGTTCATCCACCACAATAACACCCGGTGTTGCTGCTAAAGTTTTACGTACTTCATTGAGTTCGAAGTCTTTCTCAAATTCAATATTCACTGATTCGCTGTGTCCACCGATCACGGGTATACGAACCGTAGTAGCGGTAACGCGTATACGATCATCACCCATAATCTTCTTGGTTTCATTCACCATCTTCATTTCTTCCTTGGTATACCCGTTATCCAGGAACACATCTATCTGCGGAATTACATTGAGATCAATGGGATATGCATAAGCCATTTCACCACTTATTCCTTTTCTTTCATTCATTAACTGGTTCACCGCTTTTACGCCGGTACCGGTTACGGATTGATAGGTAGAAACGACCACCCGGTTAATTTTATATAGCTCATGCAAAGGGCTTAGCACCAACACCATTTGTATGGTAGAGCAATTGGGATTTGCGATGATCTTATCTTCAGTTGTTAAGGTCTTACCGTTTATTTCAGGCACTACCAGCTTTTTGCTGGGATCCATTCTCCAGGCGCTGGAATTGTCGATCACCGTAATACCGGCAGCCGCAAATTTAGGCGCCCACTCCAGGGAGGTGCTGCCACCAGCGGAGAACAGCGCCACATTGGGCTTCATGGAAATGGCCGTATCGGCAGTTACTACCTTGTACTGCTTACCCTTGAATGTTACTTCCTTACCAACAGACTTTTCAGAAGCTACAGGGATCAGTTCTGTAACCGGGAAATTCCTTTCCGCTAACACTTGTAACATTTTAGAGCCTACCAGTCCGGTAGCGCCCACTACGGCAACTTTCATTGTGGGAATAATTTGGTTTTGCGATCATATAAACGAAGCCTGATAATATAACTGTATGGGCCTCAATATGATCAGAAAAAGAATAATTTTTGGAGGTGCAAAAATACTATCTTATTCTCTATATTCGCAGTTTAACCAACCAATTATTTTATTATGCGCACACTCAATTTTTGTGTGGCGCTGCTGTTGCTCTCCTCTCTCTCTCATAGTCAGATCATTGAACATTTTGATGCTTTACCATCTGTTTCCTGGAAGGGAATAGATACTGCCTGGCAGGTAAAAAATGGCCGGCTGCAAAGCAATTATCTGCAACCTAACAGCCGGTATGGCCTGTGGGCCCCGGCCGGCATTGGGCTGCCCGCCAGCTGGGAATGGTGGATGCAGCTGGATTTCAACACCTCTTCCAACAATTATGTGGAGGTATACCTGCAGGCGGATAGCAGTAACCTGCTCAGTACCGCTTTAACGGGCTATTTTGTGCGCATAGGCGACAAAGATGACAAAGTATGCCTATACCGTAAAACTGCCGGAAATGAGCCGGAAATGGTCATAAATGGCCGGAATGGCATCACCAACCATTCCTCCACTATCCTGAAGCTAAAAGTGACCTGTGATGATACGGGCGCATGGCATTTATGGACAGATACCACCGGCACCGGCCAGTATTATATACTGGAAGGAACCGCTGCCCCGGCTCCCTTAAATGCCAGCTCCTGTTTCGGCATCCTGGTACGGCAATCCACCGCCAGCTTTTTCCAGAAACATTTCTTTGATGAGGTGCAGGTAATGCGGTTAATAAAAGATACCCTGCCCCCGATGGTCAATTCGGTAACCATGCTCAATGACCGGGAGCTGCTGCTGCGGTTCTCTGAACCGGTTGACAGCACCACTGCACTAGCTACAAACCATTACCAGGCAGGGAGTATGGGTAACCCTGCCGCTGTGCAACAAACAGCAGCAGGCATGCACCTGCTTTTTAATACGCCATTTCCCAACGGGGATACGGTGCTGTTACAGGTAACCGGTATTGCCGACCTGGCCGGAAACCTAATGCAGACGGCTTCTATCCCATGTTTGTATTATCAGCCCTCCCGCTATGAGGTAATAATTCACGAAATATTTCCCGATCCGGAGCCTCCAACAGGTACTGAATTGCCGGAATTTGTAGAGATCCGGAATACAGCGCCCTACCCGGTGCAATTAAACGGCTGGCGTTTCGCTTCCAACAGCGGGCAGGTGCAGCTGCCTTTTTATGAGCTGCAGCCGGATAGTTTGCTGTTATTATCGAAAAAAGCGCTGCCGGGAAGTAATAGTTTAGCGCTAAGTGATTTTCCGGCCCTGGGTAATGAGGATGATACGCTGATCCTGTATAATGCTGGGGGTAGCGTAATGCATGCAGTGGCCTATGATAAAAGCTGGTATGCCGATGCAAAAAAAGAGAACGGCGGCTGGAGCCTGGAAATGATCTCGCCGGCTGCGCCCTGCAACGGCAGCATTAACTGGAAAGCAGCCGTTGCTGCTACCGGCAGCACCCCGGGGCATCCTAATTCAGTAGCGGCAGCAGTTGCCGATACTGCTTTCGCGGACCTGTTACGCGCTTATGTAACGGATAGCCTGCACCTGGCACTGTATTTCAGCAAAACACTGGATAGTACGCTGGCAGCTACCCCGGCCTATTACCAGCTAACGCCTGCAGTGGCAGCGGCTCATGTGGTGGCGCCGTTATTTAATACTGTGCAGCTGCAGCTTTCAGCACCCCTGCAGCCGGAAGGTATATATACCCTTAGGGTAAAGGATATAACCGGTTGCGCCGGGCAGCCAATGGGCCGTGACAGTGCTGTACTGGCCCTGCCCACGGTAGCGGATAGCGGTTCCGTCGTGATCAATGAGCTGCTTTTTGATCCTAAACCCGGCGCCCCGGAGTTTGTGGAGCTCTATAACCGCAGCCGCCGCGCCATTGATGTGCAGCAGCTATCCATTGCCATGATAGACCGGGACGGGCAGCCCGGTACGCCTGTGGCAATAAGCGCTGCACCCCGCCTGCTGTTGCCCGGGCAATACCTGGCCCTTACCCGCAATGCCGATGCGCTGTGCCGGTACTATACCTGCAAGGCCTGGGAAAATTTGTTAGCGGTCAGCAACCTGCCGGCTTTTCCCAATGAAGGCGGCACTATTGGATTATATAATACATCCGATGGATTGGTAGATGTTTTCTCCTACACACCGGATATGCAGCTATCCCTGGCCGGCAATACCAAAGGTGTGTCATTGGAACGCCTGAGTGCTGCGCAGCCGGCCAGCGATGTAAGCAACTGGCACCCCGCTGCTACTACAGCCGGCGATGCTACGCCGGGTTACCTGAATTCCCAGCAGCTTAACCTGAAGCAGGCAGCAGGTGAGGTAAGCCTGCAGCCGCAGGTATTTTCGCCGGATAATGACGGGATGGATGACCTGGCGGTGATCACCTGCCAGCTGCCGGAGGTTGGTTATATAGGCAACATCACTATATTTGATGCGCAGGGCCGGCCGGTACGGCAGCTGTTGCAAAACGGAGTGTTGGGTAACCGGAACAATATTATCTGGGACGGGCTGGGAGAGAATAAGCAGCAACTACCGGTTGGCATTTATATTGCATTTACAGAGGTTTTTGACCTGCAGGGACGCGTAAAACGCTGGAAGCTCCCTGTGGTAGTGGCCCGGCGGCTAAACTAAAAAACTGTAAATCACCGGGTAACCATCTTAAATTAATTATTTATATTTGCGCTCCTAAAAATTTGAACATGCAGTACAGAGAAATTGTTGCAGTAACCGGTCTCGGCGGATTGTTTCAATTATTAGCCAGTAAACAGGACGGCGCGATCGTTCGTTCACTGGAAGACAAAAGCACCCGCTTTGTTTCATCCCGCGTACACAACTTTACCCCGCTGGAAAGTATTGAAGTATTTACCACTGGTGATAATGTAAACCTGGCAGAGGTATTTAAAGCCATGCAGGAACAGGAAGCGGACCACAAAGTAGTAGCCGCTAATGCCGATAATACTGCGATTAAGACCTATTTCCGGAAAGTATACCCTTCTTTTGATGAAGATAAGGTATATGTAAGCGATATGAAGAAGATGGTAAAATGGTATGCCATCCTGAAGACGAATGACCTCCTGAAATTTGACGAGATCCTGAACCCGGCAGAAGAAGGTGAGGAAGAAGCACTGGTAGGTGAACCCGCTCCTGCACCGGAAGTGGTAGCAGAAGAAAAGCCAGCTAAAAAAGCGAAAGCGCCGAAAGCTGCCGCCAAGGAAGAAGCCAGCGCTGAAGCGCCTGCTGAAAAGCCGGCAAAAAAAGCTGCTGCCAAACCTAAGAAGGAAGAAGCAGCCGGCGACGAAGAAGCTGCGCCGAAGAAAACCACCCGGAAGAAAAAGACTGAAGAATAGTATTGAATTACGAATTATTCAATTACGAATTGGTTGTATTGTAAGGTATGAATGCATGTAATGGAATAATGTATGTTCATTACATGCAGCCTTCCTTTCAGCATCGCTGCATTTTAATTCCTAATTGAATAATTCGTAATTATAAATACCCCATCTGCCTGTACTTCAAACCTGCTTCTCTTTCCACGATCTCATCAATTACTTTAAAAGCATTTCCCGCTTTTGCGGAACAGGCTATGAACACCTGCGTTCCATAATTTAACAATTCATAATTTACCCGCTCCTGCCTGTAATTTCCTGCTAATCTTCCTTTACGCTCTCCCCAATTATTCGCATTCATATCTATTTTCAATGGTGCTCATGAATGCTTCGCATTTCGTAATCATAATTGCCAATTCCCACTTATCTTAGTAGGATGGAAACTTTAAATGCAAATATTGAAAAACTGCCCCGCCGGTTTTTACCTGATAACTTTACTGTTACCACCTGGGAGGCGCTGCAGCCTTACTTTGAGGAGCTGAAACAACGCCCTTTGAATACCCTGCCTGAACTGGAACAATGGTTAAAGGATGTGAGCGAGCTGGAAGCCGTGGTGAGTGAAGATGCCTGCTGGCGGCAGATCCGCATGACCTGCGATACAACAGATAAACAGCTGGAAGAAGCCTTTACCTACTTCTGCATGGAAATACAGCCCAAGCTGCAGCCTTATGCAGATGCGCTGAACCGTAAGCTGCTGGATACCGACCTTTCCAAACAGCTGGGCGATAATTATGGAACTTACCTGCGCACCGTGCGCAAGCAGGTAAAGCTGTTTCGCGAACAGAATGTGCCCCTGCTGGCAGAGCTGAGCGTAATGGCCCAGCAATACGGCGTAATATCCGGTAAAATGACCATTGAAGTAAATGGCCAGGAATATACCTTACAGCAGGCTGCCAAATTTTTAGAGAACAGCGACCGCGCCCTGCGGGAAGAGGTATTCCGTAAAACCAATGAGCGCCGTTTACAGGATAAGGAAACCATGGACAAGCTATATACCTCCCTGGTGGAAAAGCGCGACCAGGTAGCCAAAAATGCCGGTTTTGCCAATTACCGTGATTATAAATTTGAGGACCTGGGCCGCTTTGACTATACCAAAGAGGACTGCTTCCAGTTCCATACTGCGATAAAAGAGCATATTTTACCGATAGTGGAAAGCATTCAGAAACGCCAGGCCAAAAAGCTGAACCTGGAAGTTTTAAAACCCTGGGATGCGGATGCTGAAGCGGCCGGCACCAAACCGCTGGAACCTTTCCAAACCGGTACTGAGCTGATTAATAAAGCAATTGCCTGTTTTGATGAGCTGGGGCCTTTCTTTGGCAACTGCCTGCGCGTAATGCAGCAAATGGGCCGGCTGGACCTGGAAAGCCGCAAAGGCAAGGCCCCCGGTGGTTATAACTGCCCGCTTGCAGAAACCGGCGTACCTTTTATTTTCATGAATGCTGCCGGGCAAATGAAAGACCTTACGACCATGGTGCACGAAGGCGGCCATGCAGTACATTCTTTCCTGAGCCATCATTTACCATTAAGCGCATTTAAGGAATACCCGATGGAAATTGCCGAAGTGGCCAGCATGAGCATGGAGCTGTTCACCATGGACCACTGGGATATTTTCTTTAATGATAAAGAAGAGCTGCGCCGTGCTAAAGTGCAGCAGCTGGAACGCGCCATCATTATTTTCCCGTGGATAGCAACCATTGATAAATTCCAGCACTGGGTATACGAACATCCGCAGCATACGGTAGCAGAGCGTACCGCCGCCTGGGTAAATATCCTGAATGAGTTTGCCACCAGCATGGTGGACTGGAGCGGTTTGGAAGACTATCGCGCTATAACCTGGCAAAGGCAGCTGCACCTGTTTGAAGTACCTTTCTATTACATTGAATACGGCATTGCGCAGTTAGGGGCTATTGCTATGTGGAAACAGTATAAGGAGAATAAGCAGCAGGCCCTGGACAATTACGTGAAAGCGTTAAGCCTGGGTGGTACCCGCACTTTGCCGGAACTGTATAAAGCGGCTGGTATCCGTTTTGATTTTTCACCCGCCTATGTGAAAGAGCTGGCGGATTTTGTGCAGAAAGAGCTGGATGCAATTACAATTAGTTAATGTGCTAATATGCAAATGTGCAGATGAGTGTACTGCGTTCGCGTAGTATTATTCATCTGCATATTATTTACAGTGCTTACACACCCCGCTTACCACAACTTCTATATTATGCGCTGCATACCCTTTGGGTAATTGAATAGCAGGAACGTCCGTGTCATCCAGGCAAAGCGTATTACCACATTCTTCGCATTTGAAATGCACATGATGATCGTGATGATCCTGTGCGGAACATTCTGACCGGCACAGGGCGTACTGTACACTGGTATCTGTAGTAGGGATCTTGTGAATAATGCCTTTATCAATAAACGCCTGCAGGGTACGGTAAATGGTAACCCGGTCAAAGGCCTGCCCCGCCAGCTTTTTCTCAAAATCGCTGTGTTCCAGCGCACCATTGCTTTTCATGAACAGCTCCAGTATTTTTACCCGGGTATCTGTTACGCTCAAATGGCTGCTCCGTAATATATCGCTGATCTGATCTTTCGTATTTTTCATGATGATGAAAAATTAAATTACAACAACTACTCTTTCATTAACCGGTCAATGTCATTGATCAGTTTATCCACATCACTCACTTTTGTTCCTTCATACAAGCCCCGTACCCGGCCTTCACCATCCACCAGGGCAAACCACTGGGTATGCACAAAATCTTCTTCACCCGCGTAGGTACCATCATCCAGCATATAACCCTGGCGGGCCAGCTTATACAGCTCTTTTTTAGTACCGGTCAGGAACCACCAGTTGCGGGCATCCGCGCCATGTTTGATCGCATAGGCTTTTAGCACCGGCACACTATCATGCTCCGGATCTACCGTATGGGAAAGAATGAGGAAATTGGGATTATCCTTGTATTTGGCATATACCTTTTCCATGTTCTTGTTCATCTTCGGGCAAATGCCGGTACAGGTCGTAAAAAAGTACTCCGATACATATGTTTTACCCATTACGTCTTTACTGGTAATGGTTTTGCCCTCCTGGTTGGTAAAAGAAAATCCGCCTACCACATGGCCGCCCGGACCCAGCACCGGTAATTTTTCCTTCCCGAAAAAGCTGCCTGTTTCATCCATGATCACGTAGCCGGCATAGGTTAGGAAAGCTGCGCTAAGCAGCACAAAGAAAGTTATTAAGAATACGGCCTTTTTTGACATAAATATCCCCGCTTTAATGTATGCAAAGGTACAACAAAAACATCCATTCCGGGTAGGTGCAAACCGGCCGTTGAGCCGGCGAAAAATAATACCGGAATATTTATTTGCAACAATGTTGCAAATAAATATGTAGCTTTGCCGGAGTGCTGAAAGAGAAGTGCGGTTAATATTAAAATTGATTGCGGCCTGCTGTGCGCCGCTGCAAGAATGCTTTTGCCCGTGATATAATTTGAATGATATGCCTGAGAAGCTATTGCGAAAACTGAACCTGGATGTAATAGGCATTGGCGCCTCTTTGCTTTGTGCAATACACTGTGCGCTGTTGCCGGTGCTGATTACCCTGCTGCCATTGCTGGGTTCTCAGCTGCTGGAAAATGAAAAGCTGGAGTACGGGTTAATGGCCTGCACATTGCTGACCGGCTGCCTGGCATTATTCAGGGGATACCGTTACCGGCACCGGCACCGGCAGCTGCTGCCGCTGTTATTGTTCCTGGCTGGTTTTGCAGGCCTGCTGCTGGGCCATTATGCAATGCCGCCCGTATGGCAGCCCGTTGTTATTACCGCAGGCGCTTTACTCATCATTATTGCGCACATATGGAACCTGCATAAGTGCAGGCATTAATACACCCACACACATATTGCCATGAAAAAATTACTCGTGACGGTACTTAGCGGCTTTTTAGGCGCCGGTAAAACCACGCTGCTTAACCATGTGCTGCATAACCGCAAAAATTTACGTGTAGCCGTTATAGTGAATGACATGAGCGAAGTGAATATTGATGCGCAGCTGGTAAAAAATGAACAGGTATTACACCATACGGAAGAGCAGCTGGTGGAAATGAGCAACGGCTGCATTTGCTGCACTCTGCGGGAAGATCTGCTGCGCGAAGTAGCTGCCCTGGCGGAACAACAGCGCTTTGACTATTTGCTCATAGAATCCAGCGGGATCTCTGAACCACTGCCGGTAGCCCAAACTTTCTGTTACCAGGATGAGCATAATAACGTAGACCTGAGCCGTGTAAGCCGCCTGGATACCCTGGTGACAGTGGTAGATGCCTATAACTTCAGCAAGGATTATGATAGCACTGCTTTGCTGCAAGACCGTGGTTTAACAGCCGATGCGCAGGACCAGCGCACCATTGTGAACCTGTTAACAGAACAAATAGAATTTGCCAACGTAATAGTGCTGAACAAGTGCGACCTGGTAACACTCCGGATGCTGAATACACTGAAAGCCTTGCTGCGTAAGCTGAATGCAGAAGCGCGGATCATAGAAAGCATTAACGGCGCCATACCCCTGCATGAAATACTAAATACGGGTTTATTTGATTTTGAGCGTACCTCCCACAGCGCCGGCTGGATAGCGGAGCTGGAAACGGTGCACACACCGGAAACAGAAGAATATGGCATTAGCTCTTTTGTGTACCGCAGCCGGGAGCCTTTTCATCCCGAGCGGTTATGGCGCTATATAAATGAAGCATGGGAGGGCAACATTTTACGCAGCAAAGGTTTATTATGGCTGGCCTCCCGCCCGGATATAGCAGTGAACTGGAGCCAGGCCGGCGCCTCCCTGCGGGCAGATAAAGCAGGGTTCTGGTGGTGCGCTATCCCCAAAGCGCAGTGGCAAATGGATACTGCAGCTTATGAAGTACTGCGCAGCCGCTGGCACCCTCAATTTGCAGACCGCTATAATGAAATAGTGATCATAGGCCAGGAGCTGGACCCCGCCCGCATTACCCGGGAGCTGGATGCCTGCCGCTGTACGCCGGAAGAAGTAAGGCTGTGGCAGAATGGTTATGTATTTAAAGACCCTTTTCCGGAATTATAACCATAAGCCATTGATCTGAAATTTAGGTTAACCTAAAAAATAATTTAGAATAGTTGTATTCATAAAACTATTTTTGTTGCATAAATTGTTTCAAATGGTCAAAACTGTACGCTGCATATTTTGTTTATGCTTATTGGCTGTTGGCGTAGCCAGGGCGCAAACAGCGCCTGCCGGCCGGTTAAAGGGCGCTGTGCTGGCGGATGGTAAGCCTGTACCCTTTGCCAGTATTGGCTTTGCGGATCTTAAAACCGGTACGGTAACGGATACTGCCGGCGTATATGAACTGGCCAATGTGCCTGCAGGCCGGCACCAGCTGCAGGTGAGCGCAGTAGGTTTCGTAAAGCATATGCAGGCCGTACAGGTAAGAACAGGCAGCACTACCCGCCTGAATATTCAGCTGCAATCCACCTCATCCAGCCTGAATGAGGTAGTGGTAACAGGTACGCTGAAACCGGTGTCCAAAGCGGAAAGCCCTGTACCGGTAGATGTGTTTACGCCGTTGTTCTTCCGTAAAAACCCTACGCCCAGCTTGTTTGATGCCCTGCAGAACGTTAATGGTGTGCGGCCGCAGCTGAACTGTAATGTGTGCAATACCGGCGATATTCATATTAATGGGCTGGAAGGCCCTTACACTATGGTAATGATAGACGGGATGCCCATCGTAAGCGCGCTTTCCACGGTGTATGGTTTATCCGGTATTCCCAATAGCCTGGTGGAAAGGGTGGAGATTGTGAAAGGTCCGGCATCTACCTTATATGGTTCTGAAGCCGTGGCCGGGTTGATCAATATTATTACCAAAGACCCGGCCCGTGCGCCTTTGCTTACGGCCGATGTGTTCAGCACCAGCTGGCAGGAGCATAATGTGGACCTGGGTTTGCGCATTAACGCCGGTAAAAGTAAATCGCTGTTAGGCATTAATTATTATAACTATCAGCACCCGATAGATAATAACGGGGATGGGTTTACCGATGTAACCCTGCAGCACCGCATTTCTATATTCAACAAATGGACCTTTGCCCGGAAGCAGCAGCGCGTGGCCTCCCTGGCAGCGCGGTATTATTATGAAGACCGCTGGGGCGGGCAAATGCAATGGACCCCTCACTGGCGCGGTACAGACAGCGTGTATGGGGAAAGCATCCGCACCAACCGCCTGGAAGTAATAGGCGCTTACCAGCTGCCAGTAAAGGAAAAGGTTATGTTACAGTATTCCTTTAATGTGCATGACCAAAACTCTGCTTACGGCAAAACCTGGTTCCTGGCCAATCAGAAAATAGCCTTTGCACAGCTTACCTGGGATAAGCAGTTAGGCCGGCATAACCTGTTAACGGGTATCCCTTTCCGTTATACCTATTATGATGATAATACCGTGACCACCGAAAAGCCAACGGATCATGGTCCGGCTAATAACCCGAACTATACTTACCTGCCGGGTGTTTTTGTGCAGGATGAAATAAAGCTGCATGCCAAACATACGCTGCTGATGGGTATGCGTTATGATTACAACTCCATTCACGGCAACATCCTCACACCGAGGATGGCTTATAAATGGGCGCCTAACGAGCAGAATGTGCTGCGCTTTAATGTAGGCACAGGTTACCGCGTGGTATCTGTTTTCACAGAAGATCATGCGGCGCTTACCGGTGCGCGGCAGGTAAAGATCACCGAAGATCTGAAACCGGAAAAAAGCTGGAACGTAAACCTGAACTATGTAAAAAAGGTAAACCTGAACAATGTATACCTGGGGCTGGATATGGCTGCTTTTTACACGCGGTTTAGTAATAAGATCATACCGGATTATACCACCAGCCAGGACGCTATTATTTACAGCAACCTGGATGGCTACGCCATATCCCGCGGTTTAAGCCTGAATACAGATATTGCCTTTTCCTTTCCGTTAAAGATCCTGGCCGGCGCTACCTTTATGGATGTGTATACGGTACAGCAGCAGAACGGGCAAACCGTTAGAGAGCGGCCTATGCTTACAGAAAAGCTAACCGGCACCTGGACCGTTTCCTATAGCCTTGCACGTTTGGGGGTTAATATTGATTATACCGGCAACCTGTACGGGCCTATGCGCCTGCCTTTGCAGAACAGCCTGGACCCGCGGCCTGCCAACTCACCGGTATGGAGCCTGCAAAATATTCAATTGACAAAAAAATGCGGTACTGCGTGGGAGATATACGGCGGCGTAAAAAACCTGCTGAACTTCAGGCCTGATAAAGATGCCATTGCCCGGCCATTTGACCCCTTTAATAAAAAGGTGGTATTTGACCAACAGGGGAATGTGGTGCCTACCGCGGAGAACCCTTATGCGCTTACATTTGACACCAGCTATGTGTATGCATCCAACCAGGGGATCCGGGGATTTTTAGGTGTGCGGTGGACAGTGGGAAAGTAATTCGTAATTTTAGTCATGCGCTTTTTAATACCATTGGCGTTGTCCCTTTGCCTCGCACACCCTGCCTTCGCCCAGGTGCATTATACTACTTTTGAAAAGCTGGATAGTGCGGTGCAGGCAGCCCCGCGTAAAACTTTTGTATTTATTCATACCAGCTGGTGCGCATACTGCAATATGATGGAGCATACCACTCTGCAGGACAAGCCGGTGGTGCAGCTGCTCAATAGCTGCTTTTACAACATATCGCTGGATGCGGAGCAAAAACAATCCATCTTATTTAAAGGAAAAACCTATGCTTTTGAACCACAGGGTGTAAGCAGCGGGCAGCATGAGCTGGCAGCATTATTAATGAAGGGAGAAAAGGAGGCGCTGTATCCGTCTTTTGTACTCCTGGATGAACAGTACCGCATTATTTACCGTTACGGAGGATATGTGAGCAGTAAACAATTGCTGCATTTATTACAAAGGGCCTGTGCAGGGCAAAAAGATATTACAGTGCTTCCGCCAACGGATTCGGCAAAATGAGCATACTACAGCTTCAACCCCAGCTTAAGTCCCAGCTGCAGGCTGGGCAGTACACTTACCAGCTTATCGTCCGTGGCCTGTACGGCGCCGTTATTGTTCTCAAAATTGTGGTAATAATAGATCTTACTGCGAACGCCCAGGCCAATGTAGGGGTCAAAGATCACTTTGCCCTTGGTGAACTGGCGCCCCAGCAGGAACTGCAGGCCATATACATCTTTACTGGCAGATTCTTTATACTTATTACCCAGGAGCTCCACTTCCTCATTAGGGTAAAATATTTTTTTAACGAACAGCACCGGCTGAAAGTAGGTACCGCCTGCGCGGGAATTGCCATCGTAAATAGAAAATATGTACCAGCGCAGCGCCGCGCGGAAACCCAGTCCCCGGCCTTCCACAAATTGTTCGGTGCTGATGTTGGGTTTCTTTTGGCCAAAATCTATCTTCTTGGCCAGGTAATAATCCGGGTAATCCGTATAAATGCCGGTAATGCCCAGCTCCAGGCTTAGCTTTTCGGTGAGCTCCTGTTCAATATATACATCCAGCTCATTAATAAGGGTGGTGGGGTTTACCTTAATGTAGGTGCCGTTGCGGAAGGTACCGGCCGGCTTGCGATCCTGTGCCCATGCGGTAACAGCATAACAGCAAATGAGCAGTAAAGCAAATAGTGTACGTTTCATAAACAGCAGCAGGGGAAATTTGCGCATAATAGCTATAGCTACAAGCTAATGGCTAACTGCTTCGTTGGTCAATAATCGTTCCACAATAACCGGGTACCAGGTATGTTCCAGCACCTGTACTTTTTTGGCCAGTGTCTCCGGCGTATCGCCCGGTACAATGCTGCAGCGCTCCTGTAAAATGGTGGCGCCGTCATCGTACTTTTCATTTACGTAATGAATGGTGATGCCGCTTTCCGCATCGCCGGCGTTGATCACTGCCTCATGCACAAAATGTCCGTACATACCTTTACCGCCATACTTTGGCAGCAGGGCCGGGTGAATATTAATAATACGGTTGGCAAATGCCTGCACGAGGTTGGCGGGTACTTTCCATAAAAAGCCGGCCAGCACCACAAGGTCTATCTGCTCCCGCTGTAACAGTTGTACATAATCATCTCCACGGAAAAAAGGATCTTTTTCAATCAGTATGGCCGGTATATTCTCCTTCTCTGCTATCCGGAAAATTCCGGCGTCCGGTTTATTACACAGGATCAGGGTAACCCTGGCAATTGTTGAATCTGAAAAATGGTCTATGATCTTTTGGGCATTGCTGCCGGCACCTGAAGCAAAAATGGCAATATTTTTCAAAACGGTTGTAGTTTTTTAACCATCGCAAAGATAGAATTACGGATTGTCAATTACGAATGCGAAACAAATGAATGCCATTGAAAGTAATTATGGATATGAATAATTACGAATTTGCCGGCGCCGCTCACAATCCTATGTAGCAAAACTGTTATATGTGCATGTAGGGTTTTATGTAGGGGGGTAGAATGTCACTAGGGTTGCATACGGATTACGGAGCCTTTTTAGGAGGGGAGCATACCAATTGCACCCGAATAAAAGTACTATCAACTGCCTACTTCAAATACTCCCCGCAGCCTTTATAGGTACTATCCTTTAGCTGCACCTCTACAGCGTAAGGGCGCATAAAGCCATTTGCATCATCTATACAGGCGCTGTTGCGGATGGTGAGAATGAACTCCGCCTTTTCCGTTTTGGCGGTATATACCCGCAGGGTATCTGTATCCGGATGGGGGCGGGGGGCCGGTACACGTATGGAATCGCCCTGCACCGTCTGGAAGAAAATGGTTTTCTGCCGGTCCATTTCCAGGCTCCAGGCAGGGTGGATACCTGCGGCCATAAAATCTATGCCTTCGGCAGCTTTCTGCTGCAGGCGGGCGGGATCTCCACCCGTAACCGGGCGTAATATATAATTATCTGCCAGGGCGCCGGTAATGCGCTGGCCATGTTCATTCAGCTGGTAAAGCCTGCCGTCTTCAAACAGGAACGTTTGTTTGGATGGTCCGCTGAGGGTAATGCGCACCATGGAGTCCTGCTCTATTTTCCAGGTACCGGTATCTACCATTGGTCGGTTCTGGTTACGGTCCCGGTACACCATTAAAGCTTTATAGCGGTTATTGTCATACAGGCTGATCTGGTAATCAATGCCCGGGCAGTCGGCGCAGGGAAGCGTACCCTGGTAGCTGCCATTGGGGGTATGGGCGCCGGCGTCCGGTTGGGCAGGTGTTAGCAGGGCGCTGCTATCGGCAGCGGCTGGTGCCGGCTTATTGCCGCCGCAGGCGGTTAACAGGATTCCCAGTATGCAGGTAAAAATGAAAGTACGGTATACCATGGGGAACTTTTTTAAGCAGGTTGGTTAAAATTACATCAATTAAAAACAAAAAGTGCCAAGCAAACTATGCCATTATACAGAGGGGGTAGCCTGCACTTATAACAAATAAATTCATTACATGATATTTATCATAAAATTTGCCCTGTAAAGTGCTTATGTATAGAAAAAACAGTTATAGCTGCAACCAAATAATTTTTTATTTGTTGATAAATTGTCAACATTGTGTCTTATTTTTGCTGGCACTTTTAAGAAACTAAGGTCAAATCTAAACTTAATAGGCTGTGTATCGTCGTGTTTCCATTCGTATGCGTAAGCATTTTGTGAGTGTTCTTATCCTATGCGCGGGTCTTGTACTCTCGGTTTCAACAACAGTTAAAGCGGCAGATCCGGGTAAGGGTAAGGCATTATTTCAGCAGAATTGCGCATCTTGTCATAATGTACATAAGAGGGTAACCGGTCCCGCGTTGAAGGACGTTGAGGGAAGATGGTCTGATAAGAAATTATTGCACCAATGGATCCACAACTCTGCTTCCGTGTTAGCGTCAGGCGACCAGTATGCCAATACACTGTATAACGAATATAATAAGCAGGCCATGCCGGCTTTTCCTTCGTTTACAGATGAGGATATTGATAACATCCTCGCTTATATTTCACAGGAAGGCGCTAAAGAACCCGGAGGCGGTGCTAAGACAGCTGTAGCAGCTGATGGCGCACAGGAATCCGGTGAAGACAACAGCCTGCTGTTTGGTATCATCACCCTGATACTGGCCGTAGTAGCCCTGATCCTGATGCAGATCAACAGTAACCTGAATAAGCTGGCTGCAGATAAAGAAGGCGTAGCTACGCCGGAACCCGTTCCCTTCTACAAGAATAAAGCTTACATCGCACTTGCTATAGTAGTATTGTTCATGGTTGGCGGTTACTTCACCATACAGGGCGCCATTGGCCTGGGCCGCCAGAAAGACTACATGCCTGAACAGCCTATTCATTACTCGCATAAAGTACACGCCGGCATAAACCAGATCAACTGTTTGTATTGCCACGCCGGTGCGGAAAAGAGCAAACACGCAATGATCCCCTCTGAAAATATCTGTATGAACTGTCACAAAGCCATCAACGAATATCATGGCCCGGACCTGTTCACTGCAGAAGGTAAGAAGATCAATGGCAGTGCTGAAATTGCGAAATTATATGATTATGTAGGCTGGGATCCGCAGGCACAGAAATATACCAAACCCGGTAAACCTATTGAGTGGACCAAGATCCACAACCTGCCTGATCACGTGTACTTCAATCACTCCCAACACGTAGTAGCCGGTAAACAACAATGTCAAACCTGTCACGGAGCAATTCAGGAAATGGATGAGGTGCACCAGTTTGCTGACCTTTCCATGGGCTGGTGTATTAACTGCCACCGCACCACTAAAGTGCAGTTTGCAGATAATAAATACTACAGCATCTTCGAAAAGTTCCACCAGGATGTTAAAGATGGCAAAATTGACAGCGTAACCGTTGAAATGGTGGGTGGTACTGAATGTCAGAAATGCCACTACTAATATTTTAGATTTCAGATTTCACAAATCTTAGTTCAAATCAAATCTGAAATCGTAAATCTAAAATCACAAATAACAATCACGTAACTCGTAATAAATAACATGGAGCAGAAAAAGTATTGGAAAGGCCTGGAGGAGTTGCATAATACCAAAGCGCATCAGGAAATAGTGAAGAATGAGTTTGGAGAAGAGCTGCCGTTTGATGAGAGTGATAGCCTGTTAGGCGCAACAACCCCCCGCCGGGACTTCCTGAAGTACCTGGGGTTCACTACTGCTGCCGCTACCATAGCTGCCAGCTGTGAAATTCCGGTGAAGAAAGCCATCCCTTACGTAAATAAGCCGGAAGAAATTACCCCCGGCGTCCCTAACTACTATGCATCCACCTACGCTGTAGATGGAGAGTACCTGCCTATTGTAGTAAAAACCCGTGAAGGCCGCCCGATTAAAATAGAGGGTAATACCTTAAGCACTGTAACCAATGGCGCAACCACTGCCCGTGTACAGGGCGCGGTACTGGGCCTGTACGATACTGCCCGCCTGCGTTATCCTACTATCAACGGTACGGAAACTACCTGGGCTGAGCTGGATAAACAAGTAACTGCTGCTTTAGGCGCATTAAGCGGCCAGCCGGTAGTGTTACTGAGCTCCACCATTTTAAGCCCTTCTACCAAAAAAGTAATTGGCGAGTTCCTGGCTAAATACCCAGGCTCCCGTCATGTAACATACGATGCAGTATCCTACTCCGGCATGCTGCTGGCGAACGAAGCTGCTTACGGTAAAAAAACACTGCCTTCCTACCATTTTGAAAATGCAAAGGTGGTGGTAAGCCTGGGCGCCGACTTCTTAGGCACCTGGTTAAACCCGGCTGAATTTTCCCAGGCTTATGGTAAAACCCGTAAGATTAGCCAGGAGAAGCCGGAAATGAGCAAACATTTCCATTTCGAAAGCACCATGAGCCTTACCGGCGCTAATGCTGACGAGAGATTTACCCATAAACCTTCTGAAACCGGTGCAGTAGCACTGGCCCTGTTTAGCGCATTAGGCGGTTCTGTAACAGCACCTGCCATTGCAGACAAACGTTTGGCCGACGGTATCAAAAAAGCAGCAGCAGCATTACAGGCCAGCCAGGGCAAAGCGCTGGTAGTATCCGGCTCTAATGATGTGAATGTGCAGCTGATCGTAAACGCCATCAATAACCAGATAGGCGCTAACGGTACTACCATTGACTGGGCTACCACTTCCAACTACCGCCAGGGTATTGACAGTGACATGGTGCAGCTGGTAACCGACCTGAATGCCGGCAGCATTGGCGCTTTGCTGGTATTTGGCGTAAACCCTGTATATGATTACTTCGACGGTAAGAAGTTTGCCGACGGTTTAAAGAAAGCTAAGCTCACCGTTACTTTCAACGACCGTAAAGACGAAACTTCTGAACTGTGCAAATACGCCGCTCCTGATCATCACTTCCTGGAAAGCTGGGGTGATGCAGAAGGTAAAACCGGCTACTACAGCTTTACACAGCCTACGATAGCTCCCCTGTTCAAAACCCGTGCATTTGAAGATACCCTGCTCTCCTGGAGCGGTAACACCGCTACCAACTGGGTAAGCTACCTGAAAAATGAGTGGATGAGTAAGCTGGGCGGACAGGAAGCCTGGGATAAAACCCTGCAGGATGGTGTAATAGAACCTGCTACCGCCCCTGCTTTGGCAGGCGCCACCTTTGCAGGTGATATTGCCTATGCAGCCTCCAAGATCAACAGCGCTAAAAAAGGCGGTGAAATAGAGCTGGTGCTGTATGAAAAAGTAGCTATCGGTAACGGTAAGCTGGCAAACAACCCCTGGTTACAGGAAATGCCGGATCCTATTACCCGCGCTACCTGGGACAACTACGCCTGTATCTCCAACTCACGCGCTAAAAAGTACAAAGAGGAGCTGGGCGATGATTACGAAATTCATGCCGGTAAACAGGTATTGAAAATAACCGCTAACGGTAAAACTGTTGAGCTGCCCTTGCTGATCGTTCCCGGTATTCACCCTGACGTAATTGCGATTGCCGTAGGTTATGGCCGTAACATGAACGCAGGTAAAGCAGCCGGTGAAGTTGGTAAGAATGCTTATCCGTTTGTAAGCTATAACGGTCAAACCTTTGATTACTTTTCACCTGCCGTTACCATAGAAGATGCCGGCAAAAAGTATGACGTTGGCTTAACCCAGACACACAACAGCTACGAAGGCCGTCCCATTATCAAAGAAACCACGCTGCAGGAGTTCATCAAGAACCCGAAAGCTGTGAATGAGGACCGCGAAGAGCTGAGCAAATACGGTAAAGATTTCCGTGCAGACGGTACTTTATATCCCAATCACCCTTACCCGGGTATCAAGTGGGGCATGTCTATTGACCTGAACACCTGCTTTGGCTGCGGCGCTTGTACCATAGCCTGCCAGGCCGAGAACAACGTTTCCGTAGTAGGTAAGGAGCAGGTGATCAAGGCGCATGAAATGCACTGGATCCGCATTGACCGTTACTTCAGCGGTGATGAAAATAACCCGGAAGTAGTGTTCCAGCCTATGCTGTGCCAGCACTGCGATAACGCTCCCTGTGAGAACGTTTGCCCGGTAGCTGCTACCAACCACAGTTCTGAAGGTATTAACCAGATGGCGTATAACCGTTGTATCGGTACCCGTTACTGCGCTAACAACTGCCCGTATAAAGTACGCCGCTTTAACTGGAGGGATTGGAGTGGTGCAGATAGCTTTGAGAACAACCTGTATGATGTTTCCGATATGAACGATAACCTGACCCGTATGGTGCTGAACCCTGATGTGGTAGTACGCAGCCGCGGTGTGATGGAAAAATGTTCCTTCTGCGTACAACGCCTGCAGGATGCCAAGCTGGCTGCCAAGAAAGCCGGCCGCCCTGTGAAGGATGGTGAGGCTAAAACGGCCTGCCAGCAAGCTTGTGCTGCCGATGCAATTGTTTTCGGTAACGTAAATGATAAAGAAAGCCGCGTATTCAAGATCCGTAACGAAGAACAAACCGAAAGGCTGTTCTACGTACTGGAAGAAACCCATACGCTGCCTTCCGTTAACTACCTTGCTAAGATCAGGAACAAAGATGCCGCTCCGAAAGCTGAAGGTCAGCATGAAGAAGTTGCGCATCACTAAAACCGGGATCCGGTAAGGAAGTAAGCAGAAACCGATGAAGGAGATTCATCGGGGCCGTTGAAAAAGACGGAAAACTGTGAGATAAAGAATCAGAGATCATAACAAAGACAAGGGCTGCTAGCCAGCAACTAACAGCTAAAAGCTTTACGAACTATGCATTTAAAGTACGAATCCACACTGAGAGAACCTTTAGTTGATGGGGTAAAGGATTATCATAAGGTAACGGAAGATATCATCGGCCCCATTGAAGCCAAACCGGGTAAGCTGTGGTATGTTGGTTTCTTTATATCGCTCTCATTGTTAGCGTTTGGGGTGTTTTCTGTAACCTGGGAAGTGTACTTCGGTACCGGGGTGTGGAATCTGAACAAAACCGTAGGTTGGGGTTGGGATATTACCAACTTCGTATGGTGGGTAGGTATCGGTCACGCCGGTACGCTGATCTCCGCCATCCTGTTGCTGTTCCGTCAGGGATGGCGTACAGGGGTGAACCGTGCGGCAGAAGCCATGACCATCTTTGCGGTAATGTGCGCCGGCCAGTTCCCGATCTTCCACATGGGTCGTGTTTGGATGGCCTTCTTTGTATTGCCTTATCCTAACACACGCGGTCCGCTGTGGGTGAACTTTAACTCTCCGCTGCTGTGGGACGTGTTCGCGATCTCTACCTACTTCACCGTATCACTGCTGTTCTGGTACTCCGGTCTGCTGCCCGACTTTGCTACGGTACGTGACCGTGCTAAAACCAAGCTGCGTAAACTGCTGTATGGTGTTGCCTCTTTCGGCTGGACCGGTTCCACCAAGCACTGGCAGCGTCATGAATCCTTATCACTGGTGCTGGCCGGTTTATCTACCCCGCTGGTACTTTCCGTACACACCATCGTATCTTTTGACTTTGCTACCTCTGTAATACCCGGCTGGCATACCACCATTTTCCCGCCCTACTTTGTGGCAGGTGCTATCTTCTCCGGCTTTGCGATGGTAAATACACTGCTGATCATTACCCGTAAAATATTACACCTGGAAGATTACATTACCATCGGGCACCTGGATGCCATGAACAGGGTAATTGTATTAACCGGTTCCATTGTAGGTTGCGCCTACCTGACAGAACTGTTTATGGCGTGGTATTCCGGATCTCAATACGAATTTGCAGAATTCTATAAATACCGTGCTGCAGGTCCGCTGGGCTGGTCATACTGGATCATGATGACCTGTAACGTAATTACGCCGCAGGTGTTCTGGTTCCGTAAAATGAGAAGGAACATCATGGTGTCTTTCATTATGTCCATCATTGTGAACATTGGTATGTGGTTCGAACGTTTTGTGATCATCTGTACCTCTTTGTACCGCGATTATCTGCCTTCCAGCTGGGTGTATTACCGTCCGGCCTGGCCTGAAGTTGGTTTTTACATGGGTACCTTTGGCCTGTTCTTTACCTGCTACTTCCTGTTTGCCAAATACTTCCCGGTAATTGCTGTTGCGGAGATCAAGCATGTGCTGAAAACATCCGGCGAAAGCTTTAAGAATGACATGACGAAGTACGATCAGGAAAGCGCAGAAAAATTTGCGCACGACCTGGAGCATGCACACTAAGATAGTTGGCAGTTCACGGTGATCGCTGGGTTAGAACTGCCGCAGGTAAGTAAAACGTTAGATATTTAAGACTCTGAATTTTTTAAATATGGCTGCAAAAAAATTTGTTGTAGGTTGTTTTGGAGAAGAGGCGGTGTTGTTTCCGGCAGTAAAGAAAGTACGTGCCGCAGGGTACAAGATCCATGATGTTTACACGCCGTTCCCGGTGCATGGCCTGGACCATGCCATGGGCCTGCGCGAAACCAGCCTGCACACGGCCGGTTTTGTATACGGCATTACCGGTACCACTACAGCATTATCTTTTATGAGCTGGGTGTTTACCTCAGACTGGCCGTTAAACATTGGCGGTAAGCCGCACTTTCCGTTGCCGGCTTTTATACCCATTACCTTTGAGCTAACAGTATTATTCTCTGCAGTAGGCATGGTGATGACTTTTTGCTACCTGTGTCAGCTGATGCCTTTTGTAAAGAAACATATCTTTCATCCAAGACAAACAGATGATAAGTTTGTAATGGTTATTGAAGTAACCGGCAAAAGCGGTGCAGGAGAAATTAAAGATTTCCTGGCCAGCGTAGGCGCTGATGAGATCAATGAGCAAATTGCCGAAACAGGCTGGTGGTATGGCCGCTTTGACCGTGAAGACCGTTTATACGCTGAGCAGCCGGCACCTTTGAATGCATAATTAACGACTTAACAGAAAAGACGAAGAATTTTATATAAATGAAAAGGACTTCCAACATATTAGTAGTAGCTGCTTTGGCAGGCGGAGCTTTGCTGGCGGCCTGTAATACAGGAGAACATCACAGAAAGCCCGGCAGGATCTATATGCCAGATATGTATGAATCCCGTGCGTATGAGTTCTACAACGAGCGTGTAGCCAGCATGAAACCGGTAGATGGTACTGTGAAAAGAGGCGAGCTGCTGCCCTATCACCTGAAAGCAGAAGATACGGCCCAGGCTAACCTGGTAAAGAATCCGCTGGTGATCGGTAAAGCAGATGTGGAGGAAGGAAAACGTTTATTTAATATCTATTGCGGTATTTGCCATGGCACTGCCCTGGATGGCAACGGCCCCCTGTACAAAGGCGGCGACGGTCCTTACCCGGCAGCACCCGCTAACCTGGTAAGCGGTCCTAAAAGCACTTACTCGGAAGGCCGCCTGTTCCACGTAATGACCTATGGTTATAATGCCATGGGTAGCTACGCCAGCCAGCTGGATCGTGAGCAGCGCTGGAAAATAGCCGCTTATATTAAAACCATGCAACCCGGTGGTTCCAAACCGGCTGCAGATACTGCTACTGCTGCCCCGGCTGCAGGCGCTGCTGCACCTGCAATAGACAGCACCGGCAAAAAGAAATAAGATCAGAACTACCCTAAGGAAGTAAAAGATATAGTGACTCGAATAAAAATTTTCAAATGAAGGACCAATTTGTAGTACCGGCAAAATTAAAAACGACCAGCTTCGTGTTAATGGGCATTGGCGTACTCACTTTATTGATCGGATTAGTGGCCCTTGGGGGCGAGCATGGCGCTACCCGTTTTTGGGCAGGCATTTTACAGAACAGTACCTTCTTTCTGCTGGTGGCACTGGCAAGTACTTTCTTTATTGGCGCTACTACCCTGGCGCATGGCGGCTGGCAGATAGCTTTTCGCCGTGTACCGGAAGCTATTTCCATGGCAGTACCTGTACTGGGTGGTATCCTGTTCATAGTATTAATGATATTGGTTTTCGGACATAAAGATGGTGTGTATCACTGGGTAAATGCGGAACATGTAAAGCATGATCCTATCCTGAGCGGCAAATCTGCCTTCCTGGGTAACACATTCTTTACCACTGCTACTGTTATTACCATCGGTTTGTGGATCTTCTTTACCATCAAGCTGCGCAATATGTCGCTGGAAGAAGATACCTGGGATCTGAGCCCTGAAACCGGCCGCCGTATCCTGTGGAGGAATTCGTTCTGGTGTGGTGGTTTTATTGTGATCTATGCGCTGAGCGTAGGTTCTACCACACCCTGGCTGTGGCTGATGAGCATTGATCCTCACTGGTTCTCTACCATGTACAGCTGGTACACTTTTGCCAGCACCTGGGTATCCGGCCTGTCACTGATCGCATTATTTGTGATCTACCTGAAAAGGAACGGTTACCTTTCCTATGTAAATGAAGAGCATTTGCATGACCTGGGTAAGTTCATGTTTGCGTTCAGCATCTTCTGGACTTACCTGTGGTTCTCACAGTATATGCTGATCTGGTATGCCAACATGCCGGAAGAAACCGAATACTTTAAACCCCGCGTTTGGGGTGAATGGCGCCCGGTGTTCTTCCTGAACCTTATCATCAACTTCATTTTACCGTTGCTGCTGTTAATGAAACGCGATACCAAGCGTAACTATACTGCAGTGACCTATATTGCCATCATGATCATCTTTGGTCACTGGCTGGACTTTTTCCAGATGGTAATGCCGGGTTCTGTTCATGAGCTGAACTTCCCCTGGTATGAGCTGGGATTAGGCCTGGGTTTTGTGGGGCTGCTGATATTTTTAGTTGCTAACCAGTTGACAAAAGCACCGCTGGCGCCCAGGAACCATCCTTATCTGAAGGAAAGTATCATACACCACACCTGATCAAAAGGACGTGAACGATAGTAACAACGAAAAGCATTAGATAACTTAATTATTTCAAATAGCAATGTCAGGTTTTTTAGCAGTCTTAGTTGTTGTGCTCATATTCATTGTCATCTTCCAGATTGCGAAGGCGAGCGAATATGTGTCCATTTTGAAGGGAGAAAAGAAGGCCCGCCAGCAGAATAACCGCATTAACGGCTTTTTGCTGATCGCTTTCCTGGTGCTGGGACTCATTGGCGTATATTACTGCAATGAGCTGTTGAAAGGTAAGATATTGGGCGAAGCAGCATCCGAACAGGGCGATTCCATTGATAACATGATCATGTGGACCCTGGTAATTACCGGGATAGTATTTGTAATTACGCAGATACTGCTGTTCTGGTTCGCATTCAAATACCAGGAGAAAGAAGGCCAGGCTGCCTTTTATTTCCCGCACAATAACAAGCTGGAAGTGATCTGGACCGTGATCCCTGCCATTGCGCTCACTATACTGGTGGCCATTGGTTTGCGCCACTGGTTTGCCATTACCTCTGAAGCTCCTAAAGATGCTATGGTGGTAGAAATTACCGGCAAGCAGTTTAACTGGCTGATCCGCTACCCCGGTAAAGACGGGCAGCTGGGCAGCAAATTCTTCAAGAATATTAATGATGCTACCAACCCGGTTGGCCAGGATTGGGATGATAACCTGAATAAAGATGACTTCATGGCCACTGAAATGCACCTGGTAGTAGGTAAGCCGGTAAAGCTGATCATTGGCTCCCGTGATGTGGTGCATGACGTAGGTTTATCTCACTTCCGCCTGAAAATGGATGCGGTGCCCGGTATCCCTACCACCCTGTGGTTTACGCCTAAGTTCACTACTACGCAGATGAAAGACAAAACCGGTAACCCTGATTTTGTATACGAAATTTCCTGCGACCAGATGTGCGGCGCCGGTCACTACTCCATGAAAGCCAACATTGTAGTAGAAACCCAACAGGAATTTGACGCCTGGGTAGCTAAACAAAAATCACAGTATGCGCTGGCGCATGAGGCAGAAGGTTCCGGTAAGCCGGCACAGCCTGTTGCTCCCGCTGAACCGTCTAAGGACAGCACCCAGAAAGCAGTAGCGGCATTATAATTCACTAAATTTGTGAACAGCATTATTTAAGACATAACAGTAAGATACTTCCAAATAGATCCGATTATGAGTAACGAAGCAACCCTGCACAGTCATCATGAGGTAACGCACGGCGCAGCGGCGCATGACCATGGCAACGGGCATGATGAACATCATCATGAAGACAGCTTCATATCGAAGTATGTTTTCAGCATGGATCATAAAATGATTGCCAAGCAATTCCTGATCACCGGTATCATCTGGGCGATCGTAGGCGCTGGCTTTTCAGTATTGTTCCGCTTACAGCTGGCTTTTCCCGACTCCACTTTCCCTTTCCTGGAATCTATCCTGGGCCATTGGGCTAAAGGCGGCCGTATTACACCGGAGGCGTACTACGCCCTGGTAACCATGCACGGTACCATCCTGGTATTCTTTGTATTGACGGCAGGTTTGTCCGGTACTTTCTCCAACCTGCTGATACCCCTGCAGGTAGGTGCGCGCGATATGGCTTCTCCCTTCATGAATATGCTGAGCTACTGGTTCTTCTTCCTGGCCAGCATTGTAATGACCTGCTCCCTGTTCGTACAAACAGGACCTGCTTCCGGCGGCTGGACATCTTACCCCCCGCTGAGCGCCCTGGGTGATGCATCTATCGGTTCTAAAATAGGTATGGATCTTTGGCTGACCAGCATGGCGCTGTTCGTAGTATCGCAGCTGCTGGGTGGCCTGAACTATATTTCTACCATTCTGAATATGCGTACCAAAGGTATGAGCATGACGAAGCTGCCGCTGACTATCTGGGCATTCTTCTTCACGGCTATCCTGGGCGTATTATCTTTCCCGGTACTGCTGTCAGGTTTCATCCTGCTGTTGTTTGACCGTCATGCAGGCACCAGCTTTTACCTGAGCGAGCTGTTTGTAGCCGGTAAAGCCCTGTCTAACGAAGGCGGTAGCGCCATCCTGTACCAGCACTTGTTCTGGTTCCTGGGTCACCCGGAAGTGTACATCATCATCCTGCCTGCAATGGGTATGGTGTCTGAAGTACTGGCCATTAATTCCCGTAAACCTATCTTTGGTTACCTGGCAATGATCGGCTCCCTGTTCGCCATTGCGATCCTGGCCTTCCTGGTATGGGCGCACCACATGTTCGTAACAGGTTTGAATCCCTTCCTGGGCGCATTCTTTGTACTCTTAACCTTACTCATAGCCGTGCCATCGGCCATCAAGGTATTTAACTGGCTTACCACCATCTGGAAAGGCAGCATACGGTTCACCCCGGGTGCGCTGTTCTCCATCGGTTTTGTGAGCACCTTTATCTCCGGCGGTTTAACCGGTATCTGGCTGGGTAACTCTTCTATTGATATTCACCTGCACGATACGTACTTCGTGATCGCGCACTTCCATATAGTAATGGGTGTATCTGCCTTCTTTGGTATGTTTGCCGGTATTTACCACTGGTTCCCGAAATTGTATGGCCGCTACCTGAACGGCACACTCGGTTACATTCACTTCTGGATCACACTGGTAGGCGCTTACTGCATCTTCTGGCCTATGCACTATGAAGGTATGGCGGGTATGCCCAGAAGGTATTATGATTACTCCAACTGGGAATCTTTCAAACAGTTTGCAGAGCTGAATAAGTTTATCAGTATCGTGGTATTCATTGTGTTTGCTACGCAGCTGCTGTTTGTGTTCAACTTCTTCTACAGCATTTTCAAGGGCCGTAAGCTAACCACTACCAACCCCTGGGATGCTACTACACTGGAATGGACCACCCCCATACATCCGGGGCATGGCAACTGGCCTGGTGAAATTCCGGAAGTACACCGTTGGGCATATGACTACAGCAAGGACGGAAAAGACTTTATTCCGCAAACCGTGCCGTTGGGCCCTGACGAAACAGCGCATTAATAAACAGCTATCAGCTGTTAGCCATTAGCTCCTGGAAGCTAACAGCTAATAGCTGATCGCTAAAAGTTAGAATAAGTGTTGCAAGAAAACTCCATAAAATTGTCGTTATCGTATGCAGTAGCCAGCAAGGCGAAGGATTACTTCCAGCTCATGAAGTTCAACCTTACGTTCATGGTTGTATTTTCCTGTGTGGTAGGTTACCTGCTGGTGCCGGGAGTGGAGTTTAACCTGGTAAAAGTTCTTTTATTATTTGCAGGCGGCCTTTTGGTATCCGGTTCTGCCAACACCATTAACCAGGTGTGGGAAAAGAACACGGATAAGCTGATGGCCCGTACCGCTAACCGTCCTTTACCGGCCGGCCGGCTTTCTGAAACAGAGGCATCCGTGGTAGCCGTGGTTACAGGTTTGGCAGGCATTGGCATTATGGCCTATAGCTTTAACTGGCTAAGCGCTGTTTTAAGCTTAATATCCCTGGTATTATACGGTTTTGTATATACGCCCTGGAAAAAATGGAATTCGCTGGCCGTACTGGTAGGCGCTATTCCCGGTGCTTTACCCCCGTTAATCGGGTGGGCAGCCGGCGCTAACCAGCTGAGCGAAGGTGGCTGGTCCTTATTCGCCATCCAGTTCCTGTGGCAGTTCCCGCACTTCTGGGCTATTGCCTGGATAGCGCACCAGGACTATACCAAAGCAGGCTTTAAGCTGTTACCGGCTGCAGGCGGGCCAAATAAAATGACGGCATTGCAGTCTGCTACCTATGCGCTGTTACTGATACCGGCAGGCCTGGCGCCTTACCTGTTAAAGATCAGCGGTAGCATATCTGCCATCATTTGCATATTGGCCGGCATTTTTTACCTGTACCGCGCAGTTACGCTGTACCGGAAATGCGATGTGCCTGCTGCCCGTAAGCTGATGTTTGGTTCCTATATTTACCTCGTAATAGTACAGCTGGCATTGCTGGCTGATAAAGTATAAATTGAAAAGAGCGTGATGCAGGCAATGAGTGTACAAAGAAAGAAAATACATCCGCATAAATATTCCCTGTGGATAGCTATGGGCAGCATAACCATGATGTTCATAGGTTTTACCAGTGCCTATGTTGTAAAACGGGCACAGGCGAACTGGCAGGTCTTTGATTTACCCCACATCTTCTGGATCTCTACCGCGGTGATACTCATCAGCAGTGGAACCATCCAGTTAGCTGTAAAGCAGTTCAAGCAAAGGAATATGCAGCGCTACAAGCAGCTCATAACCCTTACAGCGGCTTTGGGTGTGGTATTTGCGGCATGTCAGTGCCTGGGTTTTTCCCAGCTAAGCCAGCGCGGCTTACCCTTGAGCGGGCCTGTATCGGCCTCCTTTATTTATGTGATCGTAGGCATGCATATGCTGCACGTATTAGGAGGTGTGGTAGCCCTGCTGATCATGTTTGCAAGGGCTTACAGAACAAGGGTGCGCGTATACAGCGCTGTGCCTATTGAGGTAGCATCGCTCTACTGGCATTTTGTAGATGTGTTGTGGATCTACCTCCTGGTGTTTTTAAGCATAGCCAGGTAAAACGAAAGTTCATTCAAACAATTGAATAAAGACATAAAACGCCGAAATAAATAACAACGAATTAAATTAAAAATGGATACAGCAGTTACAGCGAAGAAAAAATGGTGGGGCGGAGGATATTCTCCCTTTAATGTGAGCTATGGAAAGTTGATGATGTGGTACTTCCTGATGTCAGATGCTTTTACTTTTGGCGCATTACTGATCTCATACGGTACTATCCGCTTCATGAGCACCTCCTGGCCTGATCCTAACGAGGTTTTCCGCTCATTCCCGCTGATGGGGCATGCACACATGCCATTGGTATTTGTGAGCTTAATGACCTTCATCCTCATTATGAGTTCTGTGACCATGGTATTAGCTGTACATGCCGGTCACCACAGGAACCAGAAAGATGTGGCCAAATGGCTCATCTGGACCATCATTGGCGGTATTGCCTTCCTCTCTTGCCAGGCCTGGGAATGGACGCACCTTTTCCATGAAGGCGCCTGGTGGGGCCGCAATCCTTTCTCCAATGTGAATGGTACCGTAGCTTCTACCAACTTTACTAACTTCTTCTTTACCATTACCGGTTTCCACGGCCTGCACGTAACTTCCGGCGTGGTGCTGAACATTGTGATCCTGGCCAACGTACTGAAAGGTACCTACGAGCAGCGCGGACACTATGAAATGATCGAGAAAGTAGGTTTGTACTGGCACTTTGTAGACCTGGTTTGGGTATTTGTGTTCACTTGTTTTTACCTGCTGTAATCGCGGCAAAGGGAATTGAAGTTGTTATTTTAAATGTAGAATCTTAAAAAATTATTGATAATGGAACATACACATACGGTAGAAGGGCATGAGCACCAGGAGCATGAAGGCTCCACGAAAACCATCTGGAAAACGTTCTGGATCTTATTGTGTGTGACTGTTGTGGAAGTAGCGCTGGCTTTCTTACACCTGGAAACCGGCTTTCCAAGCCGCCTGGTGCTGAATGCTATTTTCGTAGGCTTAACCGTTGTAAAGGCCTTTTTCATTGTAGCTGAATTTATGCACTTGCGTCATGAGATCAAGAACCTGATCCTGACCATCCTGATACCATTAATGCTGTTCGTATGGTTCATTATCGCCTTCCTGGCAGATGGTGATTCCTGGAAGAATATGCGTAAGGACCTTGCTCCCGGTGCACCCCGTCAGGAATTACCTGCGGTGCATACTGAGGAAGGACATCATTAAAAGACACAACGCGTTTTTGATTTATAAAACGACATGTTATTAAACGCAGGGCAGTTATAGGATTAATGTTGGCAATTTTGTTGCCGCTTGTGGGGTACCTGATAGTAGATCATTACGGTAAAAACGTGGTACCTGTACCACGTTTTTACATTCCGGAAAGGGTGGACACTGTAGTGAAGGATGGTAAAACCAGCTATGATACAGTGTTTCATACTATCCGCGATTTTACCCTTACCAACCAGTTAGGCCAGCAGGTAGGCCTGAAGAACCTGCCCGGTAAAGTAGTGCTGGTTGATTTCTTTTTTACTTCCTGTACCAGCATTTGCCCCACCCTTACCAAAAACCTGAAGAAAATACAGGATGCGTATGTGAAGAACGATACGCTGCTGCAGCTCCTTTCTTTTTCTGTAGACCCGGAACGCGATTCATCCGAACGCCTGCGCTGGTATGCAAATAAGAACGGTATTAACCCGGATAACTGGTGGCTGCTGACGGGGCCTAAAAAAGAGATCTACGACCTCGCCCGCCATGATTTTTTTGTATCGGTAACAGAAGGCAGTGGTGGCCCGGATGATTTTATTCATACGGAAAAGCTGGTGCTGATAGATAAGAACGGGCATATCCGCGGTTATTATAATGGGCTGGATAGCAACGCCATCCGCCAGTGCGCCAATGATATTGCCGTATTGCATTTAGAGAAAGACCGCAACCGGCCGCCCTTCTGGAAACGGTTGTTTGCAGGTACTGAATCGGTGAAGTGATATTTAGGTATACGGGTTACGGTTTTAGGTCTTAAAAGATCTGAGATCGTAGATCTAAAATCGTAAATCGAAATGAGTAGTCTTAAGAACAAGAACCTTAACCTTCCTATAGCCATTATATCCATCGTAATACCGGTGCTGGTGGCCATCCTCTTTTACCTGCCCCGCCCGCATATGGAAGCTGGGTTTAATGTTCAGCTGCTGCCCTTATTCCATGCCATTTTAAATTCCGCAACTGCGGTGCTGCTGCTGGCCAGCCTGTATTTCATCAAGAATGGGCATATTAAGGCGCATAAAGCCGCTAATTTAACTGCAGTGGTACTTAGTACCATCTTTCTGCTATCGTATGTTACATACCACTTTTTTACCGAAAGCACTAAGTTTGGTGATAGCAATCATGATGGTGTGTTGGATGCTATCGAAAAGGCCGCTGTGGGCGGCAGCCGTTATTTTTACTACTTTATTCTGCTTACCCACATTGTGCTGGCGGTGGTAATTGTACCGCTGGTATTGTTCACCTTACTGAGGGGGCTGCAATCTGATTTTATAAAACATAAGAAAATAGCGCGTGTAACCTGGCCTATTTGGTTTTATGTAGCCGTAACCGGTGTAGTGGTGTATATAATGATCTCCCCGTATTATTAATGGGCGTAACTTTGTAACCGCACTTTAAAGGACACACATGAAGCAGCTTGGATTATTTTTAATGATATTATTGTGCAGCGTGCAGGCACTGGCGCAGTGTTCCCTTTGTACCAAAACCGCGCAGCAGCTGGGAGAAGGCCCTGCCAAAGGGTTAAACAATGGTATTCTTTACCTGGCTTTAACGCCCTTACTTATTATCGGTATTTTAGGCTACCGCTGGTGGCGAAGCAACCGGACGAATGAATAGGACTGCATTTCCATTAATGATCCCATGAGGTAACTAACATTACTCGCACTATCTCCCCACGATTATTAATTCTTCATTCTTTATTATTAATTACTCCTCTTCCGGAAACTGAAACTCCGGACAATCCAACCTCAGATCTCCGGATTTTAGCGGAGACTTTACCAGGTTACAATAATGGCCGCCGTTCTTTTGGGTATAGAACCGGCAGTTCTGGCACATCGTCTGCGGGGTGATCACCTCGGCCTGGTTCAGCTTGTAAATGAGCTGCAGCAGGCTTTCCAGCAGGACGGCCTGGTTATCTTCCGTTAACAGGCTTACAACATCCAGCATGGGATTGGCAAACCGCTCCACCTTCCGGGCCATGGTCTTGCCTTCTTTGCTCAGGTGCAGGCTATGGCTGCGGGAGTCGCCTTCCGTAATTTTGCGGGTAAGCAATTGTTTGCTTTCCAGTGATTTTACGGCATCGCTGATGGTAGCCTTGGTCATGTTGAAATAATGCGCCAGGTGAGTTACCGTTCTTTTTTCTTCAGCGTAGTAAAGTAAAAATATGAGGAGCTGTACCTGTATAGGGCTTAGTCCGTATTGCTTGGCCTCATTCCATAACAATACACGAAAGGTGGCTGATAGTCGTTCTAAAGCGGCCACCACCTTACTGGATAAATTTCCGGCTTGTTGTTCGGGGCTGAAAATTGAAGTTTTCCCCATCCTGCTTCCTGCTTACTTTTTGTAACCGGCTAATATACAGAAATTTTGGATCGTGGAAAATACAATCAATATATTACTGACAGCCTTCAATTTCATGAATGTAATATCCCTGCCGGGCTATTGTTTTTTCCCATACCGGTATTACCTCTTCCAGGTGGCAGAAACGGCAGTCCCGGGTGGTAATGTGGGGGAAGGCGCGTTGTTTGGATTGCAGGTAAGCTTTACCAAAAGTAAGCACGTGATCATACTGGGTATCGGCAGCAACAATAATATCAAAGTGCATGTATCCGCCGTTCTTCTTTTTTACATAGGTGTCAAAAACAGCAACTTCCATAGTTTATGGTTGTGGTTCAAATAGTTTTCAGCAGGATTCCAATAAGTTGATACGGGTAAATAAGGAGGGAGTATTAACAGGGTTGTTGTGCAACGGGATCCGGATACGTCCACAGGACTACGCTCAGGCTTACAGCTTTAAACCAGGCCTGGTGCATTTTTTCAATTTCCTCCGGCCGGTGGCCGTTCTTACTCAGGAAAGGGCGGATAGCATTGGTTACCGGGTAAATAAAGGTGACCAGGTAGCGCAAAAAAACAGCCGGCAGGTCGGACATTTGCGGGGTAGGCACCGCCTGATCCTGGTAGCGTTGCGCAATAGCCTGTTCAAGCTGGGCCCAGGGATTATCGGCAGGCCGCTGGCATAATTGCCGTATCCAGCTGCCAAAACGGGGGCGCAGGGTACGCAGGTACTCGGCATCCGGCTTACCATCCTTGGTAAAATAATGGGCCAGGTAATCGTTGGCAACCATGTGATCGTACCAAATGTCCAGTATTGTTTCTGATTGATCGGAAAGTATTTCACCGGCCATTTGTAAATACCGTTCATCTTCACGGGTAAACAGTAACATGCGTTTTATTAAAACTAGCTCCCGTAAACTCAAAGTGGATGAGGTAATACCGGCCGACGTACTTTCATAACGCTTGCCATTTATCATAGATGTATTTTTAGGTGGGGTCGCAACCCATTTTCGTACCTTACAAATATAATAAGGGCTCCTAACTAACAAAATCTTTAACATTTCGTTCACCGCGTTAATTTCATTGTATTCAGCTTTTATTGTATGTAAAATCAATTTATATACAGTTTATAATAATGAATACCGCAGTAGTTGTCCAATCTAGCTAAGTATTTCGCTTAACAATTCATTAACTCATTTTGACGCAAATGCTACGACAAATGCCGGATATATAATGAAACTCATCCGTACTAAATATTATATCTAATAATACCGGTGGGCCCATTTTATTTGCGGTTATGATCATCAGTATATAGTTTTGAGGTCACTTACAGATGTACCCGCGCTTTTTCTGATACAAACTATATTACGAGATCATTGACCATGAAGAACATTTTTTTTACCCTTAACCGGAGTGGTATTCCGGTATCTCCCTCTATGGACCCTGCGCTGGCAGATGCCCATGTGGCACAACCGCCCGCCGGGATCAACACCAAAAGGGTTTTGTATTTATCTGCCTTAACCGTGGCAAATGCGGCCATTATCAGCTTAATTGCCAAGGTGCTGTTACTACTTATTAACTTTATCACCAACCTGTCGTTCTATGGCCGGCTTTCTGTAGAAGAAGGCACTCCCCTGCACAACCAGCTGGGCTATTGGGTAATCATTGTTCCCGTGATCGGCTCCGTGATCGTAGGCTTAATGGCGCGTTACGGTTCGGCCGCTATCCGCGGGCATGGCATACCGGAAGCTATGGAGCAGGTGCTGGTGAATAAAAGCCGTATTAAACCTATTATCACTTTCCTGAAACCCCTTTCCGCAGCCATATCCATTGGTACCGGCGGTCCTTTTGGTTCAGAAGGGCCTATTATTGCTACCGGGGGCGCCTGGGGCTCTTTTATTGGCCAGATATTAAAGATCACAGCCAACGAGCGTAAGATCTTGCTGGCGGCAGGCGCTGCAGCCGGTATGAGCTGCATATTCGGCAGCCCGCTGGCAGCCATGATCCTGGCGGTTGAGCTATTGTTGTTCGAATTTTCTCCCCGCAGTATTATCCCGGTTATACTGGGTTGCATTACCGGTTCAGCCTTTCACCACCTATACTGGGGCAGTGCGCCGGTGTTTACCATGCCGGATGTTACAGCACCCACCAACACTGCGCTGCTGGCCTATTCCGCTATTGGAATAGTTATTGGCTTACTGGCTGCATTGGTTACCAAAGCAGTGTATGCTATAGAAGATGGTTTTGAAAAGCTGCCCATTCACTGGATGTGGTGGCCCACCCTTGGCGGCCTGGTAGTGGGAGTAGTAGGTTATTTTGCACCCGCCACTTTAGGCGTAGGGTATGTGAATATTAATAATTTGCTTACAGGTCAGGTAACCCTTCATATGTTGTTTGTGCTGGGCGTGCTGAAGTTTATATCCTGGTCTTTTTCTTTAGGCAGCGGCACCTCCGGCGGTACCCTGGCGCCCTTGCTTACCATTGGCGGCGCTTGCGGCGTATTCATTGCATTAATGCTGCAAATGGTATTTCCCAATGTAACTATCAACATATCGGTAGCAGCCTTAATAGGTATGGCAGCTATGTTTGCCGGATCTACCCGCGCGCTGTTGACCTCTATTATTTTTGCGCTGGAAACAACCCGCGACGGAGATACCCTGCTGCCGCTGATCGGCGCCTGCGTGGCTTCGTACTTCGTTTCCTTTTTCCTGATGCGCAATACAATTATGACAGAGAAAATTGCCCGCCGCGGCATTCTTACGCCGCATACCTACAAACCGGATCCCCTGGAAGGTATTCCTGTAAAAGAAGCCATGGTGAACAACCTGGTAATGATAAGCGAGGAGAATACCATTGGCGAGCTACGGAACTGGTTATACGAAAATAAGCTGGGTGGTTATGAGCTGGCCTACCCGGTGGTAGATGCGCATCAGCAGCTGATAGGGATACTTAAAATGGAAGATGTGCTGCTGCCCGATACGCCGGAAGATGCCTCTGTTACCTATGTTACCAATACCAATATGGTAACGGTGCAGGAAGATAGTTCCCTGCGCTTTGCTGTAGATCTGATGGCCCGCCATCAGCAGGATATTTTACCGGTGATCAGTGATCCTAACAAATTGCTGACAGGGCTGATCAGCTACCGTACCGTGTTTAACGCTTACCACCACGCGAAAGATGCAGATGAAACCAGCAGCCGTAATATTTCCATTAAACGGCAGGTAATGAAAGTGCTGATTAAGAATGGCGTGTTAAGATAATGTATACCCCGGGGTAACTAAAAGAATGTAAAATCATAAATGTAAAATTTAAAATGTAAAAGTAGAATGCCACGATTCCAAGTATAGACTTATGTTCCCGGCATTCTACTTTTACATTTGTGATTTATCTCGTTAATAAAGTCTTTTCAGTGGTCTCTATGAACCTCCTTCGTCGGTTTAAAATTTTACATTTTACATTCTTTTAATCGGCCCCATATTTTACCAGCTGTTCACCAGCCTATACAGGTTAAACGTACCCCCTTCCAGCTCCCGTAATATTTGTTGCTGCAGCGCCTTTTTATTTACATCCTGCATACGCCGGTGCTGTATCAGCTGCCAGGCCTTTTCCGCCAGCAGCAAGGCATGCCGCTCTTTATGATCCATTTGCTGCTGGTGCCGGTCAATGGCTTGTATCAATTCCTGAATACCTTCATCGCGGGTAGCAATGGTTTTAAGCACCGGTATTTGCCAGCCTGTATTATGATGCCGCTCTGCAGATAACAGGCGCAGGTTTTTTACAAACGCGTCTGCATTATCACGGTCCGCCTTGTTCACTACAAATATGTCGGCAATCTCCATCAGCCCGGCTTTCATCGTTTGTATCTCATCACCCGCTTCCGGTACTACTACTACCACCGTGGTAGTGGCAATGCCCGCAATATCTACTTCACTTTGGCCTACCCCAACGGTTTCTATAAACAGGTAATCAAATCCCGCAGCCTTTATTACATCACTTACTTCAATGATCTTGGGGCTCAGGCCGCCTAATGCACCCCGGTTGGCCATAGAGCGTATAAACACCTGCTCATTGTTAAAGTGCTGGCTCATGCGGATGCGGTCGCCCAGCAGGGCGCCAAAGTTAAAAGGGGAAGATGGGTCCACCGCTATAATAGCCACCCGCTTTTGCTGGTCCACCAGCGTTTGGATCAGGGTATTCACCAGCGTGCTTTTGCCGGCGCCGGGCGGGCCGGTAATGCCTATTACCCGCGTGGGGCTGCCGGTGGGCAATTGTTCCAGCAGCTGTGTATAACCCGGCGCTTCATTTTCTACCAATGAAATGCGGCGGGCCAGTGTTTTCAGATCAGGTATCTCTGCCGGATGGTGCAACATAGGTGCAAAATAAAGATTTCCTTTATACCTTCGTTCCGGCACATTAATCATCATTACATGAAAGTAGCGGGATTTACCTTTGTACGTAACGCCATAAAATATGATTACCCGGTGGTGGCTTCCATACAATCTGTTTTGCCACTGTGCGATGAGATGGTGGTAAGCGTAGGTAATTCTGATGATAATACGCTGGAGCTTATTCAATCCATCGGCTCCCCCAAGATCCGCATTATACAAACCATTTGGGACGATTCCCTGAAAGAAGGCGGACGTGTGCTGGCCGTAGAAACCAACAAAGCTTTTGATGCTGTGGGCGCTGATGCCGACTGGGCCTTTTACATACAGGCCGATGAAGTGGTGCATGAAAAAGGCTATGACAACATACGTGCTGCCATGCAGCAATACAAGGATGATAAACGGGTTGAAGGATTGCTGTTCAACTACGTGCATTTTTACGGTAGCTATGATTATGTAGGCGATTCACGCACCTGGTATAAAAACGAGATCCGCGTGATCCGTAATAATAAACAGATCCGCTCTTATAACGACGCACAGGGCTTTCGCAGGGAGGGGCAAAAGCTGCTGGTAAAGCCGGTGCAGGCAGAGATCTATCACTATGGTTGGGTAAAAGATCCCGCATTACAGACACAAAAACAAAATAACTCTCATCACTTATATTACGGTAATAATGAGCAGGCCTTGCAGGAACGTTTGTTAACCGGTGAATTTGACTATGGCATGGTAGATTCCCTGGCCCTGTTTAAAGGCGCCCACCCACAGGTAATGCAAAGCCGCATAGCAGCGCGTAACTGGCAATTTGAGCGCGACATTAGCCGTAAAAGCTTTTCCTTTAAAGATTCCCTGTTGTATTGGATTGAGAAGAAAACCGGCAAACGCCTGTTTGATTACCGGAACTATAAAATACTGAAATAGATTAGTACAGGCTGCGGTATACGTGCAGGTATTCCCGGGTCATACGGTCCCAGTTAAACTGGTGCGCATGGGCTATGATGGCCTGTTGCGGATGTTGTGTGGTATATTGATGCATACCTTCTTCAAACACCTGCTGCATATGCTGTGGATCAAAATCATGGAAGTAATAAGCATGGTCACCCCCTACTTCCGGTAAGCTGGTTTTGTCTGACAAAAAGACAGGCTTACCAAACTGCATAGCCTCAATAGGCGGTATTCCAAAACCTTCTGTAATGGAGGGAAACACGTATGCATAACAGTTTTTCAGGTACCAGTACTTATCCTGGTTGCTGATGGGGCCTAAGAGCTTTACACGGTTGCTTACACCAAACAGAGCGGCTTCTTCCTGGATCTTCTTAATATAATCGCCATGCGGCGCACCGGCAATCAGCAGCTCGTACTGGTTATGCTGCAGCAGCGCAGGCAGCACATGAAAATTCTTCTTGGGCATCAGCATCCCTACGGAGAACAGGAAGGGCGCTGCCGGCCGGTAACAGGGCTGGTCAAAGGAGGGGTATTCCTTAATATCGGCGCCGTTGTATATAATGCAGCATTTTTCTTTTGCCACGCGTAAATGTTCCTGTACGGTATTAAACGTGAACCGGGAAATAGTAACAATGCGGTCCGCCTCATCTACCTGTTCCTGCAAACGGCGCAGCAGCAGGGTTTTGGTGCGGTCGTCCTTTCTTTCGTCCAGTAAAAAATTAAGATCGTGGATCGTGAGCACCAGCTTGCCCGTGCGTTTGCGGGGATAAACATTGGTATCCTGGTGCAGGGCATGCCATACGGCGGTTTTGGGAGGGTGAAAAAAATAGCGGTGGTACCACTTATAGTATAATGCTTTATAGCACCCATTATTCGCAAATCCTTTAAAGCCTGCCGGCAGGTAGTACAATAGCTCTTCATCCTGCTCCAAAAGCGCGGGCAGGCGTTGGCCTAACTGCCAGCAAACTGTAAACAGCCCATTATGCGGATATTTTAATTTTTCCAGGTCCAGCCCTATTAGAGGCATAATTGTATTGTGCTATTGAATAATGAAGATATAATTTTCAACGTTTAAGTTCCACCAAGGCGTATTTTTTGTTTAAATCTTAACGAATAATAAGGAGGCGCATTTAACGCTATCATCCACGCAATACGCGCATAAAAACCGCCTTTGTAGCACTTTTTCAATAGTTTAAAGAAATACCACCATTTCAATACATGATAAGTGGGGGCGGAAAAATGTTTTGAAAAAAAATACATCAGGGAGTAATAATACTCCTGTAAGAACACCGCTTTCACCTGGGTGCTCTTACTCACAAAATGGACAAAACGGGCCTCCGGCACCAGGTAGCAGCGCCAGCCCTTTTTCCGGAAAGTGTAGGCCAGGTCTTCTTCCTCACAATAAAAAAAGTAGTTGGTATCCATACCGCCAATGGCGGCAAACATTTCATAACGGATAAACATAGATGCCCCGCTAACAAATGGTACCTGTAACGGTTGCATATATACGCCGTTACGCCGCGGAAAGTTTTGAGGCCGTAACAGACGCAGCAGGCCTGCGCCTAAGAGCTTTAATGAAAGCGTGGGAAAATAGCCAAAGGTGCGTATAGGCTGCCGTTCTGCATTCAGCATTTGGCCGCTGCATATGGCGGCATCCGGCTGCGCCTGCATAAAATTATACAGGATGGTTAAGCAATCATTTTCAAAAACCGTATCGTTATTCAGGAAGTACAGGTACCGGGCGCGGGCATGCTGAACGCCTAACATATTGCCGCCGGAAAAGCCCAGGTTAAGCATACTTTTTACCAGGGTAATATTGGGTATGCCGGCTACAAAATCCGCCAGCTGCCGGTATTGCGCCGCCTCAGAATCATTGTCCACAATAACCATTTGCCAGCGTAAACCCGGTGCAGTATGCTGTTGTACAGATCGTATACAGCCAATCGTATAATCCGTGGAATTATAATTGAGTAAAATAATAGCTACCTCAAAAACAGTAACCTGTTCAGCTGTAGAGTCCTGCGTCATAACGTTTACTTTAAATCCGGATCCTGGTTGAAGTGATCAATATACCTAAAAAATCCTTAAAACCTACTATACACTGCTTACTGGTATAATGGGTGTAGGCTATTATTTTTTAACTTAGCAGTTACTTATGACGAATTTCATTCCCATATTTCCTTTAGGCATAGTGGTTTACCCACAGGAGCAGCTGAACCTGCATGTATTTGAACCGCGGTATAAGCAGCTGGTACAGGAGTGCGTAAAAGATCAGAAACCTTTTGGCATACCTACCGTGCTGAATAAAAAGATCGTAGAATACGGTACGCTGGTACAGGTGCTGCGCATAGAAAAAGAATATGAAAACGGTGAAATGGATATTGTAACCCAGGGCCTAAGCGTGTTCCGTATACTGGAAATAATTAAAACCATTCCCGATAAATTATACGACGGCGCTATTGTAAACTACCCTGAAAATAATAATAAAACCCACGCACGCCTGCGCCAGCAGGTGCTGCACGCCATCCGGGAGCTGCACCATATTTTGCAGGTAAGCAAAACCTTCGGCAAGGCCGATGAGGAGCTGAGCGCCTATGACCTGGCGCACCATGCCGGCCTTTCCCTGGAGGAGGAATATGAGCTGCTGCACCTGTTCCTGGAAATGCAGCGCCTGGAATATTTAAAGCGCCACCTGCTGAAAGTAATACCCCTGATGGCTGAAATGGAAAAGCTGAAGGAACGGGTAAAGCTAAACGGCCATTTCCGGAATTTATCGGCAGAAGGGCTATAAAAATAGCTGGATTGCCACTTTTTAACGACGTTTTAACAGTCGTTGATTTCCTTTTTTTTGCATCCCATCCTAAAAAGTAGATATTTGCAGACTATTTTCTGTGGGTATTGCTATGTTAACTACTAGTGCGCTCGCTAAACCAGTAAACCAATAATCGATCAACTCAATGCATAGGACTAAAGCTGGCATTCTTTGCTTACTGGCTTTTCTGTTTCTGTTAGCTAATAATGCTGCTGCACAGGATAATTCCCCTTATTCCCGCTACGGTTTAGGTGATCAGAATATAAATCAGAATATAATTAACCGCGGCATGGGCGGCGTAGCACAGGCCTACAGCGATCCCCAGTCCGTTAACTTTGCCAACCCTGCCAGCTATGCCAGCCTGGTATTAACCACCCTGGATATAGCGGTGGAAGGTGGCGCCCGTACAATTTCCGATGCAGATCAGAAGTTCCGTTCCGGTATTGGCAACCTCTCTTACCTGCAGCTGGGTATTCCCATTCGCCGCAAGTGGGGCCTGGTGATGGGTTTGCGCCCTGTAACCAAGGTATCCTATAACATACTGCAGAATAGTGAAACCACTTTTTTTGATACCCTGAAGCTGCCGGTTGCTTACCAATATGAAGGTAACGGCGGTTTATACCAGCTTTATGCCGGTACCGGTGTTGGCATTGGTAACTTTAGCATAGGCGCCAATGTGGGCTACCTGTTTGGTAATATCGAGAACAGCACCAAAGCCATTTACCCGGCCAACCAGTATATATTCCCATCCAAACATACCCAGCGTGTAAGTTATGGCCACCTGTTCTATAATGTGGGGCTGCAATACAAGTTTAAGCTGGGTAACGACCTGGACCTGACCGTGGGCGCCTCGGGCAGCCTTAAACAAACCCTTTCCGGCCGACGGGAGCAGATGCGGGAAACCCTCATCTTTGATCCCAGCTCCAATGAATACGCCACCCAGGATACCGCCTTTTATGAAAAGGGCGAGCGGGGTAAGATCATATACCCGCAACAGCTGGCCGGTGGTATTATGCTGCATAAAGAAGATAGCTGGAGTGTAGGTGCGGATTTTAGTACGGAGCAGTGGGATCAGTTCCGCAATTATGGTGCAAAAGATTCTGTGCGCAACTCCTGGAAAATGAGCCTGGGCGGTCAGTTTATTCCCAATGCCCGGGCCATAAACGGTTACTGGAATAAAGTTACCTACCGGGTGGGCGGCTATTACGGTACCGACTATCTTAAGCTGAACGGGCAGGATATGACGGTTTACGGTTTTTCAGTTGGCGCCGGCTTACCGGTGCGCAGGCAGGCCTACTCCAACCAGTTCTCCGTAATTAATATTGCTTTTGAAATTGGCCACCGTGGCAGTAAAGAAACCGTGCTGAAAGAAACCTGGTACCGCATGGTGTTGGGCTTTACTTTAAACGACCGCTGGTTTATTAAGCGGAAATATGATTAATTTGCGGCGTTGAAAAGCGGTTCCAATATGATCAATGTCCGGAAAATGGCGCTCATAGCCATATTCCTTTTCTTCTTAGTTGCCTGTGAAAATGATATGCAGTCCATTATGCGGCTGGACCAGGGTGCGGCCGCAATAGAAGAAGGGATTAAAATTGAATCCCTTTACAGCCAGGGCGGCCGGGTACGGGCCAAGCTTACCGCCCCCACTATGAAAAGATACATGGAGCGTCCTGCTTATGTGGAGTTTAATAATGGTTTAAAAGTATTGTCCTATAATGATAGCCTGCAGGTGGAAAGCACGGTAACGGCTAAATATGGTAAGTACTTTGAAAATGACGATAATGTTTTCCTGAGGGATAGTGTAGTAGTGATCAATAAAGAAGGTAAACGTCTGGACTGTAATGAGCTGAACTGGGATTCCAAAAAAGGAAAGTTCCTCTCTAAAAAAGCCGTACGTATCAGCACCCCAACCGATACTATTTACGGCACCGGCCTGGAATCTAACCAGGATTTTTCCGACTATAATATTATTAACCCCCGCGGACAGGTAACGGTACAGGATAGCACACTGAATTAGTGTGGCATAAACGAAAAAAGCCCTCCCGATACCGGAAAGGCCCCTTTCGCTTTAACCTATTTTTTAACCTAAAATTTGTTCCTTTAAGTCAAGAACTGTGCCAAGCTGGGCTGTATTAGGCCCGCTGGAAGGCCCCATTTACCAAACTCAGGATTCTCCTTAAAGGCTGCCTATATAACACGCTCATAAATCTTTTATTATAAAGCGCTTCTCATCACTGCATTTCACATATGCAATTAATTCTGCAATCATAAAAAAAATTGCAACTGACGGTATACAAGTGCATTGGCAAAAACAGGCCGGATCTTTATCCGGGTATTCTTTTGGTAGTTGGGTAGTATTTCATAAACAAGTTGAGATTAACCTGGTTAAACAGCTTCAACATTTAGGAATATACAGCCTGGTTAAATAATCCGGTATGCAGCTTCAACATCTATACTTAATAAAAGAATCTGCCCATAAAGGCGGCCGGCTATAGGGCTCAAAACAGGATAAAAGCATAACCCCAATATTGCTGAATAGCAAAATCCCCTGCTGGCAATATTATTCATTGGTGAGGCTGGCTACAACCTGTATGTTATGATAGCTGTCTTAGGTAGTGAAGATACCCGGTTTACGGTTGCCGGATGTTTATACTACGTTTAACCCTCAAATTACAACGTTCATCCGGGCCATTAGAAATGCTCTTCTCAATAAACTATATACTAATATGAGGAGCACAAATTGCAGCGGTTTCATTAACAATGCTATCTACATTAAGAAAATATAAAATTAATTTTTTCAATTAATATAAGATTTTTCTTAATGCAACAGCTTAATTCCCAATCTTTCATCTTCACGAACTAAATTGCATCGTTCACGGAAATGAAAGAAAAACCTATATGCGCTAATATATCTTTGATCTAGGTTTTTCATAGGATATGGTTAAAATTATTACAAGGGCGGTATTCTTACCACCCTTTTTTCTTTTTAGAAGCGCTGTAAAAAAGCGCTTTTATTTTTAACCCCCGTTACCGGTATTTCACGGAAAAACCTTTGCGTTGTGTCCGGAATGAGACATGTATCCGATTTTTACAATTTATTGATTATCAATATTTACATTCTTTTCATTCTTACAACTTATCAAGCCCATGCTGAAATGGGCCTGCGTTTATCTGCATAAACGACACGTTCCCCAAGAAAAATATAGCATTCACTAGGTTGGGGGTGGTGATAATTAAATAAATATGATCTTTGTTTCAGGTTTTTCAATAAAGATATGGTTAAAATTTTTCGGGGCTGTAGTCTTGCAGCCCCGTTTCTTTTTTTAGAACCTTACTGAACTAATCCCGATTTTTCCATCACATAATAATACAGAAGTCCCGCCTGCCAACTGGTAAGCGGGACTTTCCTTTTTCCGCAGGTTTGCATGCGGAATACCCGCAGGCATTTACCAGCTATTGGCTAAATACTACCATCTGTTAAAAGATTACCAGCGATTAATAACTATAATACGAATGTATGTGCCGGAACATTAATTTTGAATTGGTTTTCATAGGATATGGTCAAAAAAAGTAAAAGGGGATGTAGTCTTACATCCCCTTTTTAGTTGGCAGTCAGCAGCCGGCAGTTGGCAGTTGATTCAGCTAACTGCTAACTACAAACTTATTTCTCCGGTTTCATTTGCGGAAAGAACAGCACATCCTGGATAGAAGGCTGGTTGGTCATCAGCATGGTCAAACGGTCAATACCAATGCCAATACCCGAGGTAGGCGGCATACCGTATTCCAGGGCCCGCAGGAAATCTGCATCAATATACATGGCCTCATCATCCCCACGCTCCATTAGCTGTACCTGCTCCTCAAAACGCTGGCGCTGGTCCAGCGGATCATTCAGCTCTGTATAGGCATTGGCAATTTCCTTACCATTTACCATCAGCTCAAAACGTTCTACCAGTCCCTCTTTGCTGCGGTGTTTTTTTGTGAGCGGGCTCATTTCCACCGGGTAATCAATAATAAAGGTAGGCTGTACATAATGCTCCTCGCATTTTTCACCAAAGATCTCATCAACCAGCTTACCCTTACCAATATTAGGGGCTATGGAAATACCAAGCTGTTTGCATACCTCGCGTAGCCGGGCTTCATCCATACCGGTAATGTCTATACCAGTATGCTCTTTAATAGCATCGTACATGGTTACGCGGCGGAAAGGCGCTTTGAAGTTGATCACCTGGTTGCCTACCGGTACTTCGGTAGTGCCATGCAGGGCCAGGGCTATTTTTTCCAGCAGGGCCTCCGTGGTTTCCATCATCCAGTTATAGTCCTTGTAGGCGGCGTACATTTCCATTACGGTAAATTCCGGATTATGGGTACGGTCCATACCTTCATTGCGGAAGTCCTTTGCAAATTCGTATACGCCCTCAAAACCGCCTACGATCAGGCGCTTCAGGTACAGCTCATTGGCTATGCGCATATACAAAGGCATATCCAGCGCATTATGGTGCGTAACAAAGGGCCGTGCAGTGGCGCCACCGGGAATGGGCTGCAGAATGGGGGTCTCCACTTCCAGGTAGCCCAGGGCATTATAAAACTCCCGGATGGTTTGCAGGATCTTGGTCCGCTTTGTAAACACATCCTTTATCTGCGGGTTAATGATCATATCTGCATAACGCTGCCGGTATTTAAACTCCGGGTCGGTTACGGCATCAAAGGTTTCGCCTTCCTTTTCCTTTACAACAGGCAGGGGGCGCAGGGCTTTGGATAATATGGTAAGTTCCTTTGCATGTATGGAGGTTTCGCCGGTTTTGGTAATAAAGGCATAGCCTTTAATGCCAATAATATCGCCAATATCCACCAGCTTTTTCCAAACTGTGTCATACAGGGTTTTATCCTCGCCGGGGCAAATATCGTCGCGGCGTATATAGGCCTGTATACGGCCCACACTGTCCTGTATTACGGCAAAGCAGGCCTTACCCATGTCGCGGATGCTCATGATGCGGCCGGCCAGGCATACTTCCTGGAACTGCTCTTTGGTAGCTTCCGAATAATGGGCTTTGATATTAACGGAAGTGTCATTTACGGGGTATTGCGGGGCCGGGTAGGCATCAATGCCTAATTTCTGCAGCTCCTGCAATTTTTCCCGGCGTATGATCTCTTGCTCAGATAATTGTGTCATGTATTACTCAAAATGGAGTGCAAAAATAAGGGTAATAGTTCAGAGTGCATAGCTGAATGGTCCGTGGGGCGGCCGCCTGCCGTTTACAAAGCCGCGGGGTCGCTGCTGCAGGCCGTGGCGGACGGGCTGTAAACCGTGGTCAGCATCATTTGGCATCAAATTTTCTCTATATAAATGTTCCTTCCTCACATCAAAAACCTTGCAGAATGAAAACGATCTTAGTTCCCACTGATTTTTCCGAAGCGGCCTATAACGCCGCCCGTTATGCGCTGGGACTGGCCCGGCAGCTGCAAACCGCACGCATTGTGCTGTACCATGCCTATGAGCTGATAGTACCCATCCCGGATATACCTACCACTGTACCTATGGTAAATTCTGATGAGCTGCGGGCCGCCAGCCTGGAAGGCCTGGAAAAAATGATCCGGGAGCTGAGCCCCTTGCTGCCGGAGAATGTACAGCTGGAGCCCCGGGCAGAGAACCACCTGCTGCCTGCCAATATAAACCAGATGTGCCAACAGGAGCAGGCCGACCTGGTAGTGATGGGCATCACCGGCGGCAGCCAGCTGGAGGAAATGCTGATAGGCTCCAATGCGGTAGATGTGCTGAAACATACCAGCTGCCCGGTAATTGTAGTACCGTCCGATGCCCGGTTCACCGCCATCCGCAAGGTGGTATTTGCAGCCGATTTCCGCAAGGTAGTAGCGAACACGCCTATAGCGCCCCTGAAAAAGCTGCTGGATACCTTTAAGCCGGAGCTGCATGTGCTGAATATTGACCACGATAATAAACACTTTAATCCCGATACGCCCTATGAAACCCTGCTGCTGGATACCCTGCTGGAAGGGTATAACCCGCAGTTCCATTTTGTGGATAGCACCGATGTGGTGCAAGGTATCATGGAATTTGCGGAAAAGGAACAGGCAGACCTGATCCTCATTATTCCCCGCAAGCACGGCCTTTTTGAGAACATTTTTAAACGCAGCCGCACCACGCAGCTGGCTTTTCACAGCCACATACCCCTGCTGGCCATTCATGAATAAAGTGTTAAAGAAAGTTAAGATTTGCCCTGAGGACTTGCACTTTAATTAATTTGATTAATTTTAATATATGAACCACAACATTATGAAGAAAGGGATTGTTTTCCTGCTGCCTGCATTATTTGCTTTACAGGTAAGCCAGGCACAGCTACTGAAAAAGCTAAACAAAGCGCTGAACAATGGCACCTCCACCAGCCAGAGTAGTAGTGGTAACACCGCCACCAATGTAACGGAGTCGGAAGCCGGCGCTGGTATTAAGGAAGCACTGGCCAAGGGGGTAAGCTCCGGAATTGCCATGCTGAGTAAGAAAGACGGATTTTTTGGTAACGAAGCCTATAAGATGTTCCTGCCGGAAGATGCGGTAAAGATTGAAAGAACCTTACGCAGCATAGGCCTGGGCAGCCAGGTAGATAAAGCCATTCTGCAAATTAACCGTGCAGCAGAAGGAGCGGTAAGCCATGCAGCGCCCATCTTTACAGATGCCATTAAACAAATGACCGTAACAGATGCTCTGAAGCTGGTAACCGGTGGTAATAATTCTGTAACAGATTATTTCAAAAGCAAAACAACAGATCAGTTAACAGCCGCTTTTGCCCCTTCTGTGAAAGGAGCATTGGATAGCACCAGCGCTACCAAGTATTATACGGATATTGTAAATACCTATAACAAGCTGCCTACTACTATAAATAAGGTGAACCCGGACCTGCAGCAATATGTAACCGCCCGCGCAGTAACGGCCCTGTTTGACCGGATCAGCAAAGAAGAAGAGAACATCCGCCAGAACCCGGCAGCCCGTACTACGGATCTGTTGAAGAAAGTATTCTCTAAATCGTAAGATGTAGGAAGCAGGAAGTAAGATGTAGATGATAGTTCAAACATCTTACTTCCTGCTTCTTACTTCACTATTCAGTTAACAACACCTGCCACGCTTCCCGCACCTTTCCCTCATCCAGCAGCTGCTGTGCATACCGGTGCAGCTCTTTCCCCATTTCCTCCGGCGTAATACTGTAATACTGTATAATATTTTTTAACTGGGTATCCTCAAAAGCAGGGTCTATTACCGGCATTTCATGCACATTGGCCAGCAGGCCCAAATGATTACCGGTTAAAATGCGGCTGTTGCGGATGGCAAACGGTAACGCATCTACGCCAATGCCTAATTGCGTATTGGGTTTGGCTACTTCAAACACTGCGGGGCCGGAGGCACGGCAATAATAATCAGCGCCCATGCGGGCCACCAGGTCTATTTTGTGAGGGTCTATCTGCCCATGGGCATTCAAAATATTTTCATTGATGTGAATGAGCACCGGTTCGCAGATCACCAGGTTGCCGGCGCCACCTTTTTCACCGGTGGCAATCACTTCCCGTACCACGCACTCCAGCTGTACCGGACTTTCCTGTACGCGCAGGGGTTTTACCTTTTCAGAAGGCAGGCCGGTAAAGCCGGATTTTTCAAACTCATTTACCCCCTGCGGGTATTCACAGCTGGAAAGCGACATTTGCTGCACCATAGCATAGTTCACCACGTTAATAACCACTTCTTTAGTAGCATAAATATTTTCCAGGGTATGCTTAATGGTATTATCGCGCACGCGGCGGCTGGGCGAAAAGATCAGCGTAGGCGGGTTGCTGCCGAATACATTGAAAAAGCTAAAGGGAGAGAGGTTAGGCAGCCCTGCCTTATTTACCGTGCTGGCAAAACAAATAGGGCGGGGCGCCACAGCGCCTAACAGGTAAGCATGCAGCTCTCCTGTTTTTATTTGCCCGGGAGTAATGGAAAGCATGTGTTAGAATTGGGAATTACGAATTATTCAATTACGAATGAGTACTTCAGCGGCTCTAATACACCACTGCATGAAATATTACATACTATTACATACCTTTCAGAAAAGGGAACAAATGTAAAAACGCCCAATTCGTAATTCAATAATTCGTAATTAATTATTTGATGTTCTTTTTCAGTTGCAGTATAGAAAAGTCCGATCCTTCCTCTACCATAGTGTTCTTTAGCACGCCCAGGCCTTCTACCTCCATTTCCACTACATCGCCGGGTTGCAGCCACTGTTCCTCGTAGTCAGGGTTCTGCAGCTTGCCGGTGCCGTTAAGCTCCAGGAAACAGCCGGTGCCTACCGTGCCGCTGCCAATAATATCACCGGGCAGCAGGTTTACACCATAGGCGCAGCGTTCAATGATCTCTGCAAAGGTCCAGTCCATATCGCCCATGCTGCCCTCACTTACTTGTACACCATTTACCTTGCAGGTCATTTTAAGCGCATAGTTATTGCCGGTATGGCCTTCTTTGGTGGGCGCCTTAAATGGTTCCAGCTCATCGGCCGTTACCAGCATAGGCCCTACAGCCGTACTGAAATCCTTGCCCTTGGCGGGCCCCAGGTTCAGCTTCATTTCCTCGGCCTGCAGGGTGCGGGCGCTCATATCATTCATGATCATGTAACCGCCAATGTAATCATCTGCTTCGGCAGCTGTAATGTTACGGCCTGGCTTGCAGATCACGATGGCTACTTCCAGCTCAAAATCCAGCTTATTAAAATGGTCCGGCATGCAGTGTACATCGCCCGGGCCCTGGATGGCATTGTGATTGGTGAAGTAAAAAATGGGGTATTGGTCAAATTCCGGGATCATATCCACCTTGCGGTTGCGGCGTGCAGCGGCTACATGCTGGCGAAAGGCGTAACCATCACGGCAGGAGGTAGGGAAAGGCACCGGCGCCAATACCTGCACGCTTTCATAGGGTATGCCTATGGCGCTGCTTTTATTTTGCCCGCTTTTCAGCTGCGCATCTGCATGCAGGGCAAGGTCTATCACCTCTTCCCACATCAGCAGAAACATTTGCATGTTGTTAGGCAGGTCGGGGTGCAGGTCCTGGGTATTATACAATAATCCGTTAACCAATATAGCCAGTTGGTCGGCTTCATCCCTTAAGTAAGTAACAAGCTTCATCAAGATAAATTTTTTGTTTTGGCAGTATGTCAGCCAAATATATTATTTTTTATTTTTGAACATATGACGCGTATTTCGCTCACCCTTATTGCCACGTTTTTATTTCTGTCAGCCTGGGCACAACCAAAATCAGATAGCTTGCTGGAAGCGCTTATACGCCGGCATGCTTCTCCCATGCTGCAACACATCCTGCAATACCCGGATTCTTTCCGCTACCAGCTGATCTACACCCAGATAGACCGTGACCGGCATAACCGGCCGCATTTTAAGCATTATTATTTCAATGTAAGCGCAGATAATTATTTTAACCCGGCATCTACCGTAAAATTGCCCATTGCCCTGCTATCCCTGGAAAAATTGCATGCCCTGCATAAACGGGGGCTGAACATGTATACCACCATGCTTACGGACAGCAGCTACCCCGGGCAGGTAAAAGTGTATGCCGATGCTACGGCGCAGAACGGGCTGCCCTCCATTGCCCATTACATAAAAAAGATCTTTCTGGTAAGTGATAATAATGCCTATAACCGTTTGTATGAGTTTGTTGGCCAGCAAACCATTCATGAGAACCTGTGGGCCAAAGGTTACCCGGGGGTACGTATTGTGCGCCGTTTTATGCCGCTGGATGAGGAAGGTAACCGCCACACCAACGCCATTCGTTTTGTAAAGGACAATAAGCTGGTGTATGCGCAGCCGGCCGCGTATTGCGCCCTGCCCTTTGATTTCAGCAAAACCATCTTACTGGGCAATGCGCATATGGACCGCAACGATAGCCTTATTCACGCACCTTTTAATTTTACCAAGCAAAATAACTTTCCGCTGGAAGATATACAGCACATGATGCAATCGGTACTATTCCCGGAATCGGTACCCAAAGCACAGCGGTTTAAGCTTACCAAAAAAGATTATCATTTCCTGTATCATTACATGTCTGCCCTGCCCCGGGAGTCTGACTTTCCTAAATATGATACCCTGGAATACTTTGACAGCTTTACCAAGTTCTTTATGTTCAAAGCTAACCAGGGAAAAATACCGCCTAACATCCGCGTGTTCAATAAAACCGGCTGGGCATTCGGCTTTTTAACAGATGCAGCCTATATTGTGGACTTTAAGAACCATGTAGAGTTCATGCTCACCGGAACCGTGTATGTGAACCGGGATGGTATATTGAACGACGACCGGTATGAGTATGAAACAGAAGGATATCCTTTCTTTAAAGAGATCGGGAACATAGTTTATCAATATGAGCTGGAACGGAAACGCGCTTACATCCCCGATCTGAAAAAATTTGCAAACGTCCGGTAACATTAGCCGGGAACTATATTACGGATACTGATAGTAAATGCGGCGCAGCGCCGCTGTGTGCATCCATTGTACATCATTGATCATAACATGCGTTTAATTTACTTATTGTTTGTGCTGCTGCCTTTTACGGTAACGGGGAAAGACAGCACAACCGCCTGGATAAGGATTAATCAGCTGGGCTATACGCCGCAGGGCAGTAAAGTAGCGGTATGGTGCGCCAAAGCGCCTGCGCAGGCTAATGTATTTACCCTGCATGATGCCGCTACCAACCAGCCGGTCTGGAAAGGCAGCAGCAGTGCAGATTTTGGCGAATACGGCCCATTCGCACATACACGGCGGCTGAACTTCACTGCGTTTAAGCAACCCGGCACTTATTACCTGGCATGCGGTGAAACCCGTTCTCCTGTTTTCCGTATAGGCCCGGATGTGTATAACGGCACTGCCGATTTCTGTTTGCAATATATGCGGCAGCAGCGCAGCGGCTACAACCCTTACCTTAAAGATTCCTGCCACACACATGATGGATTTACCGTGTACGGCCCCATGCCGGATGGTACGCACATTAATGCAGCCGGTGGCTGGCATGATGCCAGTGATTACCTGCAATACGTAACCACATCGGCCAACGCTACCTATCACCTGCTGGCTGCCTGGCGCGATTTTAAACCTGTGTTTGGCGATACCTGCGCGGCTAATGGCGCCGCGGGCAGCAATGGCGTAGCGGATGTGCTGGATGAGGCCCGCTGGGGCCTTGACTGGCTGTTAAAAATGCACCCGGCAGATGACCAGCTGTTTAACCAGATAGCCGACGACCGTGACCACCGCGGTATGCGCCTGCCTACGCAGGATACTGCCGGTTACGGGCAGGGGTTGGAACGCCCGGTATATTTTTGTACCGGCCAGCCGCAGGGGCTTAAACAATATAAGAACCGCAGCACCGGTCTGGCTTCTACAGCCGGTAAATTTGCCAGCGCCTTTGCATTGGGTGCAATGGTATACCAGGGAACAGATAGCGTGTATACCGCCCTGTTACAGCACAAGGCCACCACCGCCTATGCGCTGGGTGCGGCCCACCCCGGCGTATGCCAAACAGCGCCCTGCGGCGCACCCTATTTTTATGAGGAAGATAACTGGATGGATGATATGGAGCTGGGCGCTGCTATGCTGGCTAAGCTTTCTCACCGGCAGGCGCTCACAAAACAGGCGCTGGCATGGGCCAAACAACAGCCGCTTACTCCCTGGATGGGTGCTGATACGGCCCGGCATTACCAATGGTACCCCTTTCACAACTTCGGACATTATGAGCTGGCCATTCAAAACCCTGCGTTGCAAAAAACTGCTATGAGCTATTACCGGCAGGGCATACAGGCGGTATGGGCCAAAGCGCAGCATAATGCTTTTTACCGCGGTATTCCTTTTATCTGGTGTTCCAACAACCTCACCGTTAGCTTTGCTATACAATGTAACCGCTACCGGCAGCTCACAAAAGATACCCGTTACCAGCAGCTGGAGCAGGCCTGTATTGACTGGCTGTTTGGCTGCAACCCATGGGGCACTGCCATGGTAGCAGGCTTGCCCGTAAATGGCGATTACCCTGAAGACCCGCATAGTTCTTTTAGTCACCTGTACCACTACCCGGTAAGCGGCGGTTTGGTAGATGGGCCGGTGTATGGCAGTATTTACAAAAACCTGATAGGTATACAGCTGCATAACGGTGATGAATATGCGCCCTTTCAGTCTGACCTGGCCGTGTATCATGATGACTTTGGCGATTACTCCACCAACGAGCCTACTATGGATGGTACGGCCAGCCTGGTATACCTGCTGGCAGCACAGCAGTTTGAAGCATCGCAACAACAGCCCCATGCTGTTACGTATAGTCATGGCGCCATTATTCGTGGAGATAGTACCCAACGGAAAATTGCCCTGGTATTTAGTGCCGATGAGTTTGCGGATGGCGGACCGGTGATAACAAAAATTTTACAGGAACATAACATACCGGCATCGTTCTTTTTTACCGGCCGCTTTTACCGCAACCCCGCACATGCTGCGCTTATAGAGCAGCTAAAGCACAAGGGCTATTATTTAGGCCCGCACTCCGATCAGCACTTGTTATACTGCGACTGGAACAAAAGGGATAGTTTGCTTGTTAATCAACAACAGTTTAATGCAGACCTGCTGCAATGTTATCAAGCTATGGCCAAACAGGGCATTCAGCAAAAAAATGCAGCCTGGTTTTTACCGCCATATGAATGGTATAATGATACAATAGCGTCCTGGGCACAACTTTTGCAGGTGCAATTAGTGAATTATACACCGGGTACGTTAAGCCATGCAGATTATACCTGGCCCCAACTGGGAAAGCAATACCGGAGCTGCGCCACCATCCTGCAATCTATTAAAGATTATGAACAGCAACACCCCGCAGGATTGAATGGTTTTCTGTTATTGATGCATGCAGGCACAGATCCCCGGCGTACAGAAAAGTGTTGGGATGAGCTGGATCATTTGCTGAGCTATTTACAGCAAAAAAGTTATAAAATGGTTACAGTACCCACCTTGTTACAATAGTAGTATGTACATGATAAGGTGTTATATATGAACATTCTACGTAAGCCAACGGACATTGTTTATTTACATTTTGACGTAATTTTGCATAAAACCCAGGGTCTATGAAGTTCGAAAAGATAAAGAATAAAGGACAGGCCAGATTGTTTGAGAGTAAGTACCTGGAGATGCTCACCAAAACGCATCCGTTAATTATCTGGGGCATGTACATTCCCATTATTGGTTACATGCTTTATTACAGCAACCAGGCATTAGATTTTAGCATAGGCAGGATAGTGTTGGTTTTTTTAGGCGCTATGTTCTTCTGGTCTTTTTTTGAATATGTCATGCACCGGTTTATGTTCCACTTTGCCAGTGATAATCCCAGGGTACGGCGGGTGGTATATGTAATGCATGGTAACCATCATGAATACCCGCGTGACAAACAACGTTTGTTCATGCCCCCGGTCCCCAGCTTAATATTATCTTCCGTCATCTTTGCCATACAGTACTTTTTCCTGCGGGAGTACACGTTTATGTTCTTCCCTGGTTTTATACTGGGCTACCTGATCTACGGAAGCATGCACTACGCTATTCATGCATGGAACCCGCCCTTTAAGTTCATGAAACCTGTATGGCGTAACCATCATCTGCATCATTATAAAAGCGATGATAAAGGCTTTGGTGTAAGTACCTCTATATGGGACAAGATCTTCAGCACCAGCTTTGATCTTAAAACTGAGAAAGAAGATAAGGTAAAGGTGAGGGAGCTGATATTTGACAAATAGGAATTACGAATTACTACCATCGTTCCTCCTCATTCTCCGGAGGATCGGTTTTATACATTTCCCGGCTTTTAATTTTTTGCAGCTGCCGCTCTATTAACAGGGCGGCAATTTTGTGATAGGCCCCTGCGCCGGCATCATTATCCAATATAATACGAATCTGGTTTTCCGGTACATCAATACGGTAAAGTAAAAAAACAAAATGCTCAAAGTGGTGGCTAATGAGCGTTTCCACCCGTTGGGCCAGCAGCTCTTCCAGCTGTTCGTAACTAACGGTGTCCGGCAAACGAAGTTCCATCGTGTCGTCCAGCTCCCGGGCAGTGGCCTGCAGGTATGGTTCAGGAACAGGCGTCATGGCAGTATGTATGATGGTTTATAAAACAGGCTTATTTCATCTGTTTGATCTTATAAGATGCGTTGGTGATCACCTTTACCGGTACTTTCAGATCGTTCTTCAGGCGCTTGGCCTTGTTGGCTTTATAAGTGTAGTTACCGTTCATTTCCGTGTTCTGTACGCAAATGCTGGGCATACCGGTGCTTTGGTCTATCAGGTAATTACTTTGCATGGTACCTTCAATTTCAGCGGTGGCCTGTATCCCGTCTTCAATGGTAAATTGTTCCAGCTTATTGGTTTTCACCTTACCGGTAGCATTGATCTTGGCGGTTTGGCTGTCCCAGGTTTGCAGGTTCCAGTACAGGTCCATACGGCCTATCAGGCCGGTGCGTAAAGGCACACTTTCTTCCCACTGGGTACCGGTTTTAATGCCATGTGCAGGGTAAATTACCAGCAGCTGCTCCAGCCAGGAGCGGAAGGCGTTGGTGCCAAACTGGTCTTTCATCAGCTTTTTATAAGCATCCTGCTCATCTTTCTTTAAGCTGGTAAAGGCTGCAGAAGCGCTGTCCAGCAGGTTATCCAGCCCGTTCACACTGTTAATGTTGCCGGTGGTTTGGATCTCTACCGTAAAGGGATGGTCCAGTATATTATTCAGCGCGCCCTGGAAAGGTTCTTTATCATTGGGCGTTTTGGCATCTACAAAAATATTCTGGTTCCTGCTGTTGAAGTTAAATTTCAGATCCTTGTAGCGGAAGGTTAATAATGTACGGCCGGGGTTTAGTTCTGTTACTTCTATGGCAATGGTATTGTTAAAATCACGGGTTACACGTTGTACCACATCATTTACCGTGGTATAGGTTTCACTGCGGCTTTCCTGTTTCAGCTCAAACTGCTGGCCTTTCTGGAATTTATAATTCAGCTCTGTGTAGCTCTCCTGTGCGGCGGCCGGTAACACATACACTGCTGCCATCGTGATCAAACCTAAAATCCTTTTCATCTGCAAATATTATTTAGAATAGCCACAAAAGCAATGCAGCTCCTTTATTTAACGTTGCGCCGCTTAAACATATTTTTCTATTACCCCCAGGCCAAATAATGCAAAATCATATTTTGCCGGATCTTCCGGGTCCATGGCCCGCAGCCGGGCAGTAAGCTCCAGCGCGGTTTTCCAGGTAGCTTTGGCTTCGCTGATCAGTCCCAGGCGGGTGGCTACCCGCGCCACATGCACATCTACCGGGCACACCAGCTGGCGGGGTTTTATGTGTTTCCATAAACCAAAATCCACGCCATTTTTATCCTGCCGCACCATCCATCGCAGGTACATGTTCAGCCGTTTGCAGGCCGAATTTTTTTCAGGGGTGGAGATATGTTTGCCCGTACGCTCGGGGTGCTCCAGCGCAAAAAAGATGCGCCGGAAGCCTATCAGCGCTTTTTCCACTGTTTCATCCTCCGGGGTAATATGCCCGCTAAAGGCAAATTCCAGGGAAGTAACGTTGGTATAATAATGCTGCAGGAACTCTACAAAATACAGCAGGTCCAGGCCATTAAAGGTCCGGTGGCAAAACTGCATCAGCTGCAGCCGCTCCTGGGGTTTATGGTGCAAAAGGTAATCGTACGGCGCATTATCCATTAATGCCAGCAGCTCCGTGCATTTGTTGATAATGGTGGTACGGTTGCCCCAGGCCAGTACCGCAGCAAATAATCCGGCAATCTCAATATCCTGCAGCTTGCTGAACCGGTGCGGAATGCACACCGGATCATTCGCAATAAAGTCAGAATGATCATAGTATGCCGCTTTGGCATCGAGGTAACTCTTCAATTCACGGACATTCATAGCATAGCATCGGTTATAGGAAAAATCAGGCGATGGCTTTATCCAGATCAGCCAGCAGATCATCTGCATCTTCAATACCTACACTTAACCGTATCAGTGAATCCACCAGCCCATTCTTCATACGCTCTTCCCGGGGAATGGAGGCATGCGTCATGGTAGCCGGGTGCCCGATCAGCGATTCCACCCCGCCCAGCGATTCTGCCAGGGAAAACAGGTGGGTGCTGCTCAGCACCTTTAGCGCTGCGTCCATACTGTCGTTCTTTAAGGTGAACGACATCATGCCGCCAAAGCCACGCATTTGCTTTTTGGCAATGTCATGGTTCGGATGATCTTCAAAACCACACCAGAACACTTTTCCTACTTTGGGATGTTCCCGCAGGAAACGGGCTACGGTGGCGCCATTTTCGCAATGGCGCTGCATGCGTACATGCAAGGTTTTAAGACCGCGCAGCACCAGGAAACAGTCTTGCGGACCGGGTACAGCGCCGCAGCTGTTCTGTAAAAAATACAGCTGTTGCGCCAGCGCTTCGTCTTTCACAATTACGGCTCCGTGCACCACATCGCTATGGCCGCCCAGGTATTTGGTAGCAGAATGCACTACTATATGAGCGCCGAGGTCCAACGGGTTCTGGAGGTAAGGAGATGCAAAGGTATTATCCACACTCAGCAACAATTGATGCTCCTGCGCTATCTGTGCACAGGCAGCTATATCAATAATGTTCATGAGCGGGTTCGTAGGTGTTTCTATCCATATCATCTTCGTTTGCGCATTCACGTAATTGCGGATGTTTTGTGCATCCTGCATATCAATGAAATGGAACTTTACGCCATAACGCGCAAACACTTTGGTGAAAATGCGGTAGGTACCGCCGTAAAGGTCACTGGAAACGATCACTTCATCACCGGGGTTCAGCAGCTTGATCACTGCATCCGTAGCGGCCAGCCCGCTGCTAAAGCTAATGCCATGCGTACCATTTTCAATAGCTGCCAGGGCATTCTGCAACGCATCGCGGGTGGGGTTTTGTGTACGGGCATACTCATAGCCTTTATGATGGCCGGGTGCGCTTTGTACGTAGGTTGAGGTTTGGAAAATAGGGGTCATTATTGCCCCGGTAGAGGGGTCTGGTGCTACACCGGCATGTATGAGCTTTGTTCCCAGCTTCATGTCTTCAATTATTTTATAATAAGTTATTTATTTACATAAGTTATTCTCAAAGGTACTAAAATAGCGTAGATTATAAGATTATCAAGGGTTTTTACGCGGTAACGGCTATACGTAGAAATACGTTTTATGCAATAGGATGTTTGTCGGAATTTGGGGCTTACGATACTAATACGGGAGAATTTATTACACTCACGACCTTTTTTGCTACGTTCGCCAAAACCGGGAAATCCCGTGTAGCCATTCCGTGTACTTTTGATCTAGGTTTTTCATAGGATATGGTTAAAATTATTACAAGGGCGGTATTCTTACCGCCCTTTATTTTTTGTTACCTATTTCTTCTTTCCACTGCCTTTTTCACTAAACTTCACCGGCAGGGTGATCATAATATCATCCCAGGCCATCAGCAGGTTGGCTCCTGCATCTGCCTTCTCAAAGGCCATGGTAAAGAATTCTACCGGTGTGGTAAGTGTAGTTATTGGTAAGGTGGTTCTCACCACGTCTTTGGCGGCATCATATTTATAGGCGCCCCAAATATCGGTTTCGCGGTTCAGGATAATAGTCCATTTATCTTCCTGCGGAATAGCATACATGGTATAACGTCCTTTGGGAATGCTTTTACCGCCAATAACAACGGGAATAAAGAATTCTACTTCCGTAGCTTCATTAGCGCCCAGGCGCCATACCTTTCCGTATTCTTCCAGCTCTCCGAAGATCTTTCTGCCCTTTTTCTGCGGGCGGCTGTAAATAACGCGGGCTACCAGTGAGCCGGACTCGCCTTTTACCTTTACCAGGTATGGGTATACAGGCGGATAGTAGGCCATATCCATAGGGCTGGCATCGGGTGGGGGCAATTTCTTATCCTGGGCGCTGGCGGTTTGCAGGCCTGCTGCGGATAATAACATCATCACGGCAAAAAAGAACGCTTGCTTCATTGTTGGCTGTAAATTTTTTGATGGTAAATTGTGGTTCCAGGGGCCAAACTTAGTAAAAAAGGTGAAAAACGTAATGCTCCAGCCGCTTAAGAGGGCCGGCAAAAGGTAAAGCGGTAAAAGAAAGGGGATAAGCGGCCCGCCTCAGGGTAAAAGTGCCAGTTTTTCCTTTACAAATACTTCCAGCTCCGGGAAAAAGCCCTGGTAACAGCTTTCCAGCACTTTGTAATGCTCTTCAAATACGGCAAAAGGTACACTTGCCGGCACCTCCAGGTAACGCGCCCGGCGTGTAATACCGCTGAAGGTGCGGTAAATGCCGTCTGTAAGCCGGTAATTGTATAACCAGTTTTGTGTGCGCATATAATGGAATACCTGTAAAAATACGGGGGGCAGGCTGCCTGTATTGTTTTCCAGCAGGGTATATATGGATTGGGCAAACTGTTCCAGCTGCCCGTCTGTAAAGCGTTGCAGGTCCCTGGCCAGGAAGTGATCGTACACAATATCCATAAACACAGCGCCATACAGGCCGCAGGAGGGTTTAAAATGCTCCCGGCCTTCTTTGGTAAGCGCATGCTGGTCGGTGAAAGTATCTATAGCACGGTGTATGCGAATGCCTTCCTGTACGGCCGGTGTATGTTGCAGGATCTGTTTGCCTTTTACAAAGTCGGCAATCATATTGCCGATTATAATTGACGGATTATTAAAGGATAGGTATGCATGCGCAAGAAAATTCATCGTTGTAATTTACGAAATGATGTGCGGATATGCAGGCATCTAACCCATCCGCAGGTCTGTTTCCGTTTATCTGTTAACAGGCCCATTCATCCTAACCCTTACCAGTACCGGGCTGTAAGCTAATCACCGGCTGCAATGCATTGCATTTTTACTTCGTAATTTTTGATATTACCGTACATCATCACTCTTCCACTTTAACAAAAGCTTAACTCCGTCCGGTGCAACATTCGTTCTTTGCCTGCAAACGCTTTGCAGCGGCCGCCTCATACGAAAAAAAATTGTATTTATAACCCAAGTGTTGCAACAGGTGTTTTTGTAAACTATTCAAGCTATACCATTAGCAACTATTGGGTTGTTGCGCGTATAAAGCCACTGTACCTTTGATGCATAAACAAACAAACACAAAAAATTCAACCCTAAAAAACTAAAAAACTTCCGCCATGAAGAAAATGTTTTTAACACTATGTGTAGCTGCCGCCTTAATGTGCGGGCACACAGCCTGGGCCGCCCATGTCACTGAGACAGAAGCTACTGCCCGCCTGAAAACAGCATTAAGCCAATCTTTTGCCACTGCCACCCATGTAAGGTGGTATACAGATGACCAGAAGGTTTTTACTGCCAAGTTCCTGGTAGGTGAAACCCAGGTTTCCGCATACTTTGATGCAGATGGCAATTTACTTTCTACCCGCCGTTATATTACGGAAGAACAGCTGCCCCTGGCAGTGGTAACCAAAGTAAAGAAACGTTACCCTACACACGAGATCCGCTCTACCGTAGAGCTGGATGCCGGTAACACCACCACTTACTACATTACGCTGGAAGCTGAAACCACCTGGATGGTGCTGAAGTCCGACAGTAACGGCCAGTTAAGCGTATACCAGCGTTTGAAAAAAGCGTAGTCGTCAGCCATTCTATAAGCTGTTGTGTTGTTTTGCAGGTCCATAGTCGCACTATGGACCTTTTTTTATGCCCTTCTCCTAACTATATCTTAACTTTGCCCCCTTGCAACAAAACAGTAACTTAACAAAATGAACAAAGGGCCCATTTCACAGTTTATCCAGCATCATTACCGGCACTTCAATGCTGCTGCATTGGTAGATGCTGCCAAAGGATATGAAACACATTTGCTGGAAGGTGGAAAAATGATGGTAACGCTGGCAGGCGCCATGAGCACCGCTGAACTAGGTATTTCCTTTGCGGAAATGATACGCCAGGGGAAAGTGGATATTATTTCCTGTACCGGCGCCAACCTGGAGGAAGATATCATGAACCTGGTGGCACATACCCATTATAAAAGGGTGCCTAACTACCGCGACCTGAGCCCGCAGGATGAATGGGCGCTGCTGGAAAAAGGCTTTAACCGTGTTACAGATACCTGCATACCGGAAGAAGAAGCTTTCCGCCGCATACAAACACATATTTTCAAAATATGGAAAGATGCGGAAACCAAAGGCGAACGTTACTTCCCGCATGAATACATGTACAAGCTGCTGCTGAGCGGTGTAATGAAAGAGCATTACGAGATTGATCCCAAGCATAGCTGGATGCTGGCCGCCGCAGAAAAGAATATTCCCATTGTAGTACCGGGCTGGGAAGATAGTACCATGGGTAACATCTTTGCCTCTTACTGCATTAAGGGCGAGCTGAAAGCAGCTACCATGAAAAGCGGTATTGAGTACATGGTGTGGCTGTCTGACTGGTACCGTAATAACTCGGCGGGTAAAGGCGTAGGCTTTTTCCAGATCGGTGGTGGTATTGCCGGCGACTTTCCCATTTGCGTAGTACCCATGATGTACCAGGATCTGGAATGGCATGATGTTCCTTTCTGGAGCTACTTCTGCCAGATCTCTGATTCCACTACCTCTTACGGCTCTTACTCCGGCGCTGTGCCGAATGAAAAGATCACCTGGGGGAAGCTCGATATCAATACGCCTAAATTTATTGTTGAATCAGATGCTACCATTGTAGCGCCGTTGATATTTGCCTACCTGCTGGGATGGTAAGTTGTTAATGTGCGGATGTACTAATATGCAAATGTGCTGGTGAGGAAAGCAAAGGTTGCTTTTTCACCAGCACATTTTTTTTAAAGGGTTACCATTATCCGCACAAATAAAAACATACCGGCACATTAGCACATCAGCCCATTATTTTCGACGATCCGCGGATCTCCAGCGTTCCTTCCAGCACCAGCTCCTCCGTTTCCATAAACTTTTCTTCAATGTGGCGGATCAGCATTTTCAGCGCTTCCTTCCCTACCTCATAGCCCGGTTGTATAATAGTGCTCAGGGCCGGTTCTACTACCTCTGCTACCGGATCGCCGTTAAAGCCTACCACGGCAATATCCTGCGGTATGCGGTAGCCCTGGCTTTGCAGGTATTTAATCACAATTACGCCGGAGGGGTCGTTCACTGTAAAAATACCATCGGGCTGTAAGTGCATTACCTGCTTTACCGCTTCCAGCGCGTTCAGCTGGAATTTTTCGCAATGCACAATATGTTGAGGGGTGTACCGCAGGTTATGCTGTTGCATGGCATTTTCATAACCCCGCAACCGCTCGTCTGATACAGATAGCCCTTTGGGGCCGGCCAGGTGCGCAATGTTGCGGCATCCCTGCTGTATCATATGCTCTACTGCCTTAAATGCAGTTTTGTACTGCTCCACCTTTACACGGGAAGCGCATACATGCGGCAGGTCGCGGTCAAAGAATATAAAGGGAATGCCTTTCTGGCGCAGCTTCAGGAAAGGCTCTGCATCCTGCGTTTGTTTGGATACAGATATCAGCAAACCATCTATACGGCAGCTGGCCAGCTGCTGTATGGCATCTGCCTCCTGGTGTGCAGATTCATTGCTCTGGCAAATCATCAGGTGGTAACCATATTGATTGGCTATTTCGTTCATGCCGCTAAGGGCATGGGAAAAGAAGTGCGTAGCAATAAGGGGCACAATAACCCCTATGATACGGGTTTGTTTATTAATAAGGCTCTGGGCAATGTAGTTCGGCTCGTAGTTCAGTCCCTCCGCCAGTTCCAGCACTTTGCGCCTGGTTTCTTCATTAATGTCGGGCAGGTTGCGTAATGCCCTGGATACGGTTGACACGGAGAGGCGCAGCTTCCTCGCCAGGTCCTTGATGGTTACCTGCTTATTCTTCATGCTCCTAGTTGGATAGTTATGTTCAGTGATCGGTACCGGTTATACACGGGTTTTCTGTATGGATCCATGGCAGGCGTTTCAAACAGCCTGTCAATTGTTTCCGTTCGTCCTAAAAATCGGAGCTCCCCCATTTATACTCCACAAATAAAACAAAAACCGGTTAAGTATGTGCATCGTATTTCACAAGCGGTACAGCAACAGGGATGAACTGCTAAAACAGGGCGTTTTTACGGTAAACACATATTTTTTTTATTAATGCAAACGTTACCGGTAACGTTATTTTTCAGTACCCCATGTTTATCTGACCAGCAGCTTATATTTTGCAACCAATACTACACGTGCATTACCACTCCAAAAGCGTAATGCAATTTTAATGGATAAAGGCCAAAATTACGGCCGGGAAAATCATTTCCCGGCTTTTTTATATCCGGACTATTTTTCGCACATTAAACGTATATTGGACCCTTATAAATTACTGCGATTATGAAACGTATACTTCCACTGCTAACGGTAGCCACGGCCCTCGGTATGGGCGCCTGCCAGCAATCCGGTACTAACACAAATAATAATTCTGTTGATAGTATGAGTACAAATCATGACAGCATCACTAGCGTTGAAACCCTGATCCCAGCCGCGAATTTCGACACTACTGTCGATGGGAGCCAGGTAAAATTATTTTATCTGAAAAGCAAAGGCGGCGTACAAATGGCCGTTACCAACTACGGTGCAAAAGTAGTTGCCCTGCTGGCGCCGGACAAAGAAGGTAAGCTGGAAGACGTGGAGCTGGGATACGATAAGATAAGCCAGTACATAAGCACCAAAGACCGTTACTACGGCGGCATTGTAGGCCGTTACGGCAACCGTATTGCCAAAGGCAGATTTAAGCTGGATGGTAAGGAATACAAGCTGGCGGTAAATAATAACGCAAACCACCTGCATGGCGGCTTAAAAGGTTTTAATGATGTGGTTTGGGAAGCCAAACAACCCAATGAGCATACGCTGGAATTCCACTACCTCTCTAAAGACGGAGAAGAAGGATACCCCGGCAACCTGGATGTTACGCTTACCTACGAGCTCACAGACAGCAATGAATTTAAGATCAGCTATAAAGCCACTACCGATAAGCCAACGATCGTGAACTTAACGCACCACTCCTTCTGGAACCTGCATGGCGCCGGCAACGGAGATATTAATGATCATGTGTTAATGCTGAACGCCGATAAATTTACACCGGTAGATAGCAGCCTGATACCCTTTGGCAAGCTGGAGCCTGTAAAGGGCACTCCCATGGACTTTACAACTCCTACGCCTATAGGTGAAAGAGTAGGTGCTGATTTTGAGCAGCTCAAATTTGGTAAAGGGTATGATCATAACTGGGTGCTGAATAAAAAAGGTAATGAGCTGTCATTAGCTGCTACTGTGCTGGAACCCAAGAGCGGCCGTTATATGGAGGTATGGACCACAGAACCGGGCGTACAATTCTACGGCGGTAACTTTATGGGAGCAGATACCGGTAAAGGTGGTAAAGCTTATGTACACCGTGGCGCACTTGCCCTGGAAACACAGCATTACCCGGATTCTCCGAACCAGCCTGCTTTTCCTTCCGTGGTATTAAAGCCCGGGCAAACTTACCAGCAAACCTGCGTGTATAAGTTTGGCGTGAAATAAACTTTTCCAGCTCTAAATAATACGAAACGAATTATGCGATAGCGCTATGCTTCGTGTAATTCGTTTTGTAATTTGTAGTCATTACATTATTGATCCACGTTATAAACTATCACTCATGGTGCGGAACCTACTTACACTTTGCTGTGCAATACTTGTAGCTAATATGCTGTATGCACAACAGCAGCAATCTTTTAACGGGCTTAATATGAACATGGGTAACCTGTTTCAGCTCTCCAACGCAAAAACAAGAAGTATCAGCCCGGAAAATTTTACCGGTGAAAAAGGTAAGGCCGGTATGGCTACCCTGGAGCAGGGGCAGGCCCGTGAGGCCGCGCGTGACCTGGGGCAGGGTTGGAAAGTTAGTCCCTTCATTCACATTGAAGCCGGCAAAACCATTACCCTGGCGGAGATTGAAGGCCCCGGCGCTATTCAGCATATTTGGATGACGCCAACCGGTAACTGGCGTTTTTCCATTATCCGTTTTTATTGGGATGATGAAACCACACCATCCGTAGAGGTGCCGGTAGGTGATTTCTTTGGCATGGGCTGGGGGCAATATGCCCAGCTTACCTCTTTGCCTATTTGCGTAAACCCCGGCAGCGCCTTTAACTGTTACTGGGCTATGCCTTTCCGCAAAAAGTGTAAGATCACAATGGAGAATATTAATACGGAACGTATGACGCTGTACTACCAGGTTGACTATACGTTAACGGAGGTACCTTCCGATGCCGGCTACTTTCATGCACAATTCCGCCGCAACAACCCCACTAAAGGCGGCAGCTATACACTGGTGGATGGCATTAAGGGCAAAGGCCAGTATGTAGGCACTTACCTGGCCTGGGGCGTGAATAATAATGGCTGGTGGGGCGAAGGGGAGATTAAATTCTTTATGGATGGCGATACCAAGTTCCCCACCATCTGCGGCACGGGTACAGAAGATTATTTTTGCGGATCCTACAACTTTGAGAACCGCAACACCCGCCAATACCAGGAGTTTTGTACACCTTACACCGGCCTGCCGCAGGTAATACGGCCTAATGGTGTGTATGATTCACAGCAGCGTTTTGGCCTGTACCGCTGGCATATTATGGATCCGGTACGTTTTGATAAAGATCTGAAAGTTACCATCCAGGACCTGGGCTGGCGCAGCGGCGGCCGTTATTTGCAGCAGCAGTCAGATATCAGTTCGGTAGTGTACTGGTACCAGGCAGAGCCTCACACCGCTTTCCCGGCTCTTCCATCTAAGAACGACTTGGAGGTAAATTAAGAGATCTAAAATCGTAAATCAGTTTACAGTCCTTTAAACAGGGCTTCCATAGCATCTGCCACATTGCGTTGCAGGCGGGCGGGTTTATCCGGCACTACGCCTTCTACTACACCCCGCCATACCAGCTTATTCTGGGCACGGTCTACCAGGTGAACGGTAACCGTGCCCTCGTTATAATGCTGCCCTTTTTCCAGCCGCTCACTTTCCCAGGTATAACGCCGCTGCCCCATATAACGCGGATCTTCTGTTTCCACTTTGCGGGTATGCACTTTTCCCCTGATCACAATACCAATATTTACCAGCAGGTCCGGATCATGCTCCCCTGGCTGCAGGCCGCGTTTTTGCAGCTGTTGTGTAATTTCAGTTTTCAGCGCATCAAGGCCGGTGTAGTAAGTACGGCTGTTTACGGAGTTACCACTGGCATCTATCTCATAAAAGTTAAACGTGCGGTAATTGTTGAGCGCAAAGTTTTCTGCGGTTTCCTGGTCCAGCACCTGTATGGGGCTGCAGGCATAAGGAAGCAATAAGAGGGCAGGTAAAAGAAGTAGATATGACTTCATTGGCTAACATATTTACGTTAATTGAAGATACCTGTTTTCAAGCTTTACTTTGAAATGAATATCTGCATTCAGGCCTTAAATATTTTAACAATAGTATCAATAGTGGCGCTGTTAACACTGCTTTCCAACTTAGAGATCCGGGCTTTTTGTACGCCTACCAGTTTGCCTAACTGTTCCTGTGTCATATTCCGTTCCTTATGGGCCTGTTTTATCATATGCCCCAGCACCGTCCTGCTCAGTTCATATTTATAGATAACTCTTGATTTGGTGCCGCGTTAAACCGGGACCAATCATTCATGAGCTTCCCAACAAACCAACTTTGACCTCCCCAACAAACTCCTGCGTGCCCGGAATATGGACCTTTGTAAAAAATAAACACTATGGCAAATGTTTGGTTTATAACAGGAAGCAGCAGGGGCTTAGGCCGCAGCTTAACCACCGCCCTGCTGGAAAAAGGAGAATTAGTAGCGGCAACCGCCCGCAAGCCTGAACAGCTGGATGACCTGGTAGCAAAATACCCGGATCAGATCTATCCCATAAAGTTGGATGTATCAGATGAAGCAGCAGTGAACAGCGCAGTAAAAGATGCCGTGACCCGCTTTGGAAAAATAGATGTAGCGGTGAACAATGCCGGTTTTGGTATTACCGGCGCTGCAGAAGCTTATACGCATGAGCAGATCAGCAGCCAGATCAACACAAACCTGTACGGTCCCATTTATGTAACCCGTGCGGTGCTGCCTTACATGCGTAAACAGCGTTCCGGGCATATTTTGCAGATCAGCTCTTTAGGCGGCCGTATGGGCACACCGGGCCTTTCTATTTATCAGGCCACCAAATTTGCGCTGGCAGGTTTTTCAGAAGCAGTATCCAAAGAAATAGCGCCGCTGGGCATTAAGCTCACCATTATTGAGCCCGGAGGTTTCCGTACCAATTGGGCCGGCGATTCCATGAGCTTTGCAAAGGATATACCTGATTACGAACAAACAGTAGGCGTGCGCGTTAAACGGTTTAAAGACCCTGCGCAGCAAATGACCGGCGACCCGGATAAGGCAGCGCAGGTAATGATAGATGTAGTGGCCCATCCCGAACCGCCACTGCACCTGATCCTGGGCAGCGATGCTGCAGGTATTTTAAAACAGGTAGAAGCAGGCCGGCAGGCGGAGTTTGAAAAATGGTTGCCGGTGAGCTTGTCCACTGATCATAAGGATGCGGAAAATTTCCTGGAATCAGATCTCGGGAGGCTCATTGTAGGTAACAAATAAGCGCACATTTAACCAGCAACATAAAGCGTCCTGTATGGGAGACAAGTGCTCATGCAGGACGCTTTTTTCCCGGTACCCGGACGGTGTATAAGTGATTAAACATATAAGCGTTACCGTTAGTACGGGTTAACCGCTGCACCATGCACAAATTATAGGGCAGCTGGTATTGGCCTGGTTACCGGCAGCTGCACAGCATTGCGTATTGTGCAACAACTGATCGTGCATAGCGGTCAGTTGTTGTATTACACAAACAGCTCCGCCGCAATCCCATCTGCAAACAGCTTTCCCTCCGGTGTAAGCACCAGCGTATCCTGCTGTTGCACCATTTTGCCGGCCAGTATAAATTCCCGGCTGGCGGTTTCCAGCTGCCGGCGTTTATCGGTCCCGAACCGTTCCTCTACCAGGTACAGGTGGCAGCCTTCTGAAGTGCGCAGGGAGGTCATAATATATTCATTCAGCATCATCTCCGGCGTAAGGTTTTCCAGCTCAAAAGGTACTTTTCCTTCCTTAATAGCGTTTATATAGCTGCTGTTATTAGCCACATTCCATTGGCGGGAGTGCCCGTTAAAAGAATGGGCGGATGGGCCCAGCCCCAGGTAGGCCTGGCCCTGCCAATAGCTGCTGTTATGGCGGGAGCGGCAGCCGGGCAGTGCAAAGTTGCTGATCTCGTAGTGCTCATACCCGGCAGCAGCCAGCCATTGTACCAGCATTTCAAAATGCCGGGCAGCTTTGTCAGGGTCCACGGCAGCTACTTTATGCTGTTTAATAAAGTGGTCCAGCGCGGTGCCGGGTTCCACCGTAAGCGCATAGCACGAAAGGTGGGGTATTTGTAAAGCAATGGCTTGCTGTACGTTCTCCGCCCAACCTTCATCACTCAGGGTAGGGCCGCCGTAAATAAGGTCTATGCTCAGGTTATGAAAGCCCGCTGCCTGTGCATCCTGTATGCATTGTAAGGCCTGGGTGCTGTTATGGGCACGGTTCATCCAGCGCAGGTCTGCCTCGTGAAAAGATTGTACGCCTATGCTTAGCCGGTTTACGCCAATAGCTTTCAGGGCCTGTAGCTTTTCCGGCTGCAGGTCGTCCGGGTTGGCCTCCAGGGTAATTTCCGCCTGGCCGGAGATGGGAAACAGCTGGCGCAGCTTTTCCATGATCCGCCGCAGGTCTGCATCGTCCAGCAGGCTGGGGGTGCCGCCGCCAAAGTAAACGGTATCTACCTGCTGCCCTTGCAGGTAAGGCTGCTGTAGCATCATTTCCTGTAAAAGGCTATCCACCAGCGCATCTTTTTGCCCCAGGGAGGTAGAAAAATGAAAGTTGCAGTAGTAACAGGCGCGCCTGCAAAAGGGAATATGTAAATAGATACCGGCCATAATTTTTCAGGTCAACAGTCTATAAACCGTCGTCAAAAGATCATATGAACATCAGGCAATCCCTGTTCTGTGAGCAGTAGACTGTGGACAATTATATTATATTTGCAAATATAAAAATATGCTGGTGCGAAACGGGTTATTCTTACTTTGGTTATTCATATTCAGTAGTTTAGGGTTATATGCGCAGGACAGTACAAATAACAGCGCGCCCAAAGTTAGTAGTGTACAACAGGACACCGCAAAACGCCGCCCGGCAGCTCCTAAAAAAAAGCCGGTAGCTGATACCGGCAGGGTAGCCGTAAAACCACGGCCGGATAATAATGCGGTTACCACCACTGCCGCCGTTCCCAAGCCCGCAGACACGGCTAAAACTGCCGCAACTGACACCCTGCTGCAGCAACCCAAAGTACCTTTGCATCAGGAAACAGCCTACGATATTTTTATGCGTAACCTGGCAGCTAAAAATATGTACCTGCACCCGGGTAAGCCGCGTTATTTTGACCTGAACGTAGTGCGGCCCTATAAGGACCTGGACTGGCTGGTGTACCTTATAGGCGGAGTAATATTGTTGCTGGGGGTAATACGCCTGGCCTACCTCAAATATTTTTCGGACCTGTTCCGTGCATTCCTGAACCCCACCCTTAGCCAGCGGCAGTTAAAGGATCAGCTATCCCAGTCGCCCTTTCCAAACTTTTTACTGAATGCTTTTTTTTCCGTAAGCCTGGGCGTGTACCTGTACCTGCTTATGTACCGCCAGCAATATATTTTTAATGCAGATGCCTGGCTGCTGATACCCGGTCTTATACTGCTGGTAGCACTGATCTATGGTATTAAACATGTGGTGTTACGTTTTTGCGGATGGCTGTTTGGCAATAACGACCTGGCAGATGCCTACATTTTTATCCTGAACCTGATCAATAAGGTACTGGGTATACTGCTGGTGCCTTTTCTGGTGATTCTGGCCTTTTGCCAGCCGGAAATAGCCCGCGCTTTCCTATATATATCATTATTTTTTATCGTTTTATTGATTGGGTACAGATATGTTAGGTCTTATTCCGTGATAAAGCAGTATCTATCTTTCAGTAGATTGCATTTTTTTCTTTACCTTTGCGCATTCGAAGTAGCGCCTGTGTTGCTTTTAACAAAGGTGCTGCTGATTTGGTTAACGGGTAATTAACTAAAAATTACTTTACTGCAATTGTTAACACAAGAGCAAATTTAAGTATGATAAAAGGCGGGCAAAAAACAGATTTGCAAGTAAAACATCACGTACAGTCGATCCTCATTTCCCAGCCAAAGCCTGAAACTGAGAAGTCCCCTTATTTTGACCTGGCTAAGAAATTCAATGTAAAATTGGATTTTTATCCGTTTATAAGGGTTGAAGGCTTATCCGCAAAGGACTTTAGGAAACAAAAGATCGATATCCTGAACTTTACAGCCGTGATCTTTACCAGCCGTAACTCGGTGGATCACTTTTTCAGGATCTGTGAAGAGATGAAGATCAAGGTGTCGCAGGATTGCAAATACTTTTGCATCACAGAAGCCGTAGCGCTCTATCTGCAGAAATTTATCCTGTACCGGAAAAGAAAGGTGTTCTATGGGGCGGATGGTTCTACCAAAAGCCTGCTGGAAGTAATGAACAAACACCGGGACAATGAAAAGTTCCTGTTCCCCAGCTCCGACAGTCAGAAGAAAGACATTGAAGAATGGCTGAAAACCAATAAGTGCGAGTATGCTACCGCAACCTTGTACAAAACGGTGTCAAACGATGTGAAGGAGATCCTCTCCGGTAAAGAGTATGACATGATCGTTTTCTTCAGCCCCTCCGGTGTAAGATCATTGTTTGAGAACTTACCGGAGTTCCAGCAGAACGGTACCCGCATCGGCGCATTTGGCCCTACTACCTCTGCAGCAGTGGAAGAAGCGGGCTTACGGCTGGATGTAAAGGCCCCCGCGCCCCAGGCCCCCTCTATGGTGGCAGCGCTGGAACAATACCTTTCTGAGCTTAACAAAAAATAATCTCCAAAGAGTAAAAAAATAACTTACTTGCAGGGACGGCGAAAGCCGTCCTTTTTTTTGCCTGGAAATTAACCGTTTGTGTGATAGGAGATGTGAGATTATTCGCTATTTTAGCTATATTAGAAGAAGCCAACAGCATCAATTTAATAAACCATAACCTGTGTGAACATGAATGAACCATGCTTTCATGCGCACCGCCGAAATTAAGTTGTGAATAAATTAGCCGGGGAGACAAGTCCTTATCTGTTACAACACGCACATAATCCCGTGGATTGGTATCCCTGGGGAGAGGAGGCTTTGCAGCGCGCGTTGCAGGAAAATAAGCCTATCCTGGTAAGCATTGGTTATGCTGCCTGCCACTGGTGCCATGTAATGGAGCGGGAAAGCTTTGAGGATGCCGCCACTGCCGGCATCATGAACGAACATTTCATTAACATTAAGATAGACCGGGAAGAACGCCCGGACCTGGACCATATTTATATGGATGCCGTGCAGGCTATGACCGGCGCGGGTGGCTGGCCACTGAATGTTTTTTTAACGCCTGATAAGAGGCCTTTTTACGGCGGCACTTATTACCCGCCGGTAAAAGCCTTTAACCGCCCCTCCTGGAAAGATGTGCTGCTGTCACTGGCTCAGGCATTTAAAGAGCGCCGGGAAGATATTGAGCAGCAGGCTAATACGCTTACAACCCATCTTGCACAAGCCAACCAGTTTGGCACCCAAACAGAGCTACTACCGGGCATTCCTAAAGAGGAGCTGTTTACCCGCGAGCAATGCGATACCATTTTCAACAACATACTTACCCAGGCCGATAAGACCTGGGGTGGTTTTGGCCGGGCGCCCAAGTTCCCCGGTACCTTTACCATTCAGTATCTATTGCGCTACCACTTTAGCTTTCATGCGCCGGCAGCGCTTGAACAGGCCCTTCTTTCGCTGGACAAAATGCTGCAGGGCGGCATTTACGATCAGCTGGGCGGCGGTTTTGCCCGTTACAGCACCGATGAAAAGTGGCTGGCCCCGCATTTTGAGAAAATGCTGTATGACAATGCCTTACTGATTGATACTCTTTGTGAAGCCTACCAGCTTACCCGCAATAACACCTATGCAAATACCATTACCCATACCCTGGAATTTATTGAAAGGGAGATGACAGATGCGCAGGGCGGCTTTTATGCAGCCCTGGATGCAGATTCTGAAGGGGTAGAAGGTAAGTTTTATGTATGGAGTAAGGAGGAGATAGAAAGCATCCTGGGAGAAAAAGCCCCCCTGTTCTGTGAATTTTATGATGTAACAGAAGAAGGTAACTGGGAGGAGCAGAATATTTTATGGATCCGCCAGCCCCTGGCCGCTTTTGCAGCAGAAAAGGGAATGGAGGAGGCCGCCTTGCAGGCTTTGCTGACAGAAAGCCGCCGCCAATTAATGGTGGTACGCGACCGCAGAATACGTCCCGGGCTGGATGATAAGGTGCTGCTGGGATGGAATGCGCTCATGATCAACGCTTACTGTAAAGCCTATGCCGCCTTAGGTAATGCCCGTTACCTGGAAGTGGCTACCCGGGCGGTGGATTTTTTGTGGGAAAATATGCGTCAATCAGATCATGATATGGCGTTTTACCACACCTATAAAGCCGGTACGGCCAAATACCCTGCTTTCCTGGACGATTATGCCTGCCTTATAAGGGCGCTCATTGCCTTGCAGGAAGTAAGCGGTAACCCCGAGTGGCTGAACCGTGCGCGGCAGCTAACGGAATTTGTGATCAAACATTTTTCAGATGAAACCGGCACTTATTTTTACTATACCATTCAGGATCAGCAGGATGTGATTGTACGTAAAAAGGAGATCTACGATGGTGCAGTGCCCAGCGGCAATGCCCTGATGGCTGCCAACCTGCGCTACCTGGCCCTGGTATTTGACCACCGGGACTGGACCAACCGGGCAGTGGATATGCTGGGCCGCCTGGCGCAAACAGTGGTACGCTACCCTACTTCTTTTGGAATTTGGGCAGCGGAGCTGTTACAATGGGTAAAAGGCACCAAAGAATTGGCTATTGTGGGCCCGGAATTTAGGGCCAGAATGCAGGAGGTACATGAACATTATATTCCGTTCAAAGTGTTGCTGGGCGCGGAAAGCAACCAGCCGGGCATGCCCCTGTTACAGGAGCGGGAACAGCCGGGTAAAACACTGGTGTATTTGTGTGAAGATTATCATTGCATTAAACCCGTGTTTTATATAAAAGAAATCATTAATTTAATAAAATAATTAATTAACTTGCAGTACAATTAAAACATAAGGGGTGAACAATTGAAGAAATGGTGGCGAGTTCATATAATAAAATGTTAAAAATTGCGTTTAATGTAAGTGCCGTAGGATTGTATGTAGAATTGAAAAAGTTGTGCGAAAAGTAACTACGGATTAAAAATAATTATTACATTTGCTATCTTGCACCAATTTCGGATGTGGAAAACTATATGTCAATAAGTTTTTAGAGATATATAGGCGACCGTCTGACCCTGGAAAAAATTGAATTAATTACCGGATGAAACGAGCATATTTTGTTGAATTTACAAGAGGAGAACGCCGCGAGTTCCATCTTACCTTTGAAAAAGACCTAAATGTTTCAGATGAAAGCTACCCTTATGAAGCTTAATTATTCAAGTGGTCTGTTCGCTGTATTGCTGGTAAGCCTGCTGGCGGCCAGCTGTGGTGGTAGTAAAACCCCCAAGAATGCACAAGGGCAACTGATAGGAGTGAGCCCCAGACCGAGGTATTTTCCTCCTGTACCTTATGGAATGGTGTATGTACCTTCCGGAACCTTTCACATGGGACCCAGTGACGAGGATGTGAACTACGCGTTCACCGCCCGTAACAAGTCTATATCCGTTTCAGGGTTCTATATGGATGCTACGGAAATCACGAATAACGAATATCGCCAGTTTGTGAACTGGGTGCGTGACTCTATAGCCCATATACTCATGGGACATGTGAAAAAAGATGGCGACCAGGATATTATCGACTGGAAACAGAAGATCAACTGGAAGGATAAGGCAACCTATGAAAAGATAGATGCCATGATCTACTCTCCGGAAGACCGCCTGTATAATAAAAAGGAGATTGACGTGTACAAGCTCCTCTACCACCAGGAATCCTTTAACTGGGATGCCGCCAAGCTGCGCGAGAACAAGGGTAAGCCCCGTTCTACGTTCATTGTAAAGAAAGATGTTCAGATCTATCCCGACACCTTGTGCTGGATCAGGGACTTCTCCTACGCTTACAATGAGCCCATGACGCGTATGTACTTCTGGCATCCTGCCTTTGATAACTACCCGGTAGTAGGCGTAACTTGGCACCAGGCCAGCGCGTTCTGCGAATGGCGTAGTAAGTTCTGGGATGACTACCGTAGCTCTAAGAACCTGTTCACGGAAGATAAGTTCCAGCTGCCTTCAGAAGCCCAATGGGAATATGCAGCGCGCGGCGGCAGGGAACAAACGCCATACCCCTGGGGTGGTTATTATATCCGCAACAAAAAAGGCTGCCTGCTGGCTAACTTTAAGCCGGGCCGCGGTAACTATCCGGAAGACGGTGGTTTCTACACTGTGCGTGCAGATGCTTACTGGCCTAACGATTACGGCTTGTACAACATGGCTGGTAACGTAGCAGAATGGACACAGGACATTTTTTACGAGAACTCATATTCTTTCACCTCTGATATGAACCCTTACCTCAGAATGGACGTGCCGGATGATGCCGCACCCAAAATGAAGCGTAAGTCAGTAAGAGGTGGTTCCTGGAAAGATATCGGCTATTTCCTGCAAACAGGTACCCGCTCTTTCGAATACCAGGATAGTGCTAAGTCTTATATAGGTTTCAGGTGTACCATAGCATTCCTGAGCCGTTCTAAGAATGACTTCAATAAGAAGAAGTAAAATTATTAGCCATGTATAGATTGAGAGACCTGACGATGATGTACACAGAAAGCAAATCTTTGAGCAATAACTATTCCTTAACAACAACTTTAACCTTTAACCAGATTAAATTTTAACCTATGGCTATGAATCCTAACAAGGCGAAATGGTTGAACTTTTTTGTATGTATTGCAGCCTCCGTGGTGATCATTGGAGCATTATTTAAGCTGCAACACTGGAAGGGCGCCGATATAGCCCTGATCATGGGATTGAGTGTAGAAGCACTGATCTTCTTTGTGTATGCTTTTGTACCGGACAGCTCTGCGTCTCACGCACCTGCTGAAGGTGTGGCCTATGCCGGTCATCCCGCAGTATCCGGATTAGACAAGATGTTACAGGAGGCCGACATTACGCCTGCTAACCTGCAACGCCTGAGTGAGAATTTCCAGAAACTGGGAACCACTGTGGACAAAATGAGAGACATCAGCGACGTGGTAGCAGCCACCGGTGATTACACTCAGAAAACGAGAGAAGCTGCCAGCGCAATTGGTAGTGTAGCTGTTGCTTACACCACCGCTGCATCTGCAGTATCTTCCTTCAACAGCGCATCTGAATCCACCAGGCATTTCCATGAGCAAATGCAGGGCATGACCAAAAACCTGGCTTCCCTGAATGCTATCTACGAACTGGAACTGCAGGATACCAATAACCACCTGAAGGCTATGAACAATTTCTACAGAAATCTGTTAACAACCTCTCAGGCTATGAGTGCCAGCGTTGATGATGCTAAGAAAACACAGGAACAGATCACTCTGTTAGCTAAAAATCTGAGCAACCTCAATACCATCTATGGTAATATGCTGAGCGCAATGCATGGAAGATAAGGTAGATCATAATTAGTTTTCACAATACAATCTAAGACAATCATTAAATCGAAAACGAACTATGTCACTACCAAAAGATCCAAGGCAGAAGATGATCAACTTCATGTACCTGGTCTTAACGGCCATGCTAGCATTGAACGTCTCTGCCGAAATATTAAACGCATTCAATATCGTAAATAACTCTATCAACACATCCAATAAATCAATCACTGATAAGAACAATATTACTTACGACCAGTTTGAAAAGCAAATGGCGGAGAATGCTGCAAAAGTAGGCCCGCTGCGCGCTAAAGCACAAGAAGTAAAGAAGCTTTCCAGTGATATGTTTACGTATATCGAGACTTTGAAAGAAACGATTATACGGGAAAGTGGTGGACGTGATGAGGAAGGGAATATCAAATCAAAAGATAACCTGGACGCTCCCACCCGTGTGATGGATAACCAGAAGAAAGGTCCTGAAATGGAAAAAGCGCTGAAAGAGCTGCGCGAGAAGTTCCTGACCTTCGTGGATCCTAAGCTTAGGCCTCAGTTTGAAAAAACCTTGCCTTTAAGAATAGAAGTAGGTAAATCATCCGGTGGACATGACGCCGGTGTACCTAAAACCTGGACCACTTACCACTTTAACATGGTGCCTACCATTGCGGCAGTAACCATCCTGGGTAAGTTCCAGAACGATGTGAAGAACTCTGAGTCGCTGATCATCGACGACCTGTTCCGCCAGATAGACGCACAGAACTTTAAATTTGATAAAGTACGTCCGTTCATCTCCCTGAACTCTAAGAACCTGATGGAAGGCCAGACACTGACTGCGCAGATCGCCGTAGGCGCTTACAGCAGCACTGTAAACCCTACCATCGTGGTAAATGGTCAAACCATCACCGCTTCTGAAGGCCTGGGTACTTTTACTATGCCGGTATCCGGCATCGGTGAAAAAACGATCGCCGGTACTATTACCCTGCCTAAACCTAACGGTGAGCTGGAATCTTATAACTTTAATGAGACCTATAATGTAGGAGCTTCTACTACTTCAATTTCTGCTGATAAAATGAACGTGCTGTATATAGGGTTACCGAATCCTATATCCATCTCTGCCGCCGGTGTACCTGCTGAAAGCGTAAATGCTTCCATCAACGTAGGTAACATCCGCAAACAGGGTGCAGGTAATTATATCGTAACAGTAGCCAACCCGGGCCGCGCCATTATCAATGTGGTAGCTAACGTGGATGGTAAATCCAAAAGCCTTGGCAGCAAAGAGTTCCGTGTAAAAATGATCCCTGATCCGGTACTGAAGGTAGGGGTGAATAAAAGCGGTATCATGAAAGCAGCCGACTTTAAAGTACAGGGCGGTTTAAGAGCTGACCTGGAAAACTTTGAATTTGAAGGTGTGAAGTATGATGTAGTGAGCTACCGTGTAGGTATTGAGGCCCGTGGCCGCGACTATGTAGAAGGTGAGGCTAACTCTGCTTACTTCCCCAGCAACGTAGTAAGTGCAGTACGTTCCTTACGCGCCGGTGACCAGGTTTACTTTGATAACGTAAAAGTAAAAGGTCCGGATGGTATTGTACGAAACATGGGTAACACTTCGTTTAAATTAAACTAGACATAATTTTAGATTTACGGTTTACGATCCTAGATTTAATGGAAGAGCGGTGTACAGCCGGCTTTATTGAAATCTAAGATCGTAAATTCAGGATCGTAAGTATGTCCTGGATTAAATCTAAAATCGTAAATCTGAGATCGTAAATTTTAATTGCTTCTTATGCGATTAGTAATATTTAAAAGAATAACCTGGTGTGCCTTGTTAATGGTTATTATAGGTACAGAAGCGCAAGCGCAGCGCAGAGGTGGCAGCACCCGCCGCCGCACCGCTACTGATGCCTCTCAGCCGGCAACCAACACTCCCGACCCTAATGCAGTAGTGAACCCTGCTACCGGCAATTCAGTTGCACCACCTGCAGCCCCGGCTACATCTGATGCAACACCTTTACGCCCGGATGGTGTGGGTAGCCCGGTAGTAGATACCCCGCGCAAATCACTGCGTGTAGATGGTGTAACAGCCAAAAACTCTGTAAGGGACCGTACGCCCATTGCTTACGACAACATCCGTGAAGATGATAAGTTCTGGGAAAAACGTATCTGGCAGGTGATCGACATCCGTGAAAAGATGAACCTTCCCTTCCAGTATAATGTGGAAGATGAGCAGGGGGTAAACCAGTTGTTCATTAACATATTACTGAACTCAATTAAGAATAACGAAGTACAGGCCTTTAACCCGATCGATGACCGCTTTAGCACACCGATGACTTACGCTGAAATTCAGACAAAAACCAGCGGTGAGGAAAGAACGGTACGCAGCATAGATCCGGTTACCGGCGAAGAAAAAATGGTAACTACCCGCGATGACTTTGATCCGCGTACTATTGTACAGTACAAGATCAAAGAAGTATGGGTGTTCGATAAGGAAGCCTCTGCTTTAAAGGTACGTATCCTGGGTATTGCACCGATGGTATCCCGTATCAATGAAGATGGCTCCCTGCGCGCTTCTATACCGCTGTTCTGGGTGTACTACCCTGACCTGCGCCCGGTGCTGGCAAAGTATGATGTGTATAACCAGAATAACGATGCCGCATCCATGAGCTGGGAAGACCTGTTTGAAATGCGCTTTTTTACCAGCTTTGTTATAAAAGAGAACAACGCGTACAACCGCGAGATCAAAGATTATATCAAAGACGGTACCATGCGCCTGCTGGAAGGCCAGGCTGTTAAAGACAAGATCTTTAACAAGGAACAGGACCTCTGGCAATATTAATAGCATAGCCTACATCACTATAAAAGAACTGTAAAGGTCACAAGGGTTGGTAACACACCTTGTGACCTTTGCAATTTTAAACCTGTATATTTGCCGCATAAACCCCAAATCTCCTCAACATGCCAGCCATATTTACAAGTACTGAGCTGCTGGATCAACTGCAGTATAAGGTAAGCCGGCTCTTAACACAGGTAACAGAAGATCTGGCTCATTTACCGGCGCCTGTTTTACAATTACCACCCGACCAGCATAAATGGAGCGCCATTCAATGCCTGGAGCACCTTAACATTTATAGCCGTTATTACCTGCCGCAGCTGGCCAAAGCCATACAAACCGCACAATTGCATCAGCAAACAGCTACCCCGCAGTTTAAAAGTGGTTGGCTGGGCAACTGGTTCACCGGTATTATGCAGCCCAAAGCCAATGGCAGCCTGCCCATGCGCATGCAATCCCCTAAAAGCGCACGGCCGGGCGCTACTCCCGATGTAACCAGTGTAATGAATGAATTTATAAGCGGGCAGCAGCAACTGCTATTGCTGTTACAGCAGGCGCACTCCGTGAACCTGGCGAAGCCCAGGATACCCACCACTTTAAGCAAGCTGATAAAATTTTCCTTAGGAGATACCTTCCGTTTTTTTATAGCGCATGAGGAGCGGCATGTGCTGCAGGCACTGCGTGCGGTGGGGCCGTGCTAATTATTAATTATTCGCCGGGATGAAAGTGTGCCCAGATCAGCTGAGCTTTGGAAGCGCCAACCTCTTTTACCAGCTCGTCTTTAGGTAGCTGTTTAATGCGGTTAACGGAGCGGAAGGTTTGCAGCAGCTGCGTGGCGGTATTTTCACCAATACCTTTAATGCTTTCCAGCTCATTCTTAAAGGTGCCTTTGCTGCGCTTTTGCCGGTGAAAGGTAATACCAAAGCGGTGCACCTCATCGCGCACACGACGTATCAGCTTCAGGCTTTCACTGTTAAAGGGCAGCTTAATACTTTCTTTATCGCCGGGGAAAAATATTTCCTCCTCATTCTTGGCCAGGCCTACCACCGTCATAGAACCAATAAGGTCCAGCTCGCGAATGCTTTCCATGGCGGAGCCCAGCTGCCCTTTACCACCGTCTATGATCACCAGCTGGGGCAAAGGCTGCTGCTCGGTTAACAGGCGCTTATATCGCCGGAAAACCACCTCTTTCATGGAGGCAAAATCATCAATGCCTTCCACGGTTTTTACATTAAAATGCCGGTAATCTTTTTTAGAGGCTATGCCATCCTTAAACACCACGCAGGCGCTTACCGGGTAGCTGCCCTGGAAGTTGGAGTTATCAAAACACTCAATATGCGTAGGCAGCACCGGCAGCTCCAGGTCGGCCTGCAACTGGTACAGCACCTTTTTCTTTTCCTCATCTGTTTTACCTTCCAGGTGCAGGATCTTTTTCTTATACAGCTCTTCCTTAAAGTAGTTCACATTCTTTTCAGAAAGGTCCAGCAGCTTCTTTTTATCACCGCCTTTGGGTACGGTAATGGTTACATTTTCTTCGGGGAAATCAATGGCAAAAGGCACAATGATCTCAGCTGTCTGGCTTTTAAAGGCATCGCGCAGGTAAGCCATCGCGTATACCAGCACTTCCTCATCGGTTTCTTCCAGCTTCTTTTCCAGCGTAACCGTTTTGGTATCTGCAATGCTGCCGTTCAGCACCCGCAGGTAGTTTACGTAAGCATGGTTACCATCGCTCAGAATGGAAAATACATCGGCATGGCCCATACGGTCGTTTACGATGGTAGAGCGGGCCTGGTAGGCTTGCAGGCTGGCTATTTTCTTGCGCAGTATTTCGGCCTGCTCAAACTCCATATTGCCTGCACATTGCTGCATTTGAGCGCGGAACATGTTCAGCACCGGGGTAAGGTTACCTTTCAGAATATCCTTTACCTGCTGCAGCCCGGCGCGGTAATCCTCTTCCGTTTGCAGGCCTTCACAGGGGCCTTTGCAATTGCCCAGGTGATATTCCAGGCATACTTTGTATTTGCCTTTGCGTACGTTCTGTTCTGAAAGGTTCAGGTTACAGGTACGCAGGGGAATATTATAGCGTATCACTTCCAGCAGCTCACGCACCCGTCCTACGGACGTAAAGGGACCCAGGTATTCGGAGCCATCGCGTATAATGTTACGGGTAAGGAACACACGGGGAAAAGCTTCGTGCTTTATAATAATGTAAGGATAGGTTTTATCATCCTTCAGGTTAATGTTGTATTTGGGCTGGAACTGCTTAATGAGCGAGTTTTCCAGCAAAAAAGCATCCTGTTCTGAGTTTACAATGGTAAACTCAATATGGTGAATGCTTTGTACCAGTTTGCGGGTCTTAAAACTGTCATGGTTCTTTACAAAATAAGAGCTTACGCGCTTGCGCAGGCTTTTGGCCTTACCTACATACAGCAGCTCCCCGCCTTCATCATAATACTTGTAAATGCCGGCCTGTATGGGTATGGTATGTGATATTTGCGAAAACTCCGCTGCTGTCATTTTCCGGTTCAGTTTTTTGGTGCCATCAGCACTTTAACATCCAGCTCACGGGGCTGCAGAAAAGCTATTTTCTGCAGGGTGGTGATGCGGATGCTTTTAAGGTGCTGGTAAAACAGGTTTTGCTGGTATTCATACACCAGGTTGCGGGTACTTTTATGGATGTTTACGGTAGCAATACGGCCTTCCCTGTCCAGGTTCAGAATTATCTGCTGCGGGCTGGTGCCGGGCTCGCGGGCGGTGTACATCACAGCGCTGCTGCCGTTTATCAGGTCCGGGATGGTATCTGTGCGGTAGGCATCCTGTAAGGAGGGTTTGTTAATATCCACATCCATAAAGGGCTTTAACAGGTGATGCAGCTGTGTGCTGTCCGGCGCCAGGGTGGTACTGTCCTGCTGCCCGTTCAGCACTACACTTTTATGTAGCTGCAGCCCGCTTTTTTCCAGCAGGCCGGCCTCCTTTTCAAAATATGTTTTCAGATCGCTGTGCGTGCTGTTATGGTTAGCCGGCTGTTGGCGGCCGGGGTTACAGGCCAGCATGGTTATAGCTGTAAGGGCTATATACAGGCACCTGTATGGGTTTATTTTCATGCCGCAAAATTACTAAGAAACCAGGTATCATACGTTTTTTAAACAGGCGCCTTTGCCTGTGGAGGCTTACAAAACAAATACTTATCTATGGCAGGGGCTTAAAAAAAATAATGCGCCGTGAAAACGGCGCATCTGATGCATGAGCAAATCTGTCGAGAGCACTAAAAAACATAAAACGGATCACCCGATAAAAGAGTTACTCTTTTTCATAAATAATTATTAATTATATGCGTTGCCACACCGCTATGGTGCTTATTCTTATCAAGTATTCGGATTAATGTTGGGTGTTCATGTTAATCCTGCTCAGGAACTTCGGCGCCGCCATGCTGCTGTAATCATACTGGTACAATCCGTCTTTTGCTGTTACCAGCAGTACTTTCCCGGTAGGTATTACATCATACGCCTCAATATTCTCCAGCTTCCTTAAGGTTTTAATGTTCTGCGGATCGCTGGCATCCATGAAGCGCAGCCCGTTAGCGCCTTCGCATATGAACAGCCTTTTACCATCTATTCCCAGGCCATAAGGGCTGCTCATGGGATAGGTTTTAATAAGCGTGGGGTTGTTCATATCCTTTATATCCAGCACATCCAGCTGGTTGCTAAAACTACCGCAGGAGTTGCCGCCGCGCAGGGTTACATAAGCCGTGGTGTTTTCTGCTACCACAGGGTCGCACATTGTCATGTGGCCAAAAGCGCCTTTCATTTTAGGATTTGCCGGATCGCTGGCGTCCATAATGAACATGCCGCCGGTGGAGCCTATCAGCAGGGAGCCGTTAAAGGGAAAAATGGTTTCCAGGCCGCTGGATACCGGCACCTCTATCTGCTTTACGGGGGCCGCAGCATTCTGGATGCCAAATACCTGCATGCTCCAGGCACCTACCGTGTACAGGTAATTGTTCATGAGCGCAAAACGTGCGGTGGAGCCGCCTTTGCCCAGGGCTACCACGGAAGATTTACCGGCAGAGCTGGCGTTTAGCGCAAACGACATGGCATCGTTCAGGAAAATAGGCCCATTATAATTCACCGTACAGTGAGCTTTTACGATAGTATCCCTGGTTTTGAAATCCACTATTATGCTATCCAGGTGGTGGGTACTATCTCTCTGGAAGGCGTAATAATTATATATCCGCTGCGGAAATACATCCTGCACACGGTTACTTTCCTTTGCTGCCAGCGGGTTGCTGATGTCTATTGCCAGCAGGTCCATGTAGCTGTCGGCATACAGTATGTTGCCGTTCACAGCCATATCCACATTACCCGCAATGTTGATGAAGGCTACATTACTGGGGGCCGATGGGTTGCTGTTATCAATAATGTGGATGCCTTTATTCAGCTCATTCAGGAAAATGTATTTACCATACAGGTATATTTTGCCGGCAGTTTCAATGGGCTGTGGTCCTTCGCTTTTGAAGGAGGCCCGCACGTTCTTCAGGGATTCATATACCGGGGTATAGATGGTATAGCGGTAAGTGGTATTGCAGTAGTCGTCCTTTTGACAACCGGCTATAGTGAGCATAGCTGCAACCAGGCAAGCTGCCATCAGCAGTTTGTAGAGTACAGATCGCATAGGGGTAAATGTTTTTGTAAAAGTAAAACGGAGGGAAGGAGGGAAAGTTACAGGGGATGAGAAATATCTAATGTGCTAATATGCTGATGTGCTGATATGTTTAATGTGCAGATGGGAATGTGTTGATGTGCTAATGTGCTGGTTGGGACAGAATGCAAGCATATCCACCAGCACATTAGCATATTAGCACATCAGCACATTATAACTATACCAAAAGATTTCCGGTCATTTCCTTCGGTACGGGCAGGCCCATGAAATGCAGGATGGTGGGGGCTATATCACCCAGCTTACCATCTTTCATAGCGCCTTTAAAATCATTACTGATAATAAACAAAGGCACCAGGTTCAGGGAGTGCGCTGTATTGGGCGAGCCATCGGGGTTCACCATAAAATCAGCGTTGCCGTGGTCTGCTGTCAGGAACACGGTATAACCATTGTTCAGCGCAGCGGTTACCACCCGCTCTACACAGGTATCTACCGTTTCAACCGCCTTAATAACAGCTTGCCATACACCTGTATGGCCCACCATATCGGCATTGGCAAAGTTCAGGCAAATGAAGTCGGCCGATTTTTGATCAATTTCTTTTACAATGGTATCCGCTACCTGGAAAGCGCTCATCTCCGGCTGCAGATCATAAGTGGCTACTTTGGGAGATGGGATAATGAGGCGGCGTTCGCCGTTAAATTCTTTTTCCCGTCCGCCGGAAAAGAAGAAGGTCACATGCGGATATTTCTCTGTTTCTGCAATACGGATCTGGCTGCGGTTGTTTTGTTCCAGCACCTCGCCCAGGGTCATATTCAGGTTATCATTCTCAAATATTACATACACCCCTCTGTAGGTTTTATCGTACTCCGTCATGGTGGTGTAATGCAGGTGCAGCGGGTGCATATCCTGCTCAGGAATGGCCTGCTGGCTCAGCACCTGGGTTATTTCGCGGCAACGGTCGGTACGGAAGTTAAAGCACAGCACTGCATCCCCTTCCTGGATGGTGGCCAGGGGCGCTAATTGCGCATTGGTAACAATAATGGGTTTAATAAACTCATCGGTCACCCCTTCGGCATAAGATGCTTTTACGGCTGTCAGCGGGTCCTGCGTAGGGGTGCCGGTACCATGCACCATGGCATCATAGGCCAGCTTTACGCGCTCCCAGCGCTTATCGCGGTCCATGGCGTAATAGCGGCCGGTAATGGAGGCCAGCTGCCCGGTGGTATTGGCCAGGTGCACCATCAGGTCTTCCAGGAAACCTAAGCCGCTCTTGGGATCCGTATCCCGTCCGTCGGTAAAGGCATGAATGAATACATTGGTAAGGCCCTGCTGTTTGGCTATTTGTGTTAATGCTTTTATGTGATTAATGTGGGAGTGCACGCCGCCATCGCTCACCAGGCCTATCAGGTGTAATGCCTTGTTGTTGGATTTGGCATAGTTAATAGTATCCAGCAGCACTTTATTCTGCGCCAGCTCGCCATTGCGGGCGGCTACATTAATGCGCTGCAGCTCCTGGTACACAATACGGCCCGCGCCCAAGTTCAGGTGGCCTACTTCAGAGTTGCCCATTTGCCCTTCGGGCAGGCCTACATCTTCCCCGCAGGTTATAAGCCTGCTATGCGGGTATTTATTATATAAGCTGCTTACAAAAGGCGTTTTTGCGTGAGATATGGCGTCTGCTGCGGGTACCTGCCCCAGGCCCCATCCATCCATAATAACCAGAATGGCTTTTTTATTTTCCATGATTCTTTGAATTAGGTTTTATCCAACAAGGGGGTGAAAGTACTCATAATGACTTGAATCCCCGCATATTTTCTGCAAAATTAACGTTCACTAAAATGCGGCCGTTCTCTCCCGGAAAGAGAACATATTAAAAATGCAGTTAAATCTTACTAAAACGTTATATATTAATATATTTGCAATGGTTAGTTACTGTATGCTACAACGATAATTGTATTTTAACAACCCATTAGCAATCTGGCATAGTTTTGGCACAGCTGGGGTTGTCGATAATTCTTATTGGAATAACCATGAATCCGGCATGGCAAATAAACAGAAACATTTTCTTATGAAACCGAGCATGATAAAGACAGAGGGAGGGGTACAGCGAGGTTCCATTTTACTGTCACCAGATACATATACGATCGGGCAGGCGCCCGTTGAAAAGGCCAGACCACACTGGACCAGGTTCATGTACGTATTGGCCATACTTTTACTGGGAGGCATTGTAACCATGTTCTCCTTATCCGCACGTCCGTTAAAAGGCCAGGCAGCTGGTCCTTTTGAAGATGTGATAACCGCTATTAAGCAGGGTGATGCGGGAAACCTTTCCCGCTACCTGGATAATACCGTAGAGATCAATATTGCCGGCCGCTCTACTTCTTACAGTAAAGCGCAGGCAGAGATCATTTTAAAGGACTTTTTTTCCAAGAACCAGGTAAAATCTTTTGAACTGCTGCACCAGGGCGAGGCCGGGGGCGGCTCCCGCTATGGTATTGGCAATATGGTTACCGGAGGCGGTAGCTTCAGAACTTCCTTTTTTCTACAGAAAAAGGGCAGTTCATTAGTGTTGAATGAGCTGCGGTTCGAGAGTAAATAGTCCCATTCATCTTAATATAATTTGAAAAACCTTGGTGCCTCCGTACAAATTACGGAGGCACTCTTTATTTTTGGGGCCGCAAAACACCAGGAAATACTGACGGTATGATACAAGAGACAGCGTTGAATAACCTGATAAGAAATGCTTTAGCTGAAGATATTGGCAACGGGGACCATAGCACTATGGCCTGTATACCCCCTACCGCCAAGGGTAAGGCAAGGCTCAAAATAAAGGAGCAGGGCGTGCTGGCCGGTATGGAGGTAGCGGAAGCTATTTTCCGCCAGCTGGATATGTTCACTGTTTTTACTCCCTATAAAAAGGATGGCGACCCTATGCTGCCCGGCGAAACTGCTTTTGAAGTGGAAGCGGCCGTACATACCCTGCTGATGGGCGAACGCCTGGTATTGAACTGCATGCAGCGCATGAGCGGCATTGCCACCCTTACCAGGCAGTATGTTGATAAGCTGCAGGGCTACCATACCCGCCTGCTGGATACCCGTAAAACCACCCCCAACTTCCGCCTGCTGGAAAAAGAAGCCGTGCGTATTGGCGGTGGCGTGAACCACCGCATGGGCCTGTATGATATGGTAATGCTGAAAGATAACCACATTGACTTTGCCGGCGGTATTACCGCTGCTGTAAATAAAACCATTGCCTACCTGCAGGAGAAAAAGCTAAACCTGCAGATAGAAGTGGAAACCCGTAGCCTGGATGATGTGAAGGAAGTGCTGGCCGTAGGCGGCATACACCGTATTATGCTGGATAATTTCAGCCCGGAGCAGATACCGGCCGCGCTGGACCTGATACAGGGGCGTTATGAAACAGAAGCTTCCGGCGGCATTAGCCTTGCTAACGTGGAAGCCTATGCGAAAACAGGGGTTGATTTTGTTTCTGTGGGGGCTGTGATACACCATGCAGTTAGCCTGGATCTGAGCCTGAAGGCAGTAGAGTAAGTGTGCATTTGCACACGTTTTTGACTGGTAAAAAATAACATTTGAGAAAGATCCTTTTCATTATTAACCGTAAAGCAGGTACTGACCGGGAAAAACGCCTGGAAGATGTGATACGCCAACACCTGCCGGCGCCGGAATTTTCAGTAAGCATAACCCACCTGGCTTACCTGGGACATGGTACCCACCTGGCGCAGGAAGCAGTACAGCAGGGTGTGGATACGGTGGTGGCCGTGGGCGGTGATGGTTCCATTAACGAGATTGCACAGGGCCTTATAGGCAGCCAGACGGCGCTGGCTGTAATACCGCTGGGCAGCGGCAACGGGCTGGCAAGGGCTTTAAAAATACCACTGAATGTACATAAGGCGCTGCAGGTAATAGTACAGAACAAACGCGGCCCTATTGATGCCGGCTATGCCAATGAGCACCTGTTCCTGAGCAATGCCGGTGTAGGCTTTGATGCCGTGGTGGCCGATAAGTTCCGCCATACCAAGAAACGCGGCTTGCAGGGCTATGCCAGGCTGGTGATAAAAACCTTCCGTGAGTATAAAGGAGATAACTATACCATTAACATAGATGGCAAAACCCTGGACCGGCCTGCATTTTTACTGAGCGTGGCCAATGGCAACCAGTTTGGCTATGAATTTAAGCTGGCGCCTAACGCCAGCGTGTTCGACGGTTTGCTGGATGTTTGTATTGTGCCGCCGGTAAGCTTTTTAGGACTGTTGCCCTTAAGCATTTACTCCCTGCTGGGCACGGTGCATAAAACAAAATATATGCAGCATCACACCGGTGAACATATCACTGTAAGCAGCCCGCAGCTGGCTTACCTGCAGGTAGACGGAGATGCCGTACCTTTGAACAGTAAGGGAGAAGTGCAGTTTAAGGTAGTAAAAGCTGCGCTGCAGGTTATACTGAATAATTAATTTAAACGCTATGTCAAAGAAGAAGCATAACCCCGGCGGGATCGTTTATTCCACCAACCCGGATTTTTCTTTTGAGCCGGACCAGCCTTCTGAAGAAGCTACCCTGCCGCCTGCGCAGCAAAAGCTGAAAGTGAAGCTGGATACCAAACAGCGCGCCGGTAAAGTGGTGACCCTGGTAGATGGCTTTATTGGTACGCCTGCCGACCTGGAGCAACTGGGCAAAGACCTGAAAACCAAATGCGGCACCGGCGGCAGCGCCAAAGACGGGCAAATACTGATACAGGGCGATTATAAAGATAAAGTGCTGAAGTGGCTGAAAGACTGGGGGTATAAAGCGGTGTAATTACGAATTACGAATTGAGTAGTTCATAAAAGAGTGTTGTTCGTAGAATTCAAACATCTTAACCTTATTCATTAGCACAGCTGCGCCCCTTTAATGCCTGCTATTCCATGAGCTACATTCATACAGGTAAGTATCCCATTCGTAATTCGTAATTGAGTAATTCGTAATTCTAATGGTTCACCATTTTCATCATATACTCCGGATACCTTGCGCCTGCAATAGCAGTGGATTGCAGAATGTTGCGCAGCTCTTCCAGCTCGGATGGGCTAAGGGTAATATCTGCTGCAGCCGCATTTTCCTGTAAATATTTTCTGCGTTTAGTACCGGGAATGGGAATAATATCCTGCCCCTGCGCCAGCAGCCATGCCAGTGAAAGCTGTGCGGTGGTGCTGTTCTTTTCTTTAGCTAATGTTTCCAGCTTTTGTACCAATTGCATATTCTGCTGCAGCTCTTTTTCCTGGAAGCGTGGCAGCGAGCGGCGGAAATCGCCTTCCGGCAGCTGGGAAAGGTCTGTAGTGCCGGCGCTTAATCCCCTGCCCAGCGGGCTAAAAGCAATAAGGGAAATACCCAGCTCGCGGGTGGTGGCTAAAATATCCTGCTCTACTTCACGGGTCCAGATGGAGTATTCATTTTGCAGCGCTGAAATAGGGTGCACGCTGTGCGCTTTGCGGATGGAGGCTACTGATGCTTCTGACAGGCCCAGGTACCGCACCTTGCCTTCCTTTACAAGGCTCGCCATAGCGCCAACAGTTTCCTCAACCGGTACATTCGGATCTACGCGGTGTGCGTAATACAGGTCTATTACATCTGTTTTCAGGCGCCGCAGGCTGGCTTCACAGGCCTGCTTTACATAGGCGGGCGAGCCGTCGAAAATGGTATTGCCATCCTTATCCAGCTTAAAGCCAAATTTAGTGGCCAGGAACACTTGTTTGCGTTTGGTGGCTAATACTTTTGATAACAGCGCTTCATTCTCCCCCTGCCCGTAAAAATCGGCCGTATCCCAAAAGTTCACTCCCAGCTCCAGGGCATATTCCAGGGTAGCTATAGATTCACTCTCATTCCGTTCTTCGGCATTGCCATAGGCATGCGACATACCCATACAACCCAGGCCAATGGCGGATACCTGCTGTCCGCTGCTTCCTAATATTCTGTATTGCATAACATTGAAATTTTTGAGATCATAAAATTATAACGGCGCCCCTTTCCAAAATTGTGGGATGCAAAGGAATTATTGCAGGCAGCAAAGAAAGGGCCATGATCAGCTGATGCGGAACAGGTGGGGCGACTGTCCGGTCTGGCTCTTAAAGAAATGGGTAAAGTTGCCCGGCTCTTCAAAGCCCAGGCTCCACGCAATGGCTGCAATGTGCCAGTCGGTATGCAGCAGCAATAGTTTTGCTTCCAGTAATACGCGGTGGCGTATATGCTCACTTACAGTACGGCCCGTAACCTGTTTTACAGTAGCGTTGAGGTGGTTGGGATGTACGTTCAGCAATTGTGCATATTCACGGGCAGTCCGTATGCTAAGCTGCTGCGCCGGTGTTTCTATGGGGAACTGTTTTTCCAGCATATCTGTAAAGCGCTGCGCCAGCATTTGCCCGGCGTTTAAGGGAAAATGCATTTCACTCGCCTGCATGCCTATACGTTTTGCTTCCAGCAATAATAGCTGCAGGTATATCAGGATGGCTTCTTCCCGGTAGGCAGCGGTATCATTATACTCCCGCATCAGCTGCTGAAAAATAGATTGCAGGGTATTTACCTGCGCATCGGTTAAAGGCAGCACAGCATCTGCGCCTACCTGGAACAACGGGTGGCGCGTTACCTCTTCCCGGTAATGACGGTGCTTTTCAAACAGCTGCTGTGTGAATAAACAGTTGTAGCCTTCCTGCGCTGTATCCGTTTCCCAGATCTTGGTTTCTATTGGATTGGTGAAGATGAGCACCGGGCTGTTAATAACATACTGCTTTGCGCCCAGCATTAAACGGCCGGTGCCTGCCGTTACCAGTGTTATCTTGTAATAATCGCGCCGGTTAGAGGCGCAATGTGTTTTGCAGGGCATATCATGGCGGGAGTGTATCACTACATTGCCCCGCTCAGGTATGAGGGGCACATTTGGATACTGCATCAGCATATCGCCGCGAAAATTTTCCAGCTTTTCTGTTTTATAGATCGTTGTATTTTTTTGTGCGGGCATATACCAAAGTTAAGCATATGAAAAATGATAGAAATGTTTTTCGGGCCAGGTGGCTACTATGTTTTTAGATAGGATGTTTATGTTTCATATCAGGTTTTATAAGGAAGCTTGTGTAAAAGATTTGAAATAGCGTTGCAATTTTATTTTTGATTATTTAACAAAGAATTCACAAATTGATTTACCGTTATCAACCAAAATCTTGTTTTAAACAAGGTTAATCTTACCTGGAAAAAGCGTCCCGGGCATACTCCGCCGGGACGTTTTTTTTATGTACGCTACTTTCCATGATACGCGCTGCTTTTTTATAGCTACCTGCATGATGGTTGAATAAAATCGGATGCGGGTAAAAAACGGGTTATTGTGATTATATTGGGAGCTACCTGTTATTCATTGCCTTTATGAACACAACCCTTGCAAGCCGCCGCACGCCGCTTTATTTATTAGTTGGTTTTATGGTGCTGAAAATGGTATTGCATTACTGCATTATCAACCCCGTTTATGAGCTGCACCGGGATGAGTATCTGCACCTGGATATGGCTAATCATTTAACGGCGGGTTATTTATCTGTGCCGCCTTTTACGGCCTTTACATCGCTGCTTATTAAATGGCTGGGTAATTCGGTGTTTTGGATAAAATTCTTTCCGGCCCTGTATGGCGCGCTTACACTGCTGCTTATATGGCGACTGGTGGCGCTGCTGGAAGGGGGCTGGTATGCGCAGGTACTGGCAGCTACCGTATTCATTTTCTCCGCTTTTTTACGGTTAAATATGCTGTACCAGCCTAACTCTTTTGATGTGCTTTGCTGGACCTGGATCTTTTACCTGCTGATTTGTTACCGGCAAACGGAAAAACATGCTTACCTGTTATGGCTGGGAGTGGCCATGGGCATAGGTTTTCTGAATAAGTACAACATTCTTTTTTTAGTGGTGGGCCTGGTGCCGGCGCTCTTATTATCGCCACAGCGCAAAATATTTTTGAACAAATACCTGTATATAAGCGCCGGTATTGCGCTGCTGATAGCTTTGCCCAATATCATCTGGCAAATACGCAGCGGCATGCCGGTGCTGCACCACATGAAGGAGCTTTCGGAAACGCAGCTGGTGAATGTGCACCGCATGGATTTCATAAAAGCGCAGTTCATTTTCTTTTTTACAGGCGCTTTCCTGTTTGTAGCAGGCTTACTGGGCCTGCTGTTTTACCGGGCTTTTAGTCCTTACCGGTTTGTGGCGCTTACATACCTGTTTGTGATGCTGCTGTTCACCTACCTGCGGGCCAAGGATTATTATGCGCTGGGCTTATATCCTGTGCTGCTGGCCTTTGGCGCCGTGTACTGGGAGCTGCTGTTCAGGGCTAAATGGCTTAAATATCTGCGTGCTGTTTGGGTCTTGCTGGTGATAGTACCTTTCCTGTACATTCTTAACATTGCATTCCCGGTGCTGAAACCGGAGGCCATTCAGCAAAAGGCAGCCAAGTTCCAGGCAGCGGGTTTGCTGCGCTGGGAAGATGGTAAGAACCATGACCTGCCCCAGGATTTTGCAGATATGCTGGGCTGGCAGGAGATGGCCGCCCTTTCCCGCAAGGCTTATGCACAGGTGCCGGACAGTGATAAGCCCTACACGCTGATCATGTGCGGTAATTACGGGCAGGCCGGCGCTTTGAATTACTACAACCGGGGGCGCATACCGCCGGCATGCACTTTCAGCGCAGATTACGTTTTCTGGTTCCCGCATATGGATACCATTCGTTGTATTGTGCTGCTGGATGATGAGCCGGATGAGCGTGCGCACCAGGTATCCAAACAGATCATTGAGGTGGGTAAAGTGCAAAACCCTTTTGCCCGCGAATATGGCACAGGCGTGTTTTTGCTGAAAGGCGTTTCGCCGGAGCTGTCAGCGAAGTTTTGGGAATGGCGGCAGGCGGCTGTGAAAAAGTACAGGAGCTATTAGAATGGCAGCAGTAAATAGCGCCTTGTACAGATAGTAAACTTCAAACAGGATTATTTAACAAAGGTGTAAACCAATATTAGGACGAGACCGGTTGATATTCGGCTGCAATTCGGCTGCAACCCGTGCGCAACTCGGGTCGGGGTTTGGGGTTAAACCTTACAGGAATAAACCGTGTGGTAAAATGGGTAGGGTTTTATGTAGGGGGATAGAATGTCACTAGGGTTGCATACGAATAAAAGGGCTGTTTTAGGAGGGAAGCATACCAATAGCACCCGAATGGAGCAGCCATTAACCACCAGTGATCACCTGGGAACACTTCATTCCGCAAAACGCCATGGACTATGGACCATCGACTATTTCGCAATCACAAACTCCACTTCGCCAAAATCAAACTGCAGCAGGGCGCCGTCTTTTTCCAGGCATAGCTTGCCATCGGGCAGCACATCGCGTATAATACCCTGGAAATACTCATCTTTTACAGGATCCAGGGCCTGGTTACCACTCCGCGGAATCTTGGCATTAAAATACTCTTCCCTTATGCGGTACAAACCAGGTTCATTGAGGCGGAACAGGCGGCTTTTGTAAGTTGCCAGCAGTTCATTGTAATGAGCCGGGTGCAGCTGCTTTAACCAGGGCTCCAGGCAGGCGCACAGCTCCTTTGCCAGCGCTACGGCATCCCAGCTTTTACCGGTTATTTGCCGCAGGGATACCGGGTTGGGTAAATGCTCGGGAAATTTGGTTTGGTTAATGTTAATTCCCATGCCTGTTATGGCATATTGCCATGTATTGCCACGCAGCACATTTTCGATGAGTATGCCTCCTGCCTTTCTGTCACGCCAGTAAATATCATTGCTCCACTTAATACCTGTTTCATCACCTGCATATTTGGCAAAGAAATCTGCCGCGCCCAGGGCCACTGCCACGCTTAGCATAAACTGCCTGGAAAGCGGCAGCCCATTAGGTTGCAGGGCCAGGGTAAGCATTATATTCTCTCCGGGAGGCGATAACCATTGTTTACCACGCTGTCCTTTTCCGGCAGTTTGCTCCATGGCAAACCAGGCTGTACCAGGCGTTATCTGCCCTGTATTTACCTGCTCCATGGCATAGTTATTGGTGCTGTCTATTCTGTCTAAAACGTAAAATGGCTGTCCAATCACGGGAAAATTCTTATTTGAATACTTTCAGCAAAACAAGGCACAACGCAAGGTTCCGGCTGATTTCTCAGGAATAAAACAATAATGGCCGAAAAGTAGTGCATTTTATTGTTTTCTTAACATTTGGACAGGGCCAGCGGGTTACTTAATAAGCGTGAATTTCCCGCTTCTTTAGTAATTTTGATAATTAAAGTTTATTTTTAACAAAAACAAGAATTTATTGGCACCCTTAACCGTTCTGAGTACGAGAAAAAAAGCGCCAACGCGCTTGAGCAGAGACAGTGAGATTTTTACCACCATCATTAAGGCCATACAGGATAAAAAGGGGGAGAATGTAGTATCTCTGGACCTTCGCCAGATCCCGGAAGCTGTGGCCGATTTCTTTATCATATGCGAAGCAAATTCCAACACACAGGTAAGGGCGATTGCAGACTTTGTGGAAGAGCAGGTGCAGCTGGCAACCGCCGAACAACCTTATAAACATGAAGGGTTTACTGCACAGCAATGGATCCTGGTTGACTATGTGAATGTGGTAGTGCACGTTTTTCAGCCGGAAACCCGGAAGTTCTATAACCTGGAAGAAATGTGGAGCGACGCGGAGAGGCTGGAACACCTCGATTAAACTGGAAATGTATTGGGCTAAGTCCTGTCGAAAAGTTAACTATTAAGAAATAATAGTTGACGATAAAAAAAATACGAAATACATTGCAATAAACATCCGTCAAGGAGCGACTAGATTATTATGGAAAGAGGCAACAATTTTATGAAAGGTTCGGACAAATCGCCTAAGAAAGGACCCAAGTTCAATATATACTGGGTATATGCCTTTATTGGCATAGCCCTGCTGGCTATGAACTTCCTCGATTTTCGTTCACAGCCGCAAGAGATCAGCTTTCAGCAGTTCCAGCTGGATTATTTACAGCCTGGAGATGTAGACAAGCTGGTTGTAGTGAACAAGAAGTATGTAGAGGTATACATCAAGAAAGAAAAGCTGAACGAACCCAAATACGAAAAAGTAGCAAAAGGCCGTTTTGGAGCATCCAATCCCGGCCCGCATTTTCAGTTTAGCATAGGCAGCGAGGAAAGCTTTAAAGCCGACCTGGATAAAGCGCAAACAGCCGTGAAAACAGAAGACCGGGTAAACGTGTATTACGTGGACCGGCAAAGCTGGTTTGAACCGGTGTTCCAGCTGCTGTTACCCATTATCCTGATCATTGGCCTGTGGATACTGCTGATGCGTAAAATGGGCGGCCCTGCAGGCAGCAGTGGTGGGCCCGGCGGTATCTTCAACATCGGTAAATCCAAAGCTACCCTGTTTGATAAAGGTACCCGCGTAAACATCACCTTCAATGATGTTGCAGGACTGGATGAGGCAAAGGTAGAGGTGATGGAGATCGTAGACTTCCTGAAACAGCCTAAAAAATATACATCCCTGGGTGGTAAAATACCCAAGGGCGCCTTACTGGTAGGCCCTCCGGGCACCGGTAAAACCCTGCTGGCAAAAGCCATGGCAGGTGAGGCGCAGGTGCCTTTCTTCTCCATGTCAGGCTCCGACTTTGTGGAGCTGTTCGTAGGGGTAGGCGCCAGCCGTGTACGCGACCTGTTCAAGCAGGCCCGTGAAAAAGCGCCCTGTATCATTTTCATCGATGAAATTGATGCCATTGGCCGTGCAAGGGGTAAGAATGTAATGATGAGCAATGACGAGCGTGAGAACACCCTGAACCAGCTGCTGGTAGAAATGGATGGTTTTGGTACAGATAGCGGCATCATTATCCTGGCAGCTACCAACCGCCCGGATGTGCTGGACAGCGCCCTGCTGCGCCCCGGCCGTTTCGACCGCCAGATTTCCATTGACAAACCGGACCTGGTAGGCCGCGAAGCCATTTTTGAGGTGCACCTGAAACCCATCAAAAAATCTCCCAACTTAGATATCAGGCGGTTAGCCGCCCAAACCCCCGGGTTTGCCGGCGCCGATATTGCCAACGTATGTAACGAGGCTGCTTTGATAGCTGCCCGTAAAGGCAAGAACGAAGTGGAAATGGAAGACTTTAATGATGCAGTAGACCGTGTGATAGGTGGTTTGGAGAAGAAGAACAAGATCATTTCCCCGGAAGAAAAAGAAGTAATTGCCTACCACGAAGCCGGCCACGCTATTTGCGGCTGGTACCTTGAGCATGCCAACCCGCTGGTAAAAGTTACCATTGTACCGCGTGGTGTAGCAGCGCTGGGTTATGCACAATACCTGCCTAAAGAACAATACCTGTACAATACCGAACAGCTGATGGACGATATTTGCATGACCCTGGGCGGCCGTGCAGTGGAAGACCTTGTTTTCGGCAAAGTATCTACCGGTGCACAGAATGACCTGCAGGTAATTACCCGCATGGCCTACGCAATGGTAACCGTTTACGGTATGAACGATAAGGTGGGTAACGTTTCCTTCTACGATCCTAACAGCGACCAGGCTTTTACCAAGCCTTACTCTGAGGAAACGGCTAAAATGATCGACGAAGAAGTACGCCTGCTGATAGATAAAGCATATCAAAGAACCAAAGCCCTGCTTACAGAGCGCCTGGAAAATGTGAAAGTGCTGGCGCAGGAGCTGTTGAAGAAAGAGGTGTTATACCAGGCAGACCTGGAAAGGCTGATCGGTAAACGCCCTTATGATACGCATAAAGAGCATATCATCAACAAAGAAGGTATGACTACAGACGGGGTACATCCGGCAGATATCATCAACCCTTCTCCCACACCTGTTAATGCGTAATGGGATATGAAGATCTCCCCTGCTAAAGAGAATATCCTTAAACGGGTACGGAATGCATTAAGTCAATCGGTACAGTTGCCTTTCCCTAATTCGGAAGGCAACAATTCCGTTTTTAAAACGGAGAACGAAGGGCTGGAGCTGAAGTTTGCAGAGGAATTTGCCCGTTTGCAGGGTAAGTTTATTTACTGCACCAGCAAACAGGAGCTGATAGAGAACCTGCAGGCACTGGCCGAACATAAAGAGTGGAGCCAGGTATATTGCCAAACGCCGGCATTACTAAAAGCCTTTAAGCTGGGGCAGCTGCCCTTTATTAATAAGGGCGATATGCATAGCGCCGAAGCAGCCATTACCGACTGTGAATATTTAATAGCCCGCACTGGTACCATGGTACTGAGCGCGGCACAGCCATCGGGCCGGGCATTGCCGGTATATACGCCGGTACACCTGGTAATAGCTTATACACACCAGCTGGTGTTTGATCTGAAAGATGCCATTAACCGCTTAAAGGACCGTTATAACGGGGAGCTGCCTTCGGCCATTTCCTTTGCAACAGGTCCCAGCCGTACGGCAGATATTGAAAAAACACTGGTAGTAGGGGTACATGGCCCCAAGGAAGTATATGTGTTCCTGGTGGATGAATAGGATAGAACATATTTAAGTAATCATACAACAGCGTCCTGATAGCTTATCGGGGCGCTGTTCTGTTAAGCATATTATCGATCTATGACAAAGGCCTTCATTGCGGTAGCCATCCTTTTTTCCCTGTTTTCATGTAATACGGGAGGTGGCGCTGACAGCAGCGAAACGGGCATGCTGGAAATTAAAGAACGCTGCGCCGTATTTTATACGCCCGGCCCGGGCAAGCTGCGCCAGCTGAAGAACGATTTTGGCGCCAAGGATTTTGATGGCATTGTAGCCGCCAATCAACAATACATGAACGAGGCCAGGCAGTTCATTACCCAACAGAAAGTAAAGATCATACCTACCAGCCAGTATAAGCTGAACTTTGTGAAACACAATGGCGAAACATTTTCCATTGACCTGAACAAATCCAAGTATGCGTGGGAAGTATTTTTATTCAATGGTTTTGATGATCCCGTGAAGATTGATGTTACCAATGTTCAGGAGGAGTATCAGAACGCCAACATGGGGAATTAAGATTATTAACTATTAATTATTCATTCTTGCATCATATACTACTGCCAATTAATAAAAAGATCTACTTCGCATCCGACTTTCACCTGGGAGCGCCGGATATGGCTGCCAGCCGGGAGCGGGAGCGGATCATTGTAAAATGGCTGGATGAAATAGCGGAAGATGCACAGCATATTTTTTTAGTGGGCGACCTGTTTGATTTCTGGTTTGAATACAGGCAGGTGATCCCGAAAGGATATACACGGCTGTTAGGCAAGCTGGCTGAATTATCTGATAAGGGCATTGGTATTTCCGTATTTATTGGCAACCATGACATGTGGATGAATGGTTACTTTGAAGATGAGCTGAGCATTCCTGTATACTTTGAGCCGCAAACCTATACCTTAGGAAGTAAACGTTTTTATATTGGCCATGGCGATGGCTTGGGCCCTGGCGACCATGGTTATAAATTCCTGAAAAAAGTATTCCGTAACCCCGTATGCCGCTGGTTGTTTTCCGTGCTGCACCCTTCCTGGGGTATTGGGCTGGCCAATTACTTTAGCCGTAAAAGCCGCGCTGCTACCGGCGGAGAGCTGGAAAAATTCTTAGGCGAGGAAAATGAATGGCTGGCCATTTACAGCAAAGAGATCTTACAAAAAGAGCATTTTGATTACTTCATTTATGGGCACCGCCACTTGCCGCTGGACCTGAAGGTAGGCCCCGACAGCCGTTATATTAACCTGGGCGACTGGATCAATTACTTCACCTACGCTGTGTTTGATGGAGAAACAACAGCGCTGAAGAAATATGAGAAATAGCTTTCCTCACGCATCCAGGATCTCGTGCAGTATAGAGGGGGAATGCAGCTCTGTAAAATCAGGCATATGCAGCTTTAGAAAATCCAGGTAGGAGTATAATAGCTTTCTTCTCCGCTCCTTTGTCATGGCTATGGCGCCCAGCGCCTGCAGCTCCTGGCAGTGGAACAGCATGTCGGTAAGCTCACTGCTGGCATGGTCTAGGTGGTTAACGTGGTGCGGGGGCAGATCTACAAACGTACCTTCCTGCAAGTCTAAGTAAGGCGTATACTCCGTACAGCGGCCATTGAGCCGGAACCCCAGCATTTCCGCCAGCTTCAGCGTAAAAAATAATGGCAGGTTAGCCGCAACAGGCGGCTCACTGCTGTCTAGCAGCTGCAAGGCATGTTCGGCTAAATAATAAAGCTCCAGCTGTTGTTCCGGTTGTTTAAGGCAGCGCTGCAGCAGCTCTATCATGTATAATGCTACCGTGTTCTTTACCACGTTAAAATGCAGGGCGGTATAAATGTAGCCGGATTTAAATTCTGAAATGCGCTGCAGGTTCTTTTGCTCCTGGTGGTATACCACCAGCTCCAGTATATTACCGGGCTGCAGCAGGTTGCCCTTGGCAGCCTGGGGTTTGGAACTGCGCACGCCATTCACCATATAGGATTGAATGCCGAAAAGCTCCGTGAAAATATTTGCGATCACGCTGGTATCACCATACTTCACCACCCTTAATACTATGCCGCGTGTTTTGTGTAACATTTTTCAATGTGCTGATATGCTAATGTGCTGGTATTGCTATGCAAAACGCCTATAAAGATACACCAGCACATTAGCATATTAGCACATTATTAATTAATGAACGCAATCTTCGTTACCAGGTGCTCAACACTGGCATCGTCTGTTGCAAATACCAGGTAAATGCCGCTTTGCGGGCGGTGGCCGGTATAGTCCTGCCCATTCCATACTGCCTGCCCGCCCTGGGCGCGGGTTTCAAATACCAGCCTGCCACTGATGTCTGTGATCTTTACCCGGGCATTTTGCACCAGTCCGCGAATGGCTATGGCGCCGCTGTACTGGCTGGGCACAGGATTGGGAAATACCAGCACACTATCTTTTTGCATACCGGGCGCGCCTTCTGTAGCATTGGCCCGGTAAGATACCAGGCCTAAGCGGGTGGCAAAAAATACTTCGCCGGTAGTAGGGTTAATGGCAATTTTGCTCACTGCATTATCCGGCAGGGGGCTGTTATCCGTGCTAAAATGCAGCAGTATTTTTTCGCCCGTAGGGTTAATCAGCCATACACCGTTCTGCGTGGCTACCCACTTCTGGTTGGCGCCATCAACAGCAATGGCATTCACCTGCTCATCGCGGAACAGGTAGCCGGCAAAATTATCCTGCTGTACAATGGGCAGGTAAGCGCTGCAGCCGGTGCTGAATACATTTTGTGCGCATGGAAAAATAGCAATGCCCTGCGAGGTGCCTACCCAGATCCAGCCATCTTTATCTTTTGCCAGGCAGCGTACATCATTCGTGGGCAGGTTGCCCTGGGCCGCGCCGCTGCGGTAAAACATCCAGTGGTCATCTGCCGTACTTGCCAGGTCGCTGCCGTGGTTAAATACAAACAGCCCGTTATCCCGCGGGGAAATGATCCACTTCTGGTCGTAATCATCTATCAGTATATCACTTACTGCATTGGCGGTATGCGCATAGGGAATGCGGAAGCTGCTCCAAGTATTATCCGGTTTTTTTACCAGCACATCATTATACGCGCCGTAAACACTTAGCCAAAGGTTGCCGTTCAGGTCCGTTGCCAGCCCGCTAACGCGGCATGCCAACGGATCGTCCAGGGCGCCGGGTAAGGTAGGCTGCTGGATGATGGAATGGCTGCCGGCAGCATCCAGCGCCAGCAGGCCTTTGCCAAAGGAGCCTATGTAACGGTTGCCGGCAGCATCGGCCGCAATGGGCAGCAGATCCGTAAGGCCGGCCAGGTAAGGCTGTGTGCTGTAATTATAATTATGCCACTCCTCATTTTCAAATACAAAGTAACCGTTACGGTTACCCGTAGCGGTCCAGCTGCTGCTTACCACACCGGCCGTGGCCCAAAGGCTGTTGTTAATAAATAGCAGGTTGCCGCCGGCAATGGCTGCAGGGGCATTGGGCGTAATGCGGGTAAAAGCATTACCATCGTAGAGCAGCAGCCCGTTTTGTGCATCCGCTATCCATATATCTGTACCCAGTGCAGTAGCCTGTGCCGGCGTTTTGATCAGCTCATTTCGTAAAGTAGCGGTAATGGCGGCATTGCCATCCAGGCTAAGTACGCGGGCAGCCTGGGTGGCAGGCTGTAATTCGCAGAGCAGCAGCTGGTTGCCATTCAGGCTCAGGTTCTTCAGCTGCCATCCGTCGGTATACCAGGGCGCCCAGGTGTTTTGCTGCCATTGGAAAAGGCTGTCGCCCTGCCGGCAAATAAGGCGGTTTTGCAGGTACACTACCTCCTGCACGGCTGTGCTGCGCAGGCCCTGCATCAGCGGTTGCCAGTTTTGGTAATTGGCTAAATTACTGCCGCTAACCGGCGCACGTTTAATGCCGCCGGCAGTAGCCGCGTAAAAATAAGCACCGTCTGTGGCTACGGCATAGGTAGCGGTGTAAGCGCCGTTGTCGCCAATAATGTAGGTATCTGCAATTTCCTGTTTGGCGGTATTTACCAATACTATTCCAAAGCCGGTGCATAGCCAGGCCAGGCCTTTGTTAAAAAAAACACGGTGAATGGTTTTATCGCCCTGTATGTTCTTGCGCAAAATGTCGGGGATGTTAAAGATCTGCTCATGCTGCAGCAGGTCTACATTCCCATTTTCATAAGCAATGATCACCAGGTCCTCATTAGCGCCGATGGCGCTGATCCCGGCATCGTGCAGGCCATTTAGTTTGGTATAGCGGGTAATGTCATGATCTTCAGCACTTACGGAAAACAGGTTGTAGGGGGTGGCGCAAAATACCTTGTCAGTACCGCTTACCACCATTTGTGCCTGCATATAGGGCAAATGTTCCCGCCAATGCCCTATAGGCACGGGTTGTGCCTGGCAGGGGTGCAGGCATAGCAATAAGAGAATGAGTAAAAGAACAGGGCGCATTATTCGGTGCGGATTTGCAAATGTGCGAATGTGCAAATGTAAGCCTGATGACGTTATCATTAGCCAATTTGCAGCACGGTCACACCAACAAATTAGTAAATTATTTATTTACCTTTACGCCATTTACAAAAATGAAAAATTCCTTATGTGGCAACGCTTAGCAGGTTGGGTGTTAAAGTTCCGCTTACCTTTATTGTTATTACTATTTGCCGGCACCGCAGTTATGGCGTATTATGCCAGCAAAGTACAGCTATCCTATGAATACGGCAGCGCCATACCAAGGGATAATCCTGAATTTATTACTTACCAGCATTTTCATGAGCAGTTTGGCGAAGACGGCAATATGATGGTGCTGGGTGTGCAGAACAAAGACTTTTTTACACCGCAGTTCTTTAATGATTATGTGCAGCTGAACAAGGATATTAAAAAGGTTACTGCAGTAGAGAACATACTGAGTGTACCCGCTGCCGTTAACCTGGTGAAGAACGACAGTACGCACAAGCTCATGGTGGTACAGGCCTTCCCGGACCATGTGGCTGCCGCTGATATGGATAGCCTGGCAAACGTGTTCCGGTCCCTGCCTTTTTACCAGGGGCTGTTATATAATCCCGATACGCATGCTTACCTGATGGCCATCCGCATTAATAAGGATGTGATGAACTCCGCCAAGCGTATAGGCGTGGTAAGTGAGATCATGAAAACAGCCGATGAATTTGGCAAAAAGCATAACACGCAGGTACGCCTGAGCGGCTTACCGCTTATCCGCACCATTATGGCCACCAAGGTGGCCGATGAAATGCGGCTGTTCCTGAAACTTTCCTTTATACTTACGGCACTGATATTACTGGTGTTCTTCCGCTCTTTCAGCGCAGTGGTAATGTCCATGATAGTAGTGGCTATTGGTGTAATATGGTCGGTAGCTACCATTGAGTTATGCGGTTATAAGATCACGCTGCTAACGGCCCTGATACCGCCCCTGATCGTGGTAATCGGGATTCCTAACTGTGTGTACTTTTTGAATAAATACCATACGGAGTACGCGAAGAATAATAATAAAACAGAGTCCCTGGTGCGCATGATACAGCGCATGGGTATTGTAACCTTATTCACCAACATTACGGCGGCTATTGGCTTTGGCGTGTTTTACTTTACCAAAAGCCCGCTGCTGAAAGAGTTTGGCGTGGTAGCAGGATCGAACATTATGTTCATTTTCCTGATCTCCTTTATTTTCCTGCCGGCAGTACTCAGCTATTTACCGCCACCTAAAACCAAGCATACCAGCTACCTGGAGAACCGCTCTTTCAAAGCGGTGCTGAACCTGTTAAATACCCTGGTATTCAAATACCGCCCCTGGGTGTACCTGGTAACCCTGGTAATGGTGGTAATGGCGGTATTGGGCATGCTGCGCCTGCGGCCGGAAGCCTATATGCTGGATGATATTCCCAAGAGCGACCGTTTATATACCGACCTGAAATTCTTTGAGCAGAATTTCCGCGGGGTAATGCCGCTGGAAATTACCGTAGATACCAAAAAGAAGAACGGCGTAATAGGCCTGCAAACGCTGAACAAGCTGGATGAGCTAACGCAGCTGGTGGCCGCCCAGCCGGATTTTGCCCGCCCCCTGAGCGTGGCGGAAGGTATTAAATTTGCCAAGCAGGCCTATTATAACGGGGATAGCACCAATTACCGGATCCCTAACCAGTTCGACATTGGTTTCCTGGCCCCTTACCTGCGCATGAAAGGCGGTAATGGCAACAACAGCAACTTTACCAAGCTGCTAGCCTCTTTTATGGACAGCACCCGGCAGGTAGCCCGCCTGAGTGTAAGCATGGCGGACGTAGGTTCCCGCAGGCTGCCTATACTGCTGGATTCCCTGAAGCCGAAAGTGAACCAGATCTTTGACACGGCACAGTACAAAGTATCCTTTACCGGTACCAGCGTAATATTCCTGGAAGGCAGCCGCTTTATCATTAACGGCTTAATGGAGAGCGTGGTGCTGGCTTTTATACTTATTATCGGCTGTATGCTGTACCTGTTCCGCAGCTGGCGTATGCTGCTGATCTCCCTGATCCCGAATATTATTCCGCTGGCAGTAACGGCCGGTGTAATGGGCTGGGCGGGCATTGCGCTAAAACCATCTACCGTACTGGTATTTAGTATAGCGCTGGGTATAGCCATTGATGTTACTATCCGTTTCCTGGTGAACTTTAAGCAGGAGCTGCCGCACCATGGTACGGATATATCAGCTACAGTAAGGCAAACCATTAATGAAACGGGGCTGAGCATAATATACACTTCGCTGATCCTGTTTGCAGGGTTTATGATCTTTAGCTTCAGTGAGTTTGGCGGTACCAAATCCCTGGGCTGGCTTACTTCCCTGACGCTGATCATGGCTATGATCACCAATCTTACCATTTTACCCGCCCTGTTATTGTGGATGGAAAAAGCGCTGGTAAAACAGGCACAGCGGAAAGGAACCGCTGATCCGCTGGAAGAAGAAAAAGACGTTGAAATTTCCAAGCTGGGATTAAATGATGCAAAAAATAATTAACAGCTAGCTAAACAAGGACGGCTTGCTAAATCAAACACGTCCCGGGCTTGAGGGTCCGGGACGTGCCCGTTTTAGCACTTGTTGCAACGAATAACACCTTTTCAGGATAAGCTATTTGCCTAAAATAATCTAGTATACCACATTCATCACACCCATTTAACCACTTGTATAAAAGGAGGCAACATACTTATTAAAAAGTAGGAGGTTTAGTGTGCCATTCTAACCTTCTTGTTCAATGAAAAACAGGTACTTAAAGGGCGCTCACTTGTCCGAGCGAAAATTTAAGGAGATCCTAAAGCTTTTCTCTGAAGATCTCACCGCTACCCAAATTGCCAACATCAGTGGGGTAAGCCGGGTAACTGTAAACAGTTACCTAAAGAAAATCCGCCAGCAAATAGCCAGGTACTGCGAGCAGCAACAGCCCGCAGAGCATGTGGTGAAACCGGTTATTAGTCCGCCGGAGCGTCGGGACCATTATGAATACCGTAATGGAAGCGATACTGCCGTAGCTGCCAAACCGGAAGTAAGCCGTGCTATCAAGCCTATTGTATTCGGTATTTACCGGCATGCAGACCGTCTGCATACGGAGATATTACCGGATGTAAGCCGTGCTATGATCCATGCTATTGTAAGAGGCCGTTCTGTGCTGGAAACCTTCGGGGCCGCAGAACGGTTGCGCCATTTCAATAACGTGGTGGATCTGGGCCATTACCGCCTATACCGGCTGGAGCATACAACCATTGGGGACAGCAGCAACGGAATTGCTGCGGAGGATATTGATGCTTTCTGGGGACTAACCAAGCATCGCTTAGCTAAATTCAAAGGTTTGAACCGTAATACGGTGTACCTGCATTTGAAAGAATGCGAGTTCCGGTATAATCACCGGAACGAGGAGCTGTATGAGGTTTTATTGAACCTGTTGAAAACGCACACGCTGAATCTATCCTGATAAGGTAAGCTTTTTAAGACGGAGTGTTATGGAATAACCGTTGGTCGTTTGTGCCTGCACAACAATAGTGTGCCCGCACTTTAGCAATTGACCCGGAGGACCAGTACGCCCTGTTGAAACATATGAAGATTTTTTTAAATCTGGATTATCTAGATTTAGATTTTGGTTGATGAGCGCAGGCGGTATTCCTATCGCTTGCTTATTTTTCTTAGCTTGATAAGAATACAACCATATATTTATCTTGTACGGTTTTTAATACATCGTATTTTATATCAATTAATTACCAGATAGGATTTGGAATAATACGTTTATTTTTTGCCATTTGCCCGTTATAACATCTAAACCATTTTTTCAATCAACTTACCTTTGGCCTGTTAAAGAAATATTAAAACGGAAACAAGGAAACTTTGCTTATTGGAACGGGTAGTAAACCGTCGTTTTGCCATGCAAAACTGATACTGTTATTGCTGTATATCACACCCGCAAAGCAACCAAAAGTAATTATTAAAGGAAGCCATTTTACACTAACGGGCGCCGTAAGGGCCCGGGGGACTAACATTTTTTTACTTGACAAAATCACCAACAAACTAAACAATGCTTATGAGGAAAAGTCTATTTCTTCTGCTGGCAGTGTTGTTCTTTGCCGGGCAGGCTTTCGCACAAAGCCGTACTGTAACAGGCAAGGTCACCTCAGCAGATGATGGTCAGCCGGTAATTGGCGCCGCCGTAATTGTAAAAGGCACCAGCACAGGTGTTGTAACTAACCCCGATGGTAACTACACCATCCAGGCGCCGGAAGGCGCTACACTCGTATTCCGGTCTGTAGGTATGAAAGACCAGGAGGTAGCGCTAAAAGCATCCAACACAGTAAACGTAGTATTGCAGGCAGATGTAACCCACCTTACAGAAACCGTGGTTACCGCCAACGCAATCCGCCGGGATAAGCGTTCACTAGGGTACGCTGCGCCTACGGTAAATGCAGAGGAAATTTCACAGGCCCACAGCCCCAGCGCATTAAACTCCTTATCCGGTAAGGTAGCAGGTGTGAACATTACCAGCACCGCTTCTGCACCCGGCAGCTCTTCCAGGATCGTGCTCAGGGGTGGCTCTTCCATTTCCGGTAACAACCAGGCGCTGATCGTTATTGATGGGGTACCCATTGATAACTCCAGCATTACCGGTAATAACGATACACGCACCGGTGGTACGGATGCACGGAGCTCTGTGGACTTTGGTAACCGTGGTAATGACATCAACCCAGATGATATTGCTTCTATCTCCGTGCTGAAAGGCCCGGCTGCAGCAGCATTGTACGGTTCACGTGCTTCCAACGGCGCTTTGATCATTACCACTAAAACCGGTAAAAAAGGGCAAAAGAAGAACGAAGTTACTTTCAACTCCAATGTTACTTTTTCCAACATATTAAAGCTGCCTGATTTCCAGAATGACTACGGGCAGGGTGGTAACGGTAAGGGCGACTTCCGTGAGAACTTCAGCTGGGGGCCTAAGTTCGATGGCACCAACAAGGAATGGGGGCAAATGATAGGTGGCAAGCGTTTAAGCAAACCCTATGTTGCACAAACGGATAACGTAAAGAATTTCTTTAAGCTGGGTAAAGCCGCTGATAACAATATTGCGCTTTCCGGCGGTGGCGACAAAACCACCTATTACTTATCACTGAACAGCCTTAACTCCGATGGAGTAATGCCGGGTGATAACGATACTTATAACCGTTATGGTGTACGTTTTAATGGAAGCGCAGAGCTGAGCAACAAGTTCTACACCAGCATTTCCATTAACTACAATAAGATTAAAAGTAACATGATACAGGGCGGCCAGGGCGCCGGCTCCGTATTTAACAACGTGCTGCAAACACCCCGTGATATTCCTTTGGATAAAATGGGTGACCTGAGCAATCCTTACTACAGCTTTGGCGGTTTGTTCAATCAACGTCAGCAGGAAACTTATGGTTATTATGGCGCCTATACGGTAAGCCCTTATTTTCTGTTGCAGCAATACCGCAATGAAAATGATGTGGACCGTGTTACCGGTAACATAACACTGGGTTACAAACCCCTGCCCTGGCTGGATGTAGTGGAAAGAATAGGTGCAGATGTATACGCTGACCGCAGAAGGTTAAAATATCCCAAGTACAGCTTTGTACCGGCCGATGAATCCGGTTTTTATACAGAACGGGACAACACGCAGTCAGATGTAGGCAAGTATGAAGAAGACAACTACAACCTGAGCGAGATTGTACATGACCTGATGATCACCGCCAAAAAAGAGTTCAGCAAAGACTTTACGGCCTCTTTAATGGTAGGTAACAACATCCGTCAGCGTACATTAACTACCTCTGAAGTAAGCACCAACCGCTCTGCCGGTATGGTGGTACCCGGATGGTATAACTTGGATAACAGTAACGGTCCCGTATATACGTTTAACGAATACAGCAGCCGCCGTTTGGTGGGCCTGTACTCCCAGTTAAACCTGGCTTACAGGAATATGCTGTTCCTGGATGCTACGGCTCGTAACGATTGGTCATCAACCTTACCAAAAGCCAATAGATCCTTCTTTTACCCGAGCGTAAGCGGTTCATGGATATTCACTGAGCTGCTGAACGGTACTTCTATCGACAAGATATTAAATTACGGTAAGCTGCGAGCCAGCTGGGCACAGGTAGGTAATGATGCCAATCCTTATTTGCTGAACACTTACTTTGTGAAAACAGATATTGCCGGCGGTTTTGGTAACACCACTTTCCCTTTCAACGGCATTCCCGGCTTAACCCAGGATATCCGTATAGGCAACCCGAACCTGAAACCGGAGATCACCACTGCATCTGAAATAGGTACAGAGCTGAACTTCCTGGATAACCGCATTTCTGTAGACTTTTCTTACTATCAGAACAAATCCAAGAACCAGATCTTAAGCATTCCTATTTCCGAAGTTACCGGCTTCAGAAGCAAGGTAATTAATGCCGGCGTGGTAGAGAACAAGGGTATTGAGCTGAGCCTGCGTGGTACGCCCATCCGTACGGCCAGCGGTTTAACCGTAGAGCTGTATGGTACGTACACCCGTAACCGTAACAAGGTAGTTGATCTGAATCTGGAAGGTGTTTCACAGGTATCACTGGGCGGTTTTGGCGGCATGTCGGTAGTAGCGGCAGAAGGATTGCCATACGGCACCTTTTATACACAGGACCTGCAACGTGATGACCAGGGCCATGTGATCGTAAGCAAAACAAACGGTCAGCCGCTGTTAACACCGGGCAGCGTGTACCTGGGCTCTTATAATCCCAAGTACCAGGCATCCTGGGGCACTAACATCAGCTACAAAGGATTTTCACTGAATGTGCTGTTTGATACCAAGCAGGGTGGTTACTTCTATTCCAGAACCAAAGACATTACCACATTTGTAGGTACTGCTGCGGAAACTGCAGAAGGCGGCCGCGACCCGCGCGTATGGGCAAACAGTGTGTATGATGATGGTACCGGCAAGCTGGTGCCCAACACCTCTGTGAAATTCAACCCGCAAACTTATTACACCAGCATACTGCCTGCAGGCCAGGATGTAATAAGCGCCTCTTACGTAAAACTGCGCCAGGCCAGCCTGAGCTACCGCATTAGCAAGGGTACGCTGAACAAAACACCGTTCGGTGATATTACCGTTGGCGTATTCGGTAACAACCTGCTCGTATGGACGCCGAAGGAAAACCGGTATGCAGATCCTGAGGTGAACTCTGCCGGTTCCGGCAACCTGCAGGGGTTTGACTATACAGCCCAGCCTTCTCTGAGGAACTTTGGCTTTAATGTGCGTGCTAGTTTTTAACGTTGCTTAAATGATGATAATTATGAAAAAATTCAGTATAAAAATAGTAGCACTGGTGTTGGCACTGGGAGCTGTTAGTGTTACAGGATGTAAAAAGTTCCTGGACATAAATGATAATCCGAACGCGCCTTCAGATGCAAGTGTTGCGCTGCTGCTGCCTTCAGCACAGGCAGCCATCGGGCATGTGGTAGGCAACCAGTTTCAGGTATATGGCGGTATATGGTCACAGTACTGGACACAATCGCCCAGCGCTTCCCAATACAAAACCATTGATCAGTATTCCATCAATGCCTCTTCTTTTGACCGGCCCTGGCGTATCCTGTACACCAATGCCCTGCAGGATCTGCAGGTGATCATTAACAAGGCTAAAACAGCGCCGCAGTACCAGCAATCTGCCGCTATCTCCTACATTTTAAAAGGCTATACTTTTCAGCTGCTGACCGATGCATTTGGCGATGTACCGGTAACAGAGGCTAACAATGTAGATATTACCAACCCGCATTACGATCCGCAGCAGGTAGTTTATGACAGTGTATTCTATTTCATAAATACAGGCCTGGCTATGATTGATGTGAATACAGCAGCCGTGCCGGGTAGTGAAGACCTGATCTTTGCAGGTGATATGGCAAAATGGAAACAGTTTGCCTATACCTTAAAGCTGCGTGCAGCCTTACGTTTATCACAGGTATTGCCGGCAGCAGCTGCAGATACAGTGAAAGCTTTACAGGCAGCCGGCGCTACCTTCCTTACCGCAGATGCAGCTATTGAATACAGCACTACCGGTGGTAACCAGAACCCGCTGTTTGCGGAAATACTGGGCCTGGGCAGAACCCAGAACCTGGTGGCCAGCAGCACTACCGTAGACCAGATGAATGCCAACCAGGATCCCCGTGTAGATGTATTTTATGAAAAGGTTGAGGACCTGGATAAAGTAGTTGGTATTACGCAGGGTGCATTTGATACAATTGTAGAAACAATTCCGTTCTCTATCCCTACTGCTGCGGTAGGTGCAAAGGGTTTGGATGACCAGTCGGCGCTGGCGCCCGTAAAGCTGATCTCTGCTGAGGAAAGCTATTTCCTGCAGTCTGAAGCAGCAGCCCGTGGCTGGTTAACAGGCGCTAATGCACAGCAGCTTTTCGTGAGCGGTATTAATGCCAGCTTTGCGGCTTATAACCTGGGCCCTGAAGCTGCCGCCTACATTGCCAATGCACCGGCAGCCAAGTGGCCTGCCACTGGTTTGGATGCCCAGATAAAAGCCATTATTACGCAAAAGTATTTTGCTATGTGTGGTAACCAGGGTTTTGAAGCCTGGACAGAATGGCGCCGTACCGGTTACCCCAATTTCCTGGTGGTATCACTGGCAACGGCATTAGGTCCTGATCAAATGCCTGCCCGCTTACTGTACCCGAATACAGAGGTTACGCAAAATGCTAACTTCCCCGGTTTGAAAGTAGTAACTGAAAAGGTGTGGTGGGATAAATAATCACATTCGCCCTAAGCATAAAAAAGGAAGCCATTTGGCTTCCTTTTTTTTATTTACAAGCTGATCAAGATAAGAAAACCGTCACTTTATGGATTATTTTTTTAATTCATTTTTTGCTCTGACCGGCCTCGTATATTTATCCAGGTCGTTAAACCTATGTTAATGATTTACATAGTTGCTACAGCAAATAATGTCCCCTCTGATAATTTAAAAATATTTCTAATATTATAATTTGAATGAACTTTTCGTCGGTAGACTTTGACTTTTTAAAGGCTGAATTACATTTTTTTACGTAATTTATTCTTGTTAATCGCTTTAATCAACCAAAATCTAACTCATCTATGAAAAAAGAGCTACTCGTATGGCTTATCACAGTCATTAGCGCTCTCCACGTTTCTGCCCAATCACGAACAGTCACAGGAAAAGTTACGGATGTAAAGGATGGTTCCCCTTTACCCGGTGTGACCGTACAAGTTAAAGGAACAAACAAGGGGGTTTATACCAGTGGGGAAGGGACTTACAAAATTTCTGTAGACCAGGGCGCTACCCTGGTGTTTTCTTTTATCGGTTATTTGAACAGGGAAGTAGCTGTTGGTAATGAAGGCACCATCAGCATTGCATTGTCAGCTGATAACAAGCAGCTGGGTGAAATTGTGGTAACGGCCGTAGGCATCCGCCGTACGGAAAAATCGATCGGTTATTCTGCCACCACCGTAAAGCCGGACATACTGGTGCAGAAATCAGAGCCTGATATGTTAAAGGGCCTGCAGGGTAAAGTAGCCGGGGTGGATATCAGAACCTCCCAGGGTACGCCCGGCGCAGCCACCAGGATCAGCATCCGTGGTAATACTTCCTTTTACGGCAATAATGAGCCGCTGATAGTAGTAGATGGTATTCCGTACAATAATGACCAGGTAACTACTTCCAGCCAAACATCCGGCGGTGGCGCCTATTCCAGCGGTTTATCTTCCCTGGATCCGAACGACATTGCCAGCATGACGGTGCTGAAAGGCGCGGCAGCAGCAGCATTGTACGGCTCACGTGCATCTAACGGCGCGTTGGTGATCACTACCAAATCCGGTAGCGCCAGCCGTTCCAAGAAGGGCCTGGAGCTCACCTACTCTACCGGTCTTGCATTTGAAACGGTATCCAACCTGCCGGTTTACCAGAATAAATACGGTGCCGGTACGCTGTTCAACTACGCCAATGCCAATGGTTCCTGGGGGCCTGCCTTTGGAACGCTGGATTCCATTGATGTTTGGACGGATTATAAAAATGCTTTCCCGGACCTTTTCCCTTCCGGTAAAGTAGCTTACCGCGCATATCCCAACAACGTAAAAGACCTGTTTAAAACAGGTACTGTATATGAAAACTCTGTGAGCGTAAATGCCGGTGATGAAAAGACCGCCATGAGCGCCACCGCCTCTTACCTGAAGCAGGATGGTTATGTACCTAACTCCAGTTTTGACCGCGGTAACCTAAGCATAGGCGGCAGCACCCGGCTGGATATGGGGCTTACCGTAAGCGGCAACTTTGCTTACTCCCGCAGCACCCAGGTAGGCGGTGTGTTTGGTGAGAACCAGGTAGATGGAGCAGCATCGTCCTTTGCACGTAACCTGTTCCTGGCCCGTAACTGGGACCTGAACCTGCCTTATGAAGATGCCAACGGCCTGCCGGTATCAACCAGTAAAGCGCAGTATGATAACCCGCGCTGGTCATGGGCACATAATACCATTACCACTACTACCGACCGTTATGTGGCCGGTTTAAAGCTGGGATATGATATACTGCCCTGGTGGAATGTGAGCTACCAGATAGGTACCAATACCAATAACTTCTTCCGCCGGGAAATTACCGATATAGGCTCCCGTGCAGCGGAAGGCAAGGGCCGTATTATTGAAGAAAGCTACCAGTTCCAGGAAATAGAATCCAACTTCTTATCAACGTTTACGCCTAAACTAAAGAATGAGGATTTTGATCTGAAAGTTATCGTGGGTCATAACGTGAACCAGCGTACGATGAGGAGCGAAACCTCTACGGGTAACGAGATTGTTGCCCCGGGCATTTACACCATGGCCAATACCAAGAGTGTGCTGCCTTCCACAGATTACTTCCGCCGCCGTTTATGGGGTGTTTTCGGAGATGTGGAGTTTGGTTATAAGCAATTTGCGTTCTTAACCTTAACCGGCCGTAACGACTGGTCATCTACCCTGCCCAGTAATAACAGGAGCTACTTTTATCCCAGTGTGGCCGGTTCATTTGTGTTTACCCAGGCATTTGGTATTGAAAGCCATGTGCTGAACTTTGGTAAGATCAGGAGCAGCTGGGCAAAGGTAGGCCGCGATGCGGACCCTTATTTGCTAAAGAACGTGTTTAGCATCAATGCTCCTTTTCAGGGCCAATCCGGTTTAATACAGAACCCATCTGCCGCCAATCCTAACCTGAAACCGGAGTTTACGAAAGACTTTGAAATAGGTGCTACGTTAGACTTTCTGGATAGCAGGATCACTCTGGATGCTGCCTGGTATAGCCGTGTTTCCACTAACATGATCGCTAACGTTACCTTGCCTGCATCTTCAGGTTTTACACAGGTGATAGATAACTTTGGTAAGCTAACCAATAAAGGGATTGAATTAGACCTGAATATTATACCGGTTAAAACAAAAGACCTCACCTGGTCATTACACGGTGTATTTACCAAGAACAGGAGCATAGTAAGAGAATTAGTACCTGGCCTGGAACGTGTGCCGCTGTCTAATATCTTAACCGATATTTCTCCATACCTGGAGCCCGGCAAACCTTATGGTTACCTGCGTGGTTCCAAAGATTACCGGGATGACCAGGGCAACCTGCTCATAGACCCGTCTACCGGTTTGCTGATCCGTTCTACAGAACAAGGTATGATCGGTGATCCCAATCCTGATTTTAAAGCAGGTTTCAGTACCTCGCTTAACTATAAGGGCTTTTTCCTGAACGCCCTGTTTGACTGGACACAGCATGGCGATATGTACTCTGTAACCGTTAGTTCCCTGTTGGGCCGCGGTGTTACCAGGGATACAGAAGACCGTGAAACAGCCCGCATTATTCCGGGTTATTATGGAGATGCCAATACCGGCAAACCCCTGTTAAATGATAAAGGAGAGAAGATCAGGAATACAACTGCAGTAAGTATGAATGAGATGTACTTCGGTGAATCATTCGCTATTAACTCCGCTACAGAATGGAATGTGTATGATGCTACTTTGTACACACTGCGTGAAGTAACGCTGGGTTATGATTTTCCGAAAAGCTTATTTAAGAAAACACCCATTGGCGGTGTTACCTTAACGCTCTCTGGCCGTAACCTCTGGTACCTGGCGCCTAACTTCCCCAAGTACACCCGGTTTAACCCCGAAGCCAACAGCTTTGGTAATACCAACGTACAGGGCATTGAATTATCCGCTGCGCCTACTACCCGCCGCTTTGGTGTGAACCTGAAGGTTACGTTCTAAAATTTATGAAACTGAAAAAACGGAAAAAAATGAAAAGAATAATCTATGGTTCTTTGGTAACGCTGGTGATGATGACCGGTTGTACTAAAAACTTCCTGGATATAAATAAGGATCCTTACCACCCGGAGAAAACTTCCTTAAACCGCTTATTACCCACTGCAGAACAGGGTTTAGGCTATGCACTTGGATTTACCAATGATAACAGGGGCGCCCGCGGTTTAACAGAAGTGCTGGCCGTATATATGCACCAGGTAACGGTACGTGAATCTCCTGACCAATACGGGGCAGATGGGAATCAATTTGACATTAACGGCGCCTGGAAGGGTCTGTACAGCAGCTCTCCTGCACAGGTAGGGTCTGATGTATTGGGCTGTTTGCAGAATGTGGAAACTATCATTAATCAGGGTACTGAAGAGGGTAACCTGATCTATGCTGGTATCGGTAAAGTGCTGAAGGCATATGCCATTAGCCAGCTGGTGGATGTTTTTGCAGATGTGCCTTTTTCTGAAGCAAATAAGCTGATCTCAGACGGTATCCGTTTCCCGAAGTATGATAAAGGTGCTGATATTTATCCGCAGCTGTTTACGTTGCTGGATGGGGCTATCGCAGATCTGACAAATGCTGATGCGGCTAATACGGCTGTACCTTCTGCAGACGATATTATCTATGGAGGCGATGCAGAAAAGTGGACCAAAGCAGCTAACAGTATTAAGCTGAAATTATATAACCAGGTAAGGCTGGTACAAAACGTATCAACCCAGGTAAATGCGCTCATTGCCTCCGGTGACCTGATCAGCGAAACATCCGAAAGCTTTTTACTGCCTTACGGAAAAGGAACTACTCCGGATGACCGTAACCCTGGCTTTAATGATTATTATGCCGGCCAGAAAACGCACTATCAAAGCCCCTGGTTTTATGAAACATTAAAAGGGTATCACCAGAACGTATTAACGAACAACCCGGATCCCCGCCTGCCTTATTACATGTACCGTCAGCTGAAGGCAAGTGCAGCTCCGCAAAACCCTTCTGAGTACAGGGATGGCGGTTTCCTGTCTATTGTATTCGGTTCTGTAGGCCCTAACCGCGACTGGTCACAGGATCAGAGCATGACGGTTTTTGGCATTTACCCCGTAGGTGGCCGTTATGATGATGGTGCAGCTATAAAAGTAGATGGTAGCAGCGGTACCGGTGCTGCGCCCTACAAGTTCCTGACGTATGCCGATGTGCTGTATATAGAAGCAGAGCTGATGCATGCCGGCGTGGCCACAGGTGATGCAAAGGCCACTTTCCAGGCTGCCCTGGAAGAATCTTTCAAACAGGTGGATTATGTAGTAGGCCTGGTTGGTCCCAGCCAGAGTGTGCCTGCAATAGCCGGTACAGCGGCTGCCACTACTTACCAGGATAAGGTGATGGCGGAATATGATGCTAAACCGGCAGCAGGCAAGCTAGAGCTGATCATGACGGAAAAATGGATTGCCAGCTTTGGCAGCAGCATAGACCAGTATACAGATTACAGGCGCACAGGATATCCTGTTCTGTTCAATCCTAAAGACCCAACAATGGCTCCCGGCGGCCGCTTTCAACCGCCTATTAACGGTGATGTTACACACCCGGGTGCACAGCCCTCAATACAGGTACAATTGCAGCGCGCGTACCCGCTGTCGCTGCCATGGAGTAATGATGACCTGAATGTAAATGCCAACGCGCCCGCCCAGAAACAACCGGCCTCTTACCCGGTATTTTGGGATAAGTAACTGTTAATGCTAAAAACAAAAAGTATGAAGAAGATATTGAGCTTAATAATATTGTTTGCGGGGGTTATTGCTATAAACGCCTGCCGCAAGGATAGTGTGAAGTTACCGGATGGGATTATCCGTACGGTGCTGCCGCAGCTTATAAAGGATACCAGCGCGGATGTATTGATCCAGGACCCTGCTACTTTTAAAGGCCGGTTTAATGTAGGCGTGTTCTTTAAAGATGATATAAAGCCTAAGAAAATGGATGTGGTAGTGATCATGAACGGGGATAAGACCAAGGTTAAAACGCTGAAGGCGGACATTACATCTTTCCCGACTGCGGTAGATATTACTGCAACAAGCCTGGCCACACTGTTTGGTAAAACAGCAAATGATATACAAACCGGTGATGTGTTTGAAATAGGTGCGGATGTTACGCTGAACGATGGTACTTTCATACCCGTTTTCAGAACAGATGGTACCGAGCCTTATGGCGGTGATGCGCAGAACTACAATGATGCCAGCCTTACTATACAGTATAAGAAAGTATGCGCGCTTGACATCAATGACCTGGTAGGCACTTTCACCATGGACGACCCTGATTTCTGGGGAGGCACCTACAAGGTGACCACTACGCTGGCAGGCAATATACTTACGGTACATAACTGGATAGAATTTCCCAGCAGCACGCTGAAGCTAACCGTGAATGAAAAAACACAGTCCGTTACAGTGCCAAAACAGATCACTGTTCCGGGGGCTGCTTACGGATATCATAACTGGACATCCGTAGGTAATGGCGACATTAACGCCTGTGCTACTGCCATCACCCTGAAGCTTACCAATACGGTAGATGAAGGCTCTTTTGGCGCAGCTACCATGACGATGACGAAGGATTAATTCCGGTTAATAAACACTTAAAAAAAGAGGAGGCTTTCTTTAAAGAAGCCTCCTCTTTTTTTTGCTAAACAGTTAAAATGCTGCTACAAAATTTTACTGGAAAAGTTTAGCAATGACCGCTATTGAAATAGGATAAGTATATGACATGCAGTATGTGAGGCCCACACATTGTGCTTAGTATAACCATTCCCATAATAATTACATTTAGTTGTACATGTTAAATTCCTACTAATTTTATATATTGCATCGGAAATATCCACAGAGTAACCGAAATCTAATTTAAACCGGAATCTAAACTTGAAAGCATCATTGTAAGAAAAAAGCTTATCTAAAGCACCCTATTTGAGTTACTGAGAGAACTATTGTCAATAACCTGCTAATAGCGTAACATCAACTGCTTTGAGAAGAGATGCTATCTATGAAAATTTTGTAACTGTACCAGAATAGCCGTTAAGTTCCCAGGTAAACATCCCAGCTTATATTGATGATACCTTTGAAAACTTTTATAGTTACAACACTACTGTAGTTTGATTCTTCATGTTTTAATTAGGCGAACCAGCTTCGAAACACAGCGTGCTTTCGGATCAGTAATCTATTGGCATTGTCGCAGCATATAAGTGAGAATTTTTTTAATCTAAACCAGCTTATAACAACGCTTATGAAATGTACTTAGTTACCCAACTATTGTTTGCAGATCGTTTACTGCAAGCAGGAGACCCATGGCTATTCATAGCTTTTGTTACCTCTATCTGAAGACACAACACAAACCTATATTAAACTTTAATCAAAATCGCTTATGAAACAAGGGTTACTACTATGGTTGTTTGTGGCTGTAAGCATGATACATGCTTATGCCCAAACACGAACAATTACCGGTAAGGTAACGGACGCCACAGATGGTTCCGCATTATCCGGTGTATCAGTAAGAGTTAAGGGAGCTTCGGAAGGCACTTCTACAGACGGTAACGGCAACTACCGGCTGAATGTACCGGAAAGTGCAGGCACGCTGGTATTTTCTTTTGTGGGTTTTGGCACGCAGGAAAAAAGAATTGGTGGTGCTACGCTTAATATGGCATTAGCGCAAAATACCTCTTCTTTATCTGAGATAGTGGTGAATGCACCTTATGGTGCGATTAAGAAAACGGCATTTACCGGTTCTGAGTCCACTATTTCCGCCCGTTCGCTGGAAAAACAGCGGGTAACCTCTTTCACAAGAGCCCTGGAGGGATTAGTGCCTGGTATTGTTGCTACTAACGGCGGTGGTCAGCCTGGTACCAGCGCTTCCATACGCATCCGTGGCATTGGTTCTGTAAATGCCAGCAGCAGTCCTTTATATGTGCTGGATGGCGCTCCTTTTGATGGAGAGCTAAGCTCCATTTCTATGGATGATATTGAAACTATAACAGTGCTGAAGGATGCTGCCGCATCTTCACTGTATGGAGCCCGTGCTGCTAATGGCGTAGTGGTGATCACTACAAAAAAAGGTAAAGGTGGCAAAACCAAAATAGCCGCGAATGTGCGCAGCGGTTGGATGAATCGCGGCATACCAGAATATGATCGGGTAAATCAGCAGCAATATTATGAGCTGATGTGGGAAGGCGCAAAAAACCGTTTTATTGCCGCCGGTCAAACACCGGATGCTGCTGCCGCACAGGCTTCACAGATATTAACAGGACCCAATGCCCTGGTGTATAATGCATACAATGTACCGGGTACGGAACTGGTAGATCCGGCTACCGGCAAGCTGAACCCCAATGCCAAGCTGTTATGGAACGATTCCTGGGAGGAAGCACTATACCGGACCGCACCGCGTCAGGATGTTAACCTGAACATTGCCGGCGGCAGCGAAAAAAGCGACTACTATCTTTCATTCGGATATATTGATGAAAAGGGAATTGTCAGAAATTCCGGTTATAACCGTTTTTCAACACGTTTGAACCTAAACTCTCAAATGACCACCTGGTTAAAGGGTGGGGCTAACATTTACGGCGCTCTGGCTAAAAGGAACAACTTCCTGGCAGAAGGTACCTATACAAGCAATCCATTTTACTACACCCGTATTATGGGTCCTATTTACCCGGTTTACCAGCGCAACCCAACCGGCAATTATGTAACTGACCCTATAACCGGTGAAAAAGCGCTGGATTGGGGAGTACCTTCCCAGATGGGTGCAAGGCCTTATGCCGGCAATTCTAATTTGGTGGGCTCCCTGGCGTTGGATGACCGTTCTATAAAAACAACCAACGTATCTTCCAATGCCTTCCTGGAAGCAGCCTTCCTCAAAGACTTTAAGTTCAGAACTACACTGGGCGTGAATTATTACGATGGCTATGGTACTGTGTACCAGAACTCGCAGTATGGAGATGCTGCCAATGTGAAGGGCCGTTCTGAAAAAAATAATACCCGCCAGGTATCCTATACTTTTAATCAGGTGCTTACCTGGAACAAACAGTTTGGAGACCACGGTTTGAACATATTAGCAGGGCATGAAAATTACCGGTTTGAAAGTAATTATCTGAGTGCTACCCGTATCGGTTTTCCCTTCCCGGGTACTTCAGAGCTGGCCCCTGCTGCTTCAGCTGACGGGTCTACATCCTATACTAACAATCACAGGATAGAAGGTTATTTTTCCCGCCTCAACTATAATTTACGGGAAAAATACCTGTTGTCTGCCAGCTACCGGCGTGATGGTTCTTCCAGGTTTTTTGAAGATGCACGCTGGGGTAACTTCTGGTCCCTGGGCGGCGCATGGCGGGTTTCCCAGGAAGATTTCCTGAAAGGCCGCAGCTGGATTAATGAGCTGAAATTAAAAACCAGCTATGGCGAGCAGGGTAATGAAGATCTGCTGGATGATGATGGCGATCCTTCCTACTATCCCTGGCAGAGTTTATATGATATTACTTATGGCAATGCAGCTTTCCCCGGCGCCATTATCTCCAGCCTGCCTAACCAGCACTTGAAATGGGAAAAGAACCGGGCTTTAAACATCGGTGTTGACTTTGCGTTGTTTGGAAAGCTGGAAGGCTCCATTGAATACTTCAACCGAAAATCAGACGACCTTTTGTTTAATGTACCGTTGCCTATTTCTACCGGTATTACTTCCATAGCCTCTAATGTGGGCGCCCTCAAGAATTATGGAGTAGAACTGCAATTAGGATATAACGCAATAAAAGGTAACAGCTTTGATTGGCGGGTGGATGTTAACCTGACCCATTTCAAAAATAAAATCACTAAACTGGCTCAACCGGAAATTATCAGTGGTACCAAGAAGCTGATGGTAGGTAGATCAGTTTATGACTTTTGGCTGCGTGAGTATGCGGGTGTTGACCCCAAGAACGGAGATGCATTATACTATCAGGACATACTGGGTAGTGATGGTAAGCCTACCGGTGAGCGTAAAACGGTAAATAACATTAACCAGGGTACCTATTACTATCATGGCTCTGCATTGCCGGATCTGGTAGGAGGTATCACCAACTCTTTCCGTTACAGGAATTTCGATCTTTCTTTCCTGCTGACCTTCCAGCTTGGGGGGGAATTTTATGACGGCAATTATGCAGCGCTTATGCACCCGGGCACCTATGGTTCCAACTGGTCTGTGGATATTCTGAATCGCTGGCAGAAACCAGGTGACATAACGGATATTCCGCGTTTGCAAAATGGTATCACCAATCAACACGGAACTTCCTCCAGATTCCTGTATAGCGCCACTTACCTGAATGTTAAGAATATTACCCTCAGTTATACACTGCCTCAGGCAATGTTGAATAAAGCGGGCATAGGATCACTGCGGATATTCGGCAGCGTAGATAACGTGTATCTTTTCACCAAACATAAAGGTATGGATCCGCAACGGGCATTCACTGGCGTAGCTGACAATACCTATGTGCCTTACCGCACTTATACATTAGGTCTGAACCTGAACTTGTAATCAAAAAACGGAAATGATCATGAATAAGACTATAAAACATATAAGCCTGGTAGTACTTTCCCTGGTATTATTAGGAGCCTGTAAAAAAGATTACCTGGATACCACACCCACAGATAATGTGAATGAAGAGACGGTGTTCAAATCTACTGAAGGCGCCATGGTAGCTTTAAACGGCACCTACAGATGGATGTATACCTATATTACTAACCATAGCAACTTTGGTCAGAAGTCAATAGACCTGGTGCTGGATCTGATGGGTAATGATATGGTAGTACATTCTGCCGGTTACCGCTGGTTTAACCCCGATTATGATTATACCGCTGCCCAGTCGCCGGTAAAAGATGCGCACCCTGAAAGGTTCTGGTATTACTACTACCAGGTTATTAATAACGTGAACCGTATACTTGCGCACCTGGATGCGGCCACAGGCACTCAGGAAGACAAGGATTATATTAAAGGCCAAGCGCTGGCATTAAGGGCACATTCTTATTTTTACCTGATAAATTTCTGGCAGCACACTTACAAGGGCCACGAAAATGCGCCGGGTGTACCTCTGTATACCACACCATCTACAGAAGGTAAGCCCAGGGGTACCTTACAGCAGGTTTATGATCAGATCAATGCAGACCTGACCGAAGCAGAAACTTTGTTAACAGGTAAATCACGCCAGCACATTTCTCATATAGGCATTGAAGTAGTGCAGGGTATACACGCACGTGTAGCATTACAACAGGAGAATTATGCAGCAGCAGCTGACTATGCACATAAAGCGCGGCAGGATTATTCCTTAATGTCTAAGGCCGATTATACAGCGGGTTTTGGTGCGATTAATGGTGAATGGATGTGGGGCCTGGAAGTAATATCTGAGCAGGCTACTGTATACGCTTCTTTCTTTTCTCATATTGACCCTACTGCAGGTGGTTATGCATCTTTAGGCACACAAAAGAAAATTACCAAAGCGCTGTATGATCAGATCAGTGATGATGACCTGAGAAAACAGTTGTTCATAACACCGGGTAGCGGCACCAGCTCTTTACCTGATTATACAACCATGAAATTCCGGTTACCTGTGCCTGGTTCCTGGCAAGGCGATTACCTGCTGATGCGTGCCGGTGAAATGTACCTGATAGAAGCGGAAGGCCTGGCCCGTACCGGTAAAACCGCAGCAGCACAACAGTTATTGAACGAACTGATACAGCCTAAGTACCCGGCTTATAATGCCACACAAGCAGGTACTGACCTCGTAAATGAAATACTGCTGCAAAGAAGGATTGAATTATGGGGAGAAGGTTTTGCCCTGCTGGACATTAAACGCCTGAAACAATCTTTGAATAGGCCACAGGGGCCTGGTAATCACCAGCTGGCACTAGCGGGCTTGTTTGCCTTACCGGCAGAAGATCCTAAATTTTTATATAAAGTACCGCAGGATGAATTGAACAACAATCATGCGTTAAGCATAGCTGATCAGAATCCGTAATACGGTATTTGTTAAACAGAGAGGGCCGCCTTATTGCAAAGCGGCCCTCTCTGTTTATTTATGATAATAACGTAATTATCGTTGTATGATTATTTTTCTGCGCTCCGTAACATCACTTATGATCTCCACATAATAAATACCGGGCAGTAAAGTATTTACCGGTATATTCACCTGCGTCGTTCCCCTGGGATAGCGGATGCTCTTTACCTGTTTACCAGCATTATCATAAATATTTACCTGCCGGATATCATGCGTGATCTTTTGCGCTGCAACCTTTGCCAGTTTATTGTTAGCTACAGCTGACCGGCTGTTATTACTTCCCTTAATTGCAATATTGCTGGTGGCTGGATTAGGATAAACATCAAATGTGCTGAAGACGCCACCGTCGCCGGTAATTTGCCCGGACTTGTCAAAACCTGCACCGGTTGCACAACTGTTCTTTCCCTGTACGGCTATGGAAATAGATTGCCCCGCAGAACCATTTACAATTATATCCAGCTGTTGTGTGCCCTGGCCGGATTGTATCAGCAAATTGCTGCTTAATGACCAGAGGTAAGAAGTTGCATTTGGCACAGGGTCTATGCTGATAATATTTTCAGAAAACCGTTGTAGTTCCAGCGGCTCGTTTTGCGTAAGCAATGTACCATTCACATAGAGTTGCGTGGGCGCCGGCAATACGCCTATGTTGATGTGGCCAGTAGCGGGCAGGCTTTGTCCACAGGAAGATTGTACCTGTACGGTAATATTAGCCGATACGGGAGTTGGCGAAGTTACTGTGACATTATTACCGCCGTTGGCAGCCGTTATAGTAACTGGCGGTGTTTGTCCGTTTATCTTTACACTGGGCGCATTAGAAGTCCAGGTATAGCTGGTGGCATTGGGATAAGGAGACGTGCCCATGTTGGCGGTAGCGCCGGCACACATAAAGGAAGGCCCGCCAGGTACGGGAGGCGCCGGCAGGGCATTGCTGGTAGAGCGGGTGATGGTATAGGTATGTTGAGAAGGTGCTGAAGAAGGGCACAGCCTGTTGCCATAAGTAATGTTAACAGTCCCGGCATTAAGGTTATTTACATTGTAGGTTACCCTGGTGGTTGTAAGTCCATGATTATCACCACCAGTACTGGGGCCGGCGGCAATAGGCCAACCGGTATTGGTTGTCCAGGTTTCATTGGCATACGAGTCAGTAGGAAGATCATTAAACACGAACTCCCTGTTACCGCTGAAATTACAAGGAATATCTATTGTTGATGAGTTGATTACAGTAACGTGCCGTACTGTAATTTGTAACGATGCATTGCCATTATATGTGCTACAGCTATAGCCTGCATTTAATGTACCTGTCCTGTCTCCTGTAGCCGGATCAGTGAATTGTATATCCACATAAGGCAGGCCGCCAACAGGCGCCCCCTGGCCTATTATGGTATAACCCAGGTTTTGAACAGGTCCCCAATTAATATTAGCACAACCGGAATGATTAAAGGTATAACGTACGGTTGTATTAGGGCAAACCGTCGTGGGGCCATTAATCTTAAATTCCTGGGCTAATACATTAAACGAACAAAAAACAAAACATACTGCAGACAGCAGTAGCCGTAGCGTAAAAAAAGGTTTCATAAAATATGGGTTTTAAAACATGAAAAATTGAGGATATATAAATTGGATATTGATGGTTATTTCACGGGTTTTGCAATTGGTTTAAGGTATGGGTTATGGGTTTCCGGTAAGTGAATATAGGTCTTTTATCGGTATTATAAAAAAGAGAGGCGATCTCAATGACCGCCTCTCTTCGTATTTATCTTATCAATAAGCTTATTTACTTCACCACTTCCTGCAGCTTCTGCTCCAGCGCATCGCCCCTTAAATTAGCAGCGATCACCTTTCCCTGCGGATCTAACAAAAAGTTCGTAGGAATAGCATTAATACCAAACAAAGGCACTACTGCGGAATCCCAGAACTTCAGGTCACTTACATGGTTCCAGGCCAGGCCATCAGATTGAATGGCTTTAAGCCAGGCATCTTTCTTCTGATCCAGGGAAACACCTAATACCGTAAAGTTTTTATTCTTGTATTGCTGGTAAGCTTTTACAACGTTAGGGTTTTCCATGCGGCAGGGTTTGCACCAGCTGGCCCAGAAATCAACCAGCACATATTTGCCACGGAAAGATTTCAGGCTTACCACTTTACCGGAAGGGTCAGGTAAGGAAAAATCCGGGGCAGTATCGCCTACTTTTACCGCGGTCATGTTTTCCTCTTCTTCGCCGCTGCCGCTGGCATTAGTGCCCTGCTGCTCCATTTCCGTCATGCGGGCGGCCAGGCTTTGTACCAGGGTATTTTCCGGGAAACGTTTTTCTATGCTGCCTACTATCTGTTTTTCCTGGATCAGGATGTTCGGATTATTGATCATGCTCAGGGCAAAAACAGCATTCGCGGGGTACGGCGTTTTTTCAGCATAGCTCAGGAAAGACTGTTGCAGGTCCTGCTCTTTTTGCTGTAAGGCCTTTACCTTTTCCTGCAGAATGCTGTCGGGGATCTTAGCCGTTTGCAGGCTATCGATCACGCGCATTTCGCCGGTCAGGGCCTGGCCTTTTTCATTGGCATCTGCCAGTAATTGCTGCAGCGCTTCAGAGGCTTCAGAACCTTCTATTTTAATTTTATCCAGGTTATCGTAATCGCCTTCTATTTTCATATCACCGGCATCCAGCGCCAGGATGATGTATTTACTATTACTAAAACGGATCCGGTACAGGCCCTGCTCCGGTACGGTGCCTTTCAGGGTAAATTTACCGCTGGCATCCTTGAGGGAGGTGGTATCCGCTACCTTTACTTCCTTCAGGGTCAGCTCCTCCAAAAATACGGGACCCAGGGGGGCATTGGTTAAATGAACGGCTATATTAAAAGTTCCTTTCTCCGCCTGCTGCCCGCAACTTGCCAGCAACACGCCCAGGGCCAGCCAATAAGTTATTTTTTTCATGAAAAGTATTTTACGCTCTATATGCAATGTGCATTCCATCATTATTCCATCCGGCAAAAAAAGGAGGACTGATGAACAATTGATCACCCAAAAGTAAGAAACAATGCTGGAAATTAGTCCATGGTGTACGGTCCACAGTCCATTGCCTTGTTCATAATGGCTTGTGCTGCATGAAAAAGCAGGAGGGAAAAATTAAATTAATATATTGTTAAAGGCTGTGAACCAGGCACTATTGCCCCTGGCCCCAAACTACTTTAATTTTTCTGCCAGCAGCTGGTTGGTCAGCTTGGGGTCTGCCTTACCCTGCGACAGCTTCATTACCTCACCTACAAACAGCCCTATCAGGCCTTTTTTACCGGCCTTATATTCTGCTACTTTGCCGGGGTATTTTGCCAGCACTTCATCAATAATTGGGGAGATATTGTCCACATTGGTATCCTGCAGCAGGTTAAGCGCTGTGGCTATTTCCAGCGGTGTTTTGCCGGGCTGCTGTATCATTTCCGGGAATATCCGGGACGAGGCTATGGAAAAGCTCACCTTACCGGCTTCCACCAGCTGTATTAATGCTGCCAGTGCGGCGGCCGTTAAAGGAAACTGCTCCAATCCGCAGGAGTGCTCATTAAGGTACTGTTTTACAGGCCCTAACAGCCAGTTGGCAGCTGCTTTATGTTGCGGCGCCACGGTTATTACCTGCTCAAAATAATCGGCGGTAGCTTTATCGTCGCACAACACACGGGCATCGTATTCCGGCAGCCCGTATTGCTGGGTGTATTTCTGTACTAATTCATCCGGCAGGGCAGGTAAAGAGCGCTGAATGCTTTCCAGGTAATCTGCTGTAATGCGGAAGGGCGCCAGGTCCGGCTCAGGGAAATAACGGTAATCATTGGCTTCCTCCTTGGAGCGCAGTGAAAAAGAGCTGCCGTTGGAGGCATCAAAACTGCGGGTTTCCTGTACAATGGTACCGCCGGTTTCAACAATCTCTATCTGCCGTTTGATCTCGTTTTCAATAGCCCTTTTCACATTGCGGATGGAGTTCATATTCTTTACCTCCACCTTGGTGCCCAGGGTAGTTGCGCCTTTCAGGCGTATGGAAATATTGGCATCGCAGCGCATACTGCCTTCTTCCATATTTCCGTCACATACCTCCAGGTAGCGCACCAACCTTCTCAGGTTGGTGAGGTAAGCATAAGCCTCATCTGCGTTGAACAGGTCGGGTTCCGTTACAATCTCTACCAGCGGCACGCCGGCACGGTTGTAATCTACCAGGGTGTTGGCTGGGTCCTGGTCGTGCAGGGATTTACCGGCATCTTCCTCCAGGTGTATGCGGTTCAGCTGTATATTACGCTCGCCGGTGGAAGTGGTAATGGCTACATAGCCACCATTACAAATGGGAGCGGTATGTTGGGATACCTGGTAACCTTTGGGAAGGTCCGGATAAAAGTAGTTCTTACGGGCAAAGTAGTTTTCCTGCGCTATTTCGCAATGGCAGGCCAGTCCAAGCCTTACGGCATATTCCACCGCTTTGTGGTTCATGCGGGGAAGGGTACCTGGGTGCCCCAGTGTAATGGGGCTGATATGGGTATTGGGAGCGCCGCCAAACGCTGCACTGTCATTACAGAATAGCTTACTTTCTGTTAATAACTGGGCATGCACTTCCAGCCCTATCACGGCCTCATACTTGTTATAATTGATCGTTGCGCTCATAATTATCAATGTGCAAATTCTGCAAATGGGCAGGGGCGAAGATATATTTTTATTCGCACATCTTCCATACGGCGCGCGCTGCACTCATTTTTAGTAAATTGTAAGCATGACTATAGGTGAAATATATGCCGCCCAACAGGCCTTTTTTGAATCGGGGCAAACCTTACCGCTATCCTTCCGTAAAACCCAGTTAAAAAAGCTAAAGCAGGGCATCAAAAAATATGAAAACGCTATCCTGGATGCGCTGTATGCCGATATGCGCAAACACCCTATGGAAGCTTATGGCAGTGAAGTAGGATTTGCCTATACCGAAATAGATCATATCCTTTCCTCCCTGCGTGACTGGATGCGCCCACAGGAAGTTTCCAGCCCGTTGGAGCATTATCCCAGCCATAGTAAAGTGATCCGTTCACCCCTGGGCTTAACGCTGATCATTGCGCCCTGGAACTACCCTTTTAACTTACTTATGGGCCCATTGGCAGGCGCTATTGCGGGTGGTAACTGCGCTATACTAAAGCCTTCCGAGCTGGCTCCGCACACGGCTGCAGTAATGGAGCAGCTGATCAGGGATACTTTTGACCCGGCCTACATTACGCTGCTGCAGGGCGATGGCAGCCAGGTGATCCCTGAGCTGATGACCTACCGTTTTGATCATGTGTTTTTTACCGGCAGCATACCGGTGGGTAAAAAGATCCTGGAAATGGCAGCGCCCCATTTAACACCTGTTACGCTGGAACTGGGCGGAAAATCGCCCTGCCTGGTAGATGATAAAGTGAATATAAAAGTGGCTGCGCGCCGCATTATATGGGGTAAATACTGGAATGCCGGGCAAACCTGTGTAGCGCCGGATTACGTGCTGGTGCACAGCCGTGTAAAAGAGGCCTTTATTGCTGCCATGCAGCAGGCTATTGTGGATTTTTATGGAGAGGATCCTGCTGCCAGCAAGGACTATAGCCGTATCATTAATACCAAACGGTTTGATGTACTACAGGCCTATTTAAAGCAGGGCCGTATTATTCACGGTGGTAATACTAACCGCGATGATCTGTACATAGCCCCCACTTTACTGGCAGATGTACCCTGGGATGCGCCGCTGATGCAGGAAGAGATCTTTGGGCCTATATTGCCTGTTACTACGTTTGATGAGCTGCCGCAAGCCGTGCAAATGATCCGCCGGCATCCGTATCCTTTATCGTTATATGTATTTACAAAACGGGCATCTACCCGTAAGCTGTTTGAAGAGCAGGTACGTTTTGGCGGTGGCTGTATCAATAACACGCTGGTGCACCTTACTAACCCGGAGCTGCCCTTTGGCGGCATAGGACCCAGTGGCAGCGGGCGTTACCACGGCCGTTACAGCTTTGAAACGTTTACGCATCCCAAAGGTATTATGCGCTCCGCTACCTGGCTGGATGTGCCAATAAAATACCCGCCCTTTAAAAAGAAGCTGAAGTATGTAAAGATGCTGATAAAGTAAAGTGCCCGTTCACCATTGGCGAACGGGCATCTTTACACACTTAAAACCATATCAAAAACTAAATCTTATAGATAGATGGATGAATGCTGAAATCAATAATAGATCGCTCCCGCATTTTCATCTTCACTTACAGGTCTGCTTTATTTAATTTTTTAGGAACGCTGATAGAAAGGGTTTCCGTTTTATTGTTACGTTTAACCTTTGCCGTTATAGTTCCCTTTTCTTTATTTTCCTGGTAAGTATTTACTACATCTTTGGCAGAGGTAATGGCCTCGCCGGCTATTTCCGTAATAATATCATCCTGCTTAAAACCTGCTTTGGCAGCGGCAGAACCTTCACTTACATTCAGTACGCGGGCGCCATCGCCGTTCTCCGTATCCTGTACAGATAAGCCCAGGCGGGTGCTGTTGCTGTTATCATCATTGAACCAGTTAAAATCGTTGCCAAATGGCTGACGGCCGCGCGGCTGGAAACGGAAATAATTATCATTACCGCCACCAGAGTTAGGTGGTGCAAAGTTGAAGATGTTGCCGCCTTTGCGCTCATCCAGCGTAACGCTAACTTTGTTTTCCTTTTTATTACGCAGATAGGTAACGGTTACTTTATCGCCGGGATCATGTGCGCCTATTTTTTCAAACAGGTCCTGCGGTTCATGGATCTTATCGGCATCTACTGCAGTAATAATATCTCCCTGTTGTATGCCCGCTTTAGCTGCCGGGCTGCCTTTAGATACTTCCCGTACTGTTACACCGGCGGCTTCTTTCTTTTCCGTGATCACGCCCAGCAGTGCTTTACCACCGCGGATCTCCATGTCGTTGTCGTTATCCTCATCGTTATTAAAGAACTGCAGGCCGCGGTGCTGGCCACCAAAAGGAAATGCATTCCCGTCTACCGGGGTAATCTTACGTTTGTATACGGAAATATCACCATCGTAATCATCCAGCTTTTTACCATCTACCCATACTTCTCCATCTTTGATCTCAACCGTTACTTTTCCATCCTGGTTGTTCTTGCGTTTGATGATGATCTCATCATATTCGCCCAGCTTATCGTTCTTTTTGCCGGGAGTGGTATCCTGCGCCTGTACGGTAAGCGCCATTGTGAGTGTGTAGCAGGCAAATCCTGCGAGGGTCAGTGTTTGGAGTAACTTGCCCATGTTCAATTAATATTTTATAAGACAAATTTAAAGGGTGTGGATAGAAAGGAAAAGTTAAAAAATGGGAAGGGGAAGTGAAGGGAATGTTAAAAAACAAGTCGTTTTAAAGTAAAATAGAATGACCTGCGTTTAAGACCGGTCATTAATTATTGTAGTAGATTGTTTTTCAGGCGATTATATGACACATGTCGATATTTTTTCGTAAATTTATAGATGCTGGGACGGTCAAAATATCACATTAATATAGAGATTGATAAACTGACAAATAGTATAGTAAATGCTATATCTGGAGATAGTTTTGAAACAGAAGTCTTAGCCGTAGATGCGCCTGATCTAAAGGGAGTAACAAAAGGCAATAAATGGAATTTTAATTGGAAAGCAGAATTTAAGCTTTTAGACAGGCAAGTATATAAACTTACTATTGTAGGAAATTCAAATATTATCCAAGGACTTATTAGCATCAGTGATTACAAAGATCATTTTTACCTGCATTTAATTGAAAGCGCGCCGTTTAACATGGGAAGCCCTAAATTATATGAAGGGGTACCCGGGAATTTATTTGCGTTTACCTGTAAGTTGTCCCGCGAAAAAGGATACGATGGTTTTGTGGCCTTTACGTCTAAAACAAAGCTGATAGCACATTATGAAAAGGCATTGGGTGCAGTGCATATTGGTAACCATAAAATGATTATCTTTCCTGACGCAGCCCTCAGGCTTATTAACAGATACTATAAATTATAAAACATGGGATACATTAAGGAACCGAAAGGCATTGATTTTGTGGTTGATCCCCAGCCTTTAACTGAAAATGATAAGTCCTTGATCAGTGAGGCTATTATTCACTATAAGCAAACCGGGCACAAAAAACGCGCTACCACAAAAAAACGCGCTATAAGTAATACAAAAAAGAAGGCTAGGCACTAAAAACAAAACCCGCATAAAACTTTCGTCTTATGCGGGCCTGCAATATTTATAAAAACGATATTTCACTAGCCTTCAGCTTCTTACCCCAACAACCCCTTCACTTTTTCCACCACTTCCTGCAGCTTCCCTACTTCCTGGCCGCCGGCTGTAGCAAAAGACTTTTGCCCGCCGCCACCGCCTTTGATCAGCGGGGCTACCTGCTCCTTAATGATCTTAGTAGCATCCCAGCCGTTGGCAGCTACCAGGTTATCGGCCACCAGCAGGGCCACACTGGCTTTTCCACCAATATTAGCTGCCAGCACTATTACGTGGTTATCAATGCTTTTAAGCGCGGTACCCAGTTGTTTCAGGCCTTCGGCATTGGTAAGGCTCACTACCTGGCCAATGAAATTAACTCCGTTAACGGGAGTAACCTGCTGTTTCAGCTCCGCAGCCAGGGCATTCACTTTTTCCAGCTCCAGCTGGGCCAGCTGTTTTTCCAGTCCGGCTTTATCCTGCACCAGTGTTTCAACCGCTTTAAGGGTATCTTTAGGCCCTTTTAGCGCGCCTTTAATATCTTTCAGCTGCTGCAGCTGCTCATTTACAAAAGCCAGGGCTTTAGCGCCGGTTACCGCTTCTGTACGGCGTACGCCTGCAGCCACCGCACTTTCTGCTAAGAATTTGAACAGGCCCAGCTCACCGGTAGCGCCTACATGGGTGCCGCCGCAAAGCTCAACAGAGTAAGCGGGGTCCATGATCACTACGCGTACCACATCTCCGTACTTTTCACCAAACAGGGCCATAGCGCCGGATTGCATGGCTTCTTCCTTACCCATTTCCTTAACGATAACAGGAATGTTCTGGCGGATCTTTTCATTTACAATATCCTCTATGCGGGCCAGTTCCTCGTCTGTTACCTTGGCGAAGTGAGAGAAGTCAAAACGCAGGTAATCCGCGTTCACCAGCGATCCCTTTTGGGCCACATGTGTACCCAGCACCTGGCGCAATGCCGCATGCAGCAGGTGCGTAGCGGAGTGGTGACGGGCGGTATCCTGCCGTTTATCCTTCGCTATTACTGCTTTAACGGCAACGGCTATATTAGCCGGCAGGTTATCTGTAAAATGAACAATGAGGTCATTTTCCTTTTTGGTATCTGTAACCGCAATAGCTTCGCCATCAAAATACAGCAGGCCGGTATCGCCTACCTGTCCGCCGCTTTCAGCATAGAAAGGCGTTTGTTCCAGCACCAGCTGGTACTGCTCTTTGCCTTTAGCCTTTATTTTACGGTACTTGGTAACCCGGGTGGTATTTTCCAGCAGCTCATAGCCTACAAAAGTGGTAGCCGGTACTTCGTCCAGCACTACCCAGTCGCCCATATCCAGTTCAGTAGCGGCGCGGGAGCGGTTCTTCTGTTCCAGCATAGCGGCCTCAAAGCCTTTTTCATCCACGGTAAGCCCGTTCTCTGTAGCAATCAGGCTGGTAAGGTCAAAGGGAAAGCCATAAGTATCGTACAGCTCAAAAGCGGCTCTGCCGTCAACTACTTTATTGCTGGCTGTTTTGGCCACATCTTCCATCCGCTTAATGCCGCTGTCCAGCGTTCTTAAAAAGTTATTCTCTTCCTCAAATACTACCTTCTTCACAAAATCCAGCTGTTGCTGCAGCTCCGGGAACACATGTGCAAACTGCTGCGCCAGTACAGGTACCAGCTCATGCAGCAAAGGTTTTTTAGCATCCAGGAAGGAGTAGTAGTAACGTACAGCCCTACGCAAAATGCGGCGTATTACGTAACCGGCGCCGGTGTTGGAAGGCAGCTGCCCGTCGGCAATGGTAAAACAGATGGCGCGCAGGTGATCGGCTATTACGCGGAAAGCCACGTCACGCTTTTCATCGGTGCCCTTATAGGTATGCCCGGTAAGTTTTTCCGTGGCATGGATGGTACCCATGAACAGGTCCGTATCGTAGTTGGAGGTTTTGCCCTGCAGCACGCGTACCAGGCGTTCCAGGCCCATACCGGTATCCACATGTTTAGCCGGCAGCGGTTCCAGGGTACCGTTCTTCAGGCGGTTGAACTGCATGAACACATTGTTCCAGATCTCTATCACCTGCGGATGGTCGGCATTTACCAGGGTGCGGCCATCCACCTGCTGCCTTTCGGCATCCGGGCGGCAGTCCACATGAATTTCTGAGCAGGGGCCACAGGGGCCGGTATCGCCCATTTCCCAGAAATTATCTTTTTTATTGCCCAGTAGTATGCGGTCTTCGGCAATATGCTGTTTCCAGAAATTGTAGGCATCCTCGTCTTTAGGCAGGTTTTCTTTTGTATCCCCCTCAAAAACAGTCACATACAGGCGGTCTTTAGGTATTTTATAGATATCGGCCAGCAGCTCCCAGCTCCAGGCAATAGCTTCTTCTTTAAAATAATCGCCAAAGCTCCAGTTACCCAGCATTTCAAACATGGTATGGTGGTAGGTATCAATGCCCACTTCTTCCAGGTCGTTATGTTTACCGCTTACCCGCAGGCATTTCTGGGTATCTGCCACCCGCGCGTAGGCGGAGGTTTTGTTACCCAAAAAATAGTCCTTGAACTGGTTCATACCCGCATTGGTAAATAACAGGGTAGGGTCATTCTTTACCACAATAGGGGCCGAAGGCACGATATGGTGCCCTTTGGATGCAAAAAAGTCCAGGAATTGCTGTCGGATCTCGGATGCTGTCATAAGTATTATAGCCTGATGATATGTAATTAAAATTGTATAAATAAAATTGTGTTAGACCTAAATTTGACTTTAATTTGTATTTTAAGCCAAGCAGTGGGACTTAGAAAATTGACATTCAAAAGATTGCCATTGTAGTCTAATTCCATTAGGTTTGCACGCCCCTTGCCCGCTAAACCGTGGATTTGCAGAAGGGAGTGCAAAAATATTGAAACCTATAACATTATTCAAAAAAGCTGTGAGCAGTACGCATTAAGGTAGCCATCCCGGGAGGGGTGGAGTAGCCCCGCAGTACCCGCCGGCAGCATTTTGTCCAGGAGTTTGAGATGCCCATAACACTAAAAAAAGAAGGAATGACGTTAGGACATAGTCCTGGCTAAAAGCGAACCTGGTCCAATGAAGAAGGTCAAATACTTTTACAATACACAAACCCTTAAGTATGAAAAGCTCGTAGTTTCCGTACGGGTAAAGATCCTCCGCATCCTAGGGTTTGTGTCCGCCGCCATTGTTACCGGCGTCCTCTTCCTGTCCGTTTCTTACCGGTTCCTGGATTCCCCCAAGGAAAAATCCCTGCGCCGTGATATTGACAATATGAAAGAGCAGTACGATGCCTTACAGCACCGTATGAATGAAGCCAAGATCCAGCTAACGGAATTACAGCAGCGCGATAATGAAATATATCGGGTGATCTTTGAAGCCTCTCCCATACCGGACAGCACCCGTGCCGGTAAAATTGAAAAGGACGAGGAGCTGGCCCAGCTGCAATCTTTTTCCAGCAACGATATTATTGCCAGTACCGCAGTATTGCTGAAAGAGCTGCTGAACCGCATTAAATCCCAGGAAAAATCTTATACTGAGATAGACGAGCTGGTAAAGAACAAACAAAAAATGCTGGCCTCCATACCGGCCATACAACCTGTTGCCAATAAAGACCTGAAACGCATAGCCTCCGGCTTTGGCTACCGTATAGATCCCATTTACAAAACAGTAAAGTACCACGCAGGCCTGGATTTCTCCGCCCCAAGTGGCACACCAATTTATGTAACCGGCGATGGGGTGGTTGAAGAAGCAGCCCTGAGTGATGTTGGTTACGGCAACCACGTAGTTGTGCGTCATGGTTACGGCTACAAAACCCTGTACGGGCATATGCTGCGTACCAAAGTAAAAGCGGGGCAAACCGTAAAACGCGGCGATGTACTGGGCTGGGTGGGCAGCACCGGGAAATCTACCGGCCCCCACTGCCACTATGAAGTAATGAAAAACGGCGAAAAAGTAGACCCTGTATATTTCTTCTTTAACGACCTTTCACCGGAAGAATTTGACCGCATGTTAAAAATTGCCCGCTCGGGTAACCAGTCTTTTGATTAATTTGGCCTAGCTTTAAACCGGACGGCAGTACCTGATAATCATCGGAATTTGAGAATATAGCATGGTAATTGCAAAGCTTGACGGATATTTGTCACATTGATTTTCTGCCATGATGCACCAATTGGACCTTTTTGGCTCCCTGGAACCCGCTCCACCACCGGTGGAGAAGGCAGTAACAACACCGCCCGAAGCAGGGGTAGCCGCAGCCGTAAAACATAATACCGCTGCACCCGTAACAACCGCTACGCTTGCGCCGGTGAAAAAAAAGCGCGGGCGCAAATCTTTGAAGGAAGTAAGTGAAGATACAGATGTGATCAAAGAGCTGGACAAAATAACGCTGGACAAACAATACTATTCCATTAGCGAAGTAGCGGGCATGTTCCGTGTAAACACTTCCCTGATCCGCTACTGGGAAAATGAATTTGATATTCTGCAGCCTAAAAAGAACCGTAAAGGCGACCGGCTTTTCCGGCAGGAGGATATTCACCACCTGAAACTCATCTATCACCTGCTGCGGGAAAGAAAATATACGATCGAAGGCGCCAAACAAAAACTAAAGGAAGATAAAAAGTTAGCCGCCCGGAATTTTGAAATGGTACAGGCTTTGCTAAAAGTAAGAGGTTTCTTAACAGAACTCAAAGATCAATTATAAAAAAAGGTTATGCGATTAAAAACATTATTACTGGGAGGTTTATTCTTATTTGCTGCAACTTTGACTCAGGCGCAAAGTGGCGGTAAGGTGCTGAAAGGCAAGCTGGATCTGAAGGCGTTAACCAGCGACAGTGCTTATGCCTGGTTCTATACCGGCGTAAATAAATACCAGCCCAACGAAAGTATGCTGAACTATATTAAAGCCAACCGCGATAAATTTAATGTAGTAGCCCTGATAGGTACCTGGGATGCGCAAAGCCGCGACCTGTTCCCGAAGCTGTATAAAGTAATGGTGCTGGCCGGCAGCCCGGAAACACAGATGCTGATCTTTGGAGCAGATGAAAAGCTGGATACCGGCGCTCCACAGGAATATAAGCTGAAAAGAGTACCCACCTTTATTATACAGAAAGAAGGGAAGGAAATTGGCCGCATTTCCGGTGATATAAATGAATCTGTAGAAGCTGAGATCTCCCGCATTCTGCTGAAAAATGATAACAGCGATAAGAATAAAGGCAATGATTAATGTGTTAATATGCTAATGTGCTGGTACATGCACCTTGCAAAACTTACACAATAAGAATGTCCGGATCAATAGTCCGGACATTTTTTATTATAAGAATGATCATTTAAACAAAAATGGGACAACATATACCAGCACATTAGCATATCAGCACATTAGTACATCAGGGGTTCATCTGCACATCAATCCTTGTACTCGGCAGCTTTATACCCCGCTGCTCCAGCGCCCTGATAATGCCCAGGTTCACGGCTTCGCGCAGGGCCGCATATTGCAGCCCTTCTATAATGTAGGTATTATAGATCACCTGCACCAGGTAAGTATCCTTATTAAAATCATGCAGGTTCACGGTAAAGCCGGGCAGCACGCTGCTGTTATTCCGTAATATATCCTGTATATCCTGCAGTATTTTCAGCAGGGTATCGGAAGGTGTTTCTGTAGGCAGGTCCAGCTTCATGGCCACACGCTGCTGTGTGCGCAGGGTCAGGTTATCCAGGATACTGTCTACCATCTTTTTATTAGGCACGGTTACAAATGTTTTTTCAAGGGTGCGAATGCGGGTACTGCGTAAGCCGATCTTTTCCACGGTACCCTGGTAACTGTCTACTTTAACACTATCGCCTACACGGAAAGGTTTATCAAAGAAAATAATGAAGGAGCCAATGAGGTTCTCTATACTTTCCTTGGCCGCCAAAGCCAGGGCTGCCGCACCTATGCCCAGGCCCGCGATCAGCTTATTCACCAGCTCTGAGCCGAATAAAATGCGTATCAGCACTATAAAGCCCAGTATGGAAATAATAGCTTTGAAAAAGTCCCGGAAGAAAACAATGAACTGGTTATCCGTCATATCTTCCGTGAGGTCGGCCTGTTTTTCCAGTATCAGCGCTATGAAATCAATGAGGCGCAGCAGGATCCATAAAATGCACACGCAAAAAGCGATCTGCATCAGTGTGCTGGTAAGGCTCTTAAGTGTAAAGCCTTTGTACACCGTTACATTCAGCTCCGGCGGAAACCGGAAGTGATCTATAGTAAGCATAAAGGCCAGCAGCAACAGGAAAAACTCCAGCGGGCGTAATAACAGGTGGGCCAGCTCCCTTCTTTCTATCTGGGGCGAGAGATGTTTAACCAGGTTAAAACCCAGGGAAGCAATCCCCTTGGAAAGGAACCGTTTAACGGCAAACACTACCAGCAGCACTACTGCCAGTATAATATAGCTGCGTACAGGGTTGCCCAAGATCAACAGGTCCAGGAAAGATTGCATGTTACAGTATTTCAGGCTGCAAATATAATAGTATTAAAGTATATGTGTTCCGCCGTCTCCAATCATCACCACTCCCGGTTGCTTCCCTTTCTCAAAGCTTCCATACCGCCCTTCAATACCCAATGCATGGGCGCCATTCAGCGTAGCCCATTGTAACAGTTCTGCCAGCGGTATCTCCGGGAATTGCGCCTGTATAGCCTGTATCTCCGCCCAAATGGATAAGCGGTGATTGGAGGCCAGGCTGTCCGTACCCAGCGTAATGGTAGCGCCCATGCGGCGCAGCAGCATTATATCCGGCAGGCGGCCTTCAATATACAGGTTGGCCAGGGGGCACAGGCACCAGTATACCGGCAGGGCGCGTTGCAGGGCGGCCTGTATATCTGCCGAATCACTAAAGGTATTATGTACCAGCAGCAAAGGGTTATTGGCTAAATAAGGCAGGCAGGCCTGCAGGCTGCTGGTTTGCGGGGCAGTAAACCCGCTGATGTCCATACCAAAGCGTTGGTAAAAATCAAGGAAGGCGCCGGTTTTATACAGGTTCAGCTCATTTTCGGCTGCACATTCCTGGTTATGGATGCTGAGTGGTGCATTATCCGGCAACCCGGCCAGCAGTTCAAATAAGGCCGCGCTTACCGAATAAGGGGCATGAGGTACCAGGGAGCTGTTATGCCGGGGGCCGTTCAGCGCCCGGAACTGCTGGTATACCTCCTGGCTTTGGGCCAGCCGCTGGCTGGCAGCTGCCGGAATAAAGCCCATGCACTCTATAAAGGAGTGATAGTAGAGCGGGCTGTTTTGCTTTAAAGGCAGTGTAGTGGTGGTATTACAAATATCGCCCACGGCTACAATCCCCTCCTGCTGCATGGCTGTTACGGCTGCCTCCATGGCAGCTGTTGGGTCAACGGCAAAAGTGCCTCTTTGCGTCATTACCGTAGTAAGGAATGCGGGTAAACCGGTTTTTTCAGGTATTACACCTTGCATATGGGACAGCTCCAGGTGGCAGTGGGTATTTACAAAACCGGGGCAAAGCATGCCATCCAGTAATTGTACGCCGTCGCCGGCATCTGCCCGGTTCAGTATATCCAGTACCGTGCCTTGCTCATCCAGCACCAGCACCTTGTTAGCGCCTAAAAATTGCCTTCCGTTAAACAGATCCGTGCCGCTTAATTTAACCGCTTGGGACATACCTTGTACTATTTTAGTGAATTGGTGTTAATTTTGTGCCCGCCTAATAAGGCATCAAAGATAAACATGATAGATAAACTCGACGCGATAAAAGGCCGGTTTGAGCAGGTGTCACTGGCCCTGACCAATCCGGAAATAGTAAGTGATAACAAGAAGTTCAGCAAGCTGAGTAAGGAATACCGGCAGCTGGAAAAGGTGGTAAAGGCCTATGACGCCTACCGCAAGCTGCTGGATGCGCTGGCCTTTAATAAGGAAGTGCTGGAAAGCGGCGACGATGAAATGCGCGAGCTGGCCAAGGAAGAAACCGAATCCCTGCACCAGCAGAAGGAGGAGCAGGAAGCAGCCATCCGCAACCTGCTGATACCCAAAGACCCGCAGGATGAAAGGAACGCCATCCTGGAAATACGGGGTGGTACCGGCGGGGATGAGGCCAGCCTTTTTGCCGGCGACCTGCTGCGCATGTACCTGCGCTATTGTGAGAACAGGGGCTGGAGCGCTAACCTGATGAGCGAAACCCCCGGTGCAGTAGGCGGTTATAAGGAAGCCGTGGTAGAAGTAAGCGGGGATGATGTATATGGCACCCTTAAATTTGAATCCGGCGTACACCGCGTACAGCGGGTACCCGCTACAGAAGCATCCGGACGTGTGCATACCTCTGCCGCTACCGTAGCCGTACTGCCCGAAGCCGATGAGGTGGATGTGGAAATACGGGATGCCGATATTAAGATGGACACCTTCCGTTCATCCGGCGCAGGCGGGCAGCACGTAAACAAAACAGAATCTGCCGTACGCTTAACACACATTCCCACCGGAACGGTAGTTGAATGCCAGGAAGGGCGCAGCCAGCACTCCAACCGGGATATAGCCATGAAAATGCTGCGTACCCGTATCTATGAAGCAGCTGTGCGCAAGCACGAGGAGGCCATTGCCTCCCAGCGTAAAAGCCTGGTATCAACCGGCGACCGGTCCGCCAAAATACGTACCTACAACTATCCGCAGGGCCGTATTACAGACCACCGCATCGGCATGACCATCTACAACCTGGATGCCTTTATGAACGGGGATATCCAGGAAATGATAGAAGCCCTGCAGTTTGCAGAAAATGCAGAGAAGCTGAAAGAGGGCGGCATTTAAAAACGGGTGTGGCCGAACAATTTAGATGCCGGGGCTGTTTTAACTACTACAATAACTTATAAAGCTATACACCATGCTGGACCAACTCTTAAACCTCGTTAAGGAAAACGCACAAGGTGCGGTTATAAACAATCCCGCTGTTCCCAATGAGCAGAATGAGGCGGTTATACACGCTGCTACCGAATCCATTGCGTCCGGCCTGCAGGATGAAATGGCCAATGGCAATACCAGCCAGGTAGTAAGCCTGCTGGGCGGCGCCGGTTCTGCAACTGACCCTCAAAACCCGGTAGTGAACAAGCTCTCCGGTAACCTGGCAGGTACCCTGCTGGAAAAATTTAACCTGCCTGCAGGTACCGCGCAGCAAATAGCCGGCAGCCTTATTCCTGCTGTATTAGGCTCGCTGGTAAAGAAAACAAACGATCCTAACGACCATAGCTTTAACCTGCAGGGCATTTTGAATTCCCTTACGGGCGGGCAGGCGTCCGGCATTAATTTATCCGGCATACTGGGCCGCCTTTCCGGTGGGTTAGATAAGGATGGTGATGGTGATGTGGACCTGCAGGACCTGATGGGCGTACTCTCCAACGGCGCCAAACAACAACAGCAGCAACAGCCTTCTGAAGGTGGGTTGGGTGGCATGCTCAAAAATCTGCTGGGATAAAATTCGTAGTCATACCAGGGTAATTATCCACATAACTATTATGTGTATAAAATTTATTGTCTGTACTTCCGTAATGTCCAGTAATTTGGCGGCGAAATAATAATGTACGGTTTGTGACTTTGGCAAAGAATTTGAAATACAGCTTCTGTCGTAAAACGGATATCCTGGGGAAAGCCCTGATGTTACGTTACAACAAATCAAAATGACCTGGCCCATTCAATGCTCCTGCAAAACGAGCCGGTAAATAATCAGCAACTCAATACTAGAATCCTTAGAAAATTAAAAAATTTACGATGAAAAAATTGAATGCAATTGTAGCAATAGCCTTATCTGCCACTGTACTCTTTGGCTGCTCCACCTGGCAGGGTATGGACAATACTAAAAAAGGTGCCGTTATTGGCGTTGGCGGCGGCGCAGCCACTGGCGCTGCTATTGGTAAAGCAGCCGGTAACACTGCGCTGGGTGCCATCATAGGCGCTGCAGTAGGTGGTACTGCCGGTGTGCTGATCGGTAAAAAAATGGATAAGCAGGCACAGGAAATTAAAACAGAAGTACCTAATGCTACCGTAGAACGTGTAGGCGAAGGTATTAACGTTACCTTCTCATCCGGTGTGCTGTTCGGCTTTGATAAAACCGATCTTTCAGCCACTGCGCAGGATAACATTAAACAGCTGGCGCAGGTGCTTAACAAATACCCGGATACTTATGTACGGGTAGAAGGGCATACCGATGATAAAGGTACAGATGAGTATAACATGACCCTGTCTCAAAAGCGCGCTAATAACGTAGCTGCTTTCCTGAAAGCGCAGGGCATTGCCGCTAACCGCGTACAGGCGTACTGGTATGGTGAAAGCCAGCCCAAAGTGCCCAATGATTCTGAAGAGAACAGGGCTAAGAACCGCCGCGTAGAGTTTGCGATCTTTGCAAATGAAAAAATGAAAACAGAGGCTAAGAACGATGCTGGCAAGCAATAAATAACATCACTTATTTCTGATAAGGCCTGATGGGTGTAAAACCTGTCGGGCCTTATTGTTTAATGGAACAATTGAATTGCATTAAGGAATTGTTAAGCTATGTATTAGGGTCATTTTCCGGGAATAACAGCCGGAGCGACAGTGAAATCGCGGCAAGTAAAGTGATAGTGAAGCTGAAGAAGAAAGGAATTATTCAACGGCGTTGTTAGTGCGTGGTTTCAGGAACCAGCGCCGGAACAGGCGAAAGATCCATACACCCGCAATAGCGCCCAGCGCATCGGCAGCCGCATCGGTCATATCAAAGCTGCGGTCTACCGTCATGTACTTTTGAATATACTCAATAGACAGGCCGTAAAGGGCCGCAAACACTACAAACATAAAAAGGGTGGTTGCGGAAAAACGGCCTTTATGCCAGTAAACCCCCAGGCACAGGAAAAATACCATACCGCCAAACAGGCCAAAGTGAACTATTTTATCCATATGGATCCGCTCCATCCAGCCTTCATGAGGAATATCCTTGCCGGGCAATGTACACATCACCAGAATAAAAAAAAGCCACACAATAGCCGGAATGTAATAACGAATTGCCTTCATGAATGGTTGTACTAATGTGCAGATATGCAGGTATGCAAATGTGCAGATGAGATGTTGTGTCTTATGGATGATGTTCACTATACAGGATGTGCAAATATGCAGGAGCTTTCATTTGCATAGCTGCATATTTGCACATCCTCACATAAATATTATTCTCCCACCAGTGCCTGGTAAGCAGCTGCATCCAGCAGCGCATTCACATCAGCAGGGTTCTTAACGGTCATTTTTACCATCCAGCCCTCACCGTAAGGGTCGGTGTTTACCAGCTCAGGCTCACTTTCCAGGTCCTGGTTAACTTCGTTGATAGTGCCTGCAACGGGCAGAAACAGGTCAGAAACGGTTTTTACAGCTTCTACGGTGCCAAATACCTCTTCGGCTTCCATGGTTTTGCCCACAGTAGGAATATCTACAAATACAATGTCCCCTAATTCACGTTGCGCAAATTCAGTGATACCAATGGTGGCTATATTGCCTTCCAGCAATATCCATTCATGATCTTTTGTGTAACGCAGATTTGATGGAAAGTTCATAGTTAGTTTGATTTTGGCCGTAAAAGTAAGGAAATTACAATACTCTCCAATGCGGTTAAAACAGCAGCCACTTTTTCACCAGTCGTATCTTCATAGGTACATCCGTTAAGGGACGATCGTTCCCATCTGTTTTCATGTCTGCGATCTTATCAATCACTTCCATTCCTGCTATTACCTGTCCAAAAACAGTGTAGCTCTGATCCAGCTGTGGCGTACCGCCAATAGTTTTGTAGATCTCCCGTTGGTCAACCGGTATTTTACGGCCGCCCAGGCGTCCCTGCTCCAGCTGATCCAGCTCAGCATCCGTCCACTTTTTGCCCTGCACAATATAGAACTGGCAGCCGGATGATGCCTTTGCCGGGTTATCATCCCGCGCAGCGGCCAGCACACCTTTCCGGTGAAACAGATCCAGGCGGAACTCTGCCGGCACCGTATAGCCGTTCTCCCCGTTACCCAGCATAGCGCCGGGTTGCGCGTGTTTTGATTCAGGATCGCCACCCTGTATCATAAAGCCTTTTATTACGCGGTGAAAAAGTATGCTGTCATAAAAATGCGCTTTCGCCAGCTTAATAAAGTTATTCCGGTGCAGCGGTGTTTGATCATACAGCTGAATGATCATGGTGCCATATGGAGTGGTTACTTTTACCTTGCGGTGTTTGCTTATGGCTCCGAAGCCAGTGGATAGCAACAATAATAACAGTAGCAGTTTTTTCATAAGATTATTTAACAGCTCTTTTTTAATAACCAGTCTGTATCTGATTGCCGGCCTACTTTAAAAGTGTGCTCGCCAAATTTTTCAAAACCTTCTGATCTATAAAAGCTGAGGGCTTTGATATTATGCTCCCACACCCCCAGCCAAATGGTGGCTGCCTGGCGCTCCTTGGCTATGGTATAGGCATGTTGTATTAAGGCTTTGCCCAGCTTATGCCCCTGCCAGGCTTTCAGTACATAGATTTTTTCCAGCTCTATGGGCGATGGCAGCTGTGTATGGGCTGCATCATCGGGCTGTTTACCCAGGTTCAGCTTTAAAAAACCGGCTACATGCTCACCATAATAAAGCAGGTAATACAGGCTGCCCGGCAGCAGCAGCTGTTCACGCAGGGCGGCAGCATCCTTTCTTTCCTGCATAAAAACAGCCAGGTCGTCCGGTTTGTGGGTAGGCCCAAAAGTTTCCATAAAGGTTTGCTGCTCCAGCTGTACCAGGGTATCCAGCATTTCGGGCATCACCGGTTTAATGACGATGGGTTGCATGGTTTATTCATCTTCCTCTTCCTCAAAATACGCAATGATATGCTCCTGCAGAAATCTTTCCTGCTCGGCCATACCCATCTTGGGAATGGGCGCCGCTTCCTTAAAATGGGGCCACCCGTCCTGGTCATAGCCGTCCAGCTCGTAATAGCCGCTTTGGCTTAGCAGGGTACAGGTAGCAACATGCATTAGGTCCTGTTTCTGCTCTTTGGTATATTTCTTTTTCAGTTTTCCCAGCTCCTGGATCCCTATCAGGAACAGGATAGCTTCCATATTCGGCTTTTTACCAAAACGTTCGGTTAACTGGTTAATAACCCTTTCCCATTGCTGCTCAAAATCGCTCATAGCTATATATGTGATTGTCAGGTAATGATTTGTTACAGCCGCAAAGGTACGTTATAAAAAAAGATGATATAAATATGCCAGGGCTTTATTAACTTGGAGCCGCCGGGTTAATTACGAATTATCCAATTACGAATTACGAATTTTGACCATTTGCTACACCTGTTTACAGTACGTAATTAATAATTCTTAATTATATTAACAGCACTTTAACTGCCTAACCTGGCTGTGGCACAGCGTTTTGTGAGTAGAATGTTTATTTTAGCAAACTTGAAAAACACATACATCGCATGGAGAATACATCGCAAGATATCCGTCAATTGAATGAAAAGATCCACCAGGCCAGCGCATTTGTTGACCTGTTGAATATTGAGCTGGGAAAAGTGATCGTTGGCCAGCGCTACATGGTAGAACGTCTTTTAATTGGCCTGCTGGCCCAGGGGCACGTGCTGCTGGAAGGGGTGCCCGGCCTGGCAAAAACCTTGTCCATCAAGTCTTTATCATCCGCTATTAATGCCAAATTCAGCCGTATACAGTTCACACCGGACCTTTTACCGGCCGATGTGGTAGGTACCATGATCTATAACCAGCAGCGCAATGAGTTTGTGGTGCGTAAAGGGCCCATCTTTGCCAACTTTATCCTGGCAGATGAAATTAACCGCGCCCCGGCAAAAGTGCAGAGCGCCCTGCTGGAAGCCATGCAGGAAAAACAGATCACCATTGGCGATACTACCTTTAAGCTGGAAGAGCCTTTCCTGGTACTGGCCACCCAGAACCCGATAGAGCAGGAAGGTACCTATACCCTGCCCGAAGCACAGGTAGACCGTTTTATGCTGAAAGTAGTGATCGGCTACCCCACCAAGGAAGAAGAAAGACACATCATACGCCAGAACCTGAACCCCGACGGCATGAGCGCCATTAACCCGGTAATAAACCCCGCCGATATTGTGCAGGCCCGCAAGCTGGTAAGGGAAGTGTATATGGATGAAAAAATAGAACGTTATATACTGGATATTGTATTTGCCACCCGCCACCCGGAGGAGTATAAGCTGCAAAAGCTGAAACCGCTGATCTCCTACGGCGGATCGCCCCGCGCCAGCATTAGCCTGGCCTGGGCTGCAAAATCCTATGCGTTCATGAAACGCCGCGGATATGTGATACCGGAAGATGTGCGCAGCATTTGCTTTGATGTAATGCGCCACCGTGTAGGCCTTACCTACGAGGCAGAAGCAGAGAATGTAACCTCTGAGAACATCCTGAGCGAAATACTGAATGCCGTTGAAGTACCATAAGATAGTTGGCAGTTGTTAGTGGGCAGTTGGCAGTATTAATTATTAATTATTCATTCTTAATTATTTGACTGGGTGGATACAGCAGAAATACTCAAAAAGGTAAGACGCATAGAAATGAAGACCCGCGGGCTCTCCAACCACATTTTTTCGGGGGAGTACCACAGCGCCTTTAAAGGAAGGGGCATGTCGTTCAGTGAGGTAAGGGAGTACCAGTTTGGAGATGACGTACGGTCTATTGACTGGAATGTAACAGCACGGTTCAACCATCCCTTTGTAAAGATCTTTGAAGAGGAAAGAGAGCTCACTGTAATGCTGCTGGTGGATGTAAGTGAAAGCTCTGCGTTTGGTACCGTGCACCAGAATAAACGTAACCTTACAACGGAAATATGCGCCGTACTGGCCTTTTCCGCTATCAATAACAACGATAAGGTGGGGGTGATATTTTTTAGTGACGGGGTGGAGAAATACATTCCTCCCAAAAAGGGTAAATCACATATCCTGTTCATTATCCGCGAGCTGCTTTCCTTTAAACCTAAAAAGAAAGGTACCAACATCCGGGAAACCCTTCGCTTCTTTAACAATGCCGCCAAAAAGCGGAGCATTGTTTTCCTGCTGAGCGATTTTCTGGCAGGTGACTACCAGGATGCGCTGACCATCGCCTCCCGCCGGCATGATATGGTGGGCATACATGTGTATGACCAGCGCGATAAAGAGCTGCCGCCGGTAGGCCTTATACAGGCAGTGGATGCTGAAACGGGCGGCCGCCAGTGGGTGGATGCGGCTGATAAACGGGTGCAGCAGTACTACACCCAGCAGTTCCTGCAGCATACACAATACTGCCGCAGCGCATTCCTGAAAAGCGGGGCTGAGCTGGTAAGTGTGCGTACCGACGAAGATTACGTAAAAGCATTGCAAACATTTTTCCTGAACCGGGCATAAGTTTTAAAGCGGAGCAAAAACCATCATGCGAAAAAGAATAATCTTACAGCGTATTTTTTTATTTGTATTGCTGGGATACCTGTGTCCTTTCCGCTTGCTGGCCCAGGATCATTACCAGATCAAGGCCCTGGCCGATACCGATAAGATACGTATAGGCGAACAGGTTAAGCTGGAGCTGTCGGCCAAAGTGGATTTGAACCAGCTGAAAGCCGCTAACCTGCGGCTCTCCTTTCCTAACCTGCCGGATTCTTTTAATCACTGGGAGGTAGTGGACCGCTCCAAGCTGGATACCGTTACCAACGCCAATAACAACGAAACTTTTTTTAAACAAACCTTTACCCTTACCAGCTTTGACTCCGGCCGCTGGGATATACCCGCGCTGCGGTTTGATGTATTTTCCCCTGCCGGTATGGTGGATTCTGCTTTTTCGCAGCCCATTGGTATAGATGTAAACACCGTTACGGTAGATACTACCAAAGCATTTAAGCCCATTAAAAGTGTACGCACTGTGTCCTGGAACATCTGGGATTACTGGCTATACATGGCTATTGGCGCAGCAGTAGTGCTGTTGGGCCTTGGCTTGTGGCTATACTTCCGTAAGCGTCCGGTTAAGGAAAAAGTGGTGCCTGCAGCGCCGCTGGAACCGGTGTACGACCGCACCCTGCGCCTGTTAAAAGAGCTGGATGCAGAAAAAGTATGGCAGCACGGTAATGTGAAAGAATATTATACAAGGCTCACGGATATTTTGCGTACCTACTTTGAGGAGCAGTTTGGCATAGCTGCGCTGGAACAAACTACGGCCGAGCTGTTGCAGAACATAAAACCGGTGACCATTCTGAACCAGCAGCGCGATAAGCTGCGGGCGCTGTTGTCGCTGGCCGACCTGGCGAAGTTTGCAAAGCTGCAGCCTACGCCGCAGGAGCACGAAGAAAGTATGCACAAAGCTGTTGAAATAGTGGAGTGGACCAAACCGGCTGTAGAAAAGCCGAACGCTGAACGCTCAACGCCTAACGCGCCAAATGCGCAGAATGCCGAACGCTGAACGCATAAGCCCAAAGCAAAACGTCTGCAACAAAACGCAATCAGCGTTAAGCCTTCAGCATTAAGCCTTTAGCGTAATTAATTGATTAATTCGTAATTCAACTAATGGACCTGTCGATCTGGAAAAATATAACATTTGCCTATCCCTGGTGTTTCTGGTTATTGTTACTGGTACCGGTGTTTATTTACTGGTATTTTAAGCAACAGCAGCGGCAGCAGGGCGCTTTGCAGGTATCCTCCATACAGGGGCTTAAAGGGTTGCCGGTATCCTGGAAAGTACAATTCAGGCCGGTGCTGCTGGTACTGCGTGTACTGGCTTTTGCGGCACTGGTTACAGCGCTGGCCCGCCCGCAAACCAGCAATACCTCTGAAAATATTGACAGTGAAGGTATAGACATTACCCTGAGCATAGACATTTCCGGTAGTATGCTGGCAGAAGACCTGCAGCCCAACCGCCTGGAAGCCGCCAAGAAAGTAGCCGTGGACTTTGTAAATAAACGCATCAGCGACCGCATTGGCCTGGTGATCTTTTCCGGCGAAAGCTTTACACAATGCCCTATCACTACCGACCATGCCGTGCTGGAAAACCAGATCATGCAGGTAAAAAGCGGTATGCTGCAGGATGGTACTGCTATCGGGATGGGACTGGCTACCGCGGTTGACCGTTTACGCAGCAGCAAAGCCCAGAGCAAGGTTATTATCCTGCTTACGGATGGGGTTAACAATACCGGCCTGGTAGATCCTATTACCGCGCTGGAAATAGCCAAAGCCTTTAAGATAAGGGTATATACCATTGGTATTGGTACCTATGGCAAAGCGCCCTTTCCCATGACCATGCCGGATGGCAGCATACAGATGCAAATGCAGGATGTGCAGATCGATGAGCAGCTAATGAAAAAAATATCTTCTGAAACCGGTGGCAAGTACTTCCGCGCCACCAATACCGTGGCCTTACAGCACATTTACGATGAAATTGATAAGCTGGAAAAAACCAAGGTAGAGATCACTTCTTATAAACGTTACGCAGAACATTTCTTCCCGCTGGCCATGCTGGCCCTGGCCTGCCTGCTGCTGGAAGTGGTGCTGCGGTACACGGCTTTCCGTAGTTTACCGTAACTTCGCCCCTTCATGCAAGGAACCGTTTACAGATCTACCGGCAGCTGGTACCAGGTAAAAACAGTGGATGGCGGGTTTTACCAGGCCCGTATGAAAGGTGTTTTTAAGATGGATGAGGACATTACCTCTACCAACCCTATTGCTGTGGGCGACATTGTAGAAGTAGTGGAAGAAGAAAAAGAAGCCGCCAATGCCATGATCACTGAAATTGCGCCCCGCCGCAATTATATTGTCCGCAGCTCTCCCCATAAAAGATCGCACAAACATATTGTAGCCGCCAATCTGGATCAGGCAGTGCTGGTATGCACCATTAAGGAGCCCCGCACCTCCCGCGGGTTTATAGACCGCTTCCTGGTAACGGCCGCTGCTTACCATATTCCGGCCATACTGGTGTTTAATAAAAAAGACCTGCTGAAAGAAAAGGACCGGGAAAAGTTTCTGGAAATGGCAGATGTGTACACGGATATCGGCTACCCGGTGCTCCTTATTTCTGCCGCTAAGGGCGAAGGGATCACCGAGGTACAGGAAATGCTGAAAGATAAGGTAACCTTAATGTCCGGTCACTCCGGGGTAGGCAAATCCTCCCTTATTAACCAGCTGCTGCCCGGTATGCAGCTGCGTACAAAAGAAGTAAGCGGCTGGAGCGGTAAAGGCCTGCACACCACCACTTTTGCAGAAATGTTTGACCTGCCGGATGGCGGGCAGATAATAGATACCCCCGGTTTGCGGGAGTTCGGGATCATAGACATCCCTAAAACAGAATTATCGCATTACTTCCTGGAAATGCAACCCTATATTACGCAGTGCCAGTTCAATAACTGCCTGCATATCAATGAGCCCGGCTGTGCGGTAAAAGCGGCCGTAGAAGAAGGGGAGATAGATACAGATAGATACATCAGCTATGCTACCATCCTGGAAACCATAGAAGAAGAACGTTATTAACCCCGTTTCTTGGGTTTATTCAGCTCATCCAGCACTTTTTCCGCACCCCAGTTCTTTTTGGGTTGAGGACAGCCGGTTTTCTGTGTTTTGCAGGCGCTCATGGTTAGCAGGCCGGCAACGATCAGCAATAAGGTAATTTTGTGTCGCATAGGGTATGGAATAGCTTAGAATACGCGGCTGTCCATTTGTTTACGGGCCTTCCGGTTGTCGCTTTTATTGCCTTTGGTATAAAAGTTATTGGCGGGGCAGCCGTTTTGCGTAGCACACCCGGTAGCTACCATGGCGGTAAGCCACATCAGGAGTAAAAGTTTCTTCATAGGTATCTGTAATTTACTGCAATATAATGATTTTTTACTATTTGAACCAGCTTGAGTACATGAGGTAATTGTTAGCAATACGGTTTATTTCGCCGCTGATCAGCTCCTGGCTGATGTCTTTTACTTTTTTGGCCGGCACCCCGGCATAAATGGTACCTGCCTCCACCTGGGTACCTTCCAGCACCACCGCACCGGCGGCAATAATGCTGTTGCTGCCAATACGGGCATTATCCATTACAATGGCGCCCATGCCTATCAGCACATTATCATCAACGGTACAGCCATGTACAATGGCGTTATGGCCTATGGATACATTGTTGCCGATAATGGCTTTTGTTTTTTCGTAGGTGCAGTGAATAACGGCGCCGTCCTGTATATTCACCTTATTGCCTATACGAATACTGTTTACATCGCCCCGCACCACGGCATTGAACCATATGCTGCAATCGTTGCCCATGGTTACATCGCCTACAATGGTAGCGTTGGGGGCAATAAAACAGTTGTTGCCAAATTCGGGCTGTATTCCTTTTACTGGTAGTATAACAGGCATCATTTATAGATTTAATAGCAGTTAGCAATTAGCTTTTAACCGTTAGTTGTAATAGCTGCAAGTTATTGGTTAACCGCTACAAATAATAATCCACAATGGGCCATCAGATAGAACGCAAATTTTTTCTATTCTATTATAACCGGCCATTTTCTTCCCAAGCAAAGCGCTAAGGGCCAACAGCTAAAAGCTTGTATAATTACTACCTTCGCATTTGTATGAACAACCGGCAGCTTTTTTTACGGCATGTAGCACAAACTTCAGATGCCCCGCTGGCGCTGGAGATCACCAAAGCCCAGGGAATGTATATGTGGGATGCAGCAGGCAAGCGCATCATGGACCTCATTGCAGGCATCAGTGTATGTAATATAGGGCATTGCCATCCCAAGGTGGTACAAGCCATACAAGATCAGGCGCAGCAATATATGCACCTGCTGGTGTATGGCGAGCTGGTACAATCGCCCCAGGTAGCTTTTGCAGCCAGGCTAACGGAGCACCTGCCTGCTGCGCTGGATAGCGTGTACTTTACCAATTCCGGTACCGAAGCGGTGGAAGGCGCCATGAAGCTGGCCAAGCGCTATACCGGCCGTACGGAGATCATTGCCTTTAAGAATAGCTACCATGGCTCTACCCAGGGCTCTCTGAGCATTATGGGGCAGGAGGAATGGCGCAATGCCTACCGCCCCCTGCTGCCGGATATTCAGCACCTGGATTATAATGATTTGAGCTCACTGGAGCATATTACTACCCGTACCGCCTGTGTAATTGCAGAAACCGTGCAGGCAGAAGCCGGCGTGCGCCCGCCCCAACAGGAATGGTTACACGCCCTGCGGCAAAAATGCACCGAAACCGGCGCCCTCCTGGTGCTGGACGAGATCCAATGTGGCCTGGGCCGCAATGGCGCTTTATGGGGTTTTGAACGCTTTGGCATAGTGCCCGATGTATTATTGCTGGGTAAAGCGCTGGGCGGCGGTATGCCCCTTGGGGCCTTCATTTCCTCCCGCGATATTATGTGGAGCCTTACCCATAACCCGGTACTGGGGCACATTACTACTTTCGGTGGCCACCCTGTTAGCTGCGCCGCCGGCTTAGCGGCCCTGAATGCCTTGCTGGATGAACAGATTATTCCATCGGTTAAAGAAAAGGAGCAGCTTTTTCACCAATACCTGCAGCACCCGGCCATTAAAGCAGTACGCTCCCAGGGCCTGTTGATGGCCATTGAATTAGCAGACTTTCCTTTTAATAAAAAGGTGATAGATGAATGCATTAGCCAGGGCCTGCTCACCGACTGGTTCCTGTTTGCACCGGAATGTTTGCGCATAGCGCCGCCGTTAATTATTAATGAGGAGGAGATTAAGGAAGCCTGCAGAATAATTATAGCGGCGTTGGATAAAATTGCAGCATTGGAAATGAGGGAGCAGTAGCAGTCTGGTGGCGGCTTGCTAACTAATTCAGCTGATTTCTGTTTACACTGTAATGTTTGCGTATGGCACCTTCATTGATATCATATGCGAAAGAAATTAAGAAAGCCGGTGAATAAGTGAATAATTACAGCAGCATAAATAATGAGCAGCTAATGAGCAGCATTAGATGATGAGCAGGCAATAATTATTTAGTACGATGTGTTAATTTTTTGTTGCTTTATTACAGATGCTAAACTACCGGCACAGTGTTATTACTACTGCAACCCTGATCTGTGACGCCCGCTCTTGCAGGTCCAAACAACGAACCTTGGCCGGCGTCATCCGCTTGATAAAGCCTAATAGTCCACCAACCCTGCTACGACAACAAAAAGCCTCATTGTCATACTAAACAGGCGGGCGCAGTTCGTTGTTGGACCTGCAAGAGAAGCCTGTCAAAAAGAATAACACTATATCAGCAGTATCACCAGCCAACTTAGAAATCTTACCCAACAGATGGTCACATGACCCTGCAAGAGAAACTCATCACCTCAAAAAGAAATAAAACCAACTTTAACAAATCCTCTGCCCAATGATCCTCAATCATTTTCCGCCCTCTCCATACTTAAACGCACCAAATAATTTTGATAATCCAATATTTCCATTAACTTTGAATTACAAAGTGCTTTCTATATGAACGAACAGCAGCATCTGGAAACGTTAAGTGATATTAAACGCATAATGGAACGCAGCAGCCGTTTCATATCCCTTAGCGGCTTAAGCGGCGTATGGGCCGGTATTTGCGGCCTGGCCGGCGCCACAGTGGCCTACCTCTGGATCCATAGCTACTATCTTGCCTGGGATACCCGTGGCAGCTATTATGATAGTGACTACGCCGCACTGCGCTTTAAGCTGATTGCACTGGCAGTTGTTGTACTGGCCATTACCCTGGCGGGCGGCGCTTATTTTACCTGGCGCAAAGCACGGCGAAATAATCTGCCCATTTGGGATGCTACTTCCCGCAAAGTTGCAGTGAACCTATGCCTGCCACTGGTAACCGGTGGTTTTTTTATACTGGGGTTAATGTATAATAACCATGAGCCTTTAATAGCCCCGTCCTGCCTGGTATTCTACGGCCTGGCCCTGGTGAATGCCAGCAAATATACACTCACGGATATACGTTATTTAGGTATTACGGAAATTATACTGGGTATCCTGAATATCTTCTTTTTACGCCGTGGCCTTTATTTCTGGGCCCTGGGCTTTGGCGTGCTCCATATAATCTATGGCCTTGTGATGTGGTGGAAATATGAAAGAGGAATGAAAATAGAAGGCTGAAAGCAGCAAGTATATTTTTCTCCAATTAATTTATGGAAATTGTGATGCAATGAATCCAATAGGTAATCTCAATAAATTATTCGACAGCCGCATTCGCCTGGGCGTGATGAGCGTTCTCATGGTGAATGAGGAGGTGAGCTTCAACGATCTGAAGCAGGTGCTGGAAGTAACAGACGGCAACCTGGCTTCTCACCTGACTACGCTGGAGGAGAACGGTTACCTGAAAGTGCATAAGGGTTTTATTGGCCGTAAGACCAATACCACCTATTCCATTACCAAAGCCGGCGAAAAAGCGTTTAAAGGTCACCTGGCTGCGCTGGAAAATATGATCCGTTCTATAGAGTGAAATTTTTTTTATCCCTATACTTTGAAATACAAAGTGCTTTTTAAAACTTAAAACATGGAAACACCGCAAACCACCGAGAAGCAAACATTTATGCAACGTAATGCCTACTCCATTAAAGCCATGGTAATTGGCTTCCTGGTGCTGGTATTGCTTATTCCCACTGCCATGATCATGGGCCTTATTTCCGAACGGGAGCACCTGCAAACAGATGCTACCAAAGAAGTGAGCAGCAAATGGGCCAATGAGCAAACCATTACCGGCCCGGTGCTGGTAGTGCCTTACACGGAGCTGAATGAGAAAAAAGAGCTGATCCGCAAACAGGCCTGCTTTTTACCGGATAAGCTTAATATCAACGGCCAGCTGGCGCCGGAGATCCGCAAGCGGGGCATTTATGAAGTAGCGGTGTACAGCTCTCAGTTACAGCTGAGCGGCGCCTTTACACCACCTGATCCCGCCGCGCTGAATATACCTGCTACCAGCTTTTTGTGGGATGAGGCATACCTGTCGATCGGTATTTCAGACATGCGCGGCATCACCAACCAGCTGCAGGTATTATGGAACGGGCAGCCATATGTTTGCAACCCCGGCACGCCCGCGGCCGACTTACTGGGCAATGGTGTGCGAACACGCATTCCTTTAAGCGGCATGGTGGCCAATAGCGATACAGCCAGCTTTTCCATTAACCTGGGCCTTAAAGGATCCGGCCTTATTTATTTTTCGCCGGTGGGCAAAACTACGCGGGTAAGCATAAGCGCGCCCTGGGCCAATCCCAGCTTTGATGGTTCTGTGCTGCCGGAAAAGCGCGATATCACTGCTAAAGGTTTTACCGCCAGCTGGCAGGTGCTGCATCTGAACCGCAACTTCCCCCAAAGCTGGAGTGTAGGAGATAAATATGATATTAAAGATGCGGACTTTGGCGTAAAGCTTTTTTTACCGGTAGATGGTTATGCCAAATCTATGCGGGCCGTGAAATATGCTATACTGATCATCGGCCTTACCTTTCTGCTGTTCTACTTTATAGAGTTACTGCAACATCACAGTGTTCATCCATTACAATATATACTCATCGGTGTGGCCTTATGCATTTTTTACACGTTGCTGATTGCCCTTGCCGAGCAGCTGAATTTTAATCTGGCATATATCATTGCCACCCTGTTAACCCTAAGCCTGGTAACCGCTTACGCGGCCAGCGTGTTCAGAAAAGCTGGTACCACGCTGGCTGTAGGCGGCACCCTGCTTACGTTATACGGGTTTATTTATGTGATCATCCAGTCAGAAGATCAGGCATTGCTCATGGGCAGCCTGGGCTTATTCATCATCCTTGCCATCGTCATGTACTTTAGCCGCAAGATCCGTTGGCATACACTGGGCGGTAATATTGCATACGATCAAAATGCAAGCGCATGATAAATGTTTCGTGCACAGAGACAGGTATATGCGGAGTGGCCCCGAAGCAAAATTCGGAACAAGCTATCCGGCCCCAAATCAAAACATTATACGCATGAACGGAGCATGATAAACATGCTTACATAGAGATAGGTATATGCGGAGTTCCATCCGCCCAATAAAGAATCAAAAAATATGCGGATGAAAATTAAAATGATCCTGCCGGCATTAACGGAAGCAAAAAGCCCCTACTGGCGGCCCATTAAGTACTCCCTGTTTCCCCCGCTGGGATTGGCGACCCTAGCGGCCTACTGCGATGCGGATGATGAGATCACCCTGCAGGATGAGCATGTGGAAACACTGCAGCTGAATGATGATCCGCAGCTGGTGATCATACAGGTGTACATTACCAATGCTTACCGCGCCTATGCCATTGCAGATCATTACCGCAGCAAAGGTTGTTATGTGTGCCTGGGTGGGTTGCATGTAACATCGTTGCCGGAAGAGGCCATGCCTCATGCGGACAGTATCTTCATCGGTCCCGGTGAAGATACTTTTCCGCAGTTCTTAAAAGATCTTAAGCAGCGGCGCCCGCAAAAGATCTACACCTCACAGCAACGTACCCTGCACAGCATACCACCCATACGCCGGGATCTGATCAGGCGTAACCTGTACCTGGTACCCAATTCCATTGTAGTGTCAAGGGGCTGCCCGCATCATTGTGATTTCTGCTATAAGGATGCTTTTTTTGAAGGCGGCCGCTCTTTTTATGTGCAAAAAGCAGATGAAGCCCTGGCGGAAATAGACCGCCTGCCGGGCCGCCACCTTTACTTTCTGGATGATCACCTGCTGGGCGACCGTAAGTTTGCCACTGCTTTGTTTGATGGCATGCAGGGCATGAACCGGGTGTTCCAGGGCGCCTCTACCGTGGAAGCTATTTTACGTGGCAACCTGACAGAACAGGCTGCAGCAGCTGGTTTGCGTAGTGTGTTCATCGGCTTCGAAACCTTCAGCAACCATAACCTGCAGCAAAGCAACAAAAAGCAGAATATCGGGAAAGACTATACGGAGGCCATCCGCCGCCTGCATGACCTGGGCATTATGATCAATGGCAGCTTCGTATTCGGGCTGGATGATGATACGGAAGATGTGTTTAAACACACGGTAGACTGGGCGGTGAACAATGGTATTACCACCTGCACTTTTCATATCCTCACGCCCTACCCGGGCACGGCCTTGTATAAACGAATGCAGCAGCAGGGGCGTTTGCTGCACAGCAACTGGGACCTGTATGATACCCGGCATGTGGTGTACCGCACCAACGGCCTTTCAGCAACGCAGCTGGAGCAGGGCTACAACTGGGCCTACCGCAATTTCTATAGCTGGCGCAACATTACCAGCGCCAGCCTGGCGCATACGGAGCTGAAACATATGCTGAAACATTTTGCCTACGCCGGCGGCTGGAAAAAATTTGAACCATTATGGAACTTCATTATCAAAACCAAAGGGCTCAATCAAATGCTGCCCGTGCTGGAGGCTATACTGTCAAAGGTTCCCGGGCGGCAAACACTAAAGCATGGCCCGCTCCAACACTCGTTCAATTAAAAGAGCGTGTTATGCAGCGGTACTGGTTTAAAAAATATGGATGGGCATACATTCCCGTTAGCATAACCGGCAGCCTGGTAACCATTGCTGCCATACTGCTAGCAGGGGCCTGTGTTTGGATATTGGACCGCCAATGTTCATCCCTTAGCGATGCGCTGATCCACTTTTTTATTTATTTTACCTGTATTGCTTTCTGGTGGAAATGGATAGCGGAAAGCACGGCCCAAAAACCAAACAACCATGATGCCTCCTAAAAAAAGCTACCTGCACCGCCGCCTGCTCAGTTTCCGGTATGCCTTCAGCGGCATTGCTGCTTTCATTATATCAGAGCCGCATGCCCGCATACACACTGTAGCTACGGTGCTGGTAATAGCGCTGGGCGCCTGGTGCCATATTACCGCGGTGCAGTGGATAGCTATTAGTATTGTTACAGGCATGGTATGGATAACGGAAATGCTGAACACCGTTATTGAAAAAATGATGGATCATTTGTCACCGGACTACCACCCCCGTGTAAAATGGATCAAGGACGTAGCGGCCGGCGCCGTGCTCATAGCCGCCATAGTAGCCGTAATTACGGGTGCGGTGGTATTTCTGCCGGTTTTCTTTAAATAGCGGTTTTGAAACCATACCATTATTCAACATTTCAATTAAGCATTAAATGCGTATGCAATTACCTACCATAGCAGGTAACAGCAGAAAGGCCTTGTGGGTGGCTGTTACTTTTAGTATAGCATTATTAACGTTCCGCTGTATCCATACCGGCAGCTGGCAATATACCTTTCTGCTGTGGAACCTGTTCCTGGCCTGGGTGCCTTATTACGTAACCTGGATGATGCGGCGCTTAGACAGCAGCAAATGGCCTTTACCGGTATGGATCCCGGTGTTCGGCCTGTGGCTGCTATACCTGCCCAATGCACCCTATATACTTACAGATCTGTATCATTTACCGGAAGGCGGCGCACCTATGTGGTTTGACCTGATCCTGATCCTGTCTTTTGCCTGGAATGGCCTGCTGCTGGGTTTTATATCCATTAAGCAAATGCAGGGCATGTTCATAAACCGTTTTCCCAAATGGCCGGTGCAGCTGTTTATTTTACCGGTAATGCTTTTATGCGGCTGGGGCGTATACATTGGCCGTTACCTGCGCTGGAACAGCTGGGACCTGGTAGTGCAGCCGGTGCCGTTGCTGAGGGAAACCGGCGCCATGGTATTACATCCTATGGAGTATAGTCATGTATGGGGTTTTACGGTTTGCATGGGTTTGTTCATGCATATTCTTTACCACTTAAGATCTGCTTCACATAAATGATCCGGCTATTGTCCGAATATCCTATACCAATTAAAAAGGGGGTGTATCGTTTATGATACACCCCCTTGCTGTATAAAGATGATTGTATTTGCTTAGAAATCCACGCCCATACCAAAGTACCAGATGGGGTTGCCGCGGAAGAAAGCGATCATTGGCCAGCCGGCGTCTACCCGCAGGAAGTAGCCTGCAATAGTAGTACGGGCGCCAAAACCATAACCGCCTACAAAGGGGCCCAGGAAGCCTTCTTTGATCTTCACCGTTACGCCATCGCTGCCGTTATAATAAGTGTAGTTGGCATCTTTAAAATTCAGCGTCTTATTCCAGGCAGTACCCAGATCTATAAAGGAAGTAAGCTGGAAGTTGCGCAGGAAGGCAGAGTTAATAGGCTTCTCAATAAAGGTGGCAAACACCGGCAGGCGCAGCTCTGTATTGAACAGCATTACATTATTACCATTCTTGGCATTTTGCTTATACCCGCGCATGTTCACCGCCAGCGTCTGGAAGCCGTAGTTGGCGGTCAGGTCTACCGGTGTGTTGGTATTGATCTTCGGGTTCAGCCAGTTGTCAACACCTCCCAGGTAGTACAGCAGCTTGCGGGTACCCCATGAAAGATCGGCAGAGAAGCGGGTGGCCCATATAAAGTTGCGGTATATTTTTTCATAGTGCCGCACATCAATACCCATGTTGTAGGTAAACTTGCCTTTACCAGCTGCAGTGGGGTTAAAGAAGCCATTCAGGTCGCCGGAAAGCTGGGCGTTCATATCGCCGTAGATCTTATACCGGGTACCATTCCAGATATTAATAGCCGGGTTAATGGTATTGTCATACACATATTCCAGGCGTACCAGCGCATAGTTTTCGCTAAAGTCCTGCACTTTCAGGCTCTGATCGTCCGAGGCCAGTATCACCATACGGTCGTTACGGAAGCCGGTTTGCAGGCGCAGGCTGCGTACCTCGTCAAACGGATAACGTACTTCCAGCTGGTACAGGTTGGTCTTCAGCTTAATGGGATACTGATCCCCCAAAGATGCCTTATCTACCTTACGGTAATAAGTGAATTTATAATCAAACCGTTTTTTCAGGTAAGCAAAAGAGGCAAAGTATTCCGTACCATCCAGGGAAGATGGGATGCGGAAGCCGCCGCTGAACTTATAATCTTCCATCAGATCGCTTACGCCTATACGAATTAAGCCGTTCACCGGATCTGTTAACCGGATGGGGCTTACCGGCGGGCCGGTAAAGGGCTGGTACTTATTAATAAGTACAGAGTTATCTATCTGTGCAATCAGGTAGTCTGATGAGAATTTGAGCTTATACGGCAGCAGGCGCGCTTTTTTCAGCACAGCTTCTATCTGTGGTATTGAAATGGGCGGTATGCCTTGTTGCGCAGCCACGCTGCTGTCTGCCGGCTCGTTACCAAATTCGTTCTGGAAAAAGTCAGGCTTTTTGACAGTATCCCTGGGTGGCTGCTGCCCGTGGTAGGTAGGCAGTCCCATACGAATGCTGTCCTGGTGCATCTGGTACTGGCGGAAGGCGGTAGGCCTGGCTGTTACATTACGTTTACGCAAGGCCGTAGTATCTACCTTCAGCTTCACCAAACGTTTAAAATTATTAATAGCCGTTACTTCAGATACCATTCCCTGGTCGCCCGCAATGCGGGATTCCTTAATACCATACTGGTAGTTGCTTACCGGGAATACATAAGTTGAGTCTTTGGTGATGGTAATTGCTGCCACTGAATCCGGAGCAGTAGTGCCATATGCAGATAGCGCAGAATCCAGCTCGGAAGGATCCGGGTTATGCAGGATCTCTGAGCCTACAAAGAATAAGCTGTCCACACCTGCCCTTTCCGATTTAAAGAAACCGGCAAAGCGGTTACGGATACCATTTTCGTCCGTTACAAATGTAAAGTGCGTGTTATTATACTGCATGGGCAGGCGTGCATCGCCATGTTTCATGTCAGTAAGCTGGGAGATCTGTTTTTCAGAGGTCTTGTTCCAGTTATCCACCAGGAATACATTATACCGGCCGCCGGGTAGCACGGTATCTGCACTGCGTGCCGTGGGCGAAGGGCGGTTGGATGAATAAATGATACCGCTTTTACCCGGGAAGGCTACAAAAGAAGGGTCCAGGTCATCAAACACATCGTTGGTGATCTGTTCTGTTTTGTAGTTGCTGATGTTATAGGTGAAAATATCCGTATGCCCGTTCTTAACAGCAGAAAGCAGCAGGGTATTATCAAATTCAAAGAAGTATTTCATATCTATCACCCGGTCAAACATGTTCAGGTCCTGTTTGGTGGTGATCTTGCTGATCAGGTCATACACCATCAGGCGGGTGCGGCCTTCATATTCATAAACAACGGCAATGCGGTTACCCTTCTGGTTCCAGGCTATTTGCGGATAGTTGGGATCCAGCTGGTTAGCCAGCTGTTTTACGCCGCTGCGCAGCAGTATTTTCGGTTTATTGTCGCCTACCTGTATCTGTACGCGGTACAGGCCTTTCTTAAATTCTACTACAGCGTAGGAATTGTTCCGGGGATTGGCCTGGAAACGGTAAAAGTCGGATTTACCTACCTCGCGCGTTACCACGGTGCGGCCACGGGCTATTTGCCGGCGGCGGCGGTTATCCTGCTGGTATTTCCTGATGTTGTACATCATGAAATCTTCCATGGCCTTTTTGGGCGTTTGGCTCAGCACCTGCTCAAAACCTCTTTTCAAACCCCGGTTTATACGGGATATGTACATGAGGTAGGGTACTGCATCTTTCCCGTATTTGCTCTCCACATAAAACCAGAATGCATGGCCGGCCAGCAGGGGATGGTCATATGCAAGGGAGTTAAACTTGGTATATTTACCGGATTGCAGGATGGCTTTCAGCTCTTCATCTTTTTCCGCGTTCCAGTTCTCTGCCGCATAGGCAATAAAGCCGTCTGTAAACCATTTGGGAAAATCTATCAATACGGCATTACCGGCAAACTCGCCGATATCCTCACCAAACAAAAGGGTTTCCAGCATTACGCGGGCTATGCCCTGCCGTATCTGGATCTGCAGGTGTTTATGGTCGCCATCAAAATAAACGATCATTTTATTACCCACCAGTTTAGTAACCCCCCCGGTGTTCTGCCAGTCAACACCAATACCAATGTTTGACTGCTTCATTTCCCCAAAGCTGTTATAAACTACTATATTCAGCCTTTGACGGAAAGAGAACTCCATGAACTGTTCCAGCGAGGGTAACTCCTTCTCCGCTTCCTGGGCCACATACTTACCTAATTCCAGCCCGTTCTGACTAAAATAAGTGTTGAAATGCCGGGTTTGATAGTACCGCCACTTGAAATTCTTGTGCTGTACGCGGTTTTGCCCGAATTCAACAGTATTGGTCTGTGCCTGGGATAGAAAATACGTGGTTAGTAATAGGGTACCGGTGAAGAATAACCTGGTAGTAAATCTGTTCATACAGAAAGTATTGATAATATTGTATCTGAATTAAAATTAGCAAAAATCGGGTAACAATGATTGAAATCAAATATTTCCCCTACAATCCTTTCGAGGAGAACACCTATTTGCTTATTAACGAAAAAAGGGATTGCATAATTATAGACCCTGGCTGTTATTTTGAGGAAGAAAGAAAAGAATTACTGGAGTATATCGAAAAAGAGGGGTTAAATGTTACCCGCCTGCTAAATACGCACTGCCACCTGGATCATATTTTTGGGAACCGCCTTATAGCAAAAACCTTTAATGTAGGGCTGGAGATCCATAAGCTGGAACAGCCGGTGCTGGACCGTTCCCCCCAGGCAGGCGCTATGTATAACGTACCTTTTGAACCTTCGCCTATGCCTGCCCGTTATATGGAAGAAGGGGAAAAAATAATCCTGGGTACCTGTGAGCTGGAGGTGCTGCTTACACCCGGACATTCCCCGGGCAGCGTATCATTCTACTGCGCGCAGGAACAGTTTGTAATTGCAGGCGATGTGCTGTTTTACCAGAGCATTGGCCGTACAGACCTGCCGGGTGGCCATCACCAGACCCTTTTGAACAGCATCCGTCAAAAGCTGTTTGTATTGCCCGATGCCGTAAAGGTGTATCCCGGCCACGGGCCCGCGACCACCATTGGTTTCGAGAAACAGCACAATCCTTTCCTGAGATAATTAATAATGAAGAATGAATAATTAATAATCGTTATGCATGTGCTTCACATATTATTAATTGCTACCGGAGATACTTCCCAATGAACGGCAGCCGCTGAAACTCTTTACGCTCCATACGCAGTATAAACCAGCCGTATGCCGCAAACAGCAGGGTAGCCACAATCAGCGAAAGTGGTTTTAATGCATATACATTGCCGGGAGAAAGCAGGCGGGTATTCAGTAAGTGGAATACGAACCAGGTAACTACCGCCAGGCTAATATAGGTAAGGATCCTGGGCAGATGGTAAGGTACCGGGTAATGTTTTTGCCCCCATACATAACAAACCGCCATCTGTATAAAGTAACATACCATGGTTGCCAGCGCAGCGCCATAATAGCCCATAACAGGGATCCACCAGTAGTTAAATAAAAAGGCCAGCGCAGCGGTGATCAGTGTAATAACAGCGCCTGCCCTCGTACGGTCCGTAAGCTTGAACCAGATGGTAAGGTTATAATAAATACCCAGGAACATATTGGCCAGCAGCAGCACCGGCACTATGCGCATACCCTGGTAGTAGAAAGGCTTGCGTAAAAATATCTTCCACACATTCAGGTACAGGCTTACAAACAGGAACATAAAACAAAGCAGTATTACAAACAGCTTCATAATACGGGCATATACTCGTTGGGGATTTTCGCCTTCCGCCTGTTTAAAGAAATAAGGTTCCGCCCCTAACCGGAATGCCTGTATGAACATGGTAATGAGAATGGCCAGCTTGTAATTGGCGCTGTATAGGCCTATGATCACCTTTTTGGCTTCCATATCATTACCCGGCAGGAACTGTGGCAGGAACCAGGCCCGGTCAAAGGTTTCATTTACCATACCGGCCATACCTACAATGATCAGCGGCAGGGCGTATTGTACCATCTGCTTCCACAGGGCGGCATCAAACTTCCATTCGATCTTTAAGATCTGGGGGAGGAATAACAATAACGTTAAGCCGCTGCCCAGCATATTGCTCAGGTACACATACCCCAAGGGGTCCGCATTCACCTGCACATTGGGCACCCAGTGGTGGCCTGCCTGGTAAAGCAGGGGGCACAGGTACAGGAAAAACACGTTAAAGAAAACTGTGGCGGCAATACCGGCTAAACGAATGGCCGCATAACGGATGGGCCGCCCCTCCAGCCGTAGCTGTGCAAAGGGAATTGCCGTTAGCGCATCAAACGCCATGATGAGTATTACATAATAGTAAAACCCGGGATGGGCCGTTAACCCCGCCAGGTTACCCGCATAGGAATGGGTCACCGGGCCGCGTAATAAGAATAATATAAAGGTTACGCTTACTGTAGAGATGAGCAGGGAAATGGTTGCGCTGCTGAGCACCTGCTGCCGGTTATCCTTTTTAGCAAAGCGGAAAAAGGCGGTTTCCATCCCATAAGTAAGCACAATATTCATGAAGGGAATGTAGGCATACACGTTGTTCATCTCCCCAAAGTCAGCAGGGGACAATATTCCCAGGTAAAAAGGCGTCAGGAAATAGTTGAGCAGCTTGCTCGCTATATTACTTAATCCGTAGTAAATGGTTTGTCCTGCCAGTGATTTAATGCTCAATGCCCTGAATTTTGATCAAAAGTAAGCGTTATTATTCCATCCCGCCCCGCCGCATCTGTTTTTTATCCGACAGGCGTTTTTTGAGCTGCAGCCGCTTTTCTATCATGGCTTTGGTAGGTTTGGATGCCTTTCGTTTTTTAGGAACAATTAAGGCCTTATGTACCAGCTCCTGCATTTTTTTAACTACCAGCTGTTTATTGGCCAGCTGGGTGCGGGCCTCCTGGGAGCGTACCTGCAGCACGCCTTCCGCATTAATACGGTTGGCCAGCTTTTCCTGTATTAAGGTTTTTTGTTCAGGGGTTAACAGGGCAGATTGCGTTACATTAAAATAACCTTCCACCATGGTTTCCACCTTGTTCACATTTTGTCCGCCCTTGCCGCCGCTGCGGGCAGTGCGGAAACTGATCTCACTGGAAATATCCGGTTGCATGTATGCAATTTATTAACTTCCGCACAAAATTATTGAATATGCGGGCAGTTATACAACGGGTAACACAGGCTTCTGTTACGGTGGATGGGAAAATTACCGGTGAAATAGGGCCGGGACTGCTGGTATTAGTGGGTATTGAGGATGCAGATGGCCAGGAAGATCTTACCTGGCTGAGTAATAAAATAACAAACCTGCGCATTTTTGGCGATGAAGCCGGGGTCATGAACCTATCCGTAAAGGAAACCGGCGGCGATATTTTGCTGGTAAGCCAGTTTACCCTGCATGCCAGCACTAAAAAAGGCAACCGCCCTTCGTATATACGCGCCAGTAAGCCGGACATTGCCATTCCCATGTATGAAAAAATGATTGCGCAGCTGGGGCAGGACCTGGGCAAACCCGTACAGACCGGCATTTTCGGGGCCGATATGAAAGTAGCCCTGCTAAACGACGGGCCGGTGACCATTACCATAGATACCCAGGCAAGGGAGTAACCGGCCCTTCGTATATGCATACCATTAAGGACAGGGAACTTTCACAAAAGGAACCGTATCAAACTTTATATTGGCCGGGTCTTTCTCAAAAACAGGCTCGCCCTGGTTATTAAAAGAAGCCGGTAAGCCTGCATACAGGCGCTCTCCATCCAGCTTAAACACCTCCTGGCGGGTGCTCATCATACCTTCGCTCATAAAGTGATATTGTACACTAATGATGTTGCCCCGCACACTGCCTTTAATATCTCCTTTATTGGAATCCTTTTCGTAACGGTGGTATTCCAGCTGCCCGCTAATGCTGTCATTGGCGGCTTCCAGGTGCAGAAAGGCAGTATCTTTCCCGACCACCTGCGTAAAACATTGCAGTCCGGTGGCCAAAGGGCCGGTGCTGGTAGTTGTAGTAGTATCGCCTTGCGTAAGCGTGCTGTCACTGGTATGGTCCGTCGTAGTGCCGCTTTGCTGGCAGCTAACAGCCAGTGCGGCGCCGGCTATGAATAAAAGGGAAAATGGTTTCATATGCATACAATAGGTTGCCGCTAATATAACGATATCCATGCCAATCCTTTATCTTTAAGGAAATAAAGCCATGAGCATGACCATACAGGAAGCCCAGGAAAAAATAGATCAATGGATCAACACCACTGGTGTGCGCTATTTCAGTGAGCTCACCAATATGGCCATTTTAACGGAAGAAGTAGGTGAAGTAGCCCGTATTATGGCCCGCCAATATGGTGATCAATCCGCTAAAGAATCCGATAAAAAGAAAGAGCTGGCCGATGAGCTGGCGGATGTGATGTGGGTGCTGCTGTGCATTGCCAACCAAACCGGCATTGATATGACGGTAGCCCTGGAAAAGAACTTTGATAAAAAGAACATCCGCGATGCTACCAGGCATCAGCAGAATGAAAAACTGAAATGATCCGCCAGGATCCTGAACATGGCTTACAGGTACGATTTTGGATCACTACATCCTGTCAGCCTGAAAAACTTTACATATGCAGCTCTCTACCCGGATAAAAGCTTACTGGACCATACTTAAACAAACCTTCAGCGATTTTATTGACGACAAAGTGCTGAAGCTAAGCGCCTCCCTGGCCTACTATACTATTTTCTCCGTAGCGCCCATGCTGATCGTGATCATCTTTTTCTGCGACCTGTTCCTGGGCCGGGAAGCCATAGAAGGCACCCTGTACAGCCAGATCAAAGACCTCGTTGGCAGTGAAGCCGCCATCCAGGTACAGCAAATGATCCGCAATGCCTCCCTTTCGCAGGATATGAGCTGGGCCACCATCGTAGGCTTTGTAACGCTGTTCATTGGCGCCACCGGCGTGTTTGCCGAGATACAGGATTCCATTAATACCATCTGGCGGCTAAAATCCAAGCCCAAAAAGGGTAAGGGCCTGGTACGTATGATCATGAACCGCCTGCAGTCTTTTTCACTGGTAATAAGCATGGGATTCATATTGCTGGTATCCCTGGTAGTGAATGGTATTATAGAGATCTTTAACCAGCGCCTGGCCAGCCTGTTCCCGCAGGTAGGCATGGTTGTTATATACCTGGTGAACTGGGCCATTACCTTTGCGGTGATAACCGCCCTGTTTGCCGTTATCTTTAAAGTATTGCCGGATGCCCGGATCCGCTGGCGCGATGTGATTGTGGGCTCCGTTGCCACGGCCATCCTGTTTATGCTGGGTAAATTTGCCATTGGGTTTTACCTGGGCGCCAGTAAGGTAGGCTCTACCTACGGCGCTGCCGGCTCCATTGTCATCATTCTCCTATGGGTATACTATTCGGCGGCTATCCTTTACTTCGGGGCCGAGTTTACCCGGGTATATGTACAGCATTTCGGGGCCCGCATTTACCCGAACGACTATGCCGTATGGATTAAGCAGGTGGAGGTGGAAGAGGAAACGCTGAATTGATGCAGATGCGAACTTCAACTGGCTGATCATCAATACATTAAAATAATTTTAATCCATTTGCACATCTGCGTATCCGCACATTTGCACATTCTCACATTCCCCTTATCTTTGCGCCACTATGGCAACAGATCAGAACAAGTTCCAGGCGATTATATCGCATTGTAAAGAATACGGATTCGTTTTCCCATCCAGTGAAATATACGACGGGCTAAGCGCGGTATATGACTATGGTCAGTACGGTGCGGAGCTGAAGAAAAATATACGTGACTATTGGTGGAAGAGCATGACCCAGATGCACGAGAATATTGTGGGCATTGATGCCGCCATTTTCATGCATCCTACTACCTGGAAAGCCTCCGGCCACGTGGATAATTTCAGCGATCCCATGATCGATAACAAGGATAGCAAAAAACGCTACCGTGTGGATCACCTGCTGGAAGCGCATGCCGAAACCCTGACCCCGGAAGCCGGCGATGCCCTGTTGCAAAAAATGAACGACCTGCTGAAAGAGAACGACTACGCAGGTCTTAAACAGCTCATAGAATCCAACAATATAAAATGTACCGTAAGCGGCACCAATAACTGGACGGATGTACGCCAGTTCAACCTCATGTTCTCTACCCAATTAGGTAGCGTAACGGACGAAGCCAGCGAAATATACCTGCGCCCGGAAACAGCCCAGGGTATTTTTGTGAACTTCCTGAACGTGCAGAAAACCGGCCGCATGAAAATCCCGTTTGGTATTGCCCAGATAGGAAAGGCTTTCCGGAACGAGATAGTAGCCCGCCAGTTCATTTTCCGTATGCGCGAATTTGAGCAAATGGAAATGCAGTTCTTCATTCGCCCCGGCTCCCAGAAAGAGTGGTATGCCTACTGGAAAGAGGAACGTATGAAATGGCACCAGAGCTTGGGTACCCCGGCTACCAGCTACCGTTTCAAAGACCACGAAAAGCTGGCGCACTATGCAGATGCTGCCGTGGATATTGAATATGAATTTCCCATTGGCTTTAAAGAAGTGGAAGGGATCCATAGCCGCACAGATTTTGACCTCAAAAACCACCAGGAATACAGCAAGAAAAAGCTTCAGTACTTCGATCCCGAGATCAACCAGAATTACATTCCCTATGTAATTGAAACTTCTATCGGGTTGGATCGTATGTTCCTCTTAACCGTATGCAATGCCTATGAAGAGCAGGACCTGAGCACCCCCGAAAAGGCGGACAGCCGCGTGGTAATGCATTTCCCAGCAAAATTGTCTCCTATTAAGCTGGCCATTTTCCCGCTTACCAAAAAGGATGGTTTGCCGGAATTAGCGCATGAGCTGTTGGATCAATGCAAATCTTCTTTCTACTGCTACTACGAAGAAAAAGATAGCATTGGTAAACGTTACCGCCGCCAGGACGCCATCGGTACACCTTTCTGCGTAACCATTGATCACCAGACCAAAGAAGACAACACCGTAACCATCCGCTACCGCGATAGTATGGAACAGGAGCGCATTCCGCTGAGTGAGGTAAGGGAGCGTGTGCTGAAAGCCATTCTGTAACTTTATAAGCGGTCATACGTTTAGAAGATATAGCCCTTTAAACCTATGACCGCAAAATTTTACTTTCTTCCCGCTATATTATTGTTATCATTTGTTACCGCACATGCTCAGCAGCGTGATGGGCAGTTGTTCCTACAAAAGCCCCTTGCCAAAGGTCAGCATGTGATTTATGGTGAGCTGATGGGGCCCGGCATACTGGCCTCCATTCATTATGATGTACGTTTTAAACCTGGCGCCCTGGGCTTGGGGGCCCGTATCGGCATTGGTTACGCACCTTCCTATACGGATGAGTATACCCGGTATTCCCATACAATGAACGTTCCTGATGAAACGGTTAGCCAATATTATCCCGCCAAATTAACCATTCCTTTTGGTATTAATTATGTGCTGGCCCACCCCCGCCTGGAGCTGGGCTTCGGTGCCACTTATATGACCGGGGATGCGGTGTTGTTTGACAAGGTAACCACCCGGCATGCCTGGTTGTTATTTGCATCCCTTGAATACCGCCGCTATTACCCCAAAAAACATCTTATGTGGAAAGCAGGGTTCACACCTACCATATCCTTAATGGACCCACACCCTTACCCCTTCCCCTATGGATCTGCGGCAGTGGGATATGTATTTTAATTTAGTCGTACAGTTCCTGGTGTATGTCTTTACGGTCGTAGCCCAGGTCCAGTATACGCTGCCTGGCCTCATTGATCATATTCTTCCAGCCACACAGGAAAAAGTTAGCGGGTTTGTTGCCGCCCTCCAGCATTTCTTCATAAATAGTGTGTACGTATCCTTTACGCCCGGTCCAGGCTGCGCTGTCCTCACGGGATAAGGTGGGCAGGTAGTAGAATCCCGGGTGTTCCGCCTGCAGCTGTTCCATTTCGCCGGGATATAGCAGGTCCTTAATATACCGGCTGCCATAAATAAGGTAAATACTTTTATGGGGAATGTTGTGCAGGTGAATGTATTTAGCCATGGACCGGAACGGCGCAATGCCCGTACCTGTGCACACCAGGAACAGGTCTTTATCCAGCACCTCGGGCAGCAAAAATTTGCCCAAAGGCCCCCGCAGCAACAGGTTGCTGCCTTCCTTTATTTCGTTGAAAAGGTAAGTAGTGCCGGCCCCGCCTTCCAGTAATACGATCACCAGCTCTATTTCATTGCTGCCATTGGGGTGCGATGCAATGGAATAGCTGCGCCATCGTTTATGCTTGTTTTCATGAATGGGAAGGTCCAAGGTAACAAACTGCCCGGGCTTGAAATCAAAAAGGTCCATATCCGGTATCTGTATCCAGAAGCGGCGTGTATTGTAGGTTTCATCTACAATCCTGGTAACCGTACCGTTGTACCATTGCTCCAGCATATGGGGTATTTTTATGTTACTAAATATAGGGAAAAAAGTCGATGGTCCATGGTCTATAGTCCACGGCCTTTTTCGAAAGCTTGTGTACTACATGTAATGCCGGAAAAGGATCGCTACATTACAATACGCAGCAGGCAATGGACCATGGACCATCGACTATGGACCAAAAAATCATTATCTTTGCACCCTTCATGAATCTACAGGGTGTTTTACAGCTTTTTCAACGCGACGCCCGCCTGCAGCAGCTGGTGAAAGGGCTACATATGCCCGCTCCGCAATATTTCCAGCTTACAGGCCTTACCGGCAGCGCTGTTAACTTCGTGGCCGTTACCGCCTGGGCACAAATGGAAAATGCCAACCACCTCTTTATTTTAAATGATAAAGAAGAGGCAGCCTACTTCCATAACGACCTGGAACAACTCAGCCAGGCGCTGGATATTTTCTACTTCCCCGATTCCTTTAAAAAAACCGGCCAGTTCCAGGAGCTGAACAGCAGCCATAGCATGCTGCGTACTGAAGCGCTCATGAAATTTTCTGGCGGCGTTATCCGTAAAAAAATACTGGTTACCTATCCGGAAGCTTTATGGGAAAAGGTAGCCGGCTCTACCGCCTTTAATACCAACATGGTGCAGCTAAAGGTGGGCGATGTGCTGAAGGTAGATGAGCTGCTGGAAAAGCTGGTTGGCTGGGGTTTTCATTATACCGATTTTGTGTATGAGCCCGGCCAGTACGCCGTGCGTGGCGGTATCCTTGATATTTATTCTTTTGGTAATGATAAGCCCTACCGTATTGAGCTGTTTGGAGAAGATATAGATTCCATCCGACTGTTTGATCCGGAAACGCAGCTGAGTGAGCGTAAGCTGAACCAGGTAACGTTGATCGCTAACATGGATACCCATGCTACCGATCACCATAAAACGGCGCTCACAGAATTTCTGCCGGCCAATACCATGGTATGGATGAAAGACCCGGGTTATGTGCAGGAAGTGATAGAGCAAATGGAGCAGCGCCTGGACGATTGGCTGCAAACCGGCAACAAGGTAAAGGTGGATGAAGATGAGGAGATGATGCTTACAGAAGATGATTTTGTAAAAGCATCCGTGCTCATGGAGCAGCTGCTGCAGCGACACTGTGTGGTATTCGGCAACCGCCAGTGGTGGCAGGAAACCGGCCGCCCGGCTACAGATATACTCTTTGAAACGCAGGAGCAGCCGGTGTTTAACCGGCAGTTTGAAATGCTGCTAAAAGACCTGTCGCAGCATAACAATAACAAATACACGTTATTCATATTTGCAGAGAATGCCCGCCAGCTGGAACGGCTGCGCAGCATTTTTGAAGACCTGAAAGCGCAGTTCGTTTTCTATCCCATACCCGTAGCTATTGGCCATGGGTTTATAGATCATACTTTAAAGCTGGTATGTTATACCGATCACCAGATCTTCCAGCGCTACCACAAGTACAAGGTAAAACAGGCCTATAACAAGAACAAGGCTATTACCATGAAAACCTTGCGGGAGCTGCAGTCCGGCGATTTTGTAACGCACATTGATCATGGTGTGGGTATGTATAGCGGCTTGCAGAAAATAGAGGTAGGCGGTAAAATGCAGGAAGCCATCCGCATTATTTACAAGAACAACGACCTGTTGTATGTAAACATCAACTCCCTGCACAAGATCAGCAAGTACACCGGCAAGGAAGGCGTGGAGCCGCGCGTGAATAAGCTAGGCAGCGATGCCTGGGATAAGCTGAAGGAAAAGGCTAAAACCCAGGTAAAGGATATTGCCAAGGATCTTATACGCCTGTATGCTGCGCGTAAAGCGCAGCAGGGATTTGCCCACTCGCCGGATACCTATTTGCAAACAGAGCTGGAAGCCTCTTTTATTTACGATGATACGCCGGACCAGAGCAAGGCCACTGCCGATGTGAAGCGCGACATGGAATCACCGCACCCTATGGACCGTCTGGTGTGTGGCGATGTAGGTTTTGGTAAAACAGAAGTAGCTGTACGTGCCGCCTTTAAAAGTTTGGTGGATGGTAAGCAGGCCGCCATACTGGTACCCACTACCATCCTGGCTTTCCAGCACTACAAAACATTTTCGGAACGCTTAAAGGATTTCCCCTGCACGGTCGATTATTTGAATCGCTTTAAATCAGCTAAAGAAAAGAAAGAAACCCTGCAAAAGCTGGCAGAAGGGAAAATAGATATTATTGTAGGCACACACGCCCTGTTAAGTAAGGATGTGAAGTTTAAAGACCTGGGTGTGCTGATTGTGGATGAGGAACAAAAGTTTGGCGTATCAGCCAAAGAAAAGCTGAAGCAGATCAAGGTGAATGTAGATACGCTCACCCTAACGGCTACGCCTATACCGCGTACGCTGCAGTTCTCCCTCATGGGTGCGCGCGACCTCTCTATCATAAACACGCCGCCGCCTAACCGCCAGGCCATTGAAACAGAGGTGCATGTATTTGATCATGACCTGATCCGCGATGCTATTTACTTTGAAGCAGAACGCGGCGGGCAGGTATATTTTGTGTACAACCGCGTACATGGTTTGGGTGAGATGGCATCCCTTATCCGCGGCCTTTGCCCTGACCTGGCTGTTGCTACGGCGCATGGGCAAATGGAAGGCCATAAGCTGGAAGAGGTGATCCTGGATTTTATAGACCGTAAGTACGATGTGCTGGTATGTACCAACATTGTAGAAAGCGGGGTAGATATTCCCAATGCCAATACCATTATCATTAATAACGCGCACCATTTTGGTTTAAGCGATCTGCACCAGCTGCGCGGGCGTGTAGGCCGCAGTAATAAAAAGGCCTTCTGCTATCTACTGGCGCCACCCGTAAGCACCTTACCGGCCGATAGCCGCAAACGCCTGCAAACACTGGAACAGCACAGTGAGCTGGGTAGCGGCTTCCAGATCTCCATGCGCGACCTGGATATACGCGGCGCCGGTAACCTGTTAGGCGCAGAGCAAAGCGGCTTTGTAGCGGAAATAGGTTTTGATATGTATCAGAAGATCCTGGATGAAGCCATCCGCGAGCTGAAGCAAAATGAATTCCGGGATCTGTTCAAGGAACAGCTGGAGCAAAAGAAAGATTTTGTAAGCGATTGTACCATTGATACCGACCTGGAAATACTGATCCCCGACAGTTATATAGAAAGTATCCAGGAACGTTTAAACCTGTACCAGGAATTAGATAACATTACCCTGGAAGATAAGCTGAAGGAATTTACCGCCGGCCTGCAAGACCGCTTTGGGCCTATGCCGCAGCCGGTAGAGGATCTGTTGACCATGATCCGTTGCCGTTGGATGGCCATAGCCCTGGGCTTTGAAAAAATGATGCTGAAAGAGGAAACCCTGCGCTGTTATTTCATTAACAACCCGGATTCTCCTTACTTTGAATCACCCACCTTTAATCATATACTCACCTATGTACAAACGCGCGTAAACAATGCCCGTTTAAAACAGGTAGGTAAGAATTTTATGCTGGTAGTAGAGCGTATCCGCTCTATGACAGACCTGTACAACTTCCTGAAAGCAATGGAAGACGCAAGAAGCTAAATGTGTACCACACCGCAAAGGTGTGGCACACATACCTCCGCACATATCTCCCCGCATGTAACATAATCCCCCGCCCATCCGTTCCACCCTCCGTAGTATCATTAAAAACTTTTTTTAAACCCTTTATGGAATCTATCCCGCAACCTGCATCATGCTGTTGTAAAAAGGAATACACACCATTTAAAACAAATCATATGAAAAAGGTAATGTTAGTATTAGCCGGATTATTGTTAACAGTAAGCACCTGGGCACAGCAAACAGATAATAAACCTCCTGTAAAGAAAATTGAGGTGAACGGCTCAGCAGAAATGGAGATCACCCCGGACGAGATCTATCTCAGCATCACGCTTAAAGAATACTATCAGTCCAAGAACAAAACCAATAAGGTAGACATCAGCACCCTGGAAAAACAGCTGCAGCAGGCAGTGGTAAATGCAGGCATTCCCAAGGAAAACCTGACCATTGAAAATGTATTTGGTTTCAATCCCGATTGGTGGAGAGGTAAGAAGAAGAATGACCCTGATTTCCTGGCAGAAAAGAGATACCGCTTAAAGCTTAACAGGCTGGATAAAACCAATATTATACTGGCCGCGGTGGATGATGAAGGCATCTCTAACGTAAACATTTCCTCTTACACACACAGCAAAATGGAAGAATACCGCAAAGAGGTAAAAATGAAAGCTATACAGGCTGCTAAGGCCAAAGCTACCTATCTGTTAGGCGCTATTGATGAAAGCATTGCCGGTATACTGGAAGTGCAGGATATAAATACGGATAACTACAGCGATGCTGTAAGGCCCCTCCAGGTAAATGCATATATGACACAGGCCCGGATGGCTGACGGCGCCGCAACGGAATCTGACATTGATTTCAAAACCATTAAGATCCGCGCAGAGGTAAGGACCGTGTTCTCCATTAAGTAATTAAGTTCTCTTTAACAATAGATGCCATGCTGTGCAATACAGCATGGCATTGTTTTGGTATAAGCATATGCGTCACCAAAACCTTATGTTATGCGTAGTCAGATTAAAATCGGAGAACATGCAATTGAATCCAGTGTTTTACTGAAAGGTATTGGACTGGGACTGGCTGTTACAGCTGGTGTGCTGGGATGGATGTGGAGAAAGAAGATAGCCGGTAGCGTACAGCAACATGTACGGCACTATAATGGTAATAATAACAACGTATTCAAAAGATCAGGCCGCAGATGGCCGCAGGCAATGCCTGTTAAGTAATTAAAAAAGCCCCGCCTGGAAAGGCGGGGCGTGTCGATGGAAAAAGATTTCAAAAAAAACGATGATCTAGTTAATGTTGACTTTAAAAGTCCCGTCCGTTAATGGCTTTTCTGTTTCACCACTTTTACTTAATGTGCCCTGGAAAGTACCCTCGGCACGTTTACTATTAATGCTTGTAATTTGAACGTTAATGGTTGATACACCTATGTAACCCGACTCCGTTGAATCCGTTACCGGCATCAATGATGCTGCAGAACCACCATAAGTGCCTATCGGCATTTCACCATCCGGTGAAGTGATCATTAGCTGCATGTGCTCCTTAAAATTATTGGTAACTCCATCTATCACCAGTGTTTTTTTACCAGTGATCACGGTGTCAGAGTAGTAAGCGGAAGTGCCGCTGGATACATATTGTTTACCCTCGAATGTAAATGAAAACACCGCTTCCGGCTGAGCATCGTCCTTTTTACAGGCGCTGAAGATCATTGCAGCCACCACAAAAATGGCCGCCACTCGGGATAATTTCATAGGTATAGGTTTATCGCTTTATTGCTTTCGGTATAGGTATAAATCTGAGTGCAAGATAGTGATATTTGCCATAAATTATATTAATAACCTATAAGTTTTTTTTATAAAATAACGATTTATACTATAGTTTTTTGATAATCAATAATCTGGCTTTGCTAAATTGGTTCAGCAACATAAACATGTTGAAACGCTTAATTATAGCGGTTTTTAACGGATGAGTTTGACCAACTTGCTGTGCCTCTACCAGTTGTAGCCCTTAGTTAAAACCCCTGCATTAATTAGTATATATAAACAAAACCCCGGGCATAATACCCGGGGTTCATTTATAACGTATAACGATATACGGTTAAGCATCAATTTTAGCATACTTGGCATGGGACTCTATGAATTCCCTGCGTGGAGGTACTTCATCACCCATCAGCATACTAAATACACGGTCTGCTTCCGCAGCGCTTTCAATAGTTACCTGTTTCAGGGTGCGGTTCTCCGGGTTCAGGGTAGTTTCCCACAGTTGCTCTGCGTTCATTTCACCCAAACCTTTATAACGCTGTATCACTACATTCTCTTCCTTACCTTCACCGGCTATGCGGCTTACCGCAGCCTTACGCTGTTCTTCCGTCCAGGCGTATTCCTGTTCCTTACCCTTTTTAACTAAGTACAACGGCGGCTGCGCAATGTACACATACCCTTGTTCTACCAGGGCTTTCATATAACGGAATACAAAGGTCAGGATCAGGGTTGCAATGTGGCTGCCATCCACATCGGCATCGGTCATAATGATCAGCTTATGATACCGCAGCTTGGTCAGGTTCAGGGCTTTATCATCTTCTTCCGTACCAATGGTCACCCCCAGTGCGGTAAAAATGTTCTTGATCTCCTCGTTTTCATAGATCTTATGCTCCATAGCTTTTTCCACGTTCAGGATCTTACCCCTTAACGGTAATATAGCCTGGAAAGCACGGTTGCGGCCCTGTTTAGCCGTACCACCTGCGGAGTCTCCTTCCACCAGGTACAGCTCACATTTTCCGGGATCATTTTCAGAGCAGTCAGCCAGCTTACCGGGTAAGCCGCTGCCGGTTAGCACGCTTTTGCGCTGTACCAGCTGTCTTGCCTTACGGGCGGCTTCGCGGGCCTGTGCGGCCAGCACTACTTTGTTGATCACGGTTTTAGCCTCGCGGGGATGCTCTTCCAGGTAAGCATTCAGCACATCTGCAACAGCGCTGTCCACTACACCCATTACATCAGAGTTACCCAGCTTGGTTTTGGTTTGGCCTTCAAACTGCGGCTCCGGCACCTTTACGCTTATAATAGCGCTCAGCCCTTCGCGGAAGTCATCACCCGTAACCTCGATCTTTGATTTCTCAAACAGCTTGTTCTTATCGCCATAGCTTTTGAATACACGGGTAATGGCGCGGCGGAAGCCTGCCACATGTGTACCGCCTTCTATGGTATTGATGTTATTTACGTAAGAGAAAATGTTCTCACTGAAAGAATCATTGTACTGCAGTGCTACTTCTACCGCTACGTTAGAGGCGGCATCATGCGCTTCGATAAAAATAGGGGTTGGCAGCAATGAGTTACGGCGCCCGTTACGGTCCAGCATCTGCACAAATTCTACGATACCGCCTTCGCTGTAAAAAGTTTCGCTGAGTACTTTACCCGCATCATCTTTTTCGCGTTCATCAACCAGGTCTATCTTGATCTTGCGGTTCAGGTAAGCCAGCTCACGCAGGCGCCCGGCAAGGATCTCACGGTTATAAGTGGTTTCCTTGAAGATCTCGTTATCCGGCTTAAAATGTACAATGGTGCCGGTATCATCAGCCGTGCCTATTTCCCGTACAGTATATTGCGGCACGCCACGGTGATATTCCTGTTCAAATATTTTTCCTTCGCGGTGCACCGTTACGTGCAGCACAGCGCTTAATGCGTTTACGCAGCTTACACCTACCCCGTGCAAACCACCGGATACTTTGTAAGTGTTCTTATCAAACTTACCACCCGCGTGTAATACGGTCATTACCACTTCCAGGGCAGAACGGCCTTCCTTGGTGTTCATACCGGTAGGAATGCCACGGCCATCATCTGTAACACGGATGGAATTATCTTCGCAAATAGTAACTTCAATATTCTTACAAAAGCCTGCAAGCGCTTCATCTATGGCATTATCTACTACTTCATACACCAGGTGGTGTAACCCCTTAACACCAATATCGCCTATATACATGGCCGGCCGCTTGCGTACCGCTTCCAAGCCTTCCAATACCTGAATACTATCCGCATCATATGTGTTGGTGGCGGCAATTACTTGCGCTAATTCTTCGCTCATATCTTGATGTAAAAATGCTAATTGATTAAATGTCTCGTGAATTGTGCAAATATACGGAAAATGGGCCTTATTTCAATAAAAAACAGGCAGTTTTTGGGTGGTATGGATGCCTTTTTTTAATGCAGGTATACGGCAGTGCAAAGGTGTGTATAGATGGTGTACAACTAAAATAAAAATATGAGGGAAATATCAACTTTTTCAACTATTCATAAGATGCATTTTAAAGCTTAATATTTGCGGCAATAGCCGTTTCCTTCACACCGGCAAACAACGTTTTCCAAACCAGGTTAAAGAACGATTTCTCAGGATCGCGTGTATACTTCACATGGGATACTTTAACCGGCGCGCCATTATCTGAAGGGTTGCTGTCGTTAATGGCAATTGCATTGGCAAACAGGCTAAGCAAGCCTTTGCGCTTAAGCTGGTGTGTATCATCATCCTTTTTTAAGATGCTTATTTTTAAATGGTCGTATATCATCTTCACCTCAGCAGTAGCACCCTTTTCATTCCCCTGCATGCTGAAAGTAAGGTCATGTATCTGGGCCGATTTTACCTCCACCAGCGCCAGTGGTCTTGTTACAGGCGTAAGCTGCCGCCCGTCCATATCCTTTAGCTGGCCGGTAATGGCAAAAGCGCCATGGGGCTCCCCCAATATAAAGTCAAAGCGTGCACGCAGCATACCGCTTTGCATAAACACAGCATCCATATCCGCCACCAGGTGCTTATTTTTTGCGATCATGGAATCAATGTTGGTAACGTTCCGGAAAACGCCATGCACCTGCTTAAACAGCAGGGTGCCTGTTTGCCGGGATTTAGGGTTCACCTCTGCATAAGACAGCTCTATTTTTTTGCCTATCAGCGTATCCACATAAACAGGTATTGCCAGCTTTTGCAGCAGCTGATGCGGGAATTGCCCGGTCTTGATCTCGCCGGAGGGAGGCAGGCTGCGGTTATGGTAAATTTCAATATTGCCATTTTCAATTTCAACATGTCTTGCCCACAGCTGCTGCTGTTGCAGCAGGGCATAGGGCTGCAGCTCCTGTACAAGAATGTTATTCAGCCGCACATCATAACGGTCGCGCTGGTATTTTATCCTACGGTCAAATGCGGCCTTTTCATAACGCGGCTCTACGCGGAACTGGCCCAGGCGCAGGGTACGTTCTGCGGCATTATAGCTTACATCCCGCACAATCATCCAGTACAGGCTATCTTTTGTACGGTGCCGGTAAGCGCGTAAATGCAGCTCATAATTACGCGCATATAAGAACCTGGATGGATCTTCCATGGCTACAGAATCGATCAGCAAGTCCTTTACATGTATGCTCAGGCGGTGTAGCTGGGTGATGATCAATCCACTGTCTTTCTTGATATACGTATATTTCAGGTTAGTGCTGTCCAGCCGTAAAGAGCCGATGGATAAAGATCTGATGCGGCCAGAAAGATTTTCATATGCGGAGCGGTGCCGGCTGGTATCAACATTCCGCGCATTTTGCTCCAGCACAATACTGGGTTTCTCCAGCACCAGCGATCCGGCGCTTAGCTCCTTTTTCATAAAATACCGCCAGGCCTTGAAAAACTGCAGGGATACACGGTCTGCGCTGAAAGAATATAACATGGAAGGCGCCTTTTGCTGCGCCTGTAAATGATGGTAAACCGCGGTATCCGTTATCAGGCTTACGCTGTCAATAGTAAGGCTGCCACTGAGAATATTCAGCTTTACTTTTTTATAGTTGAGCACATACAGGCTATCCGACATTTCTGTAGTATAATCCTTTAACTGGCTGCGTAGCTTATTGCTCCAGTGCCGGCTCAGGTATAAACCTGTACCTACAATTACTAACACTAACGCCCCTATGATAATAAAGATTATCTTGAGAAACTTTTGCAGGCGGGAGGAATTCTTCATAGCAATTAGTAGTACGAAATCCATACCAAGGGCATTCATAATGAATATGAAAGAACTTGTTAAGCCTGCTGTGTATTTTAATCCACAACTATCACCCGATTGTCATTGTTACCCCACTAATTTGTTAAGTAAATGTGAATCCATAAATTTGTGAGGTTTTTAATTACAGTTAATTGGAGATGAAGGAGCTACAGGACATATTATCACTGGCCATACCACAACCGGCAATGAGCGACCAGCTGCAGCTTGCAGAGCAGGATGCCGTAAACGTACCGGATTGCCTTGATTTTACCCTGCAGCGCTTTACCTACGATAAACCTTTACCCGTTGAGGATGTAGCCATGGTGGTGTACCAGCCGGCCAAAAGAGGCCAGTCTGCTGCCGTGGAGCTGCGTTACTGCGTAGCCGGTAACCGCTACTGCCAGAATCCCTCCTGTACAGATGAGCTGTGCGCCAAGGGCCAGAAAGGCAACTGTAAGGAAAAGGTAGCCTCTGTAGATATGATCACCGTGCGTTTTCAACCTGCCTTTATCCAATCCCTGCAAAAGGGCGCTACTACTACCACCTTATTTGAATTACAATCCCGCAAACCTTTTGTAAAAACCATCCAGCCCTGCACCAAATCCAAATCGGTGCTGGAACAGATGGTACATCATAATTACGAAGGGGTATTGAAGCATATTTTCCTGCAAAGCAAGGCGCTGGAGCTGCTTTTGTTCAGCTCTGACCAGTTCATGCAAAATGACCCGGATGAGCGTTATGGCTGCCGTTTCCTTACCCACATGGAGGACCGGGAAAAGATCGAAAAGGCCCGCAGCATTTTGTTGGAGCAGCTGGATGCCCCCATTACCATCCGCGACCTGGCCCGCAGGGTAGCTATGAACGAGTGTTACCTGAAAAAAGGCTTTAAAGCCATGTATGGTACCACCATTTACGATTACTTCCAGAAAGAACGGATGGAAAAAGCCAAGAGCCTCCTGTATGAAAAAGGGATGTCCGTTTCCGATGTAGCCATTCTCATGGGCTATTCCTGTATTTCCCACTTCTCTACCGCCTTTAAAAAACATACCGGCTTAAAACCCTGCGAGCTGTTGCTGCGCTAAATTAATAGGCAATATGTGCTAATATGCAGCTGCGCAAATAAATGCACGGATGTGCTGATGCATTAGTGCACCGGGTTTAGCAGGTTGCCACAGCGTATTACCTACGCTCAGATCCCCGTTAGCCTGGCTCAGCATGAACCTACCCATTTGATCATGGATAACCTTCATTTGCACACCAGCATACTGAATTTTTATAATTATGTACTTATCAATTAGTTAATTAACCCTTCTACCCACCTGCACATTCGCATATCTGCACATCTCCAACCTTTTCCCTTTTCGATCATTTCTTTTCCCGATCTCGTAAGCGCTCCCAAATAATTCGGCGTTTCTTTGTATCACGATCGGCAGATATCTATCCCGATTTTATAAGCTTCCTTATCAGATTTGACCATTGGAGGGAGGCTTGCCAGGCAAAAAGTGAGTAAAGCCATACATTCTTGCACAATCTTCAAACACCAAATGACCTTAGTGCATATTGCCGGTAAGTTTCCCGCCATAATACTAGAAAGCCATCGCAGATACAGCGGTGGCTTTTGTATTAAAATACCGGATCTGATCAGTAGCCAATATGGCAGCCAGTTATGATAACTAAAGATCGAAAATGTATTACCGATGTGGTCGTTCATGCAAGCGGTATTGCGGCTTGAAATAAGCCGGAATTCAACTAACCACCTTTATGCAAGATCATAACAATTTGAATAAAGCTGCCGTAAATAGGCGCCTCAGGCTTATCAACAACGTAAAAGTGTGGTACTGCTGTAGTAATTACAACAACAACTGTGAGAAATCTTCCTCAGTTTTCTACAAAAAGAAAACCCCGCCCAAAAGAGCAGGGTCTGTCCTATTTATCCCTATACCTATGAAATACTTATTTGTGTGTAGTTATTCTGTAATGGTACCAGCTTCATTAATCAAAACCGACTTTTCAGTACCATTATCCTGAATATTTACTTTGTAGTAAGCAGCTACATCTGCTCTTTCTATTTTCCAGCCGTCTTTTACGGTGGCTGTTGGATACTTTGTTTTCAATGTGCTGGCTACTGTTTCCGGTAGCTGCTCAGCCTTATACTCACTGCGGGTGGCTATCCAGTTGCCATCTGCCGAATATTCTGCGGCTGTTTTTACATCATCTTTGGAGAAGTTTGCTGTCCAGTTGCCTGAACCACCTTTACTCCATTTTGCATCTGTGATGCCTGCAAAATTTTGTTCAAAAGCACCTTTTACAGGATCGGGAGCCACAACCACTTTCGCAGTAGTATGCTTCACCTTTTTAACCGATTTGTGTTGTGCAAAAGTTATGCCGGAAGTGAACAATGCAGCGCAAAAAAATAACATCAACTTTTTCATATAAACGATATGGTTTGTCCGTTGGGTTAAGGTTTTGAACTTAAAATTTCTTCCAGGCTCTTGAACTAAAACAGTGCCAAAAAAGCAAAACTATGGATTCCGAGTGTAAAAGTAAGAAAAAAATTAAAAAAACATATACTGGTCCACTCTTTTTAACGCTTTTTCCGATTTTGGTGCCGCCCTATTTCGTAACTTTGCACAATTTTAATTAAAGATTTGTCTTATTAACGCCAAAAGGCGGAAATTGTTTTATGGCCAGTCAATATCAGGAATATAACCAGTTGAACTTACCGCAGATAGGAAAGGAAGTACTACAGCAATGGGAAGCACAGCAAGCATTTGAGCAAAGCGTAACATTAAGGGAAGGCGCTACTCCTTTTGTATTTTATGAAGGCCCGCCCAGCGCCAATGGTATGCCCGGTATTCACCACGTAATTTCCCGCACATTGAAAGACCTGGTATGCCGCTATAAAACCATGAAGGGTTACCAGGTAAAACGCAAAGGCGGCTGGGATACACATGGCCTGCCGGTAGAGCTTGGCGTGGAAAAGAGCCTGGGCATTACAAAAGAAGACATCGGCAAAAAAATATCCATAGAAGAATATAATGATACCTGCCGCCGGGAGGTATTAAAATATAAAGATAAATGGGACGAGCTGACCCAGAAAATGGGCTACTGGGTTGACTTAAAGAATCCCTATGTAACATTTGAGAACAACTATATTGAAAGCCTGTGGTGGTGTTTGCAGCAATTATATAAAAAGGGATACCTGTATAAAAGCGTAAGCATACAACCTTACTCACCAGCCGCAGGCAGCGGCTTAAGCTCTGCAGAGTTAAACCAGCCCGGCTGTTATAAAGATGTAAAGGATACCACCGTAGTAGCTATGTTTAAGGCAGTGGAAGGCGACCGTTCCCGCTTCCTGTTTGAAGCAGCCGGTACCGACCAGGTGTTTTTCCTTGCCTGGACCACCACCCCCTGGACCCTGCCCTCCAACCTGGGCCTTACAGTAGGCGCTAATATAGAATATGCGCTGGTACGCACTTTCAACCCCTACACTCATTTACCGGTATGCGTAATACTGGCCAAAGACCTGGTAGACCGTCACTTTAAAAAAGAAGGGGAAGACGGTGATTTTGCAAATTATAAAGAAGGTGATAAAATAATTCCCTGGCAGATCCTGTCCGTTTTCCGGGGCAGCCAGCTGGAAAATATCCGCTATGAGCAGCTGTTGCCCTACGTACAGCCTGAAGAGGGCGATCCCTTCCGCATCCTGATAGGCGACTTTGTAACTACAGAAGATGGTACCGGTATCGTGCATACTGCCCCTGCTTTTGGTGCAGATGATAACCGCGTAGGTAAAAAGTATGGCATCGGCATTCTTACACTTGTAGACAAGCAGGGGAAATTTTTGGACACTGTGGGTGAGTTCGCTGGACGATATGTGAAAAATTACAAAGACGATCCACAGTATAAGGATGTAGATGTTGACATCGCTGTAAAGCTTAAGAAGGAAAACCGCGCATTTAAAGTAGAAAAATACGAGCATAGCTACCCCCATTGCTGGCGTACCGATAAGCCGGTATTATATTATCCGCTGGATGCCTGGTTCATTAAAACCACGGCTCTGAAAGACCGCATGGTAGAGCTGAACACCACTATTAACTGGAAACCGGCCTTTACCGGTACCGGCCGTTTTGGTAACTGGCTGGAGAATATGGTGGACTGGAATCTGAGCCGCAGCCGCTTTTGGGGCACCCCGCTGCCGATATGGCGTACAGAAGATGGCAGTGAGGAAAAGTGTATCGGCAGCATAGAAGAGCTGAACGCCGAAATAAGAAAGGCCAGTGAAGTGCTGGGCGGCGATGTAAATAAGAATTACCTGCACCAGGGCATCCTGGACCTGCATAAACCCTATGTGGATGACATTATCCTGGTAAGCGCCGATGGCAAACCCATGCGCCGTGAGCCAGACCTGGTGGATGTTTGGTTTGACAGTGGCGCCATGCCCTATGCCCAATGGCATTTCCCCTTTGAGAATAAGGATGTTTTTGAGCAGAACTTCCCGGCAGATTTTATTTGCGAAGGAGTGGACCAAACCCGCGGCTGGTTCTATACCCTGCACGTACTGGGCGCCCTGCTGTTTGATAGCGTGGCATATAAAACCGTAGTATCCAATGGGTTAGTGCTGGATAAGAACGGCGTAAAAATGAGTAAGCGCCTGGGGAATATAATAGATCCGTTTAAAACGATAGAAGAGCTGGGTGCAGATGCTACCCGCTGGTACCTGGTTACCAATGCCAGCCCCTGGGATAGCATGAAGTTTGATACTGATGGTATCAGGGAAGTACAACGCAAGCTGTTCTCCACCCTGTATAATACCTATAACTTCTTTGCGATGTACGCCAACCTGGACAATTTCTCGTTCAGGGAAGCTTACATTCCGCTGCAGCAGCGGCCGGAAATAGACCGCTGGATCATTTCAGTCCTGAACACCCTGGTAAAAGAGGTTACAACCTTCCTGGATGATTATGAACCTACCCAGGCGGGCCGTGTTATACAGGAGTTTGTAGATGAGCATTTAAGCAACTGGTACGTACGTTTGTGCCGCCGCCGTTTCTGGAAAGGGGAGTATGAGCATGATAAAATATCGGCCTACCAAACCTTATACGAATGCCTGGAAAAGATCTCACAGCTAATGGCGCCGGTATCCCCGTTCTTTGCAGATTGGTTATTTGGCAACCTGAACAAGGTGGGGCAGCGTTCAACCGCTGTTTCCGTACACCATACCGATTTTCCGGTACCGGTGGCAGAAGCACTAGATAATGAGCTGGAAGAAAGGATGCAGTTAGCGCAGGATATATCATCTCTGGTACTATCCTTGCGTAAGAAGGTGAACATTAGGGTGCGGCAGCCTCTTCAAAAGATCTTAATACCGGTATTGAACCCTCATATGCAGGTACAGGTTGAGAAGATCGAACACCTGATAAAAAGTGAGGTGAATGTAAAAGGTATTGACTATCTTACGGAAACGGAGGGCTTCATCAAGAAAAAGATTAAGCCTAATTACAAGGCGCTGGGTAGCAAGATGGGAGCAAAAATGAAAGCCGTAGCAGCCGCTATTAATGCTTTCACGGATGCAGATATAACAGTATTAGAGCGCGATGGGGTTTACAACCTGCTGATAGACAGTGAACAACTACCGTTACAACTGTCCGATGTGGAGATCATTTCCGAAGACATTCCCGGATGGACCGTAGCTAACAAAGGCGCATTAACTGTTGCCCTTGACATTACCATTACACCACAGTTGCAGGATGAGGGGCATGCCCGGGAGCTGGTGAACCGCATACAAAAGATCCGGAAGGATAGCGGCTTTGAATTAACGGACCGGATTATGGTAAAAGTGGCAGCATCAGATACGCTGAAGTCGGCGATTATTCACTATAATGACTATATTTGCACGGAAATTTTGGCAGATAGCTTGGAGATAGTGCCGCAATTACAAGATGGTACCGAAATAGAGGTGAATGACCTTAAATTCAATGTATTAGTTAACAAAAAAAGCTAATCCCCATGGCAACAAAGAAGAAGGTTGCTAGCAAAAAGACCCAAAGGGCAGCTCCGGCTAAGAAAGCGGCAGTAGTAGCAAAAAAAGCAACTGCGGCAAAGAAGCCTGCTGCCAAACCGGTAACTGCGAAAAAGGCAGCTCCGGCACCAAAAAAAGCAACTGTTAAAAAGGCAGCGCCCAAGGTAGCGGTAAAACCCGCTAAACCTGTTGCTACAAAAGCCGTGGTTAAAAAGGCTGCAGTTTCTAAATCGGCGCCCACTAAGAAAGCTGTCGTCACCAAAACAACCGCCGCACCCCCGGTCAAAAACATTGTTAAGAAAACCATTGCGCCTGCTGTAAAGCCGGTTGCCAAAAAAGTTCCTGCTGAAAAGCAGAAAGCGGTAGCTAAGCACGTTCCCGCTGAGAGAGAAAGTGAAGTAGTAAAATCATCGATTTCAAAGCAAGAAGAAAAAGAAGTTATAATGCCAGTAAAGAAGTCAGATAAGGAAAAAGAAACCGGTAAAAAAGTAGCCGCGGAAAAAACCGAAAAGACCGAGAAGGTTGAAAAGGTTGAGAAAGCCGCTACTCCGGCTAAATCGGAAAAGCCGGAAAGAACCGAGAAGAAAGGTTCTAAATCGGCTGCCACGCTGGTCTCCTACCAGCCGGAGTTCACTAAATCCGTGCTGGACCAGCCGGATGCTCCTACCGGTCCCGTATATCGCTATAGCGATTCAGATCTGCAGGAGTTCAGGGACCTGATCACGAAAAAGCTGGAAGCAGCTAAAAAAGAGCTCGTGTATCTGCAGGGCCTTATTACCCGCAAGGACGAAGCAGGTACGGATGATACCGAAAACAAATATATGAGCATGGAAGATGGCAGCGGCTCCCAGGAAAGAGAGCAGCTGAACCAAATGGCCAGCCGCCAGATCCAGTTTATTGATCACCTGGAAAAAGCCATGGTGCGCATAGAAAACAAAACCTATGGCATTTGCCGCGTAACCGGTAAGCTTATAGACAAAGCCCGCCTGCGCGCAGTACCGCACGCTACGCTGAGCATTGAAGCCAAGCTGGCCAAAAGCAAATAGCAGTAATTAATAATTAATAGAGAATAATTAATAATGAAGAGGGAAGTGTTGTTCGAGCAGCACTTCCCTCTTTGCATTAATATTATTCTTAATTATTCATTATTAATTCAACAATGCCACAGGCTTCTGCTCGCCGTTCTTCTTCATTTGCCGTGCGGCCAGGTACACCAGTCCGGCGCCCGCCAACGCTACCAGACTGCCAATGCCAATACGGCGCACCTGTTTTTTACTGATGGGCGGCAGCTTTAATCGGAACTTTTCCGGGCCGGCCTGCGCTATGCTCAGCAGCGGCGACATGTAAGGGCCGGGAATGATCTTATCGGCCACCTTCTCAATACACTCCACCTGCGTATCAAAGGCTACGCCTATACCTGCTTCCTTCAACAGGTCAGATCCCTCTACCCCGCTGCCCACATAAATAATGTTCTGCGGCATTACGTGGTATTTGTGCGCTATATAAGGCAGTATGTTCTTCTTGTTATAATGCGGCAATGTATCTGTACCATCCTCAATGGGCTGCCGGAAATATTCAGGTATGCTTATCTCGCCGGTGGCCACGCTATCATACAAATGCAGGCGGTTGGCAAATACAAAATCCATCCCCAGCTTATTTTTAATATGGCGGGCCACACATTCAAATCCGTCGGTGATCAGGCCGCAGGCATAGCCTCTTTTTTTCAGCTCGTGCACCACCGCTTTAATGTCCGGCACCACGGGGATGGCATCTGCTACTTCCAGCAGCTCTGCCAGGTTACGGTCGCGGAACAGGGCAGCAGTATGCTCCAGTATGGTTACCGGATCGCTGTAGTGTTCCTGTATCTGCTGCAGGGATATTTCGCAGTCAAAAGCATGTGCAGCCAGCTGCAGGTAATCCTGGGTAAAAACTGCTTCGTCCAGGTTAAAGATCACCATCTTATGCAGCTTGTCAATAGATTCCAGGATGGAGTATTCCATTTGCTCCCGTATCAGGTTAATATTACCAAGGGTTTCCAGGTTCTCCTGCGGAAGGTTCATGTGTTCTGCCTTGTGTAAGATAGTGCGGGAAACCTCGCGCGACATTTTGCTAAGCTGCTCCCAGGTTTGCATGGCATTTTCGATCTTTCCGATATTAGCTTCTGTTATGCGGGCGCCCAGCACATGCATATCTATGAGCAGGCCAATATCTACCCCGTAATCATTTTCAAACTGCACCCGGGAAAGGAATGATTTGCGCGCAGCTATCATACCGCTCAGCGGCTGCTGAAAATGCGCCAGCTCCGGGAACAAAATGCTTAACAGGGGTTTGGCTACCAGCTGCGTAACGCGGCCGGCCTGCCGGGTAAAATAAGATTTAACAAAATCAGATTCGTCGTTAATGATGGGATCGGTCAATAATTCCACAATATTTTCCGGATAGGTGAGAATGTCCCCATCTATATACATCACAATATCATATTTAGCGGCCATCAGCCCTTCCCGCATGGATATACCTTTGCCGCGCTGGCTGCTGGTAATTACCCGTACGCCTTCCTTCATGGCTTCTTCAACAGTGTTATCCCGGCTATTATCATCTACTACAATGATTTCTACCTTGCGTGTGGTCTTTTTAACTAATCTGATAACCTGCCGTACAGTGGCCCCTTCGTTTAAAACTGGAATAACGATTGAAATCATAGGGAACGCTTTGTTTTGTTATGGGTGAAAAAAAAGTGTACCTAAAAACTCTTCCAAAATGGCATAGTGCAGGGCTACCATGCCTCAAAAATGGTACCAACAGGGGTAGTGGCAGCAGGGGTAAAAAGCTTACTTAAACTCCTGCATTTCAACGAGTCGTCTGTATATTCCGTTCAATGCTATTAATTCATCATGCGTACCCCGCTCTTTTATTTCACCTTTGTCCAGCACAGCTATTTCATTGGCATGTTGTATAGTAGAAAGGCGGTGGGCAATTACCACCGTAGTGCGGTTCTCCATCAGTTTATCCAGCGCTTCCTGTACCAGTTTTTCAGATTCAGTGTCCAAAGCGCTGGTAGCTTCATCTAAAATTAATATAGGCGGGTTCTTGAAAATGGCCCGGGCAATGGTCAGGCGCTGGCGCTGGCCGCCGCTCAGCTTCATACCACGGTCGCCAATGCTGGTTTCATAGCCATTTTCCAGCTGCACAATAAATTCATGCGCATTGGCAATTTTAGCGGCCTGTATCACCGCTTCCTTATCGGCATTGGGCTGGCCAAAAGCAATGTTATTGAATACGGTATCATTAAACAAAATAGCCTCCTGGGATACCATGCCCATTAAGCCGCGCACGTCTTCCATTTGCAAGTCACGTATGTCCTGCCCGTCAATGCTGATGCGGCCTTCCGTAACATCGTAAAAACGGGGCAGCAGATCGGCCATGGTTGATTTGCCGGCGCCGCTTTTACCTACCAGCGCCACCATTTTTCCTTTCTGAATAGTGAGGTTTATATTTTTCAGCACATCCTGCTGCTCATAGCGGAAGGTAACGTTCTGATACTTGATCTCTTTTTCAAAACTACGTATAGCCCTGGCGTTAGATTTATCCTGTATGGTACTGGGCACATCCAGCACGCGCAGCACGCGCTCGCCGGCAGCCAGGCCACGGGGCATTACTGCAAAGGCATTGGCAATATTCTTTGCCGGTGCAATGATCTGGAAGTACAGCGCAATGTAGGCAATAAAGGCGGCCGCCGTAAGCTCGCTGCGCCCGGTAAGTATCAGGTTACCCGCATACACCATGATAATAACGATCACCAGCACGCCCATGGTTTCAGACAGCGGGGAGGCCAGCTCCCGCTGGTTTTGCATAGCCCTTACCGTTTCGGCATAATCCCCGTTTTCCCGGGCAAATTTCTTTTGCATAAAGCCCTCTGCATTAAAGGCTTTGATGATACGTATACCCGATAACGTTTCCTCTGCCGTATTTACAATTTTACCCAGCAAATGCTGGCTTAAAGTTCCCTTTTTCTTTAGCTTGCCGGTGATCAGGGATATCAGGTAACCTGAAACAGGAAATACCAGCAAAGTGAACAGCGTAAGGGTTTTAGAGAGAATGAACAAGGCAATGAAGGTGGAGATGACCTGCAGCGGATCCCGGAAAATAGTTTGCAGGGAGGTTACCACAGAGGCTTCTACCTCTACCACATCGCTGCTGATGGTGGACAGCAGATCGCCTTTACGCTCCTGCTGAAAAAAGCGCAGGGACTGGGTGCTGAACTGTGCATACAGCTTTTCACGCATTCTCATAACCATGGTTACCCGCATGCGTGTAAGCACCTTCTGGCCCAGGAAGCCGAACAGGTTCTTAAGCAGCACCGCTACCAGCACCACTATGCACACATATACCAGCATACCGAACTTGCCGGTAGTATTCATATAGTAAGTAAGGTAATAGTTAAAAACATCCTTAAAATAATCTATAGTAAACGAGAATTTTGGCAGGTGTGTTACAACGGCCTGCTGCCCGGTGGCAAACAGCGCATCCATCAACGGCATTACAAGGGTGAAGCTGAACAGGCTGAAAATGGTATAAAGAAAAATATATACTATATATTCCGGCACATAATGGTGATAGGGCCGGGATAATTGCAGTAAGCGAAAAAACGTTTTCATTCCTAATTATTTGTCTTTTCAGCGGCAATACGGAACCCCGCATTAACCATGCAAGGTTTCATGTATCTTTGCCAGATCAGAATAAGTGCGCAAGTTACTATATTATACGGTTGTATGGTGATACAGCCGTACTACCATACAACTTTACATTATGCAGGAAACTAAGAGGCAGAAACAAGTAGGACAGTTATTACAGAAAGAGCTGAGCGATATTTTTCAGCGGATGGGGTACAACGTTATTGAAGGCGGTATGATATCGCTTTCCGCCGTAAGGGTTACCCCCGATCTGCTGGAAGCCAGGGTATACCTGAGCATGTTCCAGATAAAGGATAGTGCGGATATGATGGAGCGTATCAAGGAAAGAGGCTGGGAGATCCGCAAGGAGCTGGGTATGCGTGTGGGCAAGCAGCTGCGCCGGGTACCGGAGCTCTCGTTTTTCCTGGATGATACGCTGGATTATGTGTTCCGTATGGAGGAGCTGTTCAAAAAAATTAAGGACGATGATGCCGGTAAGGAAAACAAGTAAATACTTCTAATGATCTGGCAGTTTGCTTCCCGGTATTTCAGGGCCAAAAAATCAACCAATGCTATTAACATTATAGCATGGGTAAGTGTGGTAGCCATTGGCGTTGGCGCCGGTGCGCTTATTGTTATACTCAGTGTTTTTAATGGTTTTGAAGGGCTGGTAAAGTCACTGTACTCCTCTTTTTACCCCTCTGTTAAAGTAAGCCCGGTTACGGGTAAAACTATTTTGCTCAGCCCCGCGCAGCTAAAACAAATAGCTGCAGTAAAGGGCGTAGCGCATTACTCGGCAGTAATAGAAGAAAAGGCAGTGATGCAGTTTGGCGAGGAAAAGACCATTGCCACGCTGAAGGGGGTAGACAGCCACTATAATGAAGTAACCCGCGTAAAGGAAAAAGTAGTACGCGGCCGCTTTGATACCGGTGATGAAAATGCATACCGCGCCGTACTGGGCATAGAGCTGGAAAGCGCGCTGGGCGTTGATGTGGAGCGTAGTATGGTACCGGTGGATGTGTATGTGCCCCGCCGCAGCGCCGGTGGGCTATTGCCTAATGAAGCGCTGAACAGCAGCTATCTGTACCCTGCCGGCACCTTTGCCATTCAGCAGGAGTTTAACAGCAAATACGTTATTACCCATATTGATTTTATGCGCAAGCTGCTGGAGCTGGGGCCTAATGAAATGTCGGCCCTGGAAATTGCCACCGCCAGCGGTACGGAGGACCTTGTGCTGAAACAGCGGCTGGAACAGCTTCTGGGCCCGCAGTTCAGGATCCAGACCCGCTATGAGCAAAACCAGGCGTTGTATGCTATTATGCAAACGGAAAAGTGGGCCGTGTACGTGATCCTTAGCTTTATACTGATCATAGCCGCGTTTAACATGATCGGTTCCCTGTCCATGCTGGTGATTGAAAAGCAGAAGGATATTACCATCCTGAAAGCTATGGGGGCACGGCAGCAGCTGATCATGAAAATATTTTTGGCAGAGGGGCTGATCATTGCGGGTATAGGAGCAGGCCTGGGGTTTGGATTGGGCGCGCTGGTTTGCTGGATCCAGCAGCAGTTTGGCGTTATAAAGCTGGAAGGCGCTTCTTTCCTCGTAGATGCTTACCCGGTAAGCATGCATCCCATGGATTTTGTGCTGGTAAGCATTACCATTATCGTAATTGGCATAGGCGCCAGCTGGTATCCGGCCAGGCGGGCATCGATGCTGGGGATAGAGCTGAAGGCAACCTAGTGGTGAATTACGGATTATTTAATTACGAATTGCGAATTGGGTACTGCCTGATAGCAGGTTTTTCCCGAAAAAGAAATTAAATAACAAAAGGGAAGACGGTTAATAATAACAGTCTTCCCTTTTTATCTTAATCACTGGTTATCAATCAAAATCACAAACAGGTACTACAGTCATCCGCTGTGCATTCTATTCGTAATTCGTAATTAAATAATCCGTATTTGATTAATAATCTCCTAAAGATGTTGCCGGCAGCTGCTCCAGGGCTTTAGCCAGTTGCTCATCACTGGGGGCAATACCGTGCCATTCATGATGGCCTTCCATAAAGTCAACCCCTTTACCCATAACAGTTTTCATCATGATGGCAATAGGTTGTCCCTTACCGGTCAGGCCTTTAGCCTTTTCCAGGGTAGCTACTACCTCATCCAGGTCGTTGCCGTTTTCCAGTACGATCACATTCCAGCCAAAAGCTTTGAATTTTGCAGGCAGGTCGCCCAGGCCGCCGATCTGGTCGGTAGGACCGTCGATCTGCTGACCGTTCCAGTCAACCGTAATAATCAGGTTATCCACTTTATGGTGGGGGGCAAACATAATGGCTTCCCAAACCTGTCCTTCTTCCAGCTCGCCGTCACCATGCAGGGAAAACACCAGGCCTTTATCGTTATTCAGCTTTTTGGTCAGTGCAGCGCCTATGGCCACGCTCATACCCTGGCCCAGGGAGCCGCTGGCAATCCGGATACCCGGCAGGTGCTCGTGGGTAGTGGGGTGCCCCTGCAGGCGGGAGTTAAGTTTGCGGAAAGTGCTCAGTTCCTGGGTGGGGAAATAACCCGATCTGGCTAATGCGCTGTAATACACCGGGGAAATATGCCCGTTGGACAGCACAAAAACATCCTGGTCCTTGGCATCCATGTCAAAGGGCTGGGGGGTATGCTGCATTACCTTAAAAAATAAAGCGGCAAAATAATCGGTGCATCCCAGGGAACCACCAGGGTGGCCGCTTTGCACGGCATGTACCATGCGTACAATATCCCTTCTTATCTGAGTGGCAATTTCTTGAAGCTTCGGCATGATAGTTGCAATTTTTTTAAAATGGCAAAACTAAGAGATATTTACCAAGATTTAGAGAGCGAGATCCACAAACTTTTACGAAATTAGTGTTCGGGTAGTCACAGTTTTTTAGTTTTTGAATTTTATTGATATTCATTTAATTGAATTTAATATCTTTGTATAATCTAGTATTATAACCCCCTACTGATGGAGAATGTATTAATTGCAAGCGTCCTAAGTTTTGTTGTCACTTATTTTGCAATCCCGGCACTGATTAGGGTTGCAGAATTAAAGCACTTGTACGACGAACCGGATGAAAGAAAATCGCATAAGACCAATATTCCTACCTTAGGGGGTATCGGCTTCTTTTCGGGCTTTGTGATGGCAGCCGCGGTATGTGCACCGTCGTTGGCAAATTCCCCTTTTCAGTATATGATAGCAGCCTTCTTTGTCATCTTTATGGTGGGTTTGAAGGACGATATCATAGGGCTGTCCCCGTTAAAGAAGCTTATAGGCCAGCTGATCGCCTCTTTTGCGGTAATATACCTGGGTAACCTCCAGATCAACAGCATGTATGGTTTCCTGGGTATCAATGCTTTACCGCCTCACTTCGGACTATTGCTCACTTATTTTACTTTCCTGGTAATTATTAATGCCTTTAACCTGATAGACGGGGTAGACGGCCTGGCCGGCAGCATTGGTATGCTGGTATCCTGCATTATGGGCACTTACTTCCTGTATGCCGGCGAAACGCTGTATGCTGTACTGGGATTTGGCCTGGCCGGCGGGTTGGCAGCTTTCCTGATCTATAATATTTCCCCGGCACGTATATTCATGGGCGATACCGGCTCCCTGTTGGTAGGCCTGGTAAATGCCATCCTCATAGTAAAATTCATAGAAGTAGCCGGTAACCCGGCTGCGAAATTGCCGGTTAATGGCGTACCGGCAGTAGCTTTTGCCATCCTGATAGTACCCCTGTTCGATACGCTGCGGGTATTTTCTATCCGTATGCTCAAAGGCCGGTCACCTTTTACGGCAGACCGTAACCACATTCACCATTATCTGCTGGAGCTGAAGCTGAACCACAAGCAAACCACCCTGGTAGCTGTGGCCTCTAACATAGTATATGTAGCTGCCGCCTTTGCGCTGCAGGACCTTGGTACAAACTACCTGCTGATGCTGGTAACCGGTTCTGCCGGTATCCTCACCATTGCGCTGTACCTGGCCAAGAAAAAGAAGGCTGTACCCAAACCTGTGCCCGCAACAGTATTACAAACTGTTACACCGGCAACCGTAACCGTGAACAAGGAACCGGTTATAGCAAAACCAAAAATACTGAGGGTAAACCCCGAAGGTATGCTGCAAGATAAATAGTACTAAACGCTAAACGCATAAAGCTGAACGCCTGATACTTCATAGTGTCAGGCGTTTTTGCTTAGCAGGCTTTAAGCATACCGCAATGTAAGCTTACTCCCGTGTTCTGCATTAGCATTAAGCATTCAGCGTTTAGCATTTAGCATTCCATCCTCTATATACTCCCCGCATTTTATATGTTAACTATTGAATTGTAGCAGCTACGCATTCAGTGTTGCGCGTTCCGCATTTAGCGTTCCGCGTTCTTTGACGATTAAAAGAAATCCTGTAGGTTTGCAGGCACTTAACTAATTTTTTGCTATGCAAGACGATCTAGCCTTAATTATGGAGGATGCTACAGATTCCATGGAAAAAGCCATTAAACACCTGGAAGTAGAGCTCACGAAGATCAGGGCCGGTAAAGCAAATCCCCAGATACTGGATGGTTTATCCGTTGACTATTACGGTTCCAGTACCCCGCTTAACCAGGTGGCCAATGTAAGCGTGGCCGATGCACGCACCCTTACCATTCAGCCCTGGGAAAAGAACATGATACAGCCTATTGAAAGGGCTATCATAGCGGCCAACATTGGTCTTAACCCGCAGAACGATGGCCAGATGATCCGTTTATTCCTGCCTCCTTTAACAGAAGAGCGCCGCCGGGAGTTTGTAAAACGTGCAGCCGGTGAAGGCGAGCAGGGTAAAGTATCCATCCGCAGCATTCGCCGCGATGCTATTGAAAACATTAAAAAACTGCAGAAAGAAGGGTTAAGCGAAGACATTGCCAAAGATGCTGAAGCCGATATTCAGGCCCTCACGGATAAATATATTGTCCTGATAGACAAACACTGCGCTACAAAGGAAAAAGAGATTATGGCCATTTAACAATGTGCTGATATGCTAATATGCCGATATTACTGATCAAAAAGTAAAAGCCCTGACAGATCTGAATTGTCAGGGCTTTTCTATTTATGGCAAAGGGCAAAGTAAATATTATCAGGCAGGCAATAACAAAAACCGGCACATCAGCATATTAGCACATCAGCACATTAGAACTCATTTTTTATTCACCAGGTACACCCCTCCCAATATTACTCCCAAACACAATACCTGCACCCAGCCGATCTGCTCACCTGCCAGTAAGCCCCAGCCAATAGCCACTACCGGTAACGCATATGTGACCATGGATGCAAATACAGAACCGGCCTTTTGTATCAGTATATAAAACAACACGGTAGCAATACCGCTGCCCAGCACCCCCAGCGTAGTAGCTGCGGATAAGGGGATCCAGGGTGCATGCGGGCCGGCAAACAGCGGAAAAAAGTTGCTGAACAGCAATACCGGAAAAGTGAACACCGCACAAAAGAATAATGCAATAGAGCTTAGCTGTACAGAGCTGAAACCCTTCAGATAGTGGTGCACCAGGCTAATGTTCACCCCATAGCAGATCGTAGCCAGCAGTATAAAAAAGCCGTAATACCAGTACCCGGTGTTAACACCATTGGCCGCAAATAAGCCCACTACACCTAACAGGCCAATGCTAACACCGATCAATTGCTTCTTTTCAAACGGGCTTTTAAAAATAACCAGGCCTGCCAGCAGCGCCATTAAAGGGGTAAGCGCATTCAGGATGCCCGCCAGTGCGCTGTCTATGCGGGTCTCCGCCAGGCAAAACAAATAGGCTGGTATGCCATTGCCCAATATGCCGGATAAAATGATCACCGGGATCTTATCACGCGGTGTTTGGCGTATGTATTTGAAAAAAAATGGCAGCAGTGATAAGCCGCCGGCCAGCATACGTACGCTGGCCACCTGGTAAGATTGCAGGCCTTCCATGCCTATTTTCATGAGTATAAAAGAGCTGCCCCAGGTAAGAGATAATAGTAAAAAGATGCTCCAGTGAACCAGGCGTTTATCCAAGACGGTAAATTTTTTAAGGAACAAAGGTCCGTATAAGCGGCCATTCCCCCAAGTGTTTTCATGGGCCCGCAACAGTTAAGCAACTTATTTGTTAATTTTAGTGATAGCAAGCATATACCCTCACCCTTATGGCAAAGATCAAACTGTCCGACATCAGCACTACACCGCCAAAAAAAATGGATAAAGACGTTATTAAAGCTAACACCCGGGAGCTGATCGCGGAGCTGGATGAGCTGCAAAACCTGTTGTATGCCCAGCACCAGCATTCGGTGCTGGTGGTATTACAAGGCATGGATGCCAGCGGTAAAGATGGGGTGGTGCGTAATGTGCTGGGGCAAATGAACCCGCTGGGTGTAAGGGTACAACCGTTTAAAGCCCCTACGGAAGAAGAGATGGACCATGATTTTTTATGGCGCATCCATCGCCATGTACCGGGCAAAGGCATGATCCATGTTTTTAACCGGTCGCATTATGAAGATGTATTGGTACAGCGGGTGCATAAGTGGGTGGATGAAAAGACCATTCAGAAAAGAATGCATGCGATCAACGATTTTGAAAAACTCTTAACAGAACATAACAACACCCATATACTAAAGTTTTACCTGCACATATCCCCCGAAACCCAGGCGCAGCGCCTGCAGGAACGCACAGAGGATCCAACTAAAATGTGGAAGTACAACGCAAATGACCTGGAAGAGGCTAAGCTGTGGAAACAATACCGCAAGGCCTATGAAGATGTGTTTGAACAGTGTAACGACATACCCTGGACCATTGTACCGGCCGATCACAACTGGTATAAAGAATACGTAGTAGCCAAAACGGTAAAGGATACCCTGAAAGGTCTGAAAATGAAATACCCGGCCCTGAAGCAGAAATAATGCGTTAATAATGAACCGGTTCCGGAAGTAATGATTATTTTGTGCCCGTAATTCGTAACCATAAAACCTTTCCATATGTCGTTCTTTAAAGAATTCAAAGAATTTGCCGTAAAAGGCAACGTAATGGATCTGGCAGTGGGTGTGATCATTGGAGGAGCTTTTGGCAAGATCGTAACATCGTTGGTAGACAACATTATTATGCCGGTTGTAGGCTTATTCCTGCAAGGCAGAAGCTTTAAGGATCAGTTTGTGTTACTGGACAAAAGTAAAGGCAGCTTTGATACCCTGGATGCCGCCCAAAAGGCCGGGGTAGCCACATTTGCTTATGGTGCGTTTATTCAGAATATCATTGACTTTATTATCATAGCCTTTTGTGTGTTCCTGCTGGTTAAATTCATGAACCGCTTAACACGTAAAAAAGAGGCAGTTGCACCAGCAGGGCCCCCGGAACTTACTACACAGGAAAAATTACTTACGGAGATCAGGGATGCGCTTAAATCAAAGTAAGCATTACTGGTATCTTATTACGTTGCAAGGCCTTTATTCAATAAATAAGGGAAAGGAAACCAATTGTTGTAATTACTGAAAACCATTGTCACCATGCAACCATTATCGTGCAGTACCATCACGCCGCTGCCGCAAGGCCGGTTTATAAAAAAAACAAACTATTTGCTGATGAAATTGAAGTTTACAGGGTTATTCCTTTTATGCTTTTTAACGGGTATGTATACACTCCATGCCCAGGATTGGAGAACAGAACGTGAGGAGATGGAAAAGAAGTTCAAGCTCACCCAGGAAGATACGGCCAAAGCACGCTGGCGCAAAGGCGGCCTGTTTAATGTAAATATAAACCAGGGTACCCTTTCCAACTGGGCCGCGGGTGGTGATAAATTCACCTTCTCCGTAGCCTCTACCTTTACCGGTTATATTGCCTACCGGCAGGGGCGCAAAACCTGGGATAACGTGCTGGACCTGGCCTACGGTTATGTAAGGACCACCAGCTTAGGCAGCCGTAAAAGTGACGACCGTATAGACTTTACCAGCAAATATGGTTACGACATTGGTAACCATTGGTACCTGAGCGCATTATTTAACCTGCGCACCCAGTTCACTAAAGGTTACCTGTATGATAGTGTGCCGCCACAGCTTACCTCCCGTTTCTTTTCACCGGCCTACGTACTGTTAGCGCCTGGTTTTGATTATAAGCCTAATGAGGCACTGTCAGTGTTCATGACGCCCATCTCCGCCCGTTTCCTGGTAGTGATGGACGATTACCTCTCATCCATAGGCGCTTATGGGGTAGATAGCGGTAAACATGTGCTGTACCAGATGGGTGCTTACGTGTCTGTGAACTATGTAAAGGAAATTATGAAGAATATTACCTTCAAAACCCGTTTGGACCTCTTCTCCGACTACCGGCATAACCCCCAGAACATAGATGTGTTTATGACCAACGCATTGATGCTGAAGGTAAATAAATACATTACTGCCAACCTGAACGTAGACCTGATCTATGATGATGATGTTAAGGAATTTGTAAACGAAAAGACCGGTGTAAAGGGGCCACGATTGCAGGTCAAGGAGGTCATAGGCATCGGATTCTCGGCCCGGTTCTAAAGGATTTTCACTATTTTTGATAATGACGTTTATAGTAGCGGCATACATTTGCCGCTATTATATTAATTATTGATTCTTCATTATTAATTACTAAGGTGAGCGATAACAGCTACAAAATAAAACTACCGCAATTTGAAGGGCCTTTTGACCTGCTCCTGTTCTTTATAGAAAGGGATGAGCTGGACATTTACAACATTCCCATCAGCAAGATCACACAGGACTTCCTGGAGTACATTCATCACATGAAGTCCCTGAACATTGAGCTGGCCAGTGAGTTCATCCTGTTCGTAGCCACCCTTATGCGCATCAAGGCCAAAACCCTGCTGCCCCGTAAAGAGATTGATGAGCAGGGGAATGAAATTGATCCCCGTCTGGAGCTGGTGGATAAGATCCTGGAATACAAGCGCTACAAACAGGCGGCAGCAGAGCTGGCAGAGAAAGAGGCGGAACGCATGCTGCAGATAAAACGCGGTAATATAGCCAGGGAGCTGGCAGAAATAGGGGAAGTGACCAGCGAAGGTACAGAGGTGCAGACCCTCACGCTTTTTAAGCTCACCAAAACCTTTGAAAAGGTAATGCAGCGCATTAAAGCGCAGCAAAATAAACCCCAGCACGTGGTGTATAAGTATGATTACACCATGGAAGGCTCCCGCGAGTATATGATGGACCTGGCCCGGGTAGAAAAAACGCTGGCCTTTGAAAAGATCTTTGATCACTGTAAAGACCGTATTCACGCTATTTTCCTGTTCCTCAGCATGCTGGAGCTGGTGCAGCAGAAATACCTGGGTATTATGGTAGGCGAGGGCCGCAATAACTTTATTATCGATTACGTAGACCCTGCCGACAGGGAAGAAGAAGTAGCAGGCGTGTTTGAAAAAGATTAAATGGCTGAGAAAAGAGATCATATTGAAATAGTGTCCCTGCCGGAGTATGCCACGGCAGATACATCCTTTGTGGTATCCACCCTTTGTTCCCTGGGGCCTGATTTTTTTGCCCATAATGAAGCGCCTCACCGGCATGAGTTCTATACTATTTACTGGATCAAAAAAGGAGAGCTTACCCATACTATTGATACCGTAACCCATGTGGTAAAACGGAACACCCTCTTTTTCCTGGCCCCGCGCCAGGTGCATAAAATGCACTTTAGTGAAAAAGTGGATGGCTATATGATCGCTTTCCCGGATGCTTTTATGTGCCTGCAGGAAGCCGCAAATATGACCGGCATCCAATCCAGCCTGTTCATCAATAACCAGTTCAGCAGCGTTATTACACTGGATGCAGAGCAGGAAAAAGAGTTTGAGGTAATTGTACAGCGTATGATGCGGGAAATGCAGGAGAAAGAGGCCGGTTATGAAACCGCGCTCAATAGCCTGCTGCGCTATTTCCTGGTGCTGGCATCCCGTATAAAAGGCGCCAGCATGGCCGCTGTGCCGGAGCAGTTTGCCGCGCATAACAGCTCCGTATTCCTGCACTTTAAGAACCTGATAGAGGAAAATTACCACCATTTAAAAAATGTGTCCGACTATGCGGACCAGCTGCATATAAAACCCGTGCTGCTGAATGATATCAGCAAGCAATTATCCGGCATTACCGCCGGTGAGCATATCCGCAACCGCATTATACTGGAAGCCCAGCGCTACCTATACAACACCGACCTTACAGCCAAGGAAGTAGCCTATAAGCTGGGGTTTGAGGATCCGCACTACTTTAGCCGCTTTTTTAAGAAGTACACCAATCAAAGCCCTTCTGAGTTCCGGGATGCTGCCCGTGCCGGTGCGCCGGTAAATGGGTTAAGCGCTCCTATCCTGTAAAAATTATCTTTTTAAGATGTGGGCAATATTGATCCGGGTCAATATGCTGGCTCCTTATGTGTGTATACCTCAAAGGTGTGCCACACATTATACGTAACCCCTGCGCAATTGCTGCGCAACTAGGGGCTTTCCCTCCTAAAACACCCCTTTTTCCCTACTGACATTGCTGCGCAACTCTACCCCCCTACATAAAACCCTACCCTGTTTATTACCCCTGTTTATTCCCATAAGGTTTAGCCTAAAACCCCGACCCGAATTGCGCACGGGTTGCACCCGGATTGCGCAGCAATATCACCGCAATTGCCCATCATTAAAAAAGTACACCACTTACATCATTTAATCCATTTACAACATTTGTTGCAACATGTAATTTTGTGTCGTATTCAGGAGGTAAATATGAATATCACAACAACAAAAAGGGTAAACGAAATATATAAAGCGCCGGCGCCGCATATGGTGGGAGACGGATTCAGTGTACAGAACGTGTTCCCGAACGGGAACCGGCTTGGAAGGCGCATCAGCCCCTTCTTTCTGCTGGATTATGGAGCGCCGGCCTATTTTCCGCCCAGCGATAAACCGCGCGGGGTAGATGAACATCCCCACCGTGGTTTTGAAACTGTAAGCATTGTATACCAGGGAGCCCTGGAACACCGGGATTCTGCAGGTAATAAGGGTAAGCTATTTGCCGGTGATGTACAGTGGATGACTGCTGCTTCCGGTGTGGTGCATGAGGAAAAACATGAAAAAGAGTTCACCAGGCGCGGTGGCACATTGGAAATAGCACAGTTATGGGTGAACCTGCCTAAAGCGTATAAAATGACCGCACCGCGCTACCAGGAGCTGTTGAAAGAGCAGATCCCCGTAGTACCGGTTGGTAATAATAGTAAGGTACGTGTAATAGCCGGTGCGTTTAATGGTCAGCGGGGGCCTGCCCAAACTTTTACTCCCATTAATTTGCTGGATATAAAGCTGGCAGCCGGTGACACGGTTAACCTGCATTTGCCGGAGGGCTATAACACCGGTATTGTAGCGCTGCACGGGGAAGTGAATTATAACGGCAGCCATACCGCTCAAGCCGTAGAAATCGCAGTGTTTGATACTGCGGGCGAGGATATAACGGTAACGGCTATATCCGATGCCACACTGCTGGTGCTGAACGGCCAGCCCATTGATGAGCCCATTTTTGCCTACGGCCCGTTCTTAATGAACACGCAGCAGGAGATCATGGAAGCCATTGATGATTACAATGCCGGCAAAATGGGGCACTTATAAAACTGATAACAACAAGAAATAATATAACTAACTACTTAAACAAAAACATATGACAACCTGGAAAATTGATCCTGCACACAGCGAAGTACAATTTAAGGTAAAACACCTTATGATCACTACTGTTACCGGCCAGTTCGGCACCTTTGATGCTACCGTGGAAGCGCCTGGTGATGATTTTGCTAACGCCAGCATTAATTTTGAAACAGAGGTAGCCAGCATCAGCACTAAAAATGCAGACCGTGACGGACACCTGCAATCCCCCGACTTTTTTGATGCAGCCACTTATCCCAAGATCACTTTTGTATCTAAAGAAGTAAAGAAAATAGACGACGAAAATTATAAAGTAAGCGGCGACCTTACCATTCGTGGTAATACCAAACCGGTTGAGTTAAACGTAGAATACGGTGGTACGCAAAAAGATCCCTGGGGTCAGACCAAAGCTGGTTTTGAGCTTTCCGGCAAGATCAACCGTAAAGATTTTGGCCTCACCTTCCATGCAACTACCGATACCGGTGGCGTAGTGTTGGGTGACGAGGTGAAGCTGCTGGGTAGCGTACAGTTCATTAAACAATAAGGAATATACATAGAAAGGGTTCATACGGACAGACGACTATCATAAGACTAATCAGCAAGGAACAACGGAACAGGAAACACACCCTGGCAATGGAGAGGTTGATAACGGAACAGAAGTAACAACAGCAAGGCAATAACGATTAACAGCAACATATAATATACCGCTTCGTAAAGATCAGGAAACCATTAGCAGGTACTGTTAAAAGAGATGCAGAATCAGTTGTCAGGAGAAAACGTAAACCGTCCCGGTTATTACCGGGGCGGTTTTTTTAGTAATTTCATTACCGTTATTTCACCTCAAAAAAGACAGATGATGAAAAGAACTGCAACTGCTAACTGGCAAGGCACCGGTAAGGAAGGCAAAGGTAATCTTACCACGCAAACGGGCATCTTAAATAAAACACCCTATTCATACAGCAGCCGGTTTGAAGAAGGCGCTGGTACTAACCCTGAGGAGCTGATAGCCGCCGCACATGCAGGCTGTTTTTCCATGAAGCTCAGCTTTCTGATCTCCGGCGCAGGCTTTACCCCTGAGAATATTGAAACCAAAGCTACCATTACTTTGGAGAATGGCGCCATTACCAACAGTCACCTGGTATTACATGCTAAAGTACCCAACCTGGATAAAGCCAGGTTTGATGAGTTTGTAGAAGATGCAAAACATAACTGCCCGGTATCAAAGCTGCTGAATACGAATATTACGCTGGAAGCAACGCTGGCGTAATGCTCAATAGCTCAGTCCTGCGCCAAACTTATACAACGGGTTCTTGGAATCATACGGCACATCTTCTTTCTGCTGCCGTACCGCTTCCATGGAGGATGGCAGCTCAATGGGCAGCTTACCGCCCGGGTTGGATTTACCAAAGATCACATCCAGCACAGCAGCGTCACTGGCGCCGAAATCTGCCAGCAGGCCTTTGGCAGCTTCGTTAATTTCAGGGATCACCGCCGGCCGGTCCAGGTAAATGTCTACAATAGTAGGGGTAGTATGCAGCAGTTGCAGAATGCTGTCTTTCTGTTTGCCTTTAAAATCAAGATCGCCGTGGTGGAACATGCGTGCAAAAGCATTGGGCGAGTTTACCGGGTACCAGGGCGTGTTCAGCCGTATAATGGCAATGTCTGCATCCGCCGGTTTTTCCACCACAATGCCGTACTGCGCGGCTACTTTTACATCAATATTCTTTACATAAATATGCAGCTTGCCGCTGGGCAGCGGCAGCTTTTTTTCATCGTTCTTCAGCAGGGTAATGGCTTTGCGCTGTGAGGCTTCCCCGGCTTGCTGAAAGTCTGCATTGCCTATCATGGTGGCAGCCTTGTCCACATCTACAAAAGGGTTATCAAACAAACCCAACTCAAACTTCTGGCGCAGCAGCCTTCTAACGGAACTGTCTATACGCGCTTCACTAACCTGTTTGCTTTTTACCAGCTGCACTACTACTTCCGGCAGGTTCTCGCCTCCAAACTGGTCCACACCGGCATCCAGCAGCTTTTTCACCCGTTCCGCCGTATTCAGCTTTTCCACGCCCCAGGCCCTGGCCGGCCAGGTTACATTGCCCATTTTCAGATCGGTGATCAGGCCCCAGTCCGTACACACCACACCGTCGAAATGATATTTTTCCCGCAGCATACCGGTAATAATAGCCTTGTTATACGCGAAACCTACATTTTCATTGGTCTGGTCCATAGGTACGCCGTAATAAGGCATTATAGCCGCTGTATGTGCGGCAAATGCTGCTTCAAAGGGTATCAGGTGATAGTTGAAATTATGGCCCGGGTATACCTGTCCCTTCTGGAATTCAAAATGCGGGTCCAGCCCTTCTTTTTGCGGACCGCCGCCGGAGAAGTGTTTGGTCATACAGGCCACGCCCTGTGCATTCAGGGTATCGCCCTGGTAGCCCTGTATATAGGCGGCCGTTAGCTTAGCGGCCAGCTGCGCATCCTCCCCAAAGGTGCCGCTAATGCGGGGCCAGCGTGGTTCCGTGGCCAGGTCGGCCTGCGGGTGCAGTGCTTCGCGGATGCCTACAGCCAGGTACTCCTGCCGGGAGGTATTGGCAAAAGCGCGCGTTACTGCGGGATCGCCAATAGCAGCCAGGCCCAAAGGTTCGCACCACTGGGAAAAGCGGGTAGCCTGCATGGCAAAAATATTATTGCTGAAATGGTTGCGCGGGTCCGATGCAATGGTAACGGGAATGCCTAAACGCGTGGCAGCCGCATGCAGCTGCACATTGTTATACCAGGTAGCCATTTCTTTAGGTGCAGCCGGTATCTGCCACAGGTTAAAGTGGTTCATTTTCTTTTCGTCCATCAGCTTAACAGCCGCCGGCACCGGCATGGGACTGCCATCCGGCTTATCATCCAGGGTACCGTCTGCATTCACTTTAGTACCGTTAATGAATAACATACCGGCTTTTTCTTCCAGCGTCATTTGCCGCAATACATCGCTCACACGTTGTTCCAGCGGCTGCCGCTTATCTTCATAAATATCCAGCTGTTCGTTCTTATTAAGATCACGGAACGTGACACCATTAATGGTAAGCGTACCATCCTTATTCTTTTTGGGCCCCTGGTTGCAGGCTGCCAGCAGGCAGGTACTAAGGATAACGGGGAGCAATGTTTTCATACGTGGGATGTTTTTTGTGTTCCTGAATATACGAATGTTTTGTACACGTTTTTCCGCTTTCCATCCATTCCCGCAGCCATTGAAAACACCGAAATTTGTATCCTAAATAAAAAAGGAGATCACTTATATGGAAAAGATCATTCATCGTGCAAATAGCCGCGGATATGCTAACCATGGCTGGTTGCAGAGTTATCATACTTTCAGTTTCGCAAATTATTATCAGCCGGAGCGTATTCATTTCGGCGCATTGCGGGTACTGAATGATGATACGGTAAAAGGTGGAATGGGCTTTGGGCAGCACCCGCACGACAACATGGAAATAGTATCCATACCCCTGCAGGGCGCACTGGAACATAAGGACAATACAGGCCGGCATGAACGGATCCTGAGCAATGATGTACAGATCATGAGCGCAGGCAGCGGCATTACACACTCAGAGTTTAATGCCTCTAAAACAGAACCGGTGAATTTTTTACAGATCTGGGTATTCCCAAAACTACGTAACATACAACCGCGTTACCAACAGCAAACCTTTGATCCCGCAGACCGGCATAACCGCCTGCAAACGGTTATTTCACCGGAAGCCAACAGCGGGGTGTTATGGATTAACCAGGATGCCTGGTTTTCCCTGGGGCAGTTTGATGCCGGGCAAAACCTGGAACTAACACCCGCATTACCGGGGCAGGGCAGCTACCTGTTTGTATTGAACGGACAGCTGGAAGTGGCGGGCGAAGTCCTGCAAACCCGCGATGCCATTGGTATCTGGGACTATGAAAATGTAAAGGTGAACATCACTGCGCCTACAGAATTATTGCGTATTGAAGTACCTATGCTCAGTTAAGTACCTGCATCTTCATAAAAAAATAATACAAAGACCGGTCATTAAGGCCGGTCTTTCTTATGATACTTACTATCTTGTATACTGAGCAAACAACGGAACATGTTATTACTGGCTACAGACCTGGATGGTACTTTCCTGGGCGGAAGCCCCGCCGAACGCACCGCTTTATATGAATGGATACGGTTGCAGGAGGATCTGTGCCTGGTATTTGTAACCGGCCGCGGCCTGGCCAGTGTACAGCCTTTGCTGGATGATGCAGCAATACCCAACCCGGATTATATTATTTGCGATGTAGGCGCCACCGTGGTAAATGGCAATGACCTGCAACCCCTGCAGCCGCTGCAAAAAGACATTGAAAAAAAGTGGGCCGGGGCAGCGCTGGTGCGTACCCGTATGGAGCAGGTATCCGGCCTTACCTACCAGGAGGTGCCGCAGCAAAACCGCTGCTCTTTTTATTATGATGCCACTACCGCTATTGATGTAGCTACGCAGATAGCAGCAGAGCTGGGCTGCGATGTGATACAATCCGCCGGCCGTTTCCTGGATATATTGCCTGCCGGCGTAAACAAAGGCAGCACCCTTACACAGCTGATACAGCTAATAAACTACCCGGTGGGTAAGGTGCTGGTAGCCGGTGATACCATGAACGACCGCTCCCTGTATGACACCGGTTTCCGGGGGGTAGTGGTAGGTGAGGCAGAACCCGCGCTGGTGCAGTACACCCTGCATCATACCCATGTGTTGCAAAGCCCAAATGCAGGCGCAGCGGGCATCCTGGACGGTATCAGGTGGTTTGGGAGGAATATATAAAAAGTTTGTACCTTAGGTATGGCTTTCGCTATATACAATGGATATTGAATATAAGCTATTGGAAATGATGAGTACTCCACTACTATTTTTTTCATCATTTAACTGCTACAAAAAATCAATACACCATGGAATTTCCAACACAGACTACCGACCTGCAGCAAATCAATTCCTGGAAAAGTGAAGTAGATAATGTGCGCCAGGATATGCGTGCCATGCGCGGCAGGTTAGAGGAACTGGCACATAAGAAAACCGATGCCGAAATGCTGGCTCACGTTGAGCATTTTCAAAACCAGTTCATTTGCCAGCTGGAAGTGGCGGATGAATTGTACCATGATCTGAAACAATCAGCCAAAAAACTATCCAACAATGTGTATGTGATCCATGACGACCGTCCTGTAGCGGACTATCCCACCCTGCACGATCGTATGGAAACCTTTCAGAAGCTATACAGGGAGCTCAGGCATGAATTTCAGCAGTTCCTGTTTAACGGATGATCTTAACTACTGCTTTCCGGTCCGTGCTCAATTTCCCTCACCTTTTCTTCCAGCTTGTGAATAATATCATCCAGCTCAGAAGTGCTGGTGTGCAGCCAGTTTATCAGCTGGTTATTAAGCATAGGGTCTTCCCGGCACTGATCCGTGAGCAATTGGGTAATGCCCAGTATCGATACTACCGGGCGCCTTATTTCATGTGAATTGATCCAGGCTATTTCACGTAATCCTTTGCCCTGTTGCAGCAGGCGCCGTATGATCCGTTGTTTTTCTATGATGGGGTCAATATCCTGCAGCAGGCCTACTATACGCACCGCTACATGATCTTCCCGTATAATGTAGCCGCGGCTCAGCACATTTTTATAACGCCCGTTTGCGCACAGGATGCGGTATTGCTGTTCATAGAACACATCGGTGTTTGCCATGTAGTTCCGCAGGTTGTTTAATACACGCTCCCGGTCGTCAGGGTGCAGCTTATCCAGCCACCAGTCCCTGGTTTTAGCCACCACATCCGGCTGGTAGCCGAACAGGGTATACAGGCCATGGTTCCAGCTTACATAATCATTTACCGCATCCCAGTCAAAGATGGCATCTTTGGTGGCTTTGGCCAGCAGCTCATAACGGATGCCCATTTCTTTGGCTTCCAGGCTTTCTTTTATTTTTTCATCCACATCCACCGCCATGATCACGCGGGCTTTGCGGCCCCGGTAACGCTGGTCATGTCCGTATAGCTCTGCGTAGAAGCTGGTACCATTTTTTTTGCTGTGTTTCCAGATGCCGCGGTAATGTGCGCCATCCTGGTGCAGGCGCCGGTTCTCCACCACTTTTTCCTCTTCCTCCGGATCGCGTATATCCTTAATCGTTAGTGACAGGAATTCTTTTCTGCTGAAACCATATTTTTCAATGGCTGCCTGGTTCACCGCCAGGAAACGCAGTGTACCGCATTCATAGATCCACATGGGTATAGGATGGGTATTAAACACATGCTGGTATTGCTGTGCATTGCGATAGCGATGGAACAGGAAAAATAATAACCCTGCACTTAGCCCGGCAAAAGCGCCGTAAGTAACCCAGGCGGGAAAAGAGAGGAAATGATTGCTCAAATAGAACAGGTATACCCATAGGCTCATACATGCAAGACATCCAAAGAACAGCCTAAGCGAGGCATAGCGCATACAGGATTTTCGTTAAAAATTAAGTCAAAAAGCGCTAAGCAGCAAATAGTTATACGAAGGGTTGAATTAGAAGAATATTTACATTATGATAATTTTGAATAGTAGTCCATGGTTGATGGTCCACAGTGCATTTACAACTCAATCTCCACCCGCTCACTCACCGCATATCCTACACAGGTCAGCACAAAGCCCTGCGCCAGCTCGGCATCCGTCAGCACTTCATTCACAGCCAGCCATACCTTACCCTGCGTACATTTAGCGGTACAGGATCCGCATACGCCGCCCTTACAGCTATAAGGCAGGCTAATACCCTGCTGCAGGGCGCTGGTCAGTATATCCTGGTTACCCGGTACACTGATCTCATAAGTAGCGCTGCCTACGCGCAGCAGTACCTGCTTAATGGATGCATCCTGCGGGCGCCCCACCTTTTCCAGCTTTACGCCGGTATTCACCACAAAGTTCTCTTTATGCAGCTGCGATTCATCGAATCCCATAAAGGTGAGTGTTAGCATCACCATCCGCATATAATCCGGCGGCCCGCAAATAAAGAACTGCGCGGCGGTGCGGTCAAACGTCAGCAGCTCATTCACCATAGGTTCCAGCAGCAGATTGCTCAGGCGGCGGGGAATGCCTTTATCATCCGGCATTTGCTGGCTGAATAAATAAATGCATTGCAGCTGTTGGCTAAACTGCACCTGCAGCGCCTGTAGCTGCTGAAAAAAAATAGCCTGCTGCGGGCTGGTGCTGCTGTATACCAGGGTTACGCGTGCGGCCGGCTCCCGGTACAGTATATGTTTAAGTAAAGAAAATACCGGCGTAATGCCGCTGCCGGCGGCAAACAAAAAAATATGACGGGGCTGTGCGGCTATCCTGTCCAGTGTAAAGCGCCCGCTGGGCAGCAGGGAAGTAATAATATCGCCCTTTTTCCAGTGGCCGGTAATATAGCGGGATATTTCGCCATTTTGCTTTTGGCGGATGGTAACGGCTAAATGGGCATCAATGCCTGGTGTGGAGCTTAAAGAATAAGAGCGGCGGTGGGTGATGCCATGCAGCTCCACCAGGAAAGTGAGGAACTGGCCGGCCTGGTATACCACTGGCCCGGGGCCGGTATTTTCCAGGTGATATGTATAGGCATCCGGCGTTTCCTTTATAATATCGGTAATGCGTAAACGAAGATACAGTTCCGGCATACGCTAATTTACGATCTTAGATTTACGATTTTAGATTTAGAGGGGATAGTTCGCGAGGGAGGTGTGTAATCGTAAAGAAGGTAATGAATGGACTTACGATCTTAGATCTATCAGTGCGGATTAAAAAATCGCTTTCATTCAAATCTAAGATCGTAAATCTAAAATCTAATATCCTCAGGCTATAACAGTGATCTTGCTTTTCAGCATTTCCCGTACTTTGGCTGCAATGGCGGGCGCATCGTAGCCACACTCGCGGTGCAGCTCTTCCGGCTTACCATGTTCTACAATACGGTCAGGAATGCCTAACATTTTTATCGTTGCCTGGTAGCCGTTCATGGCCATAAATTCCAGGATGGCGCTGCCAAAGCCGCCGGGTAAGGAGGAATCTTCTACTGTAATTACTTTGCTGAAGTTCTGGAATATTTCATGCAGCATGGCAGTATCCAGTGGTTTTACAAAGCGCATATCGTAGTGCGCCGGCTGCAAACCATCTGCCAGCAGCTCTTTGCAGGCTTCAGTTACAAAGTTGCCGGGGTGGCCAAGGGAAAGTATGGCAATATCTTTACCGTCGCGGATCTTGCGGCCGGTACCTATTTTAATTTCTTTGAAAGGCTGGCGCCAGTCGGCCATAACGCCCTGCCCGCGCGGATAGCGGATCACAAACGGCAGCTGGTTAGCAGGCAGCTGGGCGGTGTACATCAGGTTACGCAGCTCCTCTTCATTCATAGGCGCGCTTACCACCAGGTTGGGAATGCAGCGCATAAACGCTACATCATAAGCACCGTGGTGCGTAGGGCCATCATCGCCCACCAGGCCGGCACGGTCCAGGCAAAAAACAACCGGCAGCTTTTGAATAGCTACATCGTGTATCACCTGGTCGTATGCACGCTGCATAAAGGAGGAGTAAATGTTACAGAACACCCGCATACCCTGCGTAGCCAGGCCAGCAGAGAGGGTTACGGCATGCTGCTCGCAAATACCCACGTCAATAGCGCGGTGCGGCATTTTCTCCATCATAAACTTCAGGGATGAGCCGGAAGGCATAGCAGGGGTAATACCCATAATGCTTTCATTCTGCTCAGCCAGCTCTATGATAGTGTGGCCAAATACATCCTGGTATTTAGGCGGCTGCGGAGTAGTAACCGGCTTTTTAAATATTTCACCGGTTATTTTATCAAACAGGCCCGGCGCATGCCAGGTGGTTTGGTCCTGCTCTGCCAGCGCATACCCTTTACCTTTGGTGGTAACAATATGCAGCAGCTTGGGGCCTGGAATATCTTTCAGGTCCTGCAGGGTATCTACCAGCTTAATGATATTATGCCCGTCAATAGGCCCAAAATAGCGCAGCTTAAAGCTTTCAAAGAGGTTGCTGGAGCTGGATACCACGCCTTTAAACCCGGCTTCCAGCCTGGAGGCCATTTCCCGGGTAAAACGTTTGCCCACCGGCAGCTTGCCCAGCAGGTTCCACACATCATCACGCAGCTTGTTGTACGTGTGCGAGGTGGTAATATCCGTTAAGTATTCTTTGAGCGCGCCCACATTGGGGTCTATGGACATGCAGTTGTCGTTCAGGATTATCAGCAGGTTGGCATTGGAAACACCTGCATGGTTCAAGGCTTCAAAGGCCATACCGGCGGTCATGGCGCCATCTCCTATTACGGCAATGTGCTGCCGGTCAAATTCGCCCTTCTGCTGGGAGGCAATGGCCATGCCTAAAGCAGCGGAAATAGAGGTGGAGGAGTGGCCTACGCCAAAAGTATCGTACGGGCTTTCATCGCGTTTGGGAAAACCGCTCAGGCCTTTGTACTTGCGGTTGGTATGAAAGTTTTCCCGGCGGCCGGTCAGGATCTTATGGCCGTAAGCCTGGTGGCCTACGTCCCATACCAGCTGATCATAGGGGGTGTTGAACACGTAATGCAGGGCGGTGGTTAGCTCTACTACTCCCAGGCTGGCCCCAAAGTGCCCACCATGCACGCTTACCACATCAATAATGTATTGACGCAATTCTTCGCTTACCTGGTGAAGCTGCTCTTTGCTGACTTTCCGCAAATCGGCGGGATACTGTATCTGGCCCAGTAGCGGGCCGGGAGTTATGTTCATACCGGATCAGGGTGTATTATAAATATAGGCAAAAATAGACAAAAAATGTGCAAATACGCATGCCATAATGTGCTGATATGCTAATGTGCTGATGTGCCGGTGGTTGAACCGCTTTGCTCAGCGGCTCAGCTGCCTGTTGGGGCATGAAACGGCACATTGGCATATTGGCACATTACGGCATTACACTCCACCTATCCGTACTTCCGCCCATTGATAACATTTACTTTCAGGCCGGCAGTACCGTATGGTATTTTTGAAATAAAGCAACCGTTTACTAATTTCAGTTTGATGTTTAGACACATATCAAAATATTGGTGGTGCCAGATACTGGGATGGACAGCGTATTTTGTGACCAATGTTTTTTTTGCATATTCATATGTGGGTAAGGTTCAAACATCTTATCTGGTAGATTTTGCAATCTTAATTGCTTTCGGTCTGCTCTCCACCCATTTGCTCCGCAAGCTCATCAACCGTCAGAACTGGTTCCAGTACAGCTTTGAGAAGCAGGTGCTCCTGTTCTTTTGTTTAATGATCGGATCCGGTGTGATCATTTATCTGGGCGCCACGCTGGTAGGTAACCTGCTGCGCCCGGAATCCAATAAATTATTCACCCGCCGGCAGGTAGTGGGCGGGCTGTTATCCAACTTCCTCATTACCTCCATCTGGTGGCTTATTTACTTCATCTGGCACTATATAGACCGGAGCCGGAATACGCAGCTGGATAAGCTGAAGCTGGAAAGCACCGTTAAAGAGCTGGAGCTGAAAACCATTAAATCACAGCTGAACCCGCACTTTATTTTTAATGCATTAAACAGCATACGGGCCCTGGTAGATGAAAATCCCCAGCGGGCCCGCACCGCAATTACAGAGCTGTCTAATATTCTGCGCAGCTCCATGCAGGTAGAAAAGGTAGAAACCGTAAGTTTGGAGAACGAATTGAATATTGTAAAAGATTACCTGGCGCTGGAAAACATCCGCTTTGAGGAAAGGCTGAAGGTGCAGTACGATATTGACCCGGAGACGCTGGAGCTGCCCATACCCCCGCTTATGCTGCAAACCCTGGTGGAAAATGCCATTAAGCACGGCATATCACGGGTGGTGAACGGCGGTGTGGTGCGTATTAGCTCCCATATGCGGCAAATGCAGCATGAGCTAACCATTGAAAATACCGGGCAAATAATGGGCAACATCATTAACGGGCAGGGGTTTGGACTGCAAAGCACCCGGCAGCGCTTAAGCCTGCTGTTTGGCCGCCGCGCCTCTTTTGACATTTATAACAAGAACGAGCAAACGGTAGAAGCAAAAGTGCTGATGCCCTTAATATAAGCGGTGGCTTTTAGCTATTAGCCTTTAGCCATTAGCGTGAATTACGCAGCAAAGCTGATAGCTGCCAGTCATCAACCAAACAAACAGTTTTAAGATGAAGAAAGCATTAATAATCGATGATGAACGCCTGGCCAGGAGCGAGTTAAAAAAACTGCTGGCCGATCACCCGGAGATCGTGATCGTAGGGGAAGCGGTGAATGCAAAGGATGGATTGGAAAAGATTGAAACCCTGCACCCGGACTTGCTGTTCCTGGACATCCAGATGCCGGATAAAACAGGGTTTGATCTGCTGGCAGAGCTGGAAAGAACGCCCCAGGTGATCTTCACCACTGCCTATGATGAACATGCCCTCAAAGCTTTTGAGTACAATGCGCTGGATTACCTGTTAAAACCGGTGGAGCCCAAACGCCTGGCAGATGCCATTCACAAGCTACACCAGCAGGAAGAAAAGGAGCGCCAGGCCGCCGTAGGCGGCATCCGTAATATACTTTCCGAGAACGACCAGGTGTTTGTAAAGGACGGCGACCGTTGCTGGTTTGTAAAGCTGCAGGAAATACGCCTGTTTGAAAGCGTGGGCAACTATGCCCGGGTGTATTTTGAGAATAATAAACCCCTGATCCTGAAATCATTGAATGCGCTGGAAGAGCGCCTGGATGAGCGTACTTTTTTCCGGGCCAACCGCAAGCATATTGTGAACCTGCGCATGATAGAAAAAATAGACACTTACTTTAACGGGGGCCTGCTGCTGGAAATGAGGGGCGGGGAAAAGATTGAGGTGAGCCGCCGCCAGGCTGTGAAATTTAAGGAAATGATGAGCCTCTAATGCAAGTTGGCAGTTGGCAGTTGGCAGTGGGCAGTTGGCAGTCATAACGCAAGTCCATAAAGTAAAAGAGCTGTTACATTATCGCAATGTAACAGCTCTCTTTATTTGAAATATTTTTCCTCGAACTTCTTTATCTGACTATTTAACAATCGACCGCTGCATTTACCCGAACTATTTTTCCACTGACTGCCAACTGCCCACTGCAGACTGCCACTATTTTACTTCACACTCACCGGTGCTGAGTGCACTGCGTCTGCAATCTCTTTGATCAGGGAAGTATCTTTTTCAATGGCATTGCCTACCACAATCACATCAGCGCCTGCTTTACAGTTCAGGTAAGCCTTTTCAGCATCCCGGATACCGCCGCCCACAATAATAGGTACGGTTACCTGGCTGGCTACACGGGCAATCATGCTTTCGCTGATGGCATCCCGGGCGCCGCTGCCGGAATCCATATATATCAGCCGCTGGCCCAGCATTTCACCGGCCATAGCCGTACACATGGCTATATCGTCCTTATCGGAAGGAATGGGAAAAGTATTGCTGATGTAGGAAACTGTAGTGGGAACGCCGCCATCTATCACCATATACCCGGTAGGGATCACTTCCAGCCCGCTTTTTTTCACAGCAACTGCAGATACTACGTGCTGACCTATTAACAGATCGGCATTACGGCCGGATATTACGCTCAGGTATAATAACGCATCTGCATACTGGGATACCTGGCTGGGACTACCAGGGAACAATATCACGGGAATATCGCAGCTGGCTTTAATACGCTGTACGCACTCATCCAGGTGCTGAGTAATTACCAGGCTGCCGCCCAGGAATATATAATCCACCTGCGCCGCCGTACACTTTTCTGCCAGGTCGGTGATACCCGCAGGCGTAACCTTATCCGGATCAATCAGGACGGCAAATGACTTTGTACCTTTTGCTTTTCTTTCAGCGAAAGAAGTGTATAATTTTCTGTACATCAATTAATGCGTTGTTCCGGTTGTCGCAAATGTATAAAAAAATTGGTAATAAGTGACAGCTCATATTGTGGAATAACCGAATATGCATAAGGCTCATTTTTCATGAGAAAGGGCCTTCTCCGATGGCAACAACCGGGCTGTTAATTAACATTTACAGCAAGGTTTGGGCCATTTTTTGTTTATACACACCTTGTCAAAATACTGATACTGAGCCACTTTTAGCTGATTTTATTGTAGCAAAAGACTTTCCGGGGCCATAGCCGCCCATCCGGCATATTATCCACAAGCTGTTAATAAGAAAAGCGAGGTATCACGGATTTTAAAAATTAATTTTAAAGTACCTCACAAATACTGAAAATTCGATTGTTAAATCCTCCAAACATTGGGATATGTAACCGAGCATGCAGGCCTTTTTCACCCCTGAAAACAGCCGCCCGAAGCGGGTCGCACAAGAAAAGAGTACAATACTAAGGAGTGTGAATAGTGAATGCAAGGTTCCGTCCGATCAATGGAACAAACTTATAAAACGGATGAAGCATACCAGTAACCAAAGCGGGCTTGTATTTTCCCGCCATTTTACCCAGGAAGGTAAAAGCCCCTATGAGCAGTTTGAATACGAGTTCCGTTCGTCGGTGATCCGTAACCCTGGTGGTGATGTGGTGTTTGAAATGAACAATGTAGAAGTACCTAAGGCCTGGTCCCAGATAGCAACCGACATACTGGCGCAAAAATATTTCCGGAAAGCGGGCGTACCCCAGCCGGACGGCTCAAAGGGCCGGGAAACCTCTGTAAAGCAGGTGGTGCACCGTATGGCCAACTGCTGGCGTGCCTGGGGTGAGCGGGGCGGTTATTTTGCCAGTGAAAAAGATGCCCAGGTATTTTATGATGAGCTGGCGTATTGTATGCTTAACCAGGCTTGCGTTCCCAACTCCCCCCAATGGTTTAATACCGGCCTTCATGAAAGCTATGGCATTACAGGTAAGCCCCAGGGCCATTACTTTGTAAATGCCAAAACCGGTGAGCTGGAAAGATCCACCTCCGCCTACGAGCGCCCCCAGCCCCATGCATGTTTTATTTTAAGCGTGAGTGATGACCTGGTGAACGATGGCGGTATAATGGACCTGTGGGTACGGGAAGCCCGGATCTTCAAATATGGCTCCGGTGTAGGCACCAACTTCTCCCACATCCGGGGCGAAGGTGAAAAGCTGAGCGGCGGCGGCACTTCCAGCGGCTTAATGAGCTTTTTAAAAATAGGCGACCGGGCTGCCGGCGCTATTAAATCCGGTGGCACTACCCGCCGGGCAGCCAAAATGGTATGCCTGGACCTGGACCACCCGGAAATAATGGATTTCATTAACTGGAAAGTAGAGGAGGAAAAGAAGGTAGCTGCGCTTATTAACGCCGGTTATTCCTCTGATTATGAGGGCGAGGCATACCGCACTGTAAGCGGCCAGAACTCCAATAACTCCGTACGCATACCCAATAGCTTTTTCCACCGCCTGGCGGAAGATGGCGACTGGGAGCTGAAAGCCCGTATGGACGGTCGTACCATGAAAACAATAAAGGCCAAAGACCTGTGGGACCAGATCGCCTACGCGGCCTGGCGCTGCGCTGATCCCGGCACCCAGTACGATACCACCATCAATGAATGGCATACCTGCCCCCAGGGCGGACGCATTAACGCTTCCAACCCCTGCTCAGAATACATGTTCCTGGATAATACGGCCTGTAACCTGGCATCCGTGAACCTGCGCCGTTTCTTTAACGAAGAAAAAAATGAGTTTGACGTAGCTGGATTTGAATATACCGTGCGCCTGTGGACCGTGGTGCTGGAAATATCCGTGCACATGGCCCAGTTCCCCTCCAAAGAGGTAGCGCAGTTAAGCTATGAATACCGTACCCTGGGCCTGGGCTATGCTAACCTGGGCTCCATGTTAATGGTAAGCGGTATTGCATATGACAGTGAGGGAGCAAGAGGTATTGCCGGTGCTATTACCGCTATTATGACCGGCATCTCCTACAAAACATCTGCAGAAATGGCCGGCCACCTGGGCGCTTTTCCCAAGTATGCTGAGAACCGGGAGGATATGCTGCGGGTAATGCGCAACCACCGTGCCGCTGCTTACGATGCTATAGATGCCTATGAAGGCATTGAAATAAAACCCCAGGGTATTAATGCCCGCTACTGCCCCAACTACCTGCTGAAAGCAGCCACCAAAGCCTGGGACGATGCAGTGCAGCTGGGTGAGAAAAATGGCTACCGCAATGCGCAGGCCACGGTAATTGCACCTACCGGCACTATTGGGCTGGTAATGGATTGTGATACCACCGGTGTGGAGCCTGATTTTGCGCTGGTAAAATTCAAGAAGCTGAGCGGCGGCGGTTACTTTAAGATCATTAACCAAAGTATTCCTACCGCTTTACAGAACCTGAAATATAAGCCCAATGAAATAAAAGCAATTGTGGATTATGCCAAAGGCGCCGGCAGCTTTGCAGGAGCCCCTTACATCAACCACCAGTCATTAAGCGAAAAAGGATTTATAGCAGAAGAAATGAAAAAGCTGGATAATGCAGTAGCATCCTCTTTTGACATTGCTTTTGTATTTAACGTATACACCCTGGGCGAAGAATGCCTGCAACGCCTGGGCTTTACACCTGAGCAGTATTTTAACATGGAGTTTAGCCTGCTGCATGAGCTGGGCTTTACCGATGAGCAGATAGAAGCTGCAAACGATTATGTGTGCGGCACCATGACGGTAGAAGGCGCGCCCTACCTGAAAGCAGAGCACCTGCCTATTTTTGACTGCGCCAACAAATGCGGTAAAAAAGGCGAGCGTTATATTCATCCGCATGGCCACATTCGTATGATGGCCGCTACGCAGCCGTTTATTTCCGGCGCCATCTCCAAAACCATTAACCTGCCTAATGAAGCAGTGGTAGCGGAAATAGAGGATGCTTATAAATTAAGCTGGGAGCTGGGCCTTAAAGCCTGTGCCCTGTACCGCGATGGTTCTAAGCTAAGCCAGCCGCTGAGCAATAAAAGCGATAAAAAGAAAAAGGCAGATGCCGTGGCCGACGAGGCAGCGGCTGCACCTGTAGCCGCCTCACAGATCATAGACCTGAATGAGCTTACGATCGATGAGCTGCTGGAAGAAGTGAGCAAGCGTATGCAGGCCAGCCCGGATACTACGCTTAAACGCCAGCTATCGCGCATTATAGAACGCAAAACACTCCCGGCCAAACGCCGTGGTTTTACCCAAAAGGCCAAAGTAGGCGGGCAGGCTATTTTCCTGCGCACGGGCGAGTATAATGACGCTACGCTGGGTGAAATATTCATAGACCTTGCAAAAGAAGGATCTACTTTGCGCAGCCTTATGAACTGTTTTGCCATAGCTGTTTCTGTGGGATTGCAATACGGGGTGCCGCTTGAGGAGTTTGTAGATAAATTTGTGTTTACCCGTTTTGAGCCGGCCGGCATGGTGGACCATCCGAATATTAAGTCGGCCACTTCACTGATCGATTATATATTCCGGGTACTGGGGTATGAATATTTAGGCAGAACAGACCTTGTACATGTACTGGATACACCCGGTAACACCGGTGAGGACGAGGATGAAGAAAATGAGCAGGCGGCAAGACCCGCGTTATCTAATGTGCATGTTACCTTCTTAACAGGGGGTACTGCCTCTAATAATAATCCGGCTGCAGGAGCGGGCAAACCGGTAAAGCAACCGGCGCTTGCCAAGCAGTCATCCGGCGAAAGCAGCACCCAGGACTACATGCGCAGCATGCAGAGTGATGCGCCTGCCTGTAATACCTGCGGTCATATCACGGTACGATCCGGCACCTGTTACAAGTGTTTGAACTGTGGAAACAGCATGGGTTGTAGTTGAATATCAGCCTACTAGCCTTGTTAATGATTTGTTATTCCGCACGGAAAATTTCAACATAAAATAACAGGAACTTACATTTGTATTCAAATAGGGTTTTCATAGGATAGTAACAAATTGAGGGCGCTTTTCTAGGCGCCCTTACCTTTTAACAAAAGTTACCCTCTCTCCTTAAAGGTTATTATAGCATATACGTAATTGATTGGATGGTGGTTTAAGTTCAAACCATCACCAGGCGGCGCTCTGCTACTATCGTTACATTAATCCTTTGCTTATCATATCAATAGCTTAACACGTTTCGTGCATTTTCAAAAACTTCCGTCTTATTTATTTTATTTTTAATATTACCTGACTTCTTTGGATATATTATAAATCTTTAACATTCCTATAACACTATAGGGTTTTTTTATATATTTGTACCTGTATTAATTTTTATTATGGTTACTGTCCTATGAAAAACCAAATATTTCTACAAGCGTGACTCTTCATGCACTGTAAATGACTCTCGAAAGCAATGGTTTATCCATTGCTTTTGTTTTTTCAGGAGGTTCCGGAGGCCACCACAGGCCAGCCGGGAACTGTTCCTCAATGAGCCAGCGGCAGTTGCTTTCCAGGGTAGCGGATATTTAAAGCCGCCTGTATCATTTGCAGCTCTAGCTGGCGGCTTCCGGATGGGAAGCACAGCCTGCAGAGTCAAATAAGGCTAATGGATGGGGCCGGAATGTTAAATATTGTTAATTGTAAATGGAGCGTCATTTTGTTTTTTGGGATTTATAAATTGTATTTTGTATTTTTAAAGTTGAAAATTTACCTATATGAGACCAGGCAAACCCTCCTTATCACTGCAACGTATGAGTACCATGCGTGGTTTCATATGGATATTACTACCGGTAGCAGGCCTGTTATTCACCACAATTACCACCTATGCCAACGATGGGCATAAGGAAAAGGATAAGGACAAGTGTACAGAGAAATGTGATAATAACGGCGATAAATCTGCCAGCAGCAACAAACCTGCTCCCACCATCAATAAAATACCTACCGCTATAAAACCCAGCCGTGTAGAAGAATACGTGTGGATGCTGAACCGTGAGCCTGAGGTAGAGGATGGTGAGCTGGAAAATGCCGTGGTGGACCTGTACAAATGGTATTTACAGAACGAAACGAGGATCAATAACAACGATTATCTGAAAGGCGGTGGTAAATCACTGGTATTTCCTTTTAAGATAGATGTAAAAACCTTACAGCAATACTTCCAGTTCATTAAAAATAACTTCCCGGGTCTGAATGAAGATGACCTGGATACCAACACTAAGAAAATACTGGCCAACCGCAAGAAATATGCGCCGGTTACAGAAAGGGACGACATGGAAAACCCCATGTCAATAGCCGTTCCCAAGTAGTTGAAGAACCTAAAAAACTGTTGCCTGGCCAATAATGCATGTAGAGTTCAGCTATAACAAAGAGGATGTATTGACCGCATTACGCTATCATTTTATGCAGCGGGGGGAAGTTAAAGTTTACCGCATCACACTGGCTATTCTGCTGGTTATTACCTTCATGGGATTTTTCTTTAACGTAGTTACTTCCAGTGCGCTTATTGGCATATTTGCCATGGTGGCTATTATTGCATGGGCCTTCTGGTACCTGCTGCCACTCTCTATCTACAATAAAGCCGCTACATTTAAAGATGAAATAAAGCTGGGCTATTCGGAAGAGGGCTTACTCATATCTACCCGCACCAGCGATCACCAGCGCCAGCTATATTGGAATAATTTTACCCGGCTGGTGGAAACGCGTAAATTCTTTTTCCTGTACCGCGATAAAAAATCCTTTCTGCTTATACCCACCAGCGCGTTTGAGAGCGATGCGGCGCGTAATACTTTTAGCAATCTTGTAAAAGGGAAAATTAACTAGCTATACTAACCGGCACGGCTACTCTTACCGGTACGGCTTTCCCTGTTGGTACAGCTGCCTGCTGGCGGTATTTTGAAGGGGTAACACCTGCGAATGCCTTAAACCATTTGGTGAAGTTGGAGGGATCGTATGTGAGGGTGTAGGCCACATCTGCCACGGAATGCTGCGGGTTCTGCAACATTATTTTAGCCTGCTCCATAATCTTTTGCTCATAAAAAAAACAGGGGTGGTGGCCGGTATGCTGTTTTATTACAGTGCTCAGGTGTGTAGGATGAATAAAGAGGTGCGCAGCTATATCCTGCAGCTCATACATGCGGTCTGTTCTGCCGCTTATCAGGTCATCCAGGTGGGTATCAATAATCTCCAGGTAATGCTGAAAGATCTCTTCATTTCTACTCATCATACCATTGCATTTAAAAGTTAAGCACAAAGTTCGGTAAATTAAATGATGTGCAAATGGTGAGCATTTAAGTATTTGCCTGTCCGGAACTGAACACTTTTTGTACTAAAAACGGACACGCATCTATTATTAACCTGTTGATTATTAATAATATAATGAACAGGCATTCTGCTTGATGCTGGTAAAGCCCGCTTTAAACCATCTGCGCATGTTCAAAAACTACCTGAAGGCTGCCTGGCGCAACCTGTTAAAGAACAAGGTACACTCCTTCATAAATATTACCGGCCTGTCGGTAGGTATGGCCGTAGCTATGTTAATCGGCCTCTGGATCTGGGATGAGGTAACGTTTGATCACTACCATAAAAATTACGACCGCATTGCCACATTAAAGCAAAACCAGCTGCTGAATGGTGGTATTGATACCTGGCAATCCATGCCTTACCCTATTGGAGATGCGTTGCGCAGCAGTTATGGCGGCTATTTTAAGCATGTAGTAATGTCGTCATGGACACAGGGGCATTTACTGACCGTGGGGGATACGCGGATCATGAAAAATGGTAACAACATGGAGCCTGAGGCGCTGGACATGCTTAGCCTGAAAATGCTGCAAGGCACTTACGCTGCGTTAAAAGATCCTTATTCCATTGTACTCTCCGCCTCTTTAGCCAAGGCATTGTTTGGCGATGCCAACCCAATGGATAAACTGATTAAAATTGATAATAAGGATGAATTAAAAGTAACCGGTGTGTATGAGGATCTGCCTGCTAATACTTCTTTTGCCAGCACTACTTTTTTTCTGCCCTGGGAGTATAAGCTGATCACTGAAAAATGGATCCGCGAAAATAGAAATCCCTGGGGAAGCAATGCATTCCAGGTATTTGTACAGGTGGCAGATCATATGGATATGGCACAGGTATCCAAAAAGATCCGCAATGTGCGGCTGGATCATCAACAGGGAGATGAGCGCAAATATCATTCGCAGGTATTTCTGCATCCTATGCGCAAATGGCATTTGTATGAGCAGTTTAAACAAGGGGTTAATACCGGCGGCCGTATCCAGTTTGTTTGGCTGTTTGGTATTATTGGTGTATTTGTGCTATTGCTGGCCTGTATAAACTTCATGAACCTGAGTACTGCCCGCTCTGAGAAAAGGGCTAAGGAAGTAGGCATTCGCAAAGCCATTGGCTCATTCCGCCTGCAGCTGATCTGGCAGTTCTTTGCTGAATCTTTAATGATGTCCATGATCGCATTTGTGCTGTGTCTGTTGCTGGTACAGCTGATGCTGCCTTTCTTTAACGGGGTGGCTGATAAAAATATAAGCATGCTATGGAACAGTCCTTTGTTTTGGCTGGCGGGTATTGGTTGCACTGTTGTTACAGGCCTGGTGGCTGGTAGTTATCCTGCACTGTACCTATCTTCTTTTCAGCCGGTAAAAGTATTAAAGGGTACGTTCCGTGCAGGCCGTTTGGCGGCGATGCCCCGCAAAGTGCTGGTAGTGGTGCAATTCACGGTATCTGTTATTTTAATCATTGGCACTATGATCGTTTTTCAGCAGGTACAATTTGCCCGTAACCGCCCGGTAGGTTATAACCGGGATGGTTTGGTAAGTATGAGCCTGACCCCGGATGTGGCTGAACATTTTGAGGCAGTAAAACATGCATTACAAAGTAACGGCGCAGTTACTGAAATGGCGAGATCTGCAAGTCCCTTAACCCAGGTATGGAGTACCAATGGCGGCTTTGACTGGGCGGGCAAAGACCCCAGCCTGTCTGTTGATTTTCCGAACACCGGTGTGTCCCCGGAATATGGTAAAACAGTAGGCTGGCAGTTCAAAGAAGGCCGTGATTTTTCCCACGAGTTTGCGTCTGATTCTGCCGCTTTTGTTTTAAATGAAAGCGCTGTAAAATTTATGGGACTTAAAAACCCTGTTGGTGAAATTATTAAATGGGACGGCACACCCTTTCATGTGATCGGCGTTATAAAAGATATGATCGTGGAATCGCCGTATGCACAGGTGCGGCCTTCTGTTTTTTGTGTAAACAGGGGCCAGGGTAATTTTGTGATCATGCGCCTGAATCCCGCTGCCGGCGCTACTGAAGCGCTGCGTAAGATTGAGGCGGTATTTAAAGAATACAGTCCTGCCATTCCTTTTAGCTACAAGTTTGCGGATGATGAGTATGCCCACAAATTTGAAAATGAGCAACGCATTGGCAAACTGGCCAGCGGGTTTGCTATACTGGCTATTTTCATTAGTTGCCTGGGATTGTTTGGTATGGCTACTTTTATGGCAGAACAGCGCACCAAGGAAATTGGCGTACGCAAAGTAATGGGCGCTTCTGTATTGAATGTATGGGGCCTGCTGTCAAAAGATTTTGTAGTGCTGGTAGTGATCTCCCTGCTAATAGCTGCGCCACTGGCCTACTTTGGCATGTACAAATGGTTGCAGAACTTTGAATACCGTTCCGGTATTGCGTGGTGGATCTTTGTAGTAACCGCTGCCGGTGCAGTGATCATTACTTTATTAACCGTAAGCTACCAGGCCATTAAAGCTGCGTTAATGAACCCGGTAAAGAGTTTGAGATCGGAGTAGTCCATGGACTCAACAACTACAACATAAACTCATGTATCACGGAAAAGTGTACAATATGGTTCATGGCCTTGTCGCCGGAAGCAAATTGCTGGTAATGGTTCATATACCCTACTTCCACCTTCAGGTTAGGTTTTACGGAATAACCGGGCGCTACTAAAAAGCGGTTCTGGTCTATAAATTTATCATTGATCTCGCTGCCCCAAAGGTTCATGAACAGCTCGTTTTGCAGGGCTACATAAAAACCGGTAGGCTGTTTTTCCTTCTTCACCGGGAACAGGGTACGGTTAAAATAACGGGCACGGTTACCGTATTTCCAGTCGGTTAATTTCAGATCGCCATTATTGCCGGTGCGGGTTTTTTGCCCGCTCCAGCGTTGTTCCAGGCGCGCGCGGTGTGTCATGTTAAACACGCCGGGCTTTTCCATTTTATAAATGAACTGCTCAAAAATACGGTGCTCCGGCTGGTAAGCATCCAAAGCAGGACTATATGTAGGTATATGGGCGTAACCCACCAGGTAACCTGTTTTTTTGTTAGGCATATACTGCAGGCCGGCCCGCATCATGATCTGGCCTTTAGTGCTGATACCATCGCGCATACGGAACTGCACATCAAAAGGTACTGACCAGTTTTTGTTAATGCCGGCCGTACCAAAATAAGTGTACCAGTTGTAATAATAATGCGTAAGCGATTGCGCCTGCAGGCCAGCATGCAGGCCCTGCAATAATAACAGTACAAATAATAGTTTTCTCATCAGCTTCAAAATTCAGGAGCTTAAAGATAATAGAAAAAAGCTGCCGGCAAAGTAAAGGGCCGTTCTGTTGTTAGCAGAACGGCCCTGATATTTGAACAGTGCCTCCCCCAAGTGATAATTGGCTACTGTTTATTCCACCACAGTTTAGTTTTCTTGGTATCGCCGCCTATGGCGCTGGCTGCAGCCTCATAGGCTGCCTTATTCTGCTGCTGCTCACTTACCAGGTAAGTAAGGCGGTAAGGTACGTAGCTTACATTCGGGTCCAGGGAACCATCTGCCGGGGCACGGAACAGGCTGTCGCCACCGGGTTTCTGAAAGTTCAGGCGGGTTCTTTCAAACCAGCCCTGGAAGCCCTGCGGGTATAAGGCCAGCCATTTCTGGGAGCCTATTACGTTGCGCCAGTCGCCGGCTACATAAGGTACGCGGGTCAGGTAAGCGGCTATGCTATCCGCATTGCTTATGCCCCAGTATTCCATAGAAGCTTTTACGCCGTTCTGGTAGTGGGTGGCTGCATCGCCGGTAGACATGCCGCGGGCAGCTGCTTCAGCCAGTATGAACTCCACTTCCGGGTACGTCATCAGAATGCCTGCCATATCTGCTGCATATATACGCTTACCGGGGTAAGAGTAATTGGCGGGCGGCAGGCGGGTAGGGTTGGTTTCTGATGTACCGTAAGCCAGGCCACGGTAAACACTGTCAGCCGCCTTACGGGCATAAATGCCCAGGCGCGGATCCGTTACACTCTGCATATAATCTACCAGCGTGGCCGTTACAAAAAATTCGGACAGTGGTCTTTCAGATTCATTATAAGGAAATTTATTAGGCGCTATGCCCAGGTACTGAAACTGTGCATTATCTGCATTGCTGGTCATAGCTTTGGCAAAATTGGCCTCAATAACGGTTTTGGCGGTGGCCGGGTCAGCATCTGCCATACGAATGCCCAGGCGTAAGATTAAAGAGTAAGCCAGTTTTTGCCAGGCCGCTACATTCCCGTTGTACAGCACATCACCGGCATCAAAGCTGGCCAGGGAAGGGTCCATACCGGCGGCCTGCGTAGCCAGGGTATCTATCAGGGATTTGTAAATGGTTTTGGCATCGTCATACGCCGGGCGCAGGTTATTTTCATTCAGCTTAAAGGCCTGCGTGTAGGGCACATTACCATATGCATCTGATAAGAACTGTATGATCCATGCTTTCAGGATCTGTGCAATGGCTATCTGGTTCTTGGAATTGGCAATAGGCGTAGCACGGTTCATCTGTATGATCTGGTCCAGGTTATGGAGCGATACGCTGTACAGGTTATCCCATAGCCCGCCGTTAATACCTTCATCCAGCAAATAGCGGCTGTCGTTAGCCTTATCATTACCGGTCCAGTATTGTGCGTAAGGCATGCCTATACGGCCGTTCTGCGGGCCGGCGTACAGAATATCCATGGCCGACTTTTCAGCACCGGTCAGTAAATACTGCGGCTGTGTTGTAGTGGGCTTGGTTGGATCGTGATTAATATCTTCCAGTTTTTTACAACCTGCTATCGCCAGGCAGCTCAATAAAAGATAGCAGCTATATTTTAAATATCGTGTAAGCATCTCCGTTAGTTTGTTGTTTTAGAAAGAAACATTCAGGTTCACACCATAGGAACGCAGCGATGGCAGCGCACCTCCTTCAATACCCTGCACGTTGGAGGCAGAGTTGGTAATGTTGGAGGGATCCACATTCGGAGCGTTACTATGTATCAGCCACAGGTTACGGCCGTACAGGGAAATACGGGCTGCCTGTGCGCCTATCTTTTTATACCATGATTCCGGGAAGTTATAACCCAGCTTTACTTCACGCAGGTAAATGTAGCTGGCATCATACAGGTCTGCCTTACTGATCACATTACCAAAGTTCTGGCTAAAGTGGTCTTTGGCAGAGATCTTTACCGTATTCTCTTTTCCATCATCCGTTACACCCGGTACAATAATGCCGTTCTCGCGAATGTTGTTTTCAGCCGTTACATCCAGCAGGCCGGATTTTTTACCATACAGATTGGTGTAAGAGAAGAAGTCACCGCCATGCTGGAAGTCAACCAGGGCGGATAAGTAAATGCCTTTGAAAGAGAAGCTGTTGGTAACACCGCCTACATAATCAGGGTTGGCGTTGCCGATAGCTTTAATACCGGATGCCTGGTAAAAGCCCTGTGCCGTTACCTTCTTCCTGCCCTGTTCATCATACACATAATCTGTACCCATAATGGTGCCCAGCGCGCTGCCTACTATTGCGGCAATGGATACCTTCCTTGTACGGCGGTCAGTAGCCAGTGTCAGCTGGTCCAGCTGGGTATCAAACTGGTCAATGTTCATATCGAGCAACTTGTTACGGTTGCGGGCAAAGTTGGCATTAATGTCCCAGCGGAAACCGCCTTTCAGGCGAATGGGGTTCAGGTTCAAACCTACTTCAAAGCCCTGGTTCTGTACGCTGCCGCCATTCACTACCAGAAAGCTGAAACCTGTTGCAGTAGGTACCGGCATGCTAATGATCTGGTCTTTGGTCTTCCTGTTATAATAGGTAACGTCAAAGCCTACACGGCTATCCAGGAACCGCATTTCCGTACCAAACTCATACTCATTGGTGCGTTCGGGTTTCAGGTTCAGGTTATTCTTTACTGAAGAGAACTGTGTAACCGGGTTGGAGCCAAAGGGAGGTATGAAAGCGTAGGTATCATACACCTGGAAAGGATCGGTATCGCTACCTACAGCAGCCAAGCTACCGCGGATCTTACCAAAGTCCATCCACTTCCATTTCAGCAGGTCAGAGAATACCAGTGAAAGGGAAGCTGAGGGGTAGATGTATGGATTGTTTTTTACATTGATCGTAGAGCTCCAGTCGCTGCGGCCGGTAAGGTCCAGGAACAGGTAGTTCTTGTAACCTAAAGTGGCGGTTGCAAAAGCAGAGTTGATCTGCTTTTCATAATACTGATCTATGGGCTGGGCGGTTTGTATGGAATTATTCAGGTTATACACACCGGGTATAATAAGGCCGCCTACGGTAGAACCGCCGGTAGTGGTGGCTTTGCGGTGCAGGATGTTGCCACCCAGGGTTGCATCCAGTGTAAGGTCACCGAATTTTTTATTGATATCGGCAGTGAACTGGTAGTTCATTTCGCGGGAATCGCGGATCCGTTTTATGTAAGAGCCGGTAATGTTCGGCTGCTGCGACATTCTTTCCTCTGCCTGCATATTATATTGGTCCATGAACACACGGCCGCTCAGCGTTAACCAGGGCAGTACAGTATAATCCAGTCCTACCTGGCCAAACAGGCGGTTACGGGAATCATTCTCATAATCGCGGTAGCTGTTCCAGTAAGGGCCGTTGCTGAACTTTACAGTAGCATCGTCCCAGGTGGTGCGGTTCCAGGTGATCTGCGACCCATCCGGATATACATAGTTCTTAGCCCGGTTCATATCCAGCTGCCGCTGGCCAAACATGGTGAACTGCAGGGTAGGGTTGGGGCCTGTAAAGCCGGTACCGGGGCGGCCTTTTGCCTGCAGTATGCTGTAGTTAACAGATGCTACGGCGTTTAAATTCTTGGCCAGCTGGTAATTGCCGTTTACGGAAACGTTATTCCTGTTTAAGGATGCATTGGGTAATACAAAGGTTTGTTTGGTATTACCGTAGGAGAAGCGGATGGATCCCTTATCGCTGTTGCCTGCAACGGCAATATTATTTGTAAGCGTAGTACCTGTTTTATAGAAGTCCCTTACATTATTCGGCTGCGGCGCCCAGGGAGCGGTTTTCCCAAAATCCGGGTTGCCTTTATCCTTATCAAATGACCAGTAGTGGCGTACCTGGCGGCCATCTAATCTGGGTCCCCAGGATTCGTCTGCATAAAACTGGGGCATCAGGTCATAACGGCCTTTACCGTTATTATCATCATAGGTTGCAGCCTGCTCATTCAGGAAAGCTTCGGGGTGCTGGTTATAGTACAAAGTATCAAATCCGGTATAACCGCCACCATACTGGTTCTGGTAATTCGGTAATTTATATACCTGGTCTATCTGCGCATTCAGGCTATAGGTAATGCCCAGGCCTTTATCGGTATCCGGTTTCTTTTTGGTGGTTATAAGTAACACACCGTTAGATCCGCGGCTGCCATATAATGCAGTAGCAGCGGCGCCTTTCAGCACAGAGATGTTCTCTATATCTTCCGGGTTAATATCCTGTATGGGACTGCCGTAGTCATAACCGCCGCCACCATTCTGCTGGCCGGGCTCGTTGAGTACGTTGTTGATGATGGGCACACCATCTACCACAATAAAGGCATTGTTATCGCCCAGGATGGATTTATTACCGCGGATGGTCATTTTGGTAGAACCGCCCATGGAGCCGGTATTGGTGCTCACCTGCAAGCCGGCTACCTTACCGGACAGCGCGTTTACAAAGTTCACTTCTTTGGCTTCCTGTACGGCATTACCGCCTACTTCCTGCAATGCGTAACCTACTGCGCGGGAGTTTTTGCGGATGCCCAGCGCGGTTACCACTACTTCCGACAGCTGCTTTTGCCCCGATGCAGCGGCTTTTAATGATACATTGATCGGCTCCTGTCCTTTTACCGGTATGGATTGCTCTCCATACGAAATGGCCGATACCACGATCACATCGTTGTTAGCGGCCTGTATGGTGAACTTACCTGTTGGGTCGGACATTACGGCCTGGCCGGTGTTCTTGTTCAACACCTTGGCGCCCGGTATGGGCGTATTGGCCGTATCCTGTACCTGGCCCTGAACGGCAAATTTTGGCCCGGTTGATTGCGATGTGGATGTAGCATTGCCGCCCGGCACTATCAGCGCAGTGTCCTGCGCCGGCTTGCGGGAGGTGTCCCTGCGCGCGCCACTGGTATCCTGTGCCGTTTTACCGGAAGTATCTGTTTGTGTTCTTTTAGTACTGTCCGGGAGTATTACACCGGAATTAGCCGGTTGCCCACCAGTAGTATCTTTACGTATGGTTGTGTCTTTTTTGGTAGTATCCTGCTGAACTGTTGAATCTTTACGTACCGGCGCTGTGGTATCCGACTGCGCTTTGCCGGTGGTACAATAAAAAAGACAGCACAGCCCTAACCCGGCGAGTACATGGCTTTTCATAATATTTGCGAGATTTTTGATTACGCTGTGATCTTCTAGCGAAAGGTGAATGGCTTTCAATAAATCATGGTTTCACCTGTTCAGTTTTCACCCTTTCATGGCTTCCGTTGTTTCTTTTTTTTGATGCGGACATTCTCTAAAGTGCATACATACAGTTACAGTGCTTTCATCATTTCATAGTGCGCGATGCCTACTTCCGTAAATTCATTCCCATGGATCCTGTACCCCAATTTTTCATAAAAACCCAACGCTGTTTTACGGGCGTGCATCATCAATGTTGTAAAGCCATTTTGTACGGCCTGCTGTTCTGCAAAGCTGATAATGCCGCTACCTATGCCCCTGCCCTGGTATGCCTGATCTACTGCCATTTGCCGGAGTTGAATAGTGCTTTCATCAACCGGGGATAATATGCAGCACCCGATCAGCATTTCCGTATCATGACCGTTCTCCTTTGTATAACAACCTATCAGGAAATCGTTGATCTCCTGTTGCAGATAATCCGGCGTGAATGTAAGTCCCAGCGGTTTGCGCAAGATCACATCACGCAAGGCTACCATATCCTGGTAATCACAACTACCGTATTCGATTATACGAAAATGCAGCATACTACAAAAGTGATGGATCCAAGTACAGTACTGCGTTATACGTGATATACCAATGTCCGTCAGCCGGGGTACAACAAACATCGGGCCAGCGGGCCAATCCACTGGCTTTGCGGGTATTGGGAGGGGAGCATGGGGATAGGTGCTTCATATAAAGTGCGTACTGGTGGCGTTGAACAGCGAAATCATTCCGGTAAGGCATAGGATTTGGGTATAATTACCAAAGGTAACCAATAAAAGTTACCATTCGCCAGGAGGCACTTATATATGGGGACTATGTCAGCAATGTGTGGATAGAAAGACGGCTGACAGCCATTTTTTAACTTTTCATTTGCGAGGGGAAAACTATATTTGACGATGCCTATTCGGAAAAATAGACAGTATACGTATATATACACTGGAGCACTTTTATCACTACTTCTGTTACTGCTGGCCGGTTTACAGCCTGTGTGCGCGCAGCAGGTAAAGCTGAATGGCATGGTGGTGGATGCGGATACCAAAACCGGTCTGCCTGCTGTAACCATCATTAACAAGCGTACCCAAACAGGCGCCATGACCAATGAAACCGGCCGCTTCCTGATCGAAGCCATGCCCGGTGATACCATTGAATTTTCCATGTTAAGCTATTACAAGAAAGAAATAGTAACCCCGCTGGAAGCAGCCAGCTTCAACATTTACCTGAATAAAAGAATCTTTGGCCTGCAGCAGATAAACGTGCGGGGTAAGAACTACCATAACGATTCACTAGCTACGCGGGAAGAATACGGTAAGTATTTTAACTATAAAAAGCCGGGCGCTATGGATGTATTGAAAACACTGCCGGCCAACCCGGTAACCGCACTATCGTACCTGATGCCCAGCAAAACCCGCAAGCGTAAAGAGCAGTTCCATGAACAGCTGCTGTATTGGGAAAAGGAAAAGTTTATAGATTACCGCTACTCACCGGAGCTGGTGGCAAAAATGACAAAGCTGGAAAGCCCGGAGCTGGACAGCTTTATGCTGCATTACCGCCCTGGTTATAACTTCCTGCAAAATGCAACGGACTACGACCTGCTGCTGTACATTAAACAAAGCTTTGAGCAGTATAAGCAGGAGAAGAAGGAGCCGCCGGCAGCACAGCAGTAATGATGTGCAGATATGCTAATATGCTAATGTGCTGGTTTTTGTTGTTGCCTGCCTTGTTAAGCTTTTACCATAAAAAATATAACCCTGACAATTTCTGTCAGGGCTTTTTTATTTTTATCAGTAAATACCAGCACATTAGCACATTTATCATTGTTTCAGCAGCTCTCCCTTTAACCGCAACAATTCCGTTTCAGCCAGCTTGGTATTATACCGTGCTAAGATCAGGCGGTTAAAAGCATCCTGCAGGCTTTGCTGGGCCAGCTTTACTTCCAGGGTGGTGGAAACGCCCTGCCGGAAACGCTCTAAGGCTACCATGGCGTTTTCACGCGCCAGGCCTATATTCTCTTCTTCCAGCGTTACAGATTGCTTGTAATATTCGTAGTTCTTAAAAGTAGAATCAATGCTGAGACTGACCCGCGTTTGCGCATTCTCCAGCCATAGTTTCTGATACTCCACATTCAGCTTAGCATTTTTTACCTGCCGTTTTACATCCAGCCCGTTGAAAATAGGAATGCTGGCAGTAAAGCCGTAGTTGAACACCCCATTCTGGTTAAAGATAGGGCTGAAAGAGTTGGTGGCTGCATTGGAATTTACCCGGCTGAAGTTGTATGCGGAGTTAAAGGACACTACCGGGAAATAAGCGCCCTTAGCGGTTTTTAGATCAAGTTGTGAAATGAACAGGTTTTGCTGCGCCACTTTCAGCGCTGCGTTGTTACGCATGATCTCCTGCTGCAGGTTGCCGTAGATCAGCTCCAGGTTAATGGGAATAGAATCTTCCACCTCATAGGTGGTATTAGCCACCGCTACCACCATTAGCTGGTTCAGGGCTGCCTTACGCTGTGAGATAACAGTTTGCTGGCGCAGGTATGCTGCTTTTTGCGCGTTATAGTCCACACGGGATTGCAGCAGGTCTGTTTTAGGCGCCAGCCCGGTCTGGAACTTTGCATCCGACAGCTTTACCCTTTCTTCTGAAATAGACATTTGCTCTGAAAGATTGCGCAGCTGCTGTTTTTGCTGCACTATATCGTAATAACCATTAATGATATCGGCAATGGTATTGATCATTTGATCGCGCAGGGCCAGGCCGCCCAGGTCGCGCAAACCTTCCAGGCGCTCGCGGGAGGTGAACATGCGCAACCCGTCAAACAGGGTCCAGTTAAGGCTTACATTGCCGGTGTAGTTGTTACTTTTAATACCGCTGGTATCCCGCTTATTGCCATTGGCAAATTCCTGTTTGGTGCGGGTAGTGCTCCAGGTTCTGCCGGCAGTAGCATTTACGCGGGGCGCAAAAGCCATGTTTGCATAGGCATAATCGTTTGCATAGATCGCCGCATCGTTCTGAGCCAGCCTGATATCGTAGTTGTTCTTCAGGGCCAGGTCTATGGCCTGGTCCAGCGTAAGCACCTGCTGGGCATACCCTTGCATGAACCCTAACAGCAGTGTACAAAATATGATAGTTGATCTCATTTTAATTTTAGATATACGATTTTAGATTTACGATTTACCGGGATATACTTCGTTATAAATCGTAATCTAAAATCTGAAATCGTAAATCGGTTTTATGCATGTGCAGCCGCTGCATCTTTACTGATGGAAGCTTCCTGCCCTTCTTCCATCTCCGCCTCTTCTTCAATATCTTTAGCAGGCTTTCTTCTTGAAAGAAAGCTGTACATAGCCGGTATTACAAATAAGGTAAGTATCAGTGAAAAGATAATGCCTCCTACAATTACGATCCCCAGCGGAATACGGCTGGTGGCCGCTGCGCCCAGTGACATGGCAATGGGCAGCGCACCCAGGGCCATGGCCAGGCTGGTCATAAGAATGGGGCGTAAACGCATGGTGGCTGCTTCAATTACCGCGCGTTTTTTGATCATACCACCATCGCGTTTATGGTTGGCAAATTCTACGATCAGGATCCCGTTCTTGGTTACCAAACCAATTAACATGATAACGCCGATCTGTGAAAAGATGTTCCAGGTTTGATCAAACAACCACAACGACAACAGCGCACCGGCAAAGGCCAGCGGCACCGTGATCATAATAATTAACGGATCTACCCAGCTTTCAAACTGTGCGGCCAGCACCAGGTAAATAAGCACCAGGGCCAGCACCAGCGCAAACATGGTGTTGGAGCCGCTTTCCGCAAAGTCGCGGGAGGATCCGGAGAGCGCCGTGTTAAAGGATTCATGGATCACGCCTTCTTTCTTCAGCCGGTTAAAAATGCTGTACATGGCGTTAATACCATCTCCAATGGTTTTACCCGGCGCCAGGCTGGCGGATACGGTGGCGGACTTATACCGGTTAAAGTGGTAAATAACGGGCGGGCTGGTTTCTTCCCTGATGCTTACCAGGTTATCCAGCTGAATGGCTTCGTTACGGTTGTTGCGCACATAAATGTTCTGCAGGTCGGCCGGGTCATCGCGGTTAGCGCGGAATACCTGGCCCATTACCTGGTATTGTTTACCATTACGTATAAAATAGCCGTAGCGCAGGTTACTAAGCGCCAGCTGTAAGGTTTGCGAAATGTCTTCTACGGATACGCCCAGCTCACTGGCTTTTTCCCGGTTAATATTAATGCGCAGCTCTGGTTTGTTAAACTTCAGGTCCACATCAATAGCCTGAAAGGTAGGATCGCTGTTGGCCTCTTCCAGGAAACGGGGCAGCACAGCCGCCAGCGTATCAAAGTTGATATGCTGCAGCACAAAGGCTACGGGCAGGCCGCCACGGCGGCCTACCTGGATGGTTTGCTGCTCAATGGCAAATACGCGGCCTTCCGGAAAGCGGTACATGTTGCGGTTGATCATGTTCACAATATCTTTTTGTGAACGCTTGCGGTCATGCGGCTCTGTAAGCACAATGTTGCCAAAGGCGCTGTTAGCCGCGCCGGTACCACCAAATCCCGGCGATGTAACGGTGATGAGTATCTTTTTTTCCGGTATGGAATCCAGCAGGAAAGCAGTCAGGTGGTCTATATAATTATCCATGTAATCATACGCCGTGCCTTCCGGTGCGGTTACAGACAGGCGTATCTGGCTGCGGTCTTCCAGCGGCGCCAGCTCTGATTTCTGGGTTTTGAACAGGGCATAGATTAACCCCAGGCAGGCCAGTACAATGATGGTTGCTACCCAGCGTACCCGCATAAACTTTTGCAGGGATCCTTTATAGCCACTTTCCATCCATTCAAAGAAAGGCTCTGTTTTAGTATAAAACCAGGAATGGGTATGTTTTTTACGTCCCAGCTTTACGTTCAGCACCGGTGTAAGGGTAAGGGATACAAAGGCGGAGATCAATACTGCGCCGGCTACTACGATCCCGAACTCGCGGAACAGCTGCCCCACAAAGCCCTGCAGGAATATGATAGGCAGGAACACAAAGGCCAGGGTAATGGAGGTTGCAACTACTGCAAAAAAGATCTCTTCAGAGCCTTCACGGGCAGCGCGCATCCGCGGCATGCCCGCTTCTATTTTTTTATAGATGTTCTCCGTTACCACAATACCATCATCCACCACCAGGCCTGTGGCCAGTACAATGGCCAGCAAGGTTAATATATTAATGGTAAAACCACATGCGTACATGATAAAGAAGGCCCCTATCAGGGATACGGGTATATCTATCAGTGGGCGGAAGGCCATGAGCCAGTCGCGGAAGAACAGGTACACGATCAGGATCACCAGCACCAGGGCTACGATCAGCGTTTCCTGTACTTCTTCAATAGATTTTTTAATAAAGCGTGTATTATCAATGGCCACATTGGTAATAAGGTCCGGCGGAATATCTTTCTTCAGCTGCTCATACCGGCGGTTAAACTCGTTGGCAATGGCCACATAGTTGGAGCCAGGCTGCGGTATTAATCCCAGGGCTATTTGCGGCACACCGGATTCTTTGAGCACTGTTTCTTCATTTTCCGGGCCCAGTACGGCCTGGCCAATATCCCGCAGGTGGATCACTTTACCATCTACATTCTTAATGATCAGGTTATCAAACTCATCTTCTGTATCCAGGCGGCCAAAGGTGCGCACGGTAAGCTCTGTGGCATTACCGGCTATTTTACCGGAAGGCAGCTCCACATTCTCCCGCAGCAGGGCACCCTGTACATCAGAAGGGGTAAGACTGTAGGCGGAGAGGCGGGCGGGGTCCATCCAGATGCGCATGGCGTATTTCTTTTCCCCCATTACACGGATGGAGCTTACGCCTGGTATGGTTTGCAGGCGTTCCAAGAGTACGTTATTGGCATATTCGGTCACTTCAAGCTGGTTGCGGGTATTGCTTTGCACCGTCATGGAAATGATGTAGTCGGAGTTGGCATCTTCCTTAGACACCACGGGCGGTGCATCCAGGTCGGGCGGCAGGCTGCGCAGGGCCTGGGATACTTTGTCGCGTACATCATTGGTGGCGGCTTCCAGGTCAATGTTCAGCTCAAACTCCACTGTAATATTGCTGGTGCCCTGGCTGCTGCTGCTGGAAATATTTTTGATACCGGCTATTCCGTTAATAGATTTTTCCAGCGGTTCCGTGATCTGTGTTTCTATAATATCCGAGTTGGCGCCGGAATAAGAGGTACGCACATTCACAATGGGCGGGTCTATAGCCGGAAAGTCCCTTACCCCCAGGAATGAAAACCCTACTACACCAAAGATCACAATGATGATGTTCATCACAATCGCCAGCACCGGACGTTTGAGGGATATGGAAGGAAGACTCATAATACTTCGTTTTAATTACGAATTAGTCAATTACGAATTACGAATTAAAATGCAGCGGTTTAATGGCGCGGTTAAAAAAATCGGGGCAATGATCCGCTCCAATCCATTCCTAATTCGTAATTGACTAATTCGTAATTCATGGTTTATTATTTTATGCCGTCCATAGCCCCATTGTCCGTATTGCTTCTAAAACGTAGTATGCAGTGGACCATAGATTATGGACCGTGGACTTAATTAACTGTATTAAACTTGATCGTCATGCCGGCGCGCAGCTGCATAAGGCCGCTGGTAACAACGGTATCGCCTAAGTTGAGGCCACTGGTTACCTGTATATTGTTCTCGTCCCGGATGCCGGTTTCCACCACTACAAATTTGGCTTTACCGCTGTCGGCTATAATCACCTTCTTATCCCGGGTGCCGGGTATGATGGCCTGTGTGGGGATCATAATAGCTTCCGGCATATTCTTTAGCGGGATGGTTACCCGGGCAAAGGAGCCTGGCAGCAGCTGGCCGCCATTGGGCATAATGGCCCGTATGCGAATGGTGCGGGTAGCCAGGTCGATCTTAGGATCCATGGCGTAAATGCTGCCTTTGTAGGTATCATTGTCGCCGGCCACCTTAAAGGTTACAGCATCTCCTAATTTAATAGCGGTGCGGTATTTTTCAGGGATTGAGAAGTCTATCTTCAGCGGGTCTATCTGCTGCAGGGTAGTGATCACCGTGGTGGGCGATACGATGGCGCCCAAGCTCACATTACGCAGGCCCAGGCGGCCGTTGAAAGGTGCGCGCAGCTCTGTTTTCTGCAGCTGGGTGCGGGTATAGTCCATATCGGCCCCGTAGGCGCTAACCTGGTTGCGGGTTACATCCACATCCTGCTGGCTGATGCCGTTTATCTTTAACAGGTTCTCCTGGCGTTCCAGGGTGGTCTTGGCCAGCTGTTGCTGCAGCTGCAGCTTTTGCAGCTGGGCTTTCAGGTCCTCATCGTAGATCTTTACAAGCAGGGCGCCCTTGGTTACGTTCACCCCTTCTTTAAAATAAAGGCCTACTATACGTCCGGAGATCTCGGGTTTTACTTCCACCTCTTCGTTGCTTTGCAGGGTACCGCTGGCATCAATGGTTTCATCCAACCGGGTGGTTTTTACCACGTAGGCATCTGCCAGCAGGGATTTGCTGCCGCTGCCACCGCCGCTGTTACCGCGTGCTGCTGCAGGGCCCGCCGGTTCCTTTGTACCGCCATCAGCCATCTTTTTATAAATGAAGAAAATGACAATTGCTGCTACAATAGCAAGCAGTATGGTCCTGAGTATCTTTTTACTGCTGGTCATGTTTTAGTTCGCCTTATATATTAATGAGTTCGCCCGGTTTGATAATATAGCTCCTTTAGACAGGTTGCCCCGGCAAATTTAATAAATGGTATAGGTGGTTACACCGGACGAGTGTTAATTAAAGTTAAGAGCAGCTAATACGTATATAAAAGGTTACATTACCGGTTGAATGGCGTTTTTGTGGTTATAACAGCCATTTTCCTGGAATAACGGCCAAAATGGGTTATGAAGTGAAATGCATATTAATAATAATAATCCTGCGAAAGCGGGGCGCACACAGGGTTTGCGGGCATTCTCACCGTTGCGTATGTGTGAAAATTTAGATGCGTAGTTGCCAATTCAATAAAAATTATATTTTTGCAGTCAAGTTTTAAACCAAAAACACTTAAAATTATGTCAGACATTGCATCAAGAGTTAAAAAGATCATCATTGACAAATTGGGCGTTGACGAAGCCGAGGTAACTCCTGAAGCCAGCTTTACCAACGACTTAGGTGCTGACTCTTTGGATACGGTAGAACTGATCATGGAATTCGAAAAAGAATTTAACATCTCCATTCCTGACGAACAAGCTGAAACTATTACTACTGTTGGCCAGGCCGTAGCTTACCTGGAAGAACATGTAAAATAATCCTACTTAACCAGAATTGTTTTAATGCAACCAAAACGCGTAGTCGTTACAGGTTTAGGCGCGCTTACACCGCTCGGCAATTCCGTTCAGGATTACTGGCAGGGGTTGACGAACGGTGTATCCGGCGCCGATTTTATCAGACAATTTGATGCTTCCAAGTTTAAAACCCGTTTTGCTTGCGAACTGAAAAATTTTGATCCCACCCAATATCTTGACAAAAAGGAAGCGCGCAAAATGGATCCGTTTACCCAAACGGCCGTTATTACTGCGGACCATGCTGTACAGGATGCCAACATCAGCCGTCACACTGTAGATATAAACAGGGTAGGCGTTATCTGGGGGACCGGCGTAGGGGGAATGATCAATTTCTGTCATGAAATGAGAGATTTCTACCTGGGGGATGGAACGCCGCGTTTCAGCCCTTTTCTGATTACGCGCCTGATCACCGACATAGCTGCCGGCCACATTTCTATCCGTCACGGGTTCCGGGGACCTAACTTCTCAGTGGTTTCTGCCTGCGCCTCCTCTACCAACGCGATTATTGAAGCCATGTACCAGATCCGGTACGGGAAGGCTGATATAATGATCACCGGTGGTTCTGAAGACGTGATCAACGAAGCCTGTGTAGGCGGGTTTAACGCTATGAAGGCTTTGTCTGAAAGAAATGATGACCCTAAAATTGCTTCGCGGCCTTTTGACCTTGACAGGGATGGTTTTGTAATGGGCGAAGGAGCAGGTGCACTGGTGCTGGAATCATATGAACATGCCATGGCCAGGGGCGCCAAGATCTATGTAGAGTTAGCGGGAGGAGCTGCCACGGCGGATGCCCACCATATTACAGCACCGCACCCGGAAGGACTGGGGGCTATGAATGTGATGCGGCTGGCATTGGAAGATGCCGGGATGAGCAACCAGGATATTGATTATATTAATGTACACGGCACCTCTACGCCTTTGGGCGATGTGGCAGAGGTAAAAGCCATTCAGCAGGTCTTTGGGGAGCACGCATACCAATTAAACATCAGCGCCACCAAATCCATGACCGGGCATTTACTGGGCGCAGCCGGCGCGGTGGAATCCATAGCAGCCATCATGTCTATTATTGACGGCATTGTACCTCCTACCATTAATCATTTTACAGACGATCCTATACTGGACGCCCGCCTTAACTTTACTTTTAACGTCGCACAAAAAAGAGCTGTCAACGCTGCATTAAGTAATACCTTTGGCTTCGGCGGCCATAATGCCTCCGTTATTTTCAAAAAATTCGTTGCTTGATTGTGTTGTGAAATTACTGCCAGGATTTTTATATCGCTTCGTAACCAGGAAAAGGCAACTTTACAAAGACCTTTACAACCTGCTTGGCTTTGCGCCAGGTAACTTCTCATTGTATGAAGTGGCCCTCAGCCACCGTTCCAGCAAAGAAAAGTTCCTGGAAAGCAATGAAAGGCTGGAATACCTGGGTGATGCCATTTTGGGCGCCATTATAGGCGATTACCTGTTCCGCAAATACCCCTACAAAACAGAAGGCTATTTAACTGAAATGCGTTCCAAGATCGTGAACCGCCAGCAGCTGAATGAAATAGCCATCAAAATGGGCCTGCGCAAGCTTACCATTTACGATAAATACAACAGCTTTCTCAAGATCAGCCAGATCTTTGGCAATACCCTGGAGGCCCTGGTAGGCGCGGTATACCTGGACAAAGGTTATAACCGTACCAAACAGTTCGTGTACAAACGCATTATTCTGCCCTACATTGACCTGGAAATGCTGGAAAGCGTGGAAATGAACCACAAGAACAAGCTTTACGGCTGGGCCAATAAGAACGGTAAGGTGCTGGAGTTTGAGCTGCTGGAAGAGCAGATGGACAATGGCCGCCGTATTTTTACCGTAGGCGCAGTGGTGGATGGAGAGCTGATCTGCAGCGGCAAAGCCTTTAATAAGAAAGATGCCAGCCAGATAGCTGCCCAGCAAGCCATTGACCTCTTAGGGCTGGGGGAATGATGCAAATGTGCAGATGCGTAGATATGCAAATGTGCAGATGAATGCGTTTACCAAGCCTGGCGTATTATAATTCCCACATTATTTTTCACCTTACTTTTCTCCGTCGTAGTCCGTAATACCGATCACATTCCCGGCGGGATCCTGTAGCTCTGCTGCCCAACCGGTATTAATGCGATAGGGCTTTTTGGTAAAGGGCACGCCTTTTCCTGATAATGCCGTGTACAGCTCCTGTACGTCTGATACCTGTAATAAAATGGCCGGCCTGGCATCCGGGAATTTGGTGCTGTCTTTTAAAATAATGGCTGCTTCATCATTCCCTACCCGGAACGCCAGCAATCCTTTTTCTGAAAAATCAAAGTGTACGCCCAGGCCCAGGGTATTGGCGTAAAACCGGCGGCTTTCCTGCAGGTTATTAGCCGGCAGGAAAAAGTTGTCGATGCAAAGGATCTTGTTAGTATTCATTACGCGATGTTTGAGTTTATTGTTATTCATCCAAAGGACTATTACCAGGATCCAGGGCAGCCAGATGTGCATTTTCATGCGGGATCAGTTTTAATACCTACCTGTACCCGCGTAATGTTAGCCGCAGGGTTTTCAAAGTCGCAGTGAATGTATTGTTCCCTGTTATGGCCGCTCATGGGCAGGCCGCCTGCCAGCATACCGTTAATCAGCTTTTCGTAGGTCTCATGCAGGTTATCCCAGTCGCCGTTGTGCTGCATGCTTACACATTGGAAAGCCGGTACGGTTTTGCAGGCGTAAGGAGCAGGCACTTCTTTCAGGGTGGTTACCGGCACACCTATTTCCAGGGTGAAATAACTTTCCGGGTCGCCGTTAAAACCATAGTAGTGCCAATGCTGCGGGCCGGCCAGCTCCAGGTCGTTCGCTATTGCGGCACGTACCAGCTCTTTAGGGGCCATGCGTACTAAACGCATCATACCGGCCAGGTTGGTGTAGTAGCTGCGGTAAAAGAAGCGGAAAGGGGCTATGTGCTCAATTTGAGGGGCGCCGCTTTTCAGAAAGAACTGTAACCAGAAGGAGAGGTTCTCGTGCTGTGTCAGGCCCAGCTCCTGGTAAATGGCTTGTGTAAATTCTACCATGGCGGTACCGGTGGCGGTAATAATATGCCGGTCGGTGATCACCGGCGCCTGCACATAATGCTTTGCTGCCTTATACTCCGGTACCCGCGTTTGTAATAATTGCAGGTCATTGCTGGTATGCTGTACATGATCCAGGAAACCATGGCGGGCCAGGAAAACAGTGGCGCCACAAATAGCAGCCAGGGGTTTTTGCGCCTGCACCAGCTGTGTTACCAGGGGAATGAGCGCCCGGTGTTTACCATTTTCCATTGAATGGCCGCCGGGTAGCAGTAAAAAGTCAACAGCTGCGGCATCCACATCTGCCAGGCTTTTAGCAGGATTTAACACTATGCCTCCGCCGGAAGTAACCGGTTTCCCGTCTTCAGAAAAAGTGATCACCTCCACACCGGTAAAGGTGTTTAAACCATAAAGGGCAAGCGCAGGTTCCCAGTCGGAATAACCATCAAAAACAAACAGGTAACAATTTTTAGCCGGCTGCATAACATCAGTTTTTTAATACTGTATGTAAAGCAACACCGGGGGAGTGACAATGTTATGTCAGCAGCTGTAAAAGAATTTTGGAGTTATATATTATAATGTGTGACCAGCTGCCGTGTAAGCTCCTGCATACGCACGGTTAGCTCATCGGGGGTAATGATGGTTACATCGTTGCCCCACATTAAGATCCAGCGTGCAAAATATTCAAGCGGGTAGCTGTTCATGAAGGTAAGTGTTACATGCTGATCGTCTGTTTTTTCTTCTACCAGCCCGTAGTAATATTTCTGACTGCCCAGGTAACGCGCCACCCGCAAACTGAAACATACCTTGTAGGTGTGGCTGGGCGCAGGTTCTGAGTTATAGCGCTCCAAAAACTCCTGCAGGGAAATATGTTTGGATTTATCGTAGCTGGTGTTGGTGATGTGAAGGTTGCGGATGCGGTCCGTACGGAAGTTGCGGTAGTCGCGGCGCAGCAGGCACCAGGCGATCAGGTACCAGGTATTGTTGTTATGATAAATGCCGATGGGCTCTACTTCCCTTTTGGTGAACTCGCTGGTGTGTGCGGCGCGGTATTCCAGCTGCAGCACCTGCTGTTTACCCAGGGCCTGCTGTATATCTGTAAGAAAGCGGTTGGGAAATTCATCCAGCTGCGGTGCGTGGTTGCGGACTACGGCAATATTCTCGTCCAGCACTTCCAGGAAATCTTTTTCGCTGCCGCGCAGTACGGCCCTTATCTTTTGCATAGCGCTACTGAACTGTTGCCGGTTGGAGCGGTCGCTGAAATGCTCCATCAGCTTTTCACCGGTAAGCAGGGCTGCGGCTTCTTCCCGGTTAAACATTACGGGCGGCAGGTGATAGCCTTCTACTATGTAATAGCCGGTGCCGGCCTCTGCTCCTATGGGCACACCAGATTCCTGCAGGGCCTTTACATCGCGGTACACGGTGCGCAGGCTAATGTTAAACCGCTCTGCTATTTCGGCGGCTTTAACAATCTTTTTACCCTGGAGCTGGATGAGTATAGCGGAAAGGCGGTCTATGCGGTTCATGAAATGCAATTTAATGTTTCCCTGGCAACCTTATTACACCACATTCCGTATACATGATATTGCCAATTATTATATCTTTAGGTGGGACAATTTGAGAGAGAAACTAAAAAAATTTTTTTTACAGATTAAACCTTTAGTCAAATGGGCTGTCTGATAGATGGCAACTTTCCCGAAGAATTTATAAATAGTTGATACTGAGCAATTTTACATCGTTTTCCCCTGAAGATATTTTAAAGTTTTGATGCTACAGTACAGAATATAGGTTAAATGGTAAGTCCCTGCAATTTTTTGCGGGGACCTTTTTTTTACACGCAATTTTCCCCGCAAACGTACGAGTGTTAAATAGTGTTAACGATTTTAGCCTGTTGCTGAAATTTTTTTCAACTTTTTTTTGAAGCAGCAGCACTATTTTTTCCGATAGTGAATAACACTTTCGTGATAGCATAAAAGTCCCTGGATACCGCAGCGGTACTGGTTGTAACCCTGAGAGGATGGAGCAGGCAGGCCGTCTTACAATTTCTATTTTCAGCAGTGATGATATTAATGATACTACAAGAAGCATTTTCTTCAAACAATGCTTTTTTTGTTAAGGTGAATGCTTCAGATAAGCGATGTTATAAGAGTGTTCCTGCAGATGATGTTTTGTTGTTATTGCCGATACTTTAGATAGGTGCCATATAGTAAGTACAATGATGCCGGTGGCAAATGGAACGGGGAATACAAAGGCACTAAAATTCCGTGGATAAATGTGCGGAAACATTCTCAAAACCTGGTGGCAAAAAAGGCAAACATACTTATCAGTAAACAGCTATTTATTACCTACTGCACCCCGACAGCAGTGAATGGCTGCAGCCCGGCCGCACTTTATTGTAATTGACTTGGAATTCGCTACCACAGCGCGTTTCAGAAAGCATAAATTACGGTGTAAAAACTTTTTACGTTAACCGATGATTAACATATTAAAATTAGAATCTGTTTAATTTTGATCCTGAAACGAGGGAGATACCCAACCCATCTTCCGGTTCAGGAATCGCTGTTTATTTGAGTTCAAAATATTGGGGTACTGTATTTAAAAGATCATTACCCGGCCATATCTGGAAGGGGGGACATTTTTTATGGCTGCTTTCAGAGCACAAGTACTAAACAAAATAAACAGCCATCCTCATCATAACCGGCCCCGCATAAAATTCTTTTACCGTACGCTTTGTTACGGGTTAACATATTGTCATTGTCATGTGAATGTTTGCAAGAATCATTTTGTGTCTTTTAATGGTTAAACCAAATAGGGAATGAGCCTGATATTCATCAGGCTTCCTTTTTGGGGGAGCATCATCTTTGGGACTAGCAGCATCGCCTTAAACTTACCGGATGATCTTATACATCATCCGTTTTTTACTAAACGTTGTGTCTTAATGGATAGCTTGACGGAGCTTGATGTCTATCCGGCTCTTACCCTTTATGCTGTTATTTTTATTAGTCTACAAAATTTGTAGGATATTATTTGGTAGTTTAATAAGCCTCTTTTATATTTGTATCACCACCCTAATTAATCACCACCATTAATTAGTTGATTTATAAAAACCAGCACCTATAAATTAACTAACATGCCTTCAAAACCTTTACTGATCTCATCTTCCGGCTGCATGCCCTGTTGTTGTTAAATGTAACCATACCATCTTACTAAAATAACCTACTAAGTAAATATCCAAAACCAACGTTTAACTTTTGTTCTCTGTTGTTAGGCCTGCGAGGCTGCTACGGTGGCCTTGCAGGTATTTGTAACAGGGGCAGTCAATCCTTTTTTTATGCAATACGCAGCTTCCTTTGCCTCCATAGGCGTAATCGTTATACTCATTGCATATACTGTACAATCAACCGTAACACAGGTGAATAAGCTTAGCCCTTTTACTACGGGGACCGTACAGCATAGCAATCGTTTATTTAGCAGCAGCACCGCTGTTAAGTCAACCGTTTTCGTGGTAGATAAAACCAACAGCACCCTAACCTGGACCGCCAGAAAAGTAACCGGGCAGCACACCGGCAGCATCCGTATCAGCAACGGTACCCTGGAGCTGGATAATAACCAGCTGCAGCGTGGCAGCTTTGAGCTGGATACCCGCTCTATTACCGTTACTGATCTGAAAGATGCAGACAGCAATGCAAAGCTTACAGGGCATTTGAAAAGCGATGATTTTTTTGCGGTGGAAAAATTCCCTGCTGCTAATTTTACCATTAGCAGTGTAACACCAGTAAGCGGCAACCAGCATACGGTTACAGGTAAGCTTACTATTAAAGGCATTACGCATGACCTGAGCTTTCCTGCCACTGTTGTAATTAATGGCAGTAAGCTTAGCGCCAAAGCATTAGTGAAAATAGACCGTACCAAATACGATATTAAGTTCCGCTCAAAAAGTTTCTTTGAAAACCCGGGCGATAAAGCGATCTATGATGATTTTGACCTGGATATAACATTGCTGGCGAGCGCACAGTAATATCATTTACCGGTGACAGGTTTAAATGAACCTGACACCGGTAAATGGCTAATATATGAATGGTCTGATCTGCTTATTGCACGGCTGAAATAAAGCAGCTATCTTGGTTGCGCCAACCAATATACAAGCAGATTAAACTAAAAACTATGAGTAAATGGTTAATGGGGTTACCCGCCCTGCTCTTGCCTATGCTAACTGTGCAAGCCCAGAACATCAGTAAATACAATAGCCGCGATAAGATCCAGCACGGCCGCTATACGTTGCTGGTGCTGAACAAAGATTCCACCTTTAGCCCGGAGGTAAAGCAAAAGCTGGAAGATGTGTTTTTTAAAGTATATCCCAAGCTGGCCGATACTTTCAATAAAAAAACCTTACGGAAAGTAACCTTCATAATAAACCCTGAATACGACGGGGTGGCGGCTACCAATGCCAGCAGCGGCGAGGTAAACTTTAGCCCCGAATGGTTCCGCCAGCACCCGGAAGATATAGATGTGGTTACACACGAAGTAATGCATATTGTACAGAACTATCCTGATGATGCCGGCCCCGGCTGGTTAACAGAGGGGATTGCAGATTATGTACGTTATGCGTTTGGGGTAGATAATGCAGGCGCCAACTGGAAGCTGCCGCAGTACTCATCTGCACAAAACTATACACAAAGCTACCGCACTACTGCCCGCTTCCTGGCCTGGCTGGAAAAGAAAGTAAAACCCGGTATTGTAAAAGTGCTGGATGAGAGCATGCGCAACCGGAAATACACTCCGCAGATCTGGCAAACCCTAACCGGTAAAAGCCTGGATGAGCTGTGGAGCAGCTATGCGCAAAACCCGGAATTGTAAGACTATACATATCAATAATAAGAGATAACCCCACAGAATGTAAAAATTTAGAATGTAAGATCATAAACTGACGAAGGAGGTTCATAGAGACATCGAAAAAACTTTATGAACGGGATAAAAGTAAAAGGGAATGCAGCAGTCCATATCCGATCCGCTGCATTCCCTTTTACATTTTACATTTAAAATTTTGCATTTTATATTCTTTCCCCCCTCCCGACTATCTTATCAAGGTTACAGGCAGTTAATTTTCGCAAACAATCGGTTAATTAGTGTGACACAGACACTTATTTTACTATGTAATTTTAGCCTCACAGATAGTACTGAACATTCAACCAAAGTAAGGAGACCAGCATTGGCCCGGGACATAGTAGTTAGCCGGCACTGTAATTCATTGTAGCTTTTTTACCATTAAAACATATGGACATGCGCTTATTTCACGTTAAGGCCACGCTGTTATTAATACCGTGGTTATTTGCATCGGGGTACCTGTTGGCCCAGGGACCGGTATCCGGCAAGGTCACAGATGCAAAGGAAGGCAATCCGCTGCCAGGCGTCAGCGTGTCGGTAGCCGGCACCAATACCGGCAGCATTACAGATGTGGACGGTCATTATACGCTTACCGTACCTGCCGGCGGCAAAACGCTGATCTTTAAGTTTACAGGCATGAAAACCGTGGAGATGCCGCTGAACGGGCGTTCCACCATAGATATACAGCTGGAATCCACCGAAGTAGGCTTGAATGAAGTTGTGGTAGTAGGTTATGGTACGCAGCGTAAAGGCGATGTAACCAGCGCCATTGCCAGTGTAAAATCAGAGAACTTTGTAAAAGGCGCGGTACGCGATGCAGCACAGCTGATACAGGGTAAAGTAGCAGGGTTAACCATATCCACCCCCAGCGGCAACCCCACAGCTAATACACAGATCCAGCTGCGCGGTATCACTACCTTAAAAGCAGGCACCTCGCCCCTGGTATTGATAGATGGTATTCCCGGCACTTTGAATACAGTAGCGCCGGAAGATATTGAATCCATTGATGTGCTGAAAGACGGCTCCGCAGCGGCTATTTACGGTACGCGCGGCACCAACGGCGTAATCCTTATCACCACTAAAAAGCTGCATGGCGACATGCGGCCTACCCTGCAGTATGATGGTTATGTAAGTGTGCAAACCATTGCCCGCCGCCCGGAATTTTTAACCGGGGATGATTACCGCCGGCTGATCAGGGAAGGTATTGACTTTGTAGACTACGGCACCTCTACCGACTGGCTGAAGGAAATTACGCGCACCCCGGTGAGCCATACACATAACCTTAGCTTCCAGGGTGGCAGCGCCACTACCAATGTCACTGCAACATTGAACTACCGTAACTGGCAGGGCCTTTTTCTTAACTCCGACAATAAACAGGTAACCGGCCGTGCAGATGTGAACCATACTATGTTAGATGGTAAGCTGAAGGCCAACCTGAATGTGATCACCCGCAGCCGTACCTACTGGTCGGGTGTGGATGTTGGCGAAGGTGGTTTCAGCGATGGAAACAGCTTTAATAATTATGTGTACCGGCAGGCGCTGATACGTAATCCAACAGACAGTGTGCGCAATTCAAAAGGCGACTGGCTGGAACGTAACATTTATTTCTATGATAACCCGGTGGCTTACCTTATGGAATCATACGGGCAAAACGACGAAAGGGAAACGCGCCTGAACGGCAGCCTTACGCTGGAACCTATTAAGGACCTGAAGTTTAAGCTGTTGCTGTCCGGCAATCAATGGTCGGAAACCAGGGGGTATGCAGAAACCAAGAAACATGTATCTACCGTAAAAAATAACCGCAATGGGTATGCCTCCCGGGGCAGCTCGGACCAGCGCGATAAGCTGCTGGAATTTACTACGGAATATGCGCGCAGCTTTCAAAAACACCGTTTGAGCTTATTGGGGGGGTATAGCTACCAGGATAATACGCGGGAAAATTTTTACATGCAGAACTGGGATTTTCCGACGGATCAATATTCCTATAACAGCATGGAAACCGGCAATGCCTTAAAACGTGGCGATGCCGTTATGGGCAGCTTTAAGGACAAATGGAAGCTGATAGGTTTCTTTGGAAGGTTAAGCTATAACTGGGATGATAAGTACCTGTTGCTGGCCAGTGTGCGCCATGAAGGATCAACCAAATTCGGCAGCAATAACCGCTGGGGTACATTCCCCGCTGTATCGCTGGGCTGGCGTGTAAGTAAAGAATCTTTTGTGAGCGGCCTTACCTGGCTGGATGATCTGAAACTTCGTGCAGGCTTTGGTATTACCGGTACTATTCCGGACGATCTGTACGCATCCCTGCGCAGCTTTAATTATGGCAACCGTTTTCTGATAAACGGGGTATGGGTGCAGGGCCTGGATGCCGTGCGCAACCCTAATGCAAACCTGCGCTGGGAAAAGAAAGAGGAGTATAACATAGGGCTGGACTTTTCATTGATAGACAGCCGTATTTATGGTAACATAGATGCCTACCGCCGTTTAACAAAAGATGCCCTGTTTGATTACCAGGTACCGGTGCCGCCTTACCCTATGCCGCAGATTGTGGCTAATGCCGCGCAGATCAGGAATACCGGGCTTGAGGTGCTGCTGAATTTTGTACCGGTACGTAACAAAAATTTCCAGTGGACATCCGGCTTCAATTACTCCACCAACAAGAATGTGCTGGTATCCCTTTCCAGCAGCAGCTTTGCCGCTACCAACGACTACTTTGATGCCGGTTACACCGGAGAACCTATACAGGAAGCTACCCACCGTGTGCAGGTAGGTAAGCCTATCGGTAATTTTTATGGCTACAGATCCATTGGCATTGATGATAATGGCCGCTGGATCATTGAAGGGAAAGACGGCAAACCGGTAGCCAGCGCAGATAAAAGCCCGGATGATAAAAAGATCCTGGGCAACGGGCTGCCCAAACATTACCTGGGATGGAATAATAGTGTGCAGTACAAAAATTTTGACCTGAATGTTACCATGCGCGGCGCTTTTGGTTTCCAGGTGCTGAACTTTCAGCGGCTGTTTTATGAGAACCCGAAAGTAGTGCAGTATAACATGCTTAAAACTGCGTTTGATAATGTATATGGTAAAACCCGGCTGAATGATGACCTGGCGTTGGTAAGCTATTACATTGAAAATGGCGATTACTGGAAGATAGATAACGTTACCCTGGGTTACAACTTCAACACCAAAGGTTTAAAATATATACGGAATGCGCGTATTTATGTAGCTGCGCTGAACCTGGCTACCATTACCGGTTACAAAGGTATTGACCCGGAAGTGAACCGCACCGGTCTGGCGCCCGGTGATGATGAGCGGGATAAGTACCCTACCACCCGCACTTTTACCGCAGGCGTAAACCTTACTTTTTAAAACAATAGTTATGAAAAACAGGCATTGTATATATACAGGTTTGATGATGATAGCTGTGATGATGTTCACAGGCAGCGCATGCACCAAACTGGATCCTGAAACTTTTTCGGAGATCGTGGAAGAAAATATTACCTACAAGGAATCAGATACATCTGCTATCATTGCGCAGGCCTACAGTCCTTTGAGGCCTGTAATGGCCGACTGGATGGGCTTATTTGACCTGCAGGAGGAAAGCGCCGATGAGATTATTACACCAGCGCGGCCTAACGGCTGGTATGATGGCGGCACCTATCAGCGTATGCACCGCCACACCTGGACCTCTTTGCAGGAGCAGCCTAGTGCATTGTGGGGGCGTGTATACCTTGGCGTTGTAAATGCTAACCGCGCCATTTCACTAATTGAATCCGGCGAGCTGCCCGTAGGGGCGGCAAAGCCAAGCCTGCTGGCAGAGCTGAAGGCGCTGCGCACTTATTATTACTACATTTTGTGCGACAACTTTGGCAATGTACCGCTGATCACTGACTACAAGGATCTTTCTGTTCCCAAACAAAGCAAGCGGCAGGAGGTATATGATTTTATGGTGAAGGAGCTGAATGATAATATGGCGCAGCTCCGCGAATCGGCCGGTACCGGCATGTACGGCCGATTTAATAAATGGGCGGCTAAAACACTGTTAGCTAAAATATATTTGAATGCGCAGGTATATACCGGTACGGCAGCATTCCCGCAATGTTTGCAGCAGTGCAATGATATCATACAGGCTGCACCCGCAGTGGGATATATGCTGGAGCCGCAGTACCGCGACAATTTCAAAACCAATAATGAAACATCCCGGGAGCTGATCTTTACTATTCCTTATGACGACGTGAATGCGCTGGGCTTTATTATCCATATGAAAACACTGGATCCCCTGAGTCAGCAGGTATTCCGCATGGAGGCGCAGCCCTGGGGCGGTAACTGCGCAGTGCCGCAGTTTATTGACACCTATGATGCGGCTGATACCCGGTTAAAAGATACCTGGCTGCAGGGCCCGCAGAAAACGCCGGCTGGCGTGGAAGTGATCAACTACGTAAAATTTGTGGAGAGCATAGAAAAAAGTAAATCCAATGAAGGCTACCGGATCGGTAAGTACGAGATCAAGGTAGGGGCTAAAGGCTCTTTGAGCAACGACTTCCCGGTATTCCGCTATGCAGATGTGCTGATGATGAAGGCCGAGTGCCTGTTACGTGCCGGCCAGATCTCCGAAGCTGCTGCCCTGGTGACCCAGGTGCGCCAGCGGGCATTTGCCAGCACTACCCCTGCGAAAGCCACGGTTACGGTGGCCGACCTGCAAAAAGGCAGCAGCTACCAGTATGGTTACTGGAGCAACGGGCAGATCACAGAACTGCAGGGTGGGGCAGATGTTCCCTACGGCCGTTTCCTGGATGAGCTGGGCTGGGAATTTGCGGCGGAAGGCCACCGCCGGCAGGACCTGATCCGTTTCGGTATTTTCACTACTAAAAAGTGGTTCCAGCACCGGCCCAACGGGGATAACCGGAAGCTGTTCTTTATACCGCAGGAGGAGATGAATAAGAACCCGAACCTGGTACAGAACCCGTAATGGGGACTTGATTGTTTGGGATTACGAATGTGTAACGCCTGTAATAAGGCCTGGCGGCCCGCCATAATTCAATATGGCGGGCTTTTTTTTGGAATTGTGGGTAAAAACCTTATTTTTGCGTCCCTGAATAGGAATTTTCAACCGGAGAAGTGCAGGAGTGGTTGAACTGGCACGCCTGGAAAGTGTGTAAACTCGAAAGGGTTTCAAGGGTTCGAATCCCTTCTTCTCCGCAAGCTTTAAAGCCTTCAAGTCGAAAGATTTGGAGGCTTTTTGTTATCGAAAAGTAAACTACTGATCCTTTTAATAGCTTTTACCAACATATAATCACTCCTTTGAGGTAAATACCTGGTTGCCAGATTCTGTTACGGACTGAGATATCAATAATGTATCTTCCGATGAATATTAATAACATTATTACTAATTCAGCTTGAACATAGTCTCTTCTGTTCAATAAGGGATTTATCAAAAAAGAATCATTCCCTTTTACCTGTTCACAGATATAGTATTTCACAAGCAGGCAATAGAGCTAAAATGTAATTTGTTTTTCTTGAATAAAAATCACTACCCATGTTTAACTATTCAAAGGCAGTCCTTATCCCCCTATTGATACTATCTTTTAACCACAATATTTTTGGACAATCAGAGAATATTGATGCTTTTGTACGAAAACAAATGCAGGAGCGCAAGATTCCCGGCTTGCAACTGGCCATTGTAAGACACGGTAAAATTATAAAAACAGGCAATTACGGGTATGCAAATTTGCAGGATTCGATAGCAGTCAATGATAAAACTGTTTTTACCATTAATTCAATCACCAAAGCATTTGTTGGTGTTGCAATTGTGCAGCTAATGGAAGCTGGAAAATTAAAGTTGGATGCACCTATCTCTAAATACCTCACAGACCTTCCTGAATCATGGAAGCCTATAACAGTTCAGCAACTCCTGTCACATATATCCGGGATTCCAGATATTGTAAATGAGGAGGAATCTGTTCTGATAAATGATGACCCGGAGGAAGCATGGAAAATGGTCATGCAGCTGCCAAATGAATTTAAAGCCGGTGAGAAGTTTAGTTACAATCAGACCAATTATTTATTACTGGGCCATATTATCCATAATTTGAGTGGCATGCCATTCCAGGAGTTTATTACCAAAGAACAATTGGAAAAAGTCGGTATGCCCAAGACTATACAATCAGGTTTTGGTGCTACCAAAGCTGTTATACCACATTCAGCCTGTAGTTATCAATACCGGAAAGGGGTGCTAAGTAATATGTTTTTTTCATTCCCTCCTTTTTTGCAAACAGCCGCCGGCATGAGCTCAACAGCAACAGAATTGGCGAATTGGGTGATTTCTCTGCAAAGCATGCAATTGTTAAAACAGTCATCAAGCCTTAAGGCGCTTTGGACACCTGCCATTCTAAATAATGGAGAAACAGACGGTTTTAGCAAGTTATTAAATGGATATGCTGCCGGATGGCCGGTTATTAAAAGAGCAAGTCATCCGGCACTGGCGCCTGTAGGAGGTAATCGTTCTGCTTTATTCGTATATCCCAACGACGATCTTTCCATCATAATACTTACCAATCTTTCAGGCGCATTTCCGGATAGATTCATTGATGAACTGGCAGCATTATTTATCCCGGATATGCTAAAATCAACTAACATAGCTAATAATTAGTCATTATGCCTGTTGAGCGTTCTGACTACGCTTTTAATCCATTTATAATAATACAATTCTGTATTGCAGATAAATTATCGACAAAATGATTTAAAAGTTGCCCCCTACAGCCAGCAAGCTTTAAAGGGATGGATGAAAGTCTGTCCCTTTTTTTATGCACATAAGTGAACATTCAAAAATTTACAACTACATTTGCTTTGCAAAACAATGAATGTTTGTTGCCCAAAAAATACCTGAATTTTAATAGTCATTGGTCATGTAAACCCGTTTTTAACTTCAATAATCCATAAACATTTCAATTTAAAATTTAAACATCTCTTATCTATGAAAAAGAGCTTATTTGCAGCGTTAGCGCTGAGCGCATTGCTTTTCGCATGCTCAAAGGAAAAGACAACCCAGGACAAGCCCGCTCCATCAGGAAAGAAAGTCCCTATCAATGTTAGTATTACTGATTTTGTAAAGAAGGTAGAGCAGCTACCTAGTCCTTTAGGTAGAAAAAGTAACCTGTCTGCAAAAGATTCTGTACTCAGCACCGAGATCTCCGACATTTATTTCTTCGTGTTCGAGAGTCATAATCAGGTGGTTGATTTTATACACCAGCGCTCAACAGATGACAACTTTGGCATTATTGCCGATTCATTGCCCGAAGGAAATTACAGGATCGGTTTAGTGGCTTCTACAGACAGCCTTACCATTATTGGAGGATCAGTATTCACTAATCAACCTGACGAAACAATGGCACCAACACCTTTTCCGGATGTGTTTTACAAAGGAGCTGACATCACAGTAAGCGCTGGTGGTAATAATATATATGATCTGTCGTTAGAACGTATAGTGGGATTCCTGGAAGTAAATATAGGAGACGCCCCGGCTATCAGTGCAGACTCAAGTGTTACAGTAAACCTGAGATTTGAGAACAGTTATTTGAGCCCGGTATATGGCGAGTCATACCAGGGCACATTTCTTATTCCTATGAACATTCCCCGTCGGAGCCAGCAGGTATTTAATGCCTTTGTGATGAGTACTTATGCGGATGTATTCGTGGATATTACTTACCCGGACAGAACGACCGGAGCACTGCTAACAAAGACGATCAACTACGTTGGGATTGACAAGAACGCAAAGACCATCCTGAGCGGAAATCTTTATTCAGCGCCTCCTGTGCCTGAGAAGTTCAGTAACGGCTTTAATGTTAGCATAAACAAAATTTGGGGACCATCGAATGAAATTGGCTTCTAATGTTTTAAAGGGATGGATGACAATCTGTCCCTTTTTTTTATATTTAGTCTATGGCTTATAAAAGAAAAGGGCATCAAAGTCCTGCCAATTTCTTTTATTACTTTTGCAACATATTTATCCACTAGCCCATGACCTGTACCACCGCTGCACAGTATATTTTCCTGTCATTTCTTTTTTTTGCTATAGCCTGTTCTGAGCCGGAAAAGCCGGTAACGAAGAAGGAAGCGGCAGAAGTAGCCACCTCGCTGGTAAAAGCCTTTGCCCATCGTGATGCCAGCCGGTTCAATGAGCTGCTGGACGTGGACGCCTTTAAAAAAAGGGTTGTGAACCACGCCGGTGATAAACTTGCGTCATCAATAGTGGCAGGTGCAATGAAAAGTATGAAATCGGGAGAATTTGGCCTTCAGATAGTAAAAGCCCTTGGCAACAAAGGAACTTATGAGCTGGTAAAGCAATATGAAAAAGACGATCACCAGCACCTGGTCTTCCGGCTGTACGATGAGCAGCTTAACTACCATGACCTAGAGCTTATCAAAAAAGGGGACCAGGTTAAAATAGCAGACATATTTGTCTATGTCACAGGAGAAAACCTAAGCAGCACTTTAGCTGAATCGCTCCGGTCCATGACTGAACAGGAAGAAGCAGTAAAGGAAGTCGGTAAAAAGGATGTAAGAAAAGTACAGCTGATCAAAAAATACATCAATTTAAATGATTATGAAAAGGCCAGCCAGGTTTTTGAAACACTTCCTGCTGTGATGAAGGAACAGAAGCTCATTAAGATAATATATATTCAAATTGCCAGTGGCCTGGGAAATGATAAATACCTGGCTGCATTAAACAAGTTTCAACAAGAGTACCCCGACGCGCCTAATATGTATTTGCTCATGGTTGATGCTTATTTCCTGAAGAAAGACTTCCCAGCTGCCATGGGATGCATTAACCATCTTGATTCACTTATTAACAAGGATCCTTTTTTGGATTATTACCGTGCATTGATCTGTAAAGAAAGTAATGATGATGTCAACAAGCTGGTTTACCTGAAAAGGCTGCATCAAAATATGCCCGGTTTTGGATCTGGCACGCTGGAACTGATCAATGCCTATGTGGATGACAAACAATGGGACCAGGCGGTGCCACTTACCCAACAATACAGGAAGAGCAAAAATGCCGACACCATGACGCTTAAAATGTTGTACCTGCTGAATCCCGACTTCGAAAAGGAAATGAAGGCAGCAGATGATCATTAATTATATTTCAGCCGCTACCTCCGACGGTGTTTTTCCAAACTCCTTTTTAAACGCAAAAGAAAAATGTGAAAGATCTTCAAAGCCTACTTCCAGGTATACCTCGCTGGGTTTTTGATTTTGTTTGCTGATCTGAAAATAAGCTTCATCCAGCCGTTTCTTTTTAAGCCAGTTTCCCGGTGTTGTTCCGAAGGTCTTTTGAAAGTCACGTTTGAAAGATGACAGGCTTCTTCCCGTGAGGAACGCAAAGCGTTCCAGACTAACATTGAAACGAAAATTCCTGTTCATATAATCTTCTAAATCAATCTTGCCGGGAGCACCGAAGTTGAACAGGACGTTGGATAGATCCGGGTCAGACTTTAACAGGATCAGGAGCAGCTCTTCCCGTTTAATGTCAGAAAATGTTTCATCAAGCTCCAGGCCGCCTGCATAGTAAGGTTCCAGCGATTGGATGTAGCTCCTGATCCATTTATTCTCTTCTATAAACACAAATGAATCTTCACGATCCGAGGTTTTTACATGGTAAGGATGGCGTTCCAGGAACTGTTTTAAGAACGGTTCATCCAGCGCAATGATGATCTTTTCAAACCGGTCTTTTTCCTTAAACTTTGTGTAGCGGATGAGATGGTTTTTCCGGGCGATAAAGTAATCGCCCGGGGCCATGGTATATCTTTTGTTGCCATCATAAGCTTTCATGGAGCCTTGCAGCAGACACATAAAAAAATGTTCAGGTATGAACTGTTCCGGCGAGATCTCCGGGCCTAAATGACAGGAATGTATATGATTTAGTTTCAATTTTTGCGCTTGCTGATTATGTTACAAATTTACTCATTTCACCCAGCTGTCCAGGCTCGCTAAAATTGCTTCCTCTTTGCTTCGCGGATGCCAGTCTAAAATTGCTCTTGCTTTCCTGTTCGATATTTCAATGTAAAACTCTTTTGGGGTGGGCTGCATGTCATTGATTTTAGCAGCTTTTCCGGGGCGTTCTTTTTTGATAAGCTGAGCTACATCATAAAAGCTAACCACTCCTTCTGATGTTGCCAAAAAGCGTTGCCCTTTCGCTGCAGGATGCAACATTGCTTTGATGTGAATATCTGCCACATCACGCACATCCACCACACCCAGGGTAAATGCAGGACTTTCTGTAATAATGCCCTCAACGAGCGCCTTTACTACTCCCTCAAAGGAAGCCGGATAAATATCTCCTATGATAGGGCCAAAAATTCCAACAGGATTAATAACCGTCAGTTCCAGATCTCCACCCTCTTTTTTAATGAAGTCCCAGGCTGCTTTCTCCGCCACGGTCTTGGATTTGATATATGGTTGGATCGGTGCGTTTTCATCCGTCCAGTCTTCTTCTGTAAAAATATGTCCCTTAACACGATTACTATAACCAATTGCCGCAAACGAAGAAGTTAGCACTACCCGTTTTACCCCGGCATCCCTGGCGGCTTTTAAAACTCTTAGGGAACCGTCGCGGGCAGGAATAATAAGTTCGTTTTCGTCCTGGGGTTGGACCAGCGGAAAAGGTGAGGCCACATGCAATGCATAGTCACAATCCTGTACGGCTTCGTCCCAGCCTGCGTCTGCCAACAGATCCGCTTCAACAAAATGCAGGTGCTGCAGATCCTTTAGCCCGCCATGTTTCAGCGCATTAACAATACTTTCTTTTTTGGCTAAGGAACGAAGGGTGGTTTTAACGGTGTATCCCTGCTGCAATAACTGCAAAAGAGTATGAATGCCTACAAAGCCGGTTCCTCCTGTTACTAATACTGTTTGATTGTTCATGATCTCATTGTAATTGTTGCAGCAAAGGTCAGTATTAAGTTAAGGAGTGGCTTTGTTGTGGAGTTCAATTTTGTTTTGTTGTAAAGGTCAGGTTATGCCAGTGATAATGGTTACGTATTAGTATTTTTTTTTCGCGCTGATAGCTCAGTTGGCGTTTGTCCGAACAACTTTTTAAAGGCAAATGAAAAATGAGACAATGCTTCAAAACCCAGGTCAATATAAATTTCGGACGGTTTTTTACTTCGTTTATCGATCAGAAAATAGGCATCCTCCAGCCGTTTCCGTACCAGCCAGCGACTGGGTGTTTCATTAAAAATGGCGTAGAAGTCCCGTTTAAAAGCGGATAAGCTCCGTCCTGTCAGGTAAGCAAAGCGGTCGATACTCACATTAAACCGGTAATTACGGTTCATGAAAGCTTCCAGATCTATTTTTTGAGGAATGCCATAGTCAAAAAATACACCGGATAATTCCGGCTGTAATTGTAATAAGATCAGCAGCAGCTCTTCACGTTTAACATCAAAAAAAGCTTTGTCCATTTCTCCCCGCTCATTGTAATATGGGATTAAAGAATGAATAAAACTGTTGATCAATTCATTGCGGGGTATTCGTAAAAAGGATTCTTCGGATCTGAACGGTGCTGCAATTATTTTTTGTTTTTCCTGGAATGCTCTCAAAAACGGTTCATCAAAAACAAAAATTATTTTTTCGGCTTCGTCGCTCTCTTTTGCAGGGTTCTGCCGCCCTAACCGGTTTTTATGGGTAATGCCATATTCCCCTGATTGCAAGGCATAGTTTTTACCACCGTAATAACCACTCATGTTTCCTTTTACCAGGTAAAAAAAGAGGTGTTCAGCAATAAATTGTTCCCGCGCTATTGCCGGTCCAATGAGGCAGGTCTTATTGACAGGCGCTTTCATTTTAATTTCTAAATTTAATCATGCTCTCACCGAAAGAATAATAGCTATCGGTATCCGGTCCGAAATTACCTGGTTTTTGCATTATGTTATACCGGAACTTTTGACAATAAGGCTCGTGTTTCGGCAACAACGCGGTCTTGAAACCTGGCGTCCCGTACCAGTGCTGAGCCAAGCATTGGCTCACCCTTTTCGTCGTAGTAGATCCCGGTATTATCCGATTCATCGGTCAGGATCTTTGTAATTACCTGTGCTGCCCGTTTTGGTGTACTCCGGTATTTAACGAAAGGAGGAAATAAAGTGAGAACCTGGCCAAACAGGAAACGCAGGACGATATTCGCATCACGCGCCAGACCTGTTCCGGGAGTGATCCCCGGCTCCACAGCGTTGAAGCGAAGCCTTGGGGTTTCACGAACAAAGGTCATTGCAGCAGCCAGACTACATTGCTTTGAAGTGGCGTATGCGTCTGCGCCTGGTAGCTTAGAGCCGCCTTGTTTCCACTCACCCCGGGCACTTGCCTCTGCAGAGATATAGCGGCCGCCCTGCATCCCTATTACTTTTGCCGGCTTGCGTTCGGGGTCTTCCACAGCGGAAACAACAAATACTACGTTTGCTTTGTCAGGGAGGTGAGGTATAAGCGCTTCGGTTAAAACGAAGGGCCCAAGATGGTTGGTAGCGAATGTCAGATCCCAGCCTTGCGCGCTCTTCGCCGCGCCCATTGGCGAAATTCCGGCATTATTCAGCAGTCCGGCAATTGGGAGACGTAGCGCTATGATCTCCGCAGCCGCACGCTGTACACTCATTATGTCTGACAGGTCACACACAACCGGCACTGCATACTGACCTTTTTGCGCTATAATGTTCTGCACTTCGCCAAGCTTCCCGGAATTCCGCCCGACCAGGATGACCGTGCCGTGTTTAGCAAGCTCCAGTGCTGTGGCGCGGCCTATACCAGAGGTAGGCCCGGTGATGATGAACGCCTTTCGATCCGGTAGGTTTTTTTGAACAGCCTTTGACATAATTTTCTCTTTTTAAATTTAAAATTATACTGCAAAGATCTGCATCAATATTTCAGGTAGCTTTCCTGAAAAGTCCAATTTTACCTTCCTGAAAAGTCCATCATTCAGAGGGAAGTTTTCCTAACGGGTTTTGCTTACCGTCTGAATAAGCTTTACTCACAGCATCATTTTCGCCAATCTGCCAACTTGTATGAGCTTGCGCTGCAGCTCTTCCGACCAGCTTAAACCGATACAAAGCCTCATACAGTTTTCAAACTGATCCTGTAGCGTAAACATTCTGCCGGGAGCAATGCTGATCTTATGTTTGATCGCAAGATTGTACAGCGCTGTGGTATCAATTTTTTTAGGCAGCTCAACCCATAAGGTAAGCCCTCCCTGCGGCCTGCTTGTTTTGGTGCCTTCCGGAAAATGTTGGGAGATGATGTGCGCGTAGTGCTGATAATTGCTATATAATGTCTTGCGTAATTTCCGGAGATGATTCTCATACCGGCCACTTTTCAGATAGTTAGCTACTGCTTCCTGCGTAATGGCAGGTGAGGATATTGCATGTGCCAGCTTTAGCTTCAGGATCTGCTCCTTGTATCTGCCGGGTGCAACCCAGCCTACGCGATAGCCCGGGGCTAAGGTTTTAGAAACGGAGCTGCATAAGAGCACTGTTCCGTTTTTATCAAATGACTTACAACATTTGGGCCGGTGGCTGCCAAAATAAAGATCGCCATACAGGTCATCCTCTATGAGTGGAATATTATGTTTAGCCAGCAATGCCACCACCGTTTTTTTATTTTCATCCGGCATACAGCTTCCCAAAGGCGTACTGAAGTTTGTAACCAACAAACAAAGATTAATCTTAGGAATGGCCTTCTTCAGCGCTTCAATTTTTATACCTGTATTAGGATGAGTAGGCAGCTCAAGCACCTTCAGGCCAATACTTCCGGCCAGCTGTAAAATGCCGGGGTAAACAGGGCTTTCTATGGCGATGGTATCGCCCGGCTTCGCCACAGCCATCATGCAGAATGCCAGCGCATTCATACCGCCTGCAGTAGTAACCAGGTCGTTTTCATGCAGGCAGCCTCCCCAGGAAATAGAACGGGCTGCAATGATCTTTCGCAGCTTTTCATTTCCCTGCAATGCTTCATACCCGGCGCCGCTGTCCCGGAGCTCCCTGGTTGCGTGTATAATCTCTTTATTCAAAGCTGCCAGGGGCAATAATTCATTCGAAGGAACGCCAATGGAAAACAGCGTAAGATCTTTCCCGCCCAGATTCAGATAGACTTTACTGATCATTTCATCCGGCTCCTTATTACTGCTTATTTGTGAAGGGCTGCTTGTTTCAGGAAGCGGAAGTCTTTTATGCGGTAGCTGGCTTACAAAATATCCGGACTGGGGTATTGATTCTATCAGTGACTGTCCTTCCAGTTCCAGGTAAACCCTTTTTGCCGTGTTCATGCTAATATTATGCTCATGGCACAACGTTCTGACAGAGGGTAAGCGATCGCCGGCTTTTAAAACTTCCTTCCTGATCAGCTGCGCAATGTTGTCTGATATTTGCAGATAGAGATAATTCTGCTTCATGCAGCAAAGATAACTGTGTCCATTTAAATATTAAAAACTGTGACTGTATTCATTTTAAATACTTACATAGTTTTGCATAAAAATTATAGCAGGATATGTCAGCAATAAGCATTAAAACAGGTGTTGAGAACATGGATGTTAAGACAGTTCATCGTTTCCTGGCAGAAGATTCTTACTGGGCTAAGAACATTTCTTTTGAGCTGGTGCAGCATTCGCTGAAGCATTCCTTTTGTGTAGGGGCTTTTATAGACGGGCAGCAGGTTGGGTTTGGAAGAGTGATCACTGATTATTGCACTTTCGGCTGGTTCGCTGATTTCTTTGTATTACCGGAACATCGTGGAAAAGGGGTCTCTAAAAAGATGTTATCTTTTATACTGGAACAGCCATGGTCAAAACGTTTGAGAAGGATCATGCTGAACACAAGCGATGCGCATGGGTTATACCGCCAATTCCAGTTTAAGGATCTTTCAGGCCCTGCCAGGCTCCTGGAAATTTACAGACCGGATGTTCATTTACAGTATACAGAATAGCTGAAGCCTTCTGCTGCAAAGATTTCCGGATCCCATTTTGTAATGTTATCAAAATAACTTTTCTTCATTCCAACATTGCATAATGGATAACACGGATACAAAAAGACTTTCCCGGCTAACTGCAATCCTTACACAGCTGCAGACAAAACGTATTTTGACCGCTCCGGAGCTTGCTGCTAAATTTTCGGTAAGCATCCGTACCATTTACAGGGACATCCGGGCGCTGGAACAAGCCGGCGTTCCCGTTCTGACCGAAGAAGGCAAGGGATATTCGCTGATGGAGCATTACAGGCTCCCGCCCGTAACATTTACCGAAAGCCAGGCCAATGCTTTAATTATTGCCGAACAATTGGTGCTGAAGAACAAAGATGCATCCTTCATTAAAGATTATTCTGAAGCAATTGACAAAATAAAAGCAGTATTAAACCATAGTGTAAAAGATAAAGCCAATTTACTTTCAGAGAGAACGAGGTTCGATCAGAACCTTAACCGCGAAAGGAACAGTAATAATTTATCTGAGCTGCAGTTTGCGCTTACAAACTTTAACCTGGTTAAAATTGAATATACCAACGAAACCCAAAAAACAAGTTCCAGGCTCATTGAACCGTTTGCATTATTAAGCACCCAGGAGAACTGGCTGTTGGTGGCCTGGTGCCGCTTGCGGAAAGAGTTCCGGTATTTCCGCCTCGACAGGATCAAAAAGCTTGAGCTGCTTTCAGAAAAATTCACCCCGCACAAAATGACCTTACAGGAATATTTTGACAAATTTTATACCTCCTGAAATACCCCTGACATAGGGCTGTCATCTGCCCCATTTAGATTTGCATTTCTAAACAGTAAAAGTCAATTTTATGATCAGTCAATTAGCAAATTTAAATTGGATCAGCGTTTCAGTTGCATTTGTTGTATATTTTTTACTTGGCGCCTTATGGTTCACATTACTTTTTAACAAGCAGTACAAAATTTCTTTGGGCCGTGAAAACGAAACGCTGCAAAACAATGCGCCGATTTTTATTGTAGGCCCTGCGCTTTGCTCACTGGTGATCACTATTGTGAGCGCGGTTTTAATTTATGCGCTGAATATTCATCAGTTGGCAGGCGCTTTGGAGTTTGCCATAGTTATTGGCATTGGATATTTGTTTGCCAATACAGTTAATATTGCCATCAACCCCAATATCCCCCGCCCCATTCTTTATGGAATTATAACCGGTACCTACCATTTACTGGGTATACTCATCGTAAGCATTATTTTAATTGCAATGAAATAAGATGAGCATAATGCAAAAAAAAGAGGTGCCAACTTTTTGCCCGGCAAGCCGGGAAGACTGGCGGCAATGGTTAAAAGAGAACCATCGTTTAAAGGAATCCGTTCTGCTTGTTTACTATAAGAAGAAGTCGAATATCCCATCAATAATATATAGTGAAGCTGTTGACGAAGCACTTTGCTTTGGCTGGATAGACAGTACACGAACATCCCTGGACGATGATAAGTTCATGCAGTTCTTTTGCCAACGGAAACCGAAAAGTGTTTGGTCAAAGATCAACAAGGAAAAAGTACAGCGGCTGATTGAGGAAGGGCTTATGACACCAGCAGGTTATGAGCGTATTAAAACTGCGAAACAGAATGGTTCCTGGACAATTTTAGATGATGTTGAAAAATTAAAGATACCGAAAGACCTGGCCAGCGGATTCAAAAACTGGCCGGGGGCCAGGAACTATTTTATGAGCTTAAGCCGATCTGTAAGAAAAAGTATCCTGCAATGGCTGGTACTTGCCAAACGGCCTGAAACAAGGCAAAAAAGGATCAATGAAATAGCGGAACTTGCAAGTCAGCAGCTGAAACCTAAACAATTCCGATGAAAGAGGGAAACTCAAAAGTTTTTTTAAACTAACAGATTTTATTTCTATATTCATACTCAATTCTCCTGACGTTAAGAAACCACCAATTCTTATAGTTCACTGAACCCTGAAGTGAGATATCAATGAAAAGTCAGTAAGTAGATAACCTCCATAAACTTAAATCATGGCCGACCAAAAAATCAAGCAAACAGCACTTGGTGATGTAGCTGCCAGACAGCTTGCCATTGCTACCCGTACCGTACCACAACTTACCGCAATTTCACCAAGGTGGTTAACACATTTATTAAACTGGATCCCCGTTGAATCAGGTGTTTACCGGTTAAACAAGGTTAGGGATGAACAGCAGGTAGAAGTTGACTGCTCTGCGCGGGATGAACGATCCCTGCCCTCTACTTTTGTTGATTATATAGAGAACCCGCGGGAATACAATCTGAGCGCGGTAACCACCGTTTTAGATGTACATACGCGTGTATCGGATCTTTACAGTAAACCGTATAACCAGATCAGCGAGCAGCTGCGCCTTACTATTGAAATTGTTAAGGAAAGGCAGGAAAGTGAGCTTATAAACAACAAGGAATACGGTTTGCTGAGCAGTATTGTACCTTCTCAGCGCATTAAGGTACGCAAAGGTTCTCCTACACCGGATGACATGGATGAACTGATCACAAAGGTCTGGAAAGAGCCTGGTTTCTTCCTGCTGCATCCACAGGCTATTGCCGCATTTGGGAGAGAGTGCACAAGACGGGGTGTGCCTCCGCCAACAGTATCGCTCTTCGGTTCACAGTTCCTTACCTGGAGAGGCATTCCGCTTATCCCATCTGATAAAGTACCCATTGTTGACGGTAAAACAAAAATAATATTACTCAGAACCGGTGAAAGCCGCCAGGGTGTTGTTGGTTTATACCAACCGGGGTTACCCGGCGAACAATCCCCTGGTTTGTCCGTGAGATTTATGGGTATCAATAACAAGGCTATCGCGAATTACCTGATCTCTTTATACTGTTCATTAGCAGTATTGGTGGATGATGCCATAGCCGTACTTGATGATGTTGAAATAGGAAATTATTATGACTACCAATAACTATCCCGAAGGCTTACCGGATATTTCTGTGCTTGAAAAGCTGGCGAACCAGTTTTTTTCCGCGCTGCCGGGAACTGCGCAGGCGCCGCCGTCTTCTGCTGTTGGTGGTACACCACCGGCTGCTTTTAGTCCTTCCGGCGCCACAGATCTGAGGGATCATAAACAACCTGATAGCAAGCTGACGGATACGGAACACATACCGGCATCTGTTGCCGGCAGCGGGATATCGCCTTCAGCTATTGAACAGGGCAATGCGGTGGATATTAACGATCCTCAAACAAGCTTGCCTGATCCACAAAGCACAGGTTTGGGTAATGTACCTCAATCCGTTGCCGGTAGCGGGATATCGCCTTCAGCTATTGAACAGAATAATGCCGTTGATCTGCAAAACCCGCAAACCAGCTTCCCTGATCCGCACAGGTCCCTGAAACCGGATCAGCCGGTTCCTGGCAATAGGTATGCTTCTTATCTGGAAAGGATAAATAATCGCACAGACCGTTCGGGAAATACTCCACTGGGATCAGGAAACAATTATACGTTACCCACAACATTGGATTATTTGCCGGGCTTTATGGATCAGCCTTTTGAAGCTGCCGTATCGGAGCTGCTTCAAAATATACCGTCTGTGCCCTTTAGCCCCCAGTTACGGGGTGGCAGCGTTTCCGAACCGGCGTTTTATTTTTTAAATGAAAAAAACCTTTTAAAAACTTTTGGTAATAGTTCCGTTGCTGCAGCGAAAGAGCAGGGGGACGGCCAGAAGAGCGCTGCGGAAATTAACCGGATCAGGCAGGACTTCCCGATCCTGCAGGAATATGTGAAGGGCAAACCGCTGATCTGGCTTGACAATGCGGCTACCACGCAAAAGCCGAAACAGGTCATTGACAGGATCAGCTATTTTTATGAGCATGAAAATTCCAATGTTCACCGTGCGGCCCATGAGCTTGCGGCAAGATCGACAGACGCTTATGAAGCTGCCCGCAAAAAAGTTCAGACCTTCCTGAATGCTGGTTCGCCCAATGAAATTGTTTTTGTACGCGGAACTACCGAAGCCATTAACCTGGTAGCCAAAAGCTGGGGCGAACAAAATCTGCATGAGGGAGATGAGATAATCCTCAGCCACCTGGAACATCATGCGAACATTGTTCCCTGGCAGCAGCTTGCATCAAAAAAGGGGCTGAAGATACGGGTCATTCCTGTGGATGATGACGGACAGCTGATCCTTGGGGAGTATGCAAAACTATTAAATTCGAAAACCAAGCTGGTTTCGTTTACGCAGGTATCAAACGCTCTTGGAACTATTACTCCTGCAAAACAGATCGTTGATATGGCCCACCAGGCCAGCGCTAAGGTGCTTGTAGATGGGGCTCAATCTGTTTCGCATATGCGTACAGATGTACGCGCCCTTGATGCGGATTGGTTTGTCTTTTCGGGGCATAAGATATTCGGACCTACCGGTATCGGCGTGTTATACGGCAAAGAATATTTGTTAAATGAAACTCAACCCTGGCAAGGCGGAGGTAATATGATAAAGGATGTTACTTTTGAGTATACCCAATATCATAATGCTCCTGTACGCTTTGAAGCGGGCACAGGTAATATAGCCGATGCCGTTGGATTGGGTGCAGCTATTGATTACGTTAGTAAGCTGGGTATGGAATGGATCTCTCAATATGAGCACTATTTGCTGCTGTATGCTACAAGGCTCCTCAAAGGTGTACCGGGATTGCGTTTGATCGGAACTGCGCCTGATAAGGCAAGTGTGCTGTCTTTTGTACTGGATGGCTATAAAACAGAACAAATAGGTTCTGCGCTTAACGAGGAGGGTATTGCTGTTCGTTCAGGCCACCATTGCGCTCAGCCCATCTTACGCCGTTTTGGGTTAGAGAGTACGGTAAGGCCATCGCTCGCATTTTACAACACTTGTGCGGATGTTGATGTGCTTGTGTCAACGTTATACCGCCTTGCGCGGAAGTAATTAATAATTAAGAATCAATAATAATTAATATGAGCAACCGGGATTAAAAAGGTTGCTCATATTATTTTTATGGGATTAAGCGATGGTGCTTAGTTTAGTATCAATGGCTACTGATTGCCAGGTTGCAAGATCCTGTAAAAGAGTTTCGCTATGCTTTTTAATTAAATTTACTGCATCTTCTCCCAGCTGTAATCTTAATGGTGTTTTTTCTGCGGCCAGCGCTTTATCAATAGCAATAGCAGCTTTTGCGGGATCTCCTTCCTGCGCACCGTTCATTCCCCTGGCAAATTTTCTCGTTGCTCCAACGGTTTCCTTGTAGGCATCCAACTCCGGCATATGTTTCATTGCGTCACCTGCTAATTCGGTTCTGAAATTACCTGGTTCCACGATCAATACTTTTATTCCAAGGGGCGCCAGCTCATCGGCCAAAGCCTCTGAATGGCCTTCCAGTGCACATTTTGAGGCAGAATATGCGCTGAATCCTGCAAAGGAGAGCTGTCCGCCTAAGCTGGTGATATTAACAATGGCACCTGATCTTTGCTGCCTGAAGGTTGGGAGTAAGGCCTGTGTAACGCTTACAGCGCCAAAAAAATTGGTGTCCATCAGGGCACGTAATTCGCTCTCTGGTGTTTCTTCAACGGCGCCCACGATGCCATACCCGGCATTATTGATCAGCACATCAACCCGGCCAAAGCGATCGATCGCTTTTTTAACTGCATCGGAGATCTCGGTATTGTTATTTACATCCATTTTTATGGCTTCTACCTGATCAGGTGCAATAGCTTTGATGCTTTCCAATTTATCTAAGCGTCTTGCAGTAACTATTACTTTATAACCTTGTGTGATAGCATATTCGGCAAATGCCTTTCCAAAACCTGATGAGGCGCCGGTGATAAACCATACTTTTTCCATGATTGTGTTTTTATACTTATGAGACCAGTTGATAATTATACGGGTTGTTGATATAATTATACAAACATGCTGAGAATAATGCAAGCATGCCTGTATAAATATGCCGTATACTTTTCCTGTGAGGATACTAGCGGATATTGGAGATCTTTATATTCTCCGGCGAAAGCAGATTAATATCATAATACCGTTCGTAAGTAGAATGAGCGCGGATGATATCATTGATCAGATCTATTCCTACAAATGGATTAGACTGTGTGCTGAAAAAAGCCCATTTGAGATTGCCATCTTTATCTTCCAATGCCACGAATCCCTCATTGCCCATGCCACCTTCTCCGCAATAGATGGTGTCTCCGTTTTCGAGTTTTATGTGTTGGGGGTGTAGCTCTATTTCTGTCCATGGATCATCGTTGTATTTTTCAATACTTTCTACAGTGGTGTCACAAATAGCATTGATGAAGTATGATTTTTCTGTACCGTTGATAACGGAATAACCACTCATGATAATCACATCTCCACTACCCAGCAGTATACAATCATAGCCAAGTAATTCTTTGTTTTGCCAATGTTCCTGAATAATCTGTTGGGACATATTTATGCGCCTATTTTTATTGTTTATTAATCACATTTTGCAGCTACAATCTGAGGACGTTCCTTTCTGCCTTCTGCAGGTAATGCAATTTTCGGCAGGTCCTTTCTGTGCTTGGGTCTTGAGTTTAGTTTTTTCTTTAGGTTGCTGCCGTAGGTACCACCGCCTGGTCTTGCATCATCTAAATTAACAAGCTTTATCGGTACACTTTCCACACCTGCCCTTTGCGCGGCTACCAATCTTCTATTATCAAGGCTTACCCGCTGACCATTAACTTCTGCAACCTCTAATGGACTTCTTTCCCATTCCCACTGGCCGGCTTTCATAGCTTCTTCATATTCAGCTACCGGTTCTGTTACATAGCCCTGAGAGAAGTTAAGTGTGTTTGGATCAACCCATTCCAAACCGGTTCCACCGTTAAGACCCATGATATCTACAAGCACATTCGTATCCTTCACATAACCATACAACCTACTTCCACCATCCAGCCTTATCGGATCCTGGCTAATATACCCTCCCTCATCCGGGCTATAATACCTGAACCTGTTATAATACAACCCTGTCTCCACATCCTCATACTGCCCCTGGTATCTGAAGGGCACCAGCTCCCGCTCACCTGCTAACTTACGCACCTGGCCATAAATATCCAATTCGCAGGACCATACTTTTTCACCAGCAGCATCATAAGCCTCACATGGGGTACCCAGATGATCGTTAATAATAGAATACTGCTTTCCGTTAATAATCTTAGCAGCCGGTACAAAGGTTCCATCTTCAAACACCCAGGTAGCCAGGGTTTCAGCGGGTACCGGTTCAGGATGGTTCAAAGCTACATTGCCCAGTTCATCTATAGTAGTAACAGGGCGGTCAGTGCTGCCATAGCTCCACTCATGCAATGGTACATTGCCATCCCATATAAAACGGGTGATGGTTCCATTGAACTGTTTTTCTATACGACGGCCCAGAGGATCATAGCGGAACTCAACCGGCTTAGCATCCGGGCGAACTACCTTTTTCAGCATCCCATTGCCATACCACTCATATTCCCAGGTAGCGCCGCCTACCGGTGCGGCGGTAACTATTTTTTTAACAAGGTTACCTTCATCGTCATAAATAAAACGGGCATCATTGGTTTCCTGCAGCTTACCACCAGGCGCATATTTGCGGTCCTTGCGTTCAGGTGTTTTATATAGGTTGCCGGTTTTGTCAGGCAGGCGGTAATCATAAGTACCGTCTTCATACTGAGCCCAGGCCAGGTTCTCAAGATCATCATGACCAAAAGTAACGTGGGTGTTGCTGATGCCATTGATGATCTGTTTCAGCCGCTGGTTGGGATCCCATCGGTAGTGCCGGCAGCGGAAAGCACGTTGCTCGCTGCTTACGGTATGGTTTTCGGGCATACCGGAACGGTCATAGGTCCAGCTGCTTTTAATGCCGCCGGGTAACGTGCGTTCTATTTCAAGGCCTAAAAGATTACGTTCAATATGCGCGGTCCAGGGACTTTGCTCACCGGCCGCTTGTGCAAGCATACCGGTTACATCACCGGCGGTATTGTGTTGTAATTGTATGAGTGCGCCTAGGCTGCTCTGCAGCTTATTACGCCGTCCGTCATGATTGTAAGTGCTGTTTACGGTATATCCATTCTGCCATTCCTGTGTTATGCGGCCCATTATATCGCGCTGAAATTTCACCGTGCTGTGCTCATTCATGGCTTCTATGAGATGACCGCTGCGGTTGTAGCTATAAGTTTCCCAGCAGCCATCGCTATATTCTGCGCGGGTCAGGCGGCCGTTATAGTCATATTCATAATTTGTCCAGCGTTCGCCGGGCCGCTGTACTTTAACCACTTTGCCGGCAGCATCTCTTTCATAATTGCGTACCAGGCCATCAAAACCGGTTTCCCGGATAATATCGCCACGGTCGTTGCGCGTAAAACGATAGGTTTCTCCATGCTCATTCACCAAACCGGTCAGCTGTTCTTCCCGGTTGTAGATGAAGTGCAGCTTTACGCCGTTCTCTTCCCGCATTTTCAGACTGCCCAGGGGCGTGTAGGCGAAACGTACGTTATGGTATTTATCACGGGCCTGCAGCACTTCGTCATATGCATTGTATTGCAGCTGTACCTGGTTGCCATCGGCTAAATTAATTTCCGTTGCACGGCCCAGCGCATCATACCGGATGTACTGTTCCTGCTGCAGCGGGTTGCCAGACTTTATACAGCGGCCCCAGGCATCATAGGTCCAGGTGGAGTGGCCGCCATCCGGCAGGGTTAAAGCGCTGAGGTTATGATCAGCATCGTACTCCAACAACGATTGCTTGTCCTGCTCATCTTCTATTTTGCTCAGCAGGTTATGGCTGTTATAGCGGTAGATGGAAATGCGGCCGTCTGCCTCTGTAATAGTATGCAGCAGTCCTTTACAGGACCCTTTTTTATGATAGATATAAGTACGGCTGGCGCCCTGCGGATCACTCACTAATGTTAAGCGCTGCTCCTCATCATAATTAAATGTATAGGCGCTGCCATCCGGCTGCGTAACACGGGTAATATTGCCCCGTTCATCATAGCTATAGCCGGTTACATTGGCTTCTTCATCTATTTCACGATAGATCTCAAAATCTTCTGTGTATTCAAGGAACCGGGAATTACCCAATGGATCTTTGATCTGTGTAACTACAAAATCAGGTGTATAATAATAAGCCGTGCTTTTGCCCAGTGAATTGGTGATAAGATTATAACCTTTTTCCGGGTAATATTCCAGCCATCCTTCCAGGATCCCATCATCGCCCCAGGTATGCACGCAACGCCCCTTATGATCGTATTCCCAATAGAAGCCTTGCCCGTTACGGTCTGTTTTGGCCACCATTAAATGGTTGCGGTATTGGATACGGGTGGTTTGATCCAGCGCATCTGTAATGGTTGCCAGGTCGCCGGCTTCGTTGTAACCGTAGCGGATCATCACCTGTTCTGCACCACGGTGCCGGGCAGTTACGCCGGTCATGCGGCCTGCATCATCGTTGGTAACGTGCAGATGCCGCCCGGCGCTGTCAATTACCTGTACCAGCTCACCTTTACTATTGTAGTGAAAGCTGATGAGGAAACCAGCTTCATTGCGGATGACGTATAAACGATATTGCGCATCCGTTGGATGAACTTTGCGGAAGCTATAATACAACCGCTCACTATGGTCCTGCAATTGAAATTCATCGCTATCCGTACGGGTAAGGGTTAGCTTTTCATGCCGGTTGTAATCCGTGCTGCCTGCATAAGGCAGGGCTTCAAATACTGCGCTGCGGCCATCGCCCAGCAATACAACAGTTGCATCTTCGGCGGCAAATTCCTGCACACGCAGGTCGTAGCTGAAATGTGTACCATGGCCTAATACACCATTATGTTTACTGTCGCTGTTCCAGGAACGTTCCCACCGCAGCGGAATAGGGCCGGCCAGCTCAAAATCCGTTCCGTCATAGATCACAATGCCTTGCACCAGGTCTACCGGTTCAAAACCTTTTTTACAAAGGAACTTGCTAAGCTTATTGCTACCCAGTTTTCCTTTCAGCGCATGATTGAATTTAGTGAGCGCTTTTTTACCCAGCTTTCCAACGCCTTTCATTAAAGCGCCAAATCCAAAGCTCATCACCAGGTTCAGTAAAGCGCCCGCCCAATCGGGCACATAGGGGCCGCCTACCATTACCGGTTTGCCAAAAGAAAGCGGTATGGAAAAAGAAGTAGGCAGGTACATGCTGGGAATGGGCTTCAGCTTTTTGCCGGGCTGCAAGGAAAGCGGAATGCCAATATCGTTGCAGGTCATGAGCATGTGACCGGAGGGGCTCATTAAGTTACCTTCCACTTTAGTGGTCTGGCTGCCGAAGAAGTTCACAGAATCATGTCCTATCATCGGCGCCAGCAAAAAGGGCCCGCCCATGGGAATATGAAAGAGGATAATAAAAATACCGGAGGTATCGCTTTTACCGCGGGGCACATGATTGATCTTAGTGGTAGCGCCAATGAATGGAATATAATCCATGGGATCTACCACAAAACCAATGTACGGATGCGGCAGGGGAACAGGAAAGCCTAAGAGGATCACAATATGGATGTCCAGGCCTATTACGGGTGTAAAGTGTTTGTTGGTTAACAGCATTGTTTAAGTTTTTAACTCACAATGACATTCGTAGGTATTGGGAACAAGACAACGATATGGTTACTGTACAATAAGCATATTCAGGGTTGCAATATAGGTTTTTTGTAAAAAACGTGCGTATTAATAAAAAATCAGGAGAGCGATCCTTTTAGTACAAAACCACAACACTTTAAACCGGCTTTCAGTAAGGTGGCTTTGGAGGCCTGGTTCTTAATGTTACAGCGGGCAGCCGGTACCCGGCCCTGTAAATAAGCCTCTTTTTTCAGCTCCTGCACAATTAAGCTGCCAAGGCCTTTTTGCCGCATGCCTTCTTTTACGCTCATGTAAATATCAGCATAAGGCAGGTTGTAGTTCAGCATTAAACCACCTTCGGCCACTTCTTCGCCATCCATTTCTAAAATATAATTGCCGACGTTATATCTGTTAGGATCTTCAAGCCGTTTTTTGCCGAAGATAATGCCCGGCACCTGAAGGTGCGTGGTATAATGTTCTTCAAATAAAATAGCTTCTGCATTAATGCTGTGCGCATACTCATAAAGCATGGCTGTTAAAAGTGCGTCGTTGCTCTGGCACTCAATAAATGTGGCGCCGCAAACCGCTTTTAATTCCGGGAAAATATAATTGGCCTTTGCACGGAATGGCGGCAGGATGTAAAATTCAAAAATGGCATCCCGGTCCTCTCTCTTACTTTGGCCCCATACAGCGCCGTAGCCTGCCTTTTGCCCATTTACCAGGAAGAGGTAAGTATCAGCCCAGTCATACAGGTGGCATTTATCATAAATAAACTGGAAGTTACTTTCATGCAAAAATAAACTACGCAGCGGCTGTATATCAGCCAGCGCAACCGGGATTACTTTTATGTCCATATGCCGCAGGCGTAAAATGTGAATGGTTTAGGTATTCCATCACGTAAAGTACAAAATGCGCGTGAAAGTGAGGGGACGATGGTATAAATGGAAAAACCGGACAAGAAAATCCGGTTTTTTGTCCGCGTGATGCGAAACATGCATATATAATTCCTCGCTATGAATTTCGTGCTTTTAAAAGCCTTGCCGGGATAATCATTCGTTAACGCAATTGTTAATCCAATACTAACAGCAATGGTGTACCCAGCTACAGTATTTAACGCCAGATTAACCGGAGAATAAATTATTATTTTTATATTTATTGGCTATAGCCAAAAAGATTGTCAACGGATCTCCCTATGAAAAGAAAAACGTTCGTAGATATTATTGCCTACCTGTTTATTGTACTCTTCATTTATGCAAGTGTCAATAAGCTCATGGACTATGAGAACTTCAGCGCAGAGCTGGGCAAGTCGCCCCTGCTCACAGCTTTTGCCGGGTGGGTAGCCTGGGGCATCCCGGCAATTGAGCTGGCTGTAGTGGTATTACTAACTGTGCCTAAATGGATCCTGGTAGGGTTTTATGCAGCTTTCAGCCTCATGACCATGTTCACCGCGTATATTATTGCCATTCTGAAGTTCAGTGATTTTATTCCATGCTCCTGCGGGGGCGTGCTGCAAAGCATGAACTGGGATCAGCACCTGGTGTTTAATATCTTTTTTATTGTGCTGGGCTTTATAGGCATCCTGCTATACGAGGCAGATGATCATAAAACGGTAAAAGTGCAGCCGGTAGCTGCGTAATGTTATATAATAAATGCAGGGTAAACCGAAACCTGTAAGTAAAAAGTAGGTATTGATCACGAAAACTTATGTTATGTGAGCAATTGTCATTAACCAAGATCAATTTTTTTCACCTTATAAGCCGGGGCCCCCTCCGGCTTATGTTTTTCCCCTCATGGCGGAAGGAGCATCAGGATCCGTAGCTGCCGGCTTAGCCGGCAATTGCAGCTCAGTGGTATTGCCCAGCACCTCATCAACCAGCCCAAAATCTTTGGCTTCGATGGCATTCATAAACTTATCCCTTCTGAAAGTTTCTTCGATCTCATCCCGTGTATGGCCGGAATGCTGCCCGATGATGTGGAACAAACGGTTCTGAAGGCGTTCCTGTTCCCGGTAGGCAATACTTACATCTTCCGTATAACCTTTGGCGCCTCCGCTGGTAGGATGCATATGAATAGTGGCATTGGGCAGCGCATAGCGCTGGCCCGCTGCACCGGCAGAAAGGATCACCGTGCCCATGCTGCCGGTAAAGCCCACCGCTACTGTGGAAACGGGCGATTTCATACTCTTCATGGTATCATAAATAGCCAGGCCGGCGTACACGCTGCCGCCGGGGCAGTGAACGTATAAGCGCACGGGATAATGATTCTCACTATCCAGGAACAGCAGCTGCGCTACTACCAGGTTGGCCACCTGGTCATCAATACCGGCGCCTAAAAAAATGATGCGTTCCTTTAAGAGCAGGCTATAGATATCATAGGCGCCACGCGTGGCGCTATCCAATACAGTTGGTATTAACATGGCAATAAGTTTATTTAAAAATAGCAATGAGCGCTGCCTGGAAGGCAGCATCTGTGGCGCAGAGGTTATCGAAGATGGTTTGCAGCTGCTGCCGTTTTGCGTCCCGGCCCAATGAGCGTATAAGCTGATGCGCCTGTGACTGCGCCTGCACATTTTCCTGCAAGCTGCTGTTGGTAAGCATTTGCGCCTGGAACAGCAGCTTGTCTTCTGTGCTCATGGCCTGCAGCAGATACTGGTCAATGTGCTGTGCTTCATCCAATAACTTCCTCATAAGCGGCGCTGCTTTTAATGTGATCGCGAACTTTTTCCAGGCACTTGTACTTCTGTACGGTGGCAGAGTGGGTGGTTTTGTAATGGAGCTTTTCGGCAATCTCCTTCATGGAGTGCTGCTCATAATAGAACGCCTGTAACAGCTGCATACATTTCCTGCCGGCTGTTTGGAGGTATTGCAGCAGGGAGCGGCTTTTTTCCGGTACCGGTGTATAGAAGTCTTCCGGTATGCTGTAGGCGTCTGTTATGTGATCATCCAGCGGCTGCCAGCGGCTATCGTTCTTAAACTTACGCAGCCATAATATTTTGGTAATGCCTACCAGGTAAGCTTTGGCAGATACCTGGATGTGCAGCTTCTGCTGCTGCTGTTTTTCCAGGTAAATAACCAGGGCATCATGAAAGAGGTCTTTGGCGGTTTCCAGGTCACCGCCCAGCTGCTGCACTGTGCGGGCTACCTGTGGAAAGGTGTCCCGGTAAAGGTCTGTTAATGCTTGCGCTGCTTGTTCCTGCATAACTATTGGTTTTATATAATAGTGTCAGCAAAAGGGAAGATATCACCCTTAATTTAAGAAAAAATTTTGCGGCAAATGCTCCTGGCGGCCTGCGCAACCGTCATGCCCGGTATAAAAGCTGCTATACCACTGCATGTACAATGGAAGCATGCCGTGGTGGCTGCAAGCCATCTGTACGGCCGGCAAAATACCTGGCGGCCTGCTCCGGCGTAAAAAAAGATACAGTTGTAAACCCGTGCTGCCGCAGCTTTTGTTCCATTGCTTCCGGCGTAAAATGTGTGATCCAGGGCTCGCCCAGGTCTGCGGCCCTCTGGCCAAGCCTGGAAAAGTAATCAGCGCTTTTCTGCCGGGAAAAGGTAAGCACCAGCTCTGTACCTTTTGCCAAAGCGCCTGTAAAGCTTAGTGTAGCATCAATAGCTTCCATGGTAAGATAAGTGAGCACGCCCAGCCAGGCAATAAATACCGGTGCGTTAAGATCGAACAATGTTTGCTGTAAAGCGTTGTTAATAGAAGACGTTTCAAAATCAACCGGTACAAAGCTAAGATTGGGGGGAAGTTCAATGCCGGTTTGTGCCAGCCGGTTGCGCTTTTGCGCCTGGCTATCAGGATGGTCTATTTCAAAAATATGCAGGTCCTTAGCCCAGGGCGGCCGCCGGTAAGCAAACGTATCAAATCCGGCACCTAATATTATATATTGCCGTATCCCTTTATCAAATGCCTGTTGCAGGGCATCTTCCGTATAACGGCTGCGTAGCACTACGTGTGTGCGCATTCTGGAAGCTTCCGGCATTTGATAAATGGCAGGGTTGTGTTGAATGTGCTGTATTACTGCAGGCTCTAATAATTTTAATATTACTTCATCCCGCAGCAGTTTGGGAGTGCCATCTAATAATTGGTGGGCGGCCCGCAGGGCAGCTGCGCCAATGGCGGTTGCGCTGGCTGTTTTCATAATCTTAAATTAACATAGTTAAATATAAAATTAACATAGTTGCATAAATACAATCAAAATGTTACAAACATTCCCGCTGGAATGTATGATCTTTAATAGCGTATAAAAAGTATGTCCTAATATTTAGTTAAAATAATGTTTGCTTTTAAAGGAAATTAATACTAACTATGTGGCAGATCCGGTAGAGAGTACGCCGGTTTTAAGCACTAAGTGATATCGAACAATGAAGCAGCAATCTTAAGCACCACGATAAGTTTTCCATGAATCCCTGATGGGGCGATAATGACTAACTAGATTATTTCAACCAAATTAACGAAACACGTAAGAACAGTGGAGCAATGATCGATGTTGTTGTTATTCTGTTAGAAAATCAGTTACATTATTGTAGTGAACAATTGAATTGACTAAGGGTCAGTTGCAGACTAACTGGATTATTTCAACCAAATTAACGAAACATGTAAGAACAATGGAACGATGATCGATGTGTTGTTATTCTATTAGAAAATCAATTTACATTATTGTAGTGAACAATTGAATTGACCTTTGGAAGGGTCAGTTATTACAGATTTCTAAAGGAAATGCATGCCTCCCTCTGAGGTGTATCAGCATCTCTATCTCTAACCAAAATCAATAAGTATGTACAGAAGAACGATGAAATTTAGCGATACGTAAGCGTACAGGCAATACTATGTTTAATAATTGCATGCTGCAAAAGTGGCATGTGGCTCTCTCTATGTCTAAATCAAACCAAAATTAAATCCAATAAATGATGAGACAACTACGTCTGCTGATTATTGCACTGCTGCTTGGCTCGGCAGCATTTGCACAAACAAGGCAGTTGACAGGTTCTGTCAAGGATGCAACATCCGGGGCAGCGCTCCCGGCCATCACTGTGCAGGTAAAAGGAACGAACATTGCTACCGTAACCGGTGGCGACGGTACTTTCTCTTTAAAAGTGCCGCAGGGGGCTTTTACATTACAGGTTTCCCTGGTGGGCTATGGCACTAAAGCAATAGAAGTAACACCTGAACAAACACATCTTGACCTGGTAATGAGTGAAACATCCACTCAGCTGGGCGAGCTGGTAGTAACGGCATTGGGTATATCAAAAGATTCCAAAAAAGTAGGCTACTCCGTTACCAAAGTGGATGGCAGCCTGATGACACAGGCCCGGGAAACTAACGTGGGCTTGTCATTAGCAGGCCGTGTGGCCGGTGTGAACGTACATGGTTCCAGCGGTGGTCCGGGCTCTTCTGCCCGTATCCTGTTAAGGGGTATGCCCAGTATGAATAGTAGTACCGGTACTACCGGCAGCGGCGCCGGCACCGGCTCACCGCTTTTTGTAATAAATGGTGTACCTATTGATAATACACAACGCGGTTCTTCCGGCGAATGGGGTGGCTCTGATAACGGAGACGGTCTTTCCAATATTAACCCGGATGATATTGAAACCATGACCGTGCTGAAAGGCCAGTCAGCATCTGCATTATATGGTGCAAGAGCTGCTAATGGTGTTGTTATCATTACCACCAAGTCCGGTAAAAAAGGCGCTTTCACCGTGGAATATAACATGAACTATTCCATGGACAAGGCCATTAACTTTACCGATTTTCAATATGAATATGGCCAGGGCCGGCAGGGCAACAAACCAAATAATGCTGCAGATGCACAGGGTACTGCCAGGTTAAGCTGGGGCGCCAAAATGGATGGCTCACAGGTTATACAGTATGATGGTAAGCAATACGCATACTCTCCTTTCAAAGACAATATTGCTAACTTTTACAGAACAGGGCCCACCTTTACCAATACAGTAGCCGTTTCCGGTGGTGGCGAGAAAGGTACTTTCCGTTTATCCATGTCTAACCTGGATAACAAATCCATTGTTCGTAACAGTGGATTAGACCGGAAAACCATTAACCTGAACATGGACCAGAAGGTAAGCGACCGGCTGACTGTAAGAGTGCTGGCTAACTATATAGACGAGCAGCAAAAGAACAAGCCACAGATCAGTGACGGGCCTTCAAACCCCAATAACGGTATCTGGCTTGCAGGCAACATCAACGAGAACATACTGGCTCCCGGTTACGATGCCAATGGAAAAGAAATAGTGTTCAGTGATGATAACTATGTAACCAACCCCTGGTTTGTAGTGAGCAAGTATGTAAACAATATAAGCCGGAAACGCCTGATCAGCGCTATTACTGCCCGTTACGAGCTTACCAGCTGGTTGTATGCACAGGGCCGTATAGGATATGACCTGGAAAATGACCAGATATTGAAGGTAACAGCATCCGGCACCAACTTTTCCATACAAAGTGAAACCGGTTATTCCGGCAGACTGGAAGAACAGAGCCGTACCCAGACCTACCAGCTGAATGGGGATGCATTGCTGGGCGTTAGCAAAAAAATAACCTCCGACTTTAGTATAGACGCTGCAGTAGGCGCCAACTTACTAAAGAACGGTTATGATTATCAAACCCTCAACGGTGGTCCTTTTATCGTAGACAATCTATACACCCCTCTTAACGTGGTGAACCCAGGTAAGGATTATAAATACTGGAAAAGAGAAGCGCATTCCGGTTATTATACAGCAGATTTCAACTATAAATCTTACCTCACACTGAGCACTACAGGCAGGTATGATGTGTTCTCCACACTGGCAGGGCCTAAAATACCCAAGAGCCAGATGAGGATCTTTACGCCTTCCGTATCCGCAAGCTTTATCTTCTCTGAGCTGGTGAAAGTACCGCATATGGATTACGGCAAGCTGCGTGCATCCTTTGCACAAACCAGCGGTGAGCCTTATGAAGCATATAAAACAGCGGTGTACTATGCCGTGGAAGGCTCTATTAACGGAATACCTACCGGCAGGTTTAGCGACAAGCTGCCGAGCGGTTTATTAAAGCCATACACCGTAACAGAATTTGAAGTAGGTACAGAACTGAAATTCTTTGATAACCGTTTAGGCTTTGATGTGGCATACTTTACCCGCAAAACAAAGAATGAGATCATGCAGGCCGACCTTAGCCGCTCCACCGGTTATACCGGGGGATATATACCTACAGGTTCTACCCAGAACAAGGGCCTGGAAGTATTGGTGACCGGCACGCCTGTTAAGAGCAGGAATTTCAGCTGGAATGCCTCATTTAACTTGACTTCTGTACACAATAAGATCCTGAAAACAGATGCAGCTGGCAACCCGGTTTCGCTGGGTACCAACCGCTTCAACCATGGCAACGCCAATACCGTGTTCGTACAAGGAATGGCCGGCCCGCAGATCCAGGTATATGATTACAAGTATGATGCAAAAGGCGATATCGTAGTAGATGCCTCCGGTTTACCTTTAGCCGGCAACCAGGTATACAGGGGCAGTGTGTTGCCTACATTATATGGTGGCTTGAACAACGAGTTTAACTTCAAAGGAGTAAGCCTTTCCTTCCTGATAGATTACAATTATGGCAACAAGGTGCTTTCTTCTTCCGCTGCTGAAAGCGTTTACCGCGGTTTGAACAAGTCTACCCTGGTGAACAGGGAAACTGGTTTCACCGTAGGTGTACGTGAAGATGGTACGCAGAATACTAAAAACGCATCTGCACAGGATTACTACCAGGCAATAGCTCAAAGGATCACCGCAATAAGTGTACTGGATGGCGATTACATTAAGCTGCGCCAGTTTACACTGGGTTACAGCCTTCCTGAGAAATTATTAGCCGGCGTGCCGCTGATACGTACCGTACAGGTTTCTTTAGTAGGCCGCAACCTGTGGACAATAATGAAACACAGTGATAATATTGATCCTGAATCAGGTTTTTCTACAGTGGTGAGATATGCAGGCATTGAAGGTACCGGTTTACCTTCCACCAGAACATACGGTGTAAACGTTAATATCAAATTCAAATAAGCAAGGAACATGAAAAAACTACTGATATATATTGGTATCACTTCTGCACTGCTACAGGCGGGATGTACCAAGAATTTTGAGGAGATCAATACCGATCCCACACAAACGGACGCCGCCCATTATGATCCAAACTATCTTTTGACCAGCGCCCAGTACATGTTTTCTTCACAGGGATATAATATTTCCCTGTTCACCAGCATGTGGGCGCAAACCATGGCTTCTACCTCATCGCTGAGCTCCAATTACCTTTCCAATGCCGATAAGTATGTACCATCCAGCGGTACGCCCGATTACCAGGCCCGCCTTTGGAACAATAATTACGGTCAAAGCGACCAGTTCTGGACAGGAGCAGGCAGCCTGGTATATGAAGCAGCCAGCTTAACGGATGGCGATGCCTCAAAAGGTAACCTGAACGCCATCTGCAAAATTCTGAAAGTATTGTTCCTGCAGCAAGTAACGGATGTGTATGGCGATATCCCTTATTCTCAGGCATTACAAGGTAAGGCCGGCGTTAATCAACCAGTGTATGATAAACAGCAGGATGTTTATAACAGTATGCTCAAAGACCTGGAAGCTGCCATTGGCCAGCTGAGTGCATCCGGTGGAGCTGTGAGCGGCGACCTGTATTACAAAGGAGATGTTACCAAGTGGAAAAAATTCGGCTACTCATTAATGTTACGCCTGGCTATGCGCTTAACAAAGGTAGATGCAGCCACTGCCAAAACATGGGCGGAGAAAGCAGTTGCAGGCGGCACCTTTGCCGGTATTGCAGATGATGCCTTTATAGCTACCCAGAATAGCACCGGTCACGATAATGCCCAGGCCAGGGTATATAATACGGATATTTACCAGACCCGCTGGAGCAAAACATTTATTGATTATCTCAGGGCTAACAATGATCCCCGCCTGGGTGTAATTGCAGAAGTACCTGCTGATGGACTGGCCGCTAACCAAACTGCCAGCCCCGGGGTAACAACTGCTGCTGTGCAGTTAGGTTTGCCTAACGGATATGATCTGAATGGCGGCCCAACAGATGTTACGCATGCACCGGGCTATCCCGGTGGTACCGGTACCGGCGCGAATGCTACGCCTATCGGAAAATATTCCCGGCCCCGTACTTCCCTGTACGCCAACAGGAGCGGTAATATTTTTGTGCTTACCTATGCAGAAACAGAGCTGATGCTGGCGGAAGCTGCCGCAAGAGGATGGAGTGTAGGTGCTACCGCGCTTGTGCACTACCGCAATGGTGTATCTGCAGCCCTGCAGTCTCTGGCAGTACTGGGTGCAGATGGCGCCATTAGCGCAGCCACTGCTGATGCATATGCACTGGCGCATCCGCTGAATATAACTTCACTGGATGCATCCCTGAAACAGATCAATGAGCAATACTGGGCTACTACCGGCGCTTTCTTCCTGTATGTAGAAACATGGATCAACTGGAAAAGATCCGGCTACCCTGTGCTCACTCCCGTAAACTATCAGGGTAATTTCTCCAATGGCACCATACCCAGAAGACAGCCTTATCCGCCGATCGAAGCTACGCTGAACAAAGCTAACTACAACGATGCGGTAAGCAGGATAGGAACCGGTGACAACTGGACCTCACGCGTATGGTGGGATAAATAATAACATGTTTTAAATGTTGATGTAAGAGCAATAAATGTAGAGTAGATGCAGCGGGTAGGTCCGCTGCATCTGCTTTTGTAACCCAGCCTGCTGAGTTGTTGGAGCGGTTGAAAAATATAATGCATCATGCAAAATTCCACTTCCCTGATCATTACTACGGTATTACTAAGCTGTTTGCCCATAGCTGTAAAGGCGCAGCAGCCCCTCTTTGAGCTGTTACCGCCTAAAACCACCAATATCCGTTTTAGTAATGATATTAATGAAACCGAACACCTGAACGTATTAGCATACGAATATTTCTATAATGGCGGTGGCATAGCTGTAGGCGATGTTAATAACGATGGCCTGGACGACCTGTTCTTCACCGCCAATATGGGCCCTAATAAGCTATACCTGAACCAGGGCAACCTGAAATTTAAAGATATTACCAGGGACGCTTCCAAAGAGCTGGAAGGCCGCGGCGGCGCCTGGAAAACCGGCGTTACCATGGCCGATGTAAATGGCGATGGCCTGCTGGATATTTATGTTTGTTACTCCGGCAAAACTACTTTTGACCAGCGCCGCAACCAGCTGTTCATTAACCAGGGCAACCTGAAATTTAAAGAAAGCGCTAAAGAATATGGGCTGGATGATCCGGGGTACAGCACCACCGCTGTATTTTTTGATTATGATAATGATGGTGACCTGGATATGTTCCTCCTGAACCATAACGTGATCAAGATCGATAACATGGAGCTGGCTAAACGCCGCGGGGAAACGGATTCACTGGCCGGCAACAAGCTTTATGAAAATAAGGACAATCACTTTATTGACGTTTCCAAAAAAGCAGGCATCATACAAAACCCGCTCACATTCGGTTTAGGCGTAGCCGTAGCTGATATTAACCAGGATGGCTGGCCCGATGTATATGTGACCAATGATTATAATGAACCGGATCACCTGTACCTGAACAACCAGGATGGTACTTTCCGGGAAGATACACAGAACTGTTTCCGGCATCTTTCCCAGTTCTCTATGGGGGTAGATATTGCAGATTATAACAATGATGGCCTGCCGGATGTATTGACGCTGGACATGCTGCCGGAAGATAACCGCCGCCAGAAATTATTACAGCTGCAGGAAAATTATGAATCCTTTGAGCTGATGCTATCGCAGGGCCTGTACAAACAGTACATGCGCAACATGCTGCAGCTGAATAATGGTGATGGTACCTTTAGTGAGATAGGGCAGCTGGCCGGCATCTCTAATACAGACTGGAGCTGGTGCCCGCTGCTGGCCGACCTGGATAATGACGGGTATAAAGACCTGTTCATTACCAATGGATATTTAAGAGATTATACCAACAAAGATTTTTTAAAATACTGGGGCGATTATAAAGTAAAAAAAGCAGTGGACCGTGAGCCGGTAATGCTCATGGACCTGGTAACATCTATGCCTTCCACCACTTTAATGAACTACGTTTTCAGGAATGAGCATGACCTCACTTTCTCCAACAAACAAAAGGACTGGGGTTTTACCAAAACCGGTATTTCCAGCGCAGCAGTATATGCCGACCTGGATAACGATGGTGACCTGGACCTGGTGATCAACAATATTAATGAACCGGCAGCCGTGTATAAGAACCTGAGCCGGGAACAAAATAAAGGCAACTACCTGGATATAAAGCTGCAGTCCAAAACCGGCAATACAGCGGCTATTGGCGCTAAGGTAACAGTGTATGCCAATGGCGGCCTGCAGTATGAGGAAGTGAATCCCGGCAGGGGATATCTTTCCGCCCTGCCTGCCCACCTGCATTTTGGATTGGGTAATACACAGCAGGCAGATTCTGTACGCATCACCTGGCCGGACCATACCACGCAGCTACTGACCAATATAGCCGCCAACCAGCAGCTGGTAATAGCCTATGCAGGTGTAACAGCGCCGGTGCTGCAGAAAGATGCTGCAGCCAAAACACTCTTCAGCAAAACAAAAGGTATTATTGGTTATAAACATGAGGATGACCAGGTGAACGACTTTAAGCGGCAGCCGCTGATGCTGTTCATGTATTCCAGCGCAGGGCCGGTGCTGGCCAAGGGAGATGTGAATAACGATGGCCGGGAAGACCTGTACATCAGTAGTGATAAGAACCAGCCCGGAAGGCTGTTTGTACAGCAGCCCGGCGGCGCATACAGCATCAGCAATGAAACTGTGCTGGATGCGGAAGATGGCCCGGTAACAGCTGATGCGCTGTTCTTTGATGCCAATGGGGATGGGTTTAATGACCTGTACCTGGCCAAAGGCGGTTATGCTTTATTTGAGCCTCATACGCCTGCATTGCAGGATGCTTTGTACCTGAATGATGGAAAGGGCAAGCTGGTGCTATCCAAAGATGCTTTGCCGGATGTGAGCGCCAACAGCAAATCGTGTGCGCGTGCCTGTGATTTTGATAATGACGGTGATATGGACCTGTTCATAGGTGGCCGGGTAATACCCGGCCAATATCCGGTAGCACCTGCTTCCTGGCTGCTGGTAAATGATGGTAAAGGAAAATTTACCGCTGCTGCCGTGCCTTTTACCAACATTGGAATGGTAACGGATGCACAGTGGACCGATGTTAATAAAGACGGCCGTAAAGACCTGCTGCTCTGCGGGGAGTTTATGCCGGTAACCTTATTCCTGAACACAGCCGAAGGCTTTATAAATAAAACCAGCGATTATTTTGAACAGATGCCTAAAGGCTGCTGGTTCAGCATGGCATTAGCAGATGTGGATGGCGATGGGCAGGAAGATATTATTGCCGGTAACCTGGGGCTGAACACACAGGTACATACTTCTGAAAAAGAGCCGGCAGAGCTGTATTACGCAGACTTTGACGGCAACGGCTCCATTGATCCTTTCTTTAACTGTTATATTAAAGGGGTAAGCTATCCTTTTGTGAGCCGTGATGAGCTGAATGACCAGATCTATCCCATGCGCAGGAAATTCAGCTCCTATAAAAATTATGCAGATGCTACCATGAAGGAAATTTTCAGCGCAGATGAATTGTCTAAAGCCGGTAAGTTAACTATAACGGATTGCCGTACACAATGTTTCCTGCATAAGAATGGCAAATTTGTAGCTGCCCCATTGCCTTTACAGGCACAGTTTTCCGTAGTTACCAAAATTATGACCGGTGACTTTGATCACGATGGTAAAACAGACCTGCTGCTCTTAGGCAACCACAGTGATAACCGTTTAAAAATAGGAAGTATGGATGCCAGCTATGGCTGTTTGCTGCAGGGAGATGGTAAGGGGCAATTTAAATATATGCAGCCGGCTGTTTCCGGCTTATCCGTGGCCGGTGATGTAAAATCTGCCACAGAAATAACCATCAAGGAAAATAAGTATATGGTGATAGGTGTAAATAACGTAGGCGTTTTACTATACAAAGAACAATAGTTATGGGGAAATGGATAATTGTTTGTTTATTTTTTTGCCAGCTGGGTTATGCCCAGCGGCCCGCAGCAGACCTTAGTAACCAGGTACAACCCGCCGTTTGGGATATTACCATGGTAATGCTGCATGATGTGGTGAACCCGCCGGCAGCCGCCCGTTATTATGCTTACTGCACTGCAGCAGCATATGAAATAGCGGCGCAGCATAATAGCAGCATGCCCAAAGCAGCCGGGTTTATTAAATCGTACCCTGTTATTACCATTAGCGGCGCTAAGGATGATTATAACTATGAAGCCGCTGCAGTATATGCCATACTGGAAACCGGGCGGCTAATGCTGCCTTCCGGTTTTATGCTGGAAGCGCAGCAGGCGAAGCTGCTGGCCACTTTTAAAAAGGAAAAGCTTTCGCAAAAAGTAATTGACCGCTCTGTAGCGGTAGCTAAGGAAGTAGTGCCGCAGATCATTAACTGGTCGAAAAAAGATCACTACAACCAGCTGAGCGCACGCGTACGTTATACACCTAAAAAGGGAGAAGGCTACTGGTATCCTACACCGCCCGCTTATATTGAAGCGGTGGAGCCGCACTGGAAAACCATCCGCCCCATGGTAATAGATACCTGTAATGCCTTTGCACCCTCGCCGCCGGTACCTTTCAGCAAGGATAGCGGCAGCGCTTTTTATAACCTGAGCAAAGAAGTATATGAGGCAGGCATTCATCCCAAACAGGAGGAGCTGGTGATTGCGGCTTTCTGGGATTGTAATCCCTTTGCAGTATCCACCGCGGGGCATATGGCTGTTGGGTTTAAAAAAATAACACCAGGCGGGCACTGGATGAATATTACAGGCATTGCCGCTAAAAAAGCAAAGCTGGATTTTGATAGAACGATGCTGTTGCATACCATTACAGCCATTACTGAAATGGATGCCTTCATCAGCTGCTGGGATGAAAAGTACCGCAGCAACCGCATACGGCCCGAAACGTATATTAACCGCTATATTGATGTGAACTGGAAACCGCTGCTGCAAACACCGCCCTTCCCGGAATATACCAGCGGGCATAGCGTAATGTCTACTGCCACTGCGCAGGTGCTTACTTACCTGATGGGCGATCAGTTCTCTTTTACAGATAATTCGGAAGAAATGTTCGAGATCCGTGCGCGCAGCTTTACCTCCTTTCTGCAGGCCGCTGCGGAAGCCGCCATTTCACGCCTGTATGGCGGTATCCACTTCCGTGATTCTATTGAGAACGGAGCAACACAAGGGAAGAATATTGGTGATAATATTATAGAGAAATTAAAGGCAGCTGGTGTGCAACCCGTGCATTCATGAATATGGCACGGTATATGTGAGTTTATGTACAACTTTGTCACTTACTAACCCATTATAAACATCACTCCTCCACTTTAACCGGTGGCAGGAGTGATTGCTTTTTAGGCCATGCTCAATGATCGTTCAAGGGTAATCCTTTCCGCTGATACTCCGTCCAGTTAAGGTATTCCGGGCCTTTGCGATGTTCATCCATAGTAATGCAATCTTCAACCGGGCAAACCAGCTTGCATAAATTACAGCCCACACATTCCTCCGTTTTTACCGTGTAAGTATTATACGGTTTTCCATATTCCAGGTGTATGGACTGGTGCGAGGTATCCTCACAGGCAATGTAACATAAACCGCAATGCACACATTTATCCTGGTGAATGTTGGCAATAATGTGATAGTTAATATCCAGCGCTTCCCATTTGGTGATGCGGTTTACAGACTGCCCGATAAAATCATTGAGGGTAGCAAACCCTTTTTCATCCATCCAGTTGCTGAGCCCTTCACACAGGTCTTCAATAATACGGAAGCCGTGTTTCATTACTGCAGTGCATACCTGCACATTGGAAGCGCCCAGTAGCATAAACTCCACTGCATCTTTCCAGGTGCTTATACCGCCTATGCCGGACACGGGTACACGGGAGGTAACAGCATCCTGGCTAATGGTAGTAAGCATTTTTAAGGCGATGGGTTTTACCGCCGGGCCACAATATCCGCCAAAAGCTGACTGCCCGCCAACATTCGGGTTAGGGATCAGTGTATCCAGATCAATACCGGTAACGGATTGAATGGTGTTAATGAGCGACAGCGCATTAGTGCCTGCTTCCACCACCGCTTTACCGGTGGGTACTACAGAATGCACATTGGGTGTAAGCTTGGTAATAACAGGTATAGTGGCTTTTTCCATTACCCACTCCACTACCATGCGCGCAATTTCCGGGTCCTGGCCAACAGCTGAACCCATACCTCTTTCGTTCATACCATGCGGGCAGCCGAAGTTTAATTCTATACCATGCGCGCCGGTATCTTCTACTTTAGCGATCATTTCATGCCAGCTGCTGCGGTCATTGTCTGCCATCAGGGAAACGATCATAGCGCGGTCGGGGAACAGCTTTACACATTCCCTGATCTCCTGCAGGTTCAGCTCCAGCGGCCGGTCGCTGATAAGCTCTATATTATTAAAGCCCATTACGCGGCTGCCATGATAGTCCACCGCAGAGTAGCGGCTGGATACATTTTTTACCTGCGATCCCAGTGTTTTCCATACAATACCACCCCAGCCGGCTTCCAGTGCACGCAGCACATTATACTTTTTATCGGTAGGCGGCGCGCTGGCCAGCCAGAAGGGGTTGGGGGACTTGATGCCAAGAAAGTTTGCAGAGATATCAGCCATGTTTGAAAATTGAAAAGTTCGTAATGAAATAGTTGGCAGTTGGCAGTTGGCAGTTTAGAGGCCATTGTGCGCATAGTGATAAATAACTATTACTTATGCTGATGGTCACTGACTGCCCACTGCTAACTGCCAACTAAATACTCCAATATCGCCGCCGCACCATCCTTACCTGCCTGTACTGCGTCAACCACCTCTTTACCGCCATTCACACAATCGCCGCCGGCAAATACGCCGGGCAGGTTAGTAGCGTTGTGGTTAATGATGATCTTTCCCTGCTGATGATGTATTTGCTCACTGGTAACAAGCGCTTCAAAAGGTACTTGTCCTGCTGCTTTAATGATCATGTCAACTTCCAGCGTAAAGGTTTTGCCGGTGTCTACCGGTGCGCGGCGGCCGCTGGCATCCGGCGCGCTTAGCTGCATAATGCTGCAGATGAGCTGCTGCACTTTCCCATCCTGTCCCTTTACTTCTTTCGGAGCTGCCAGCCATTGCAGGTTGCAGCCATCCAGCTTTGCAATTTCCAGCTCTGCTTCCGTGCAGGGCATTTCTTCCTGCGTTCTGCGATATACAATGGTCACTTCTTTTGCGCCTAAACGTTTGGCCTGTGTAGCGGCATCTATGGCCGTCATGCCCAAGCCTATTACCGCCACCTTATCGCCTACCGGTACGGCAGGGTAACCTTTGCTGCGAAGCTCATAAATAAATTGAATGGCATCTACCACACCGTCCAGCGTTTCGCCGGGTATATCCAGCTGCCGTGCCACGCCTACGCCAATACCCAGGTACACGGCATCATAATCCCTTTGCAGCTCAGAAAGGGTAAGGTTTTTTCCTAACTCTTTATTGTATTGAATGTGAATGCCGCCTAAAGAAGTAATGTAGTTCACCTCATCTTCACAGAACTGCGGGGTTACTTTGTAAGCTGCAATACCGTAGGTCATTAACCCGCCGCCTTTACTTTCCTTTTCAAAAATGGTCACATCAATACCATCCCGGGACAACACATGCGCGCAGCTTAAACCGGCGGGACCTGCGCCTACAACAGCTACTTTTTTACCGGTGGCAGGCTTACGCTCAAACAGGCGCCATTGGCCACTAATAGCCTTTTCCGTTGAATGTCTCTGCAGCTTTGCTATGGCAATAGGTTTTTCGTGCATCAGGTTATATACACAGGAACCTTCGCACAGCTTTTCTACGGGGCATACCTTACTGCAGCCACCGCCCATAATATTGGCGCTGAAAATGGTATGGGCCGATCCCTTGATGTTATCCGTAGCTATCTGCTTAATGAACTTAGGGATATTAATACTGGTGGGGCAGCTTTTAATACAGGGCGCATCATAACAGAACAGGCAGCGGTTAGCCTCTACCAGCGCGGCTTCCCGGCTTTCAAAAGGAGGGTGTATGTCGCTAAAGTTGTGGTCGTATTGTTCAGCGCTCAGGCGGTTGTTCACAATGGCCATAGCAATGTATTAATGTAAGGGAATAACAGGTTTAGAGCTCTGTGAGCTTGCCGTAAGTTTCCGGACGCCGGTCGCGGAAGAACTGCCATACGCTTCTTACTTCCTCTATTTTATCCAGGTCAAACTCAGCTACCAGCAACTCATCTTTATCTTCCGATGCAGTGGCGAATATTTGTCCGCGCGGATCTACAAAATAAGAGCTGCCGTAAAACTTACCCAGGTTCCAGGGCTGTTCCGTGCCTACACGGTTAATGCAGCCCATAAAATACCCGTTGGCAGCCGCATGCGCAGGCTGCTCCAGCTTCCATAAATATTGGGAAAGGCCGGCTACTGTAGCAGAGGGATTGTATACTATTTCTGCGCCGTTCAATCCCAGGCAGCGGGCGCCATCCGGGAAGTGCCGGTCGTAACAGATGTACACGCCTACTTTTGCATAACGTGTTTGAAACACCGGGTAGCCCAGGTTGCCGGGCTTAAAGAAAAATTTTTCCCAGAAACCGGATGTATGCGGAATATGATTTTTGCGGTACTTGCCCAGGTAAGTGCCATCGGCATCTATCACCGCTGCTGTATTGTACAATACGCCGGCCTGCTCTTTTTCATACACCGGCACAATGATCACCATGTTGTACTTTTTAGCATAGGCAGCCATGCGCTCTGTAGTAGGACCGGGCACTGTTTCTGCAGATGCATACCAGCGTGCATCCTGCCCGGGGCAGAAATAAGGTGTGCTGAATATTTCCTGCAGGCATAAGATCTGTACGCCTTTTTGTCCTGCTTCGTCTATCAGCGGCAGATGTTTCTGGATCATGGCTTCCTTGATCTCCTCAATGCTGCCTTCACCTTCTGTTTTAGGCAGACTCATTTGAATAAGGCCGGATTTAATGATTCTTGGCATAATTGTGATTTTGGTTTAGTCCATGGTCGATGGTCCATAGTCCATGGCCCTGAACATCTATTATGTATTTCAAGTAATGACATTAATTATACGCACTGCGTTTCTTACGGGCCTATGCCATGGACCATTGACTATGGGCCATGGAATCTTCAAATCTTCCCATCCACCTTCCCACGTTTTACAAACTGCCCGTAACCCTTATCCAGCAAGCATTCACCATTGTTAATGGCTACTTTGCCGCGTAACAGCACTGTTTTTATTTTGCCGGTCAGCTCCCAGCCTTCGTAGGCCGAGTAGTCTACGTTCATATGATGCGTGCTGGCCGTAATGGTATGTTTAGCCTGCGGGTCCAGGATCATGATGTCAGCATCGCTGTTTACGGCAATGGTGCCTTTACGGGGGAACATGCCGAATATTTTTGCAGGATTGGTGCAGGCTACTTCCACATATTTATTAAGCGTGATCTTTCCTTTGTGCACCCCTTCGCTATACAGCAGCTCCATGCGGTGCTCAATGGCAGGATGACCGTTGGGAATCTTTGAAAAATCATCTTTACCCATGAGCTTTTGCTCCCATTTAAACGGGCAATGGTCCGTGGCTACTACATTCACCAAACCCTGGTTAATGCCGGCCCATAGGGTGGCCTGATCTTTCTTTTCGCGTAACGGTGGGCTCATAACCCATTTTGCGCCGTCAAAGTCCTGCTCGTATAAAGCAGCATCCAGCAGCAGGTACTGAATACAGGTTTCCACAAACACGTGCTGGTTGCGGCGGGTGGCCTGACGTACTGCATTCAGCGCACCTTCGCAGGTAAGATGTACAATATATCCCGGGCAGCCGGTGTAGTTGGAAATATCTGTAAAGCGGCCGCTGGCTTCTGCTTCTGTTACTTCCGGCTGGGAGAGATAGTGATACAGCGGCGACAGATTTCCTTCGGCCCTGTGTTTGGCTACCAGGTAATCGATCATATCGCCATTGGTGGCGTGCACAGTTACCATACCGCCATGTTTTTTTACTTCCTGCATCAGCGCCGTCATTTGCCGGTCGTCTATCATCAGTGCACCTTTATAAGCCATAAAGGTTTTGAAAGAGGTAATGCCTTCGTGCTCTATAAAAGTTTTGATCTCCTGTTTTGTGGCATCATTAAAATCAGTTACAGCCATATGAAAGCTGTAATCGCTCAGGCAGTTGCCGTTGGAGCGGGAGCGCCATTCATCCAGTGCCGCTTTTAAAGAGCTGCCCTGCTTTTGCAGAATAAAATCTATAACCATGGTGGTGCCGCCATGTAATGCAGCACGGGTGCCGGTTTCATAGCTGTCGCTGGAAAAGGTGCCCATAAAGGGCATTTCTAAATGCACATGCGGATCAATGCCGCCGGGCATTACCAGCATACCTTCCGCATCAATGGTTTCACCAGCTGGGATAGACAGGTTGTTGCCGATCACTGCTATCTTTTCCCCTTCAATAAAAATGTCTGCCACATAATCATCTGCAGCAGTAATGATCCTTCCGTTTTTAATCAAGAGCGACATAAGACGATGTTTCTTTAATAGTTTGAATACCGTGCCGGTAGGTTTGCATCAGCAGCATATACGCAATGCCGCTTACCAGGAAGCCTACAAACCAGGCATAATTATAGAGCTGCGCAATCCACACCGGTACTGCATCCGGCGCAATTGCTTTAATAGTGACCAGGAAGCCCGGTACATTTGGTAAAATGCCAATGAGCAATGCTGCTACTGCGGGGATATTAAATCCTTTGCTAAAGCTGTAGCTGCCGTAAGGGTTATATAGCTCCGGCACTACCAGGTATTGCTTGCGGATGAAATAATAATCTGTGATCATAATACCGCCCACAGGGCCTAGCAGGCTGGAATAGGCTATGAGCCAGGTGAAGATGTAACCGCTGGGATCTGCGATCAGCTTCCAGGGGAAAATAAGTATGCCCAGCAAGCCGGTAATGTAACCGCCTTTGCGGAAGTTGATCCGCGCCGGCCATAAGTTGGCAAAATCATTGGCCGGGCTTACAATATTAGCTGCAATGTTGGTGGCTAGGGTGGAAATAGCCACTGCTATCATGGCAAGGCTTACCAGCAGCTTGCTATCAAATTTGCCGGCCAGCACCAAAGGATCCCAAATGGTGGTGCCGTATACAATGGTGGTGGCGGAAGTAACTACCACGCCAATAAAAGAGAACAGGGTCATTGAGGGAGGCAGGCCAATGATCTGCCCTCTTACCTGTGCCTGCTGGTTAACAGCATAGCGTGTAAAATCAGGGATGTTGAGGGAAAGTGTTGCCCAGAAACCCACCATGCCGGTAAGCGCCGGTAAAAAGAAATTTAAAAATCCATTGGCAGAGGTAAACCTGGATGGTTGCTGCAAAATAGGCCCTAAGCCATTGCCGGCGCCAATGGCCCACCATAATAACGCCAACGCGGCTACAGGTAAAAAGATAGCTTTGAACACTAATAATTTCCGGATACTTTCCACGCCCAGGTATACCACGTACATATTTAAGCACCAGAACAGCAGAAAGGTAATAGCCGGTCCTGTTTTTAAACCAAAGGATTCCGGGAACACTGTGGGCAGTGTTTCCAGCCAGGGCATCCATAAGCGCAGCATCTGGAAAAGCGCAAAACCCCCGATCCAGGTTTGAATGCCAAACCAGCCACAGGCTACAATGGCACGCAGCATAGCGGGAATGTTAGCGCCCCTTACGCCAAAGCTGGCCCTGGCAAATACCGGGAAGGGAATGCCGTATTTAGCGCCTGCATGCCCGTTCAGGATCATAGGCACCAATACAATGCTGTTACCCAGGAAAATGGTGAAGATGGCCTGCCACCAGTTCATACCTCCTTCAATGAGCGAACTGGCAAGCATATACGTAGGAATGCACAGGCTCATGCTGATCCACAGCGCTGCATAGTTCCAGGTATTCCAGCTGCGGTTGGCCGGTGATACAGGCGCGAGGTCTTCACTGTAAAGAGAGGAGGTTTCGCTCATGGCTTAATTATGATGATTAGATTTTTTTCCTCATTCTTCATATGCTTCATCCGCAATGCGGATAGCCTCGCTGATGATAGCCAGCCCTTCATCTACCTGCGCTTTTGTGATACACAGGGGCGGCGCTATAAATACATAGTTCCAGCGTATAAAGGCATACATGCCCAGCTGCTTTAGCCTGGCGGCTACTTTGTTCATGACTGCCATTTCACTGGCCGGTGCATTAAAACGGGCCATGGGCGCTTTGGTAGCGCGGTTCTTTACCAGCTCAATACAGCCCAGCAAACCGGTGTTCCTGAAATCGCCAATGCTGGGGTGCTGTTGCTGCAGCAAAGCTACCTGCTGCTCAATATAAGCGCCCATTACAGCAGCATTTTCTATCAGCTGCTCATCTTCATAGATCTGCAGCACCTCTACTGCGGCAGCGCAGCAAACCGGGTGGGCCGAGTAGGTAAGCCCTAGCCATAACACCTTATCATCAAAGTAGCTGGCAATGGTATCGCTTACAATTAAAGCGCCTAAGGGCAGGTAGCCGGCGGTAATGCCTTTGGCGGTAGCTATCATATCCGGAACTACGCCATGTACATCACAGGCAAACCATTTTCCTGTGCGGCCAAAGCCGCTCATTACTTCATCCGCTATCAGCAGAATGTTGTATTTATTGCAGAGCGCGCGTACTTTTTGTAAATAATCCGGCGGGTATTTAATACAACCGGAAGACCCGCTTTCCCCTTCCATAAGAATGGCGGCCACATTTTCCGGGCCTTCAAATTCAATTACCCGCTCAATATGGCTTACACATTCACGGGAGCAGGATGTGATTTCCTTACCCCAGGGGCAGCGGTAACAATACGGGTCTTCCACATGCACTATGTTAGGCGCCTGCTGCGCATCATGTGGCAGCTTACGGGGATCGCCACCGGCCGTCATGGCGCCATAGGAGGCGCCGTGGAAAGCGCGGTAGCGGGCAATTATCTTGGAACGGCCTGTGTACAAACGTGCCAGCTTAATAGCATTCTCAATGGCTTCTGCGCCGCCGGTGGTAAAAAGCGTTTTATTGAGGTTGCCGGGGCTGATGGCGGCTAACTTTTTTCCCAGCTCGCCACGGGCCTGTGTAACGCAGCCGGGTGTAACGTAGCTTACTTCCTGCATTTGCTGCATCACGGCCTGGGTTACACGCTGATTGCCGTGGCCAATGTTCACGTTGATCAAGCCGGAAGAAAAATCCAGGTAGCGGTTACCATCATAATCATAGAGGTACACCCCTTCTGCGTGTTTCACGGCAATAGGGGCAATACCTTTTTGCTTGCTCCAGGAAAAAAGGGTATAGTCCAGGTTGTCCTGTATAACCTGCTGGGTGGCAGACAGGGAGGAGGTTTCAGCCATAGCGTTTAAGTTTGCTGTATATCAGTTGACCTTAGTTACTTCCTTATGTTGGTTGATCGCTTCCTGTTATTCGTAATACCTGTCTTATATTATATGCCGTGGTGGACGGTACGTTATAAGCCATGGACCATCGGCTATGGACCATGGTATGTTTAACTCATCCAGTTAATTCCTGCTTCGGGATTCCATTTAGTAGTGGTTTTCTTTAGCTTGCTCCAGAATTCTATGGAGCTTTTGCCGGTAATATCGCCTACGCCAAATTTACTTTCATTCCATCCGCCAAAAGAAAAAGGCTCACGGGGAACGGGCACGCCTATATTAACACCTATCATACCGGCATTGGCCTTTTCAATGATATAACGCGCCAGGCTGCCGTTTTGTGTGTACACTGCGGCTGCATTGCCGTAAGGGTTGGCGTTTTCTATGGCCAGGGCTTCATCTACCGTATTGGTGCGCAGAATGCTGATCACGGGGCCAAATATTTCTTCTTTTGCTACCGCCATATCCGGTTTCACATAGTCTATCACGGTAGGGCCTACGTAGCTGCCCTGCTCTTTGCCTTCCACCACGGTATTGCGCCCGTCTATCAAGATGCGTGCGCCCTGCTGTTCTGCTTCGGTAATATAACGTTCAATTTTTTCTTTAGATTCCCGGCTGATCACTGCGCCCAGGTTTTTGCCCGGTATTACCTTACCGGCTTCCGCGCAGATCTTATCTATAATATGATCTACCTGGCCTACTGCTACCATGGCTGATGCGGCCATACAGCGCTGGCCAGCGCAGCCGCTCATAGAGGCTACCACGTTCTGCGCGGTCATATCCGGCTTGGCATCCGGCAATACCAGCAAATGATTTTTGGCGCCGCCTAAGGCCAGGCAGCGTTTTAACTTCCCAGTAGCCCGCTGGTATACCAGCTTAGCTACTTTGGTTGAACCTACAAATGATACGGCTTCAATGCCGGGATGATCGCAGATGGCGTTCACTATTTCACTATCGCCGTTAATAATATTGAATACGCCGTCCGGCAGGCCGGCTTCCTTTAATAAAGCCGCAATACGGGCCAGGCTAAGGGGTACTTTTTCAGAAGGTTTTATGATCATGCAATTACCCAGAGTAAGGGCATTGGGAATGGTCCAGTTGGGCACCATGCTGGGAAAGTTAAACGGAACAATGGAGGCTACTACCCCCAGCGGCACATGTTCTGTTCTGCACTCCACGCCTTTGCTTACTTCCAGTATTTCACCGGTTACCAGCTGTGGCAGCGAGGTAGCAAATTCCGTGAGCTCTATACACTTTTCTATTTCTGCAATGGCTTCGCCCAATGTTTTACCGTTTTCTTCACTTACCAGCTCCGCCAGCTCCTGCAGGTCTCTTTCCAATAAATATTTATAGCGGAAAAATACCTGCACCCGCTCCTTGATAGGGGTTTGGCTCCAGGCGGGGAAAGCGGCTTTTGCAGCATTAACGGCAGCATCCAGGTCGGCAGCGGTGGAGCAGGGCATCAGCGCCAGCTCCCGGCCATCTGTGGGTGAGGTTATGGTTAGCAGATGGGTGGAATCAATATCTGTGAACCGGCCATTAATAAAGTTCTGCATGCGGGGGTATTTCATTGGGCTGCATTTGTAGTATAATATACTGCTTTTTTTGCAATGTTGAGATTGCAAAACAGATTACAGGGATGGGGCTGACTAAAGAGAATGTAAAATGTAAAATTTTAAATCACTGTTGTCCGGGGAAAAATTAAGAAAATGGGCATAAAAAAGGAGGTTTTTTAGGACCTCCTTTCTTTTTTTGGTTTAGTTTTCAGTTACCACACAAAAAATTAAACCATGGCCAAAAATACCTT